>Ga0209317_1000044_pt1 | contig 180204 bp, 153 predicted proteins | sample RifGroB2_FD_183994 | JGI IMG/M metagenome (GOLD analysis project Ga0209317, IMG submission 183994) | Soil microbial communities from Rifle, Colorado, USA - Groundwater B2 (SPAdes) (version 2) | ecosystem: Environmental > Terrestrial > Soil > Unclassified | place: Rifle, Colorado | collected...
GCTTCAGCTTGCGCAGGCGAGCAGTAGCTCGTCGGGGATAATGTAAACTCCCAGGTCAGAAAAAATAGACAAGCTAAAGCTTATCCTACAAAAATGTAGCGTAAGCTTTAGCTTGCGCAGGCGAGCGATAGCTCGTCCGGTTTGATGTAAAACCGGGAGGCAAAAAAATAGACAAGCTAAAGCTTATCCTACAAAAATGTAGCGTAAGCTTTAGCTTGCGCAGGCGAGCAGTAGCTCGTCGGGAATAATGTAAAATCTCAGGTCAAAAAAATGGACAAGCTAAAGCTTATCCTACAAAAAGTAGAGCGGGCAACGGGATTCGAACCCGTGTATGTAGCTTGGAAGGCTACCGTTCTACCACTGAACTATGCCCGCAGGTAACCTAGTAGTTTCAAATAGGCTACATACACAGTGTTGGCATTTCCGAAGTTAAGGGCTACCTCACCAAGTTTGGCGCAAAGGTGTGTATGTAACCTCATCGATAGGCGATTATATCAGAAAATATTCATTTATAACTACGCAACCCTCGCGTTGGATCGTGAGGGTTTATACCCGATCTGCCACTGTTTTTGACAAGCTTAAATTCCCGCTCCAAGAACCGATGACGGCACCGGCGATGATCAACAACATGGCCAAAAAAGAGATCAGTGCCAAATGTTGACCGGCAAAAATGACCAGGTTCAAGGTCGAGAGGAAGGGGGCCAGGTAAGCTAATGAACCAATGACTCGCGGATCGCCGCGTTTGAGCGCTGCATCCCATAAGAAAAAGGCAGCCCCCATGGGACCGATCCCCACCAAAATCAAGAAAATCCATTGCGTTGGCGTAACCATGCTAATGGCATTAAGGCTCCCGCCCTGAATGAAATAGATACTCAACGACAACAATCCAGAGATCAGGCAGAATGCCCCAACCGAACTCGTTGGAAAGGGCGAGAGGCGCTTGGTCAGCAGCGAATATATCGCCCAGGTGATCGCGGCTCCCAGTGCAGCAGCGTATCCTGGAAGATACTGAACTTGTAAGTTGGGTTTGCCTCCGGTTGCGATCAGACTCGCTCCTGCCAGGCCGCAAATTACGCCGAGAATGTGGTTCGCCTTTAACCTGGTCCCAACAAGCAAGAGTGGTGAAAACAACACGATTAGTAACGGCCAGAGATAATTAATCAAGTTGGTCTCGACGGCAGGGGCCTTTGCGAAAGCGGTGAAATATAAAAAGTGATACCCAAAGATGCCGCCAACGCCAACAAGAAAAACTTTTAGTGGAACATGCCACCCGTCGCGACGGAATAAGGAAATTGCTCCGCTGGTTACAAGGGTTATTCCGAGCAAAAGAAAGCGCGGCACCGTTTGCAAACCATTCCCTGCTAAAGCGAGCGTGCTCCACAATAAAATGGCGATAAGCGCCAGGATGATGGGACTGACGGATTTCAAAGTGAACCTTTAATGATCGGAATGAGGGCAATTGTTCATTATATCCACCTAGCCCTCCGGCCCAACAGTTGGTAACGGAGTAGGCGTGGCCTGGGGGAGTCTGAATAGATTTTCAGCAAACTTTTGGATCTCCTGCTGGTCGGCAAACTGCGCGATCTCTTGACCGGCTCCGTAAAAAGTCAGATGAATGGCCACATTATCCAGCCGGGTCTGGCGGGTATCGAATGGCGAGAACTTCAACACCCACTTCAATAATTGCGCCTGGTCCTGTACCGACAAATCCGTGATTCCCGGAACTTCCCCGGAAACGCCTGCGCAAGCATACTGGATAGCCTTGCCAGCCAGTGTGATGTTCAAATTATCGCAATATTGGTTGATACCTCCGTCGCGCGAGATCATAATCACCAGTTGCCCGGCATCCACCCCTGCCGCCACGGCCAACACCGGCGCAACTGGATCTTCTGCGCTTCGAAATTCGAAAAGGACGCCATCGACCTCCAGTTCAATCCGCGTGCCGCGCACTTGCACTTGTGAGCATACTGTTTCCGGGGTGGAAATTTCCAGGCAGGAATCCTGAAAACGAAGGTTTTCTTCGTTGGTTATCCGGATGGTTTCCGGGTCGTACCCCAGCATGCCGGCTAACAGCGCCCGCGCCTCTAAGGCGGCCAGGGACGGGTTCAAGACTTGCTGGATACGGCGTAATTGGATGCCGGTCAGGTCGGTATGATAGGTGTAGATTACTTCACCGTAGGCCAAAATCACTTGATAGCCGTCAACTTGCTGTTGGGCGCATGTTCCTTTCGCGGCCGGGGCATCCAGGCACGAATTGCTCCATACTTTCGACTGGATATCTCGGATCGTTATTTCACCCGGGGTAACACCCAGGACTGCCGCCAGATCGGTCTGCGCTTGGACTGCCGCTGCCGGGGATTGAATGATTCCGCCGTCATACGGGGTAGGCGTCATTGCAGTCGGTTGAAACGGTAATGTGCAGGCCAGGACTGCAAATATTAAGATACCCAACGGCAGGAGGCGTGGTTTCATAGATTCCTCTAAAAACGATGAATCAATTATAACCACGGACGAAATTACAGACCGACTGGTTCCGCACTGACATCTTTTAGCGCCGTTTTAGTTCAACCGATACCCCTGTCCATTTAATGCCTATTGATAGTTATTGTAGATTGCCAGAACCAGATCAGCGTAATGGTACCCGCTGTCCATTGGCCCATAAGCTCGCAGTCCCTCGCGGATGTCGCCATACTTCGAAATGAGCCCGGACAACATCATGGTTCCAAAGTCGATATTAAATTGCGGGTCGAACAGCTCTTCCATGGTAGGCCGGGAGGAAAAGCAGGGGCCATTGGCGCACATGAAATCCGCAGCCAATCCATCACGCGGCATGACCTGCATTAATCCCACTGCGCCGCTTTTTGAATAGGCATCCGGGTGGCCACCCGACTCCTGCAGCATAACCGCCGCGATCAAACGGGGATCCAGGCCGTAGTACGCAGCAGCCTGGTTGATCGGTTGGCACCATTGGTGGATATCCTCGGGGTAACTGGCCGGCAGCGCGCAGCCATTCGGATTCTCCGCTGGGGGCATCTCAGCAACCGGCGCTGCCATTTCTGCCTGTCTGGCTTGTTCCTCTGTGTCGGCCTGAACGATCTGCTCGGGATTGTACAGCAGGCGGGTGATGAAAATTACCGCAGCTGAGGCAAAAATGAAAGCAGGAAAAATAAATTTTCGGACATCGGCCATGGGTGCTTCCTCCAGAAGATATTTTCAATTATAGAACAATTGTACTACAATGTCAAGCGCCAATACAATTGGCTGCCATTTGATATAATCAATGAGTCTGCTTGGCTCGACTGCTGGAACGGATCCTTTTCAAGGTAAGGGGAATAAGCATGGATGACAACCAGAACTGGTACCTCAACGCCATTTTCTACCAGGTTTATGTTCGGGCTTTTTGCGACAGCAACGGCGATGGGCAGGGTGATCTTCAAGGGTTGATTTCCAAGTTGGATTACATTCAATCGCTGGGGGTCGATTGCATCTGGTTGATGCCCATTTACCCGTCTCCACTGCGCGATGACGGCTATGATATTTCCAATTTCACCGACGTCCTGCGGGAATACGGCACGTTGGAAGATTTCAAAGCGCTCATCAATGGCGCCCACAGCCGCGGGCTGCGCATCGTCACCGACCTGGTCCTCAATCACACCTCTGACCAGCATCCCTGGTTCCAGGCCAGCCGCTCGGATCGCGCGTCAACATTCAGGGATTACTACGTTTGGTCCGACTCGGACCAGAAGTACCCGGATGCCCGCATCATCTTTATCGACACCCAGAAGTCCAACTGGAGCTGGGATGAAAAAGCCGGTCAATATTTCTGGCACCGCTTTTATCCCACGCAGCCTGATTTGAATTACGAGAACCCGGCAGTCCGCACTGAAATACTGCGGGTTATGCGCTTTTGGCTGGATCTGGGGATCGATGGCTTTCGCGCAGATGCCATCCCGTATTTGTACGAACGAGAGGGCACGAACTGTGAGAATTTGCCCGAGACGCACACCTTTCTTAAGCAAGTCCGGGCTTTCCTGGATAAATATTACCCTGGCCGAATTCTGCTGGGCGAGGCGAATCAATGGCCTGAGGACGTTCGACCGTATTTTGCTGACGGCAACGAACTGCACATGAATTTCCACTTTCCGCTCATGCCGCGGCTGTATCTGGCGCTGCACGAACAGGATGCAGCTCCGCTCAAGTGGGTATTTGAGCGCACTCCATCCATCCCGAAAAATTGCCAGTGGTGCACCTTCCTCCGTAATCATGACGAATTAACGCTTGAAATGGTCACAGACGAAGAGCGCGACACGCTTTGGCGCGCCTATGCCCCCGATCCGCGCATGCGGCTTAATCTTGGTATTCGCCGCCGTTTGGCGCCTTTGATGGGCAATGATCCGCGCCGAATCCGCATGTTGAATGCGCTGCTGTACAGTTTGCCTGGCACTCCCATTTTGTATTATGGGGATGAAATTGGCATGGGCGATAACATCGAGCTTCCTGACCGGAATGGGGTGCGAACGCCTATGCAGTGGGATGAGACCCGCAGATCAGGGTTCTCGACTGCAAAACCGGACCAGTTTTATTCCCCATTGATTGACACTGCTCCGTTTGATTTTCGATCGGTCAACGTCGTTGCCCAGGATAACGACCCCGATTCGCTGCTCAATTTTATGCGCATGCTGATCAGCCAGCGAAAAGCCCACCCTGAACTGGCGTCGGGCACGCTGGAATGGGTGGAAACCGAAAACCCGGGAGTGGTTGCATTTACCCGCAGATGGGAAGGCAAGGGAATATTCACGATCTTCAACCTGGGCGATACGTCACGCGGAGCACGCATTCCGCGCGAGCTGCGAACGGAGCCGCGGCTGGATTTGTTGAACAGTTACCTGCGCATCGTCCCGGATTCCACCAATTTGAACCTTAAGCCATTTCAATTTGGCTGGTTCAATTTGTAAACAAAAGGAATACCGTTAATCCTCATTCCCGCTCTCGCCTTCCGGCAGCGGAAGGCTGATCGCCGCCGTCCGCGCGCGGGTCAAGTCGAGTAATGCCCGCACCGGCAGGCGGATGTTCAAACCGCGCTGCCCGCCAGAGATGTGAATTTGTTCGTGCTGCAATGCTTCACTGGAGACGAACACCTGGAAACCTTTATTGATCAGGGCTAGCGGTGAAATTCCGCCAGCCTGCAAGCCGGTTAGCTGTTCTGCTTCGCGTAAGGGAGGGACTTTAAGTTTTTTTTCGCCAACAGCGACTGCCAGGGTCTTGAGATTGACCGCATGGTCGCCAGGAACCACCGCCAGGATCGGTTTGGCAGATTTTTCGCGCACCACCACGATGGTTTTGTACACCAGAGAGGGTGCCACTCCCATCAAACGCGCGCTTTCGAGCGCACCCAGCTTTTCAGCCGGGAGTTCAAAAGCCGTATAGGGTATTTTACGCGAATCTAAAAATCGGGTAACGTTGTTTGTGACCATTGCGGACCTGTTAGCGGATTTCTTTCGGTAGAAGGGGGACGCAAGTAGATCGGATTGCTAAATATCCACCCGCGCTGCTTGCCAAGGTAGGGGATAAATGCTTCAACCCGATAAACACCGGGCTCTTTCGTGATATGCGCGCCAACCTGCTGATCGATCCAGGTTTTGATTACTCGCCCATCCCGGAGCAGCCGGCATTCCGCCGGAAACGGGAGCCGTACTTGCAGAGTTACTGCGCCGCGGACTTCCCCCTGATCGCCCATCGATAGCACGCCCTGTTTGGCCTGGGCAGTGAACCTGAAGCCGTGGGTCGGCGCCGGCAGATCATAGCCGATAAAGCAATGCCCCTGTTGCAATGCGCGGTAAATTAACTTCCGGTCGTAGTTAAAATTATTCCCCGTCAGTGGGTCAGATGTCAGGACATGGGTATTGATTGCCTGGAAGTGAAAAGAATAGGGGAATATTGTTTTCTGGAACATGCCCACCTGCACATTCAGCGCATGTGCATCTGAGCCGCCGATGGCAACGATCCGCTGCCCCTGCGCCAGCAGCGTATCCCAGCGCTGCAAAACCGCCGGGTGCGGACCGTGGGCGACAGAATCGGAATTTAAGCCGTAACGGGCGGCGTCAAACCAATTATGGATGACCGTTTTCAACTCACTGAGTCCGTTCCAAAGCTCGATACCCGTGTAATTGCGCACTCCCCAACTCTCCCACGAGATATCATCCTCGTGAAAAAGCGGCAAAGCCGGGTCGATTGGGTGGGCGATAAAGCTCAGCCCGCCCACATGGTTCACTCGATCGATAAGCTGCTGGGGCTGGTCGGCCGACATGGCCATTTCGTGGTCGACCCCAAAAACCAGCAGGTGATTTTTCTGCGGCTGGCGCGCTTGATCATGGACTTCCTCACCCACCAACATCAACAGTTTGCGACCGTCTTTGCGCAAATAACCTTCAACCCCCTCCACGCGCACATTGTGGTCAGTAAAAATGATGCAATCCAGACCAGCAGCGATGGCATCCCGGGCGATCTGGGCATGCGTACCGGTGCCATCTGAAAAACGGGTATGCATGTGGAGGTTTACGACAAATTCATGCACAGCATTCTCATAACAGCATTATGTTACACAGCATTATTACGCACAGCAGTATAATGCATTGACGATTTCCGCTGGGGGACGGTATAATTCGTGGGTCTAAATAAATGGAGGAACGAGCTTGACCAACTACCTTGATATCGCATTGATTATAATCTCGATCGCATTGATCGCCAGCGTCATCTTCCAGAACAAAGGTGTTGGCCTGGGCGGGTTGACCGGCGCGGACAGCAGCCAGGTTTTTTCAGCCCGGCGCGGTCTCGAGAAAACGATCTTCCTCATCACCATTGGGCTGGCGGTTGTCTTTGTGCTCATCACCCTTGCGGCGGTGGCATTCGGATAAACGGCCAGCAAACCGGTGGCAGCTTTGCCTGCCATCCTTGCGCGCAGGGCGACTCGCTTAATTAGAGGGGCGCCCTTTTCCCGTTCCAACCCTATGAAAAAATTTCGATGGCAACTCCTTATCATTTTCCTGGCCGGGATTGTGGTCGGGATATTATTGTTGGGGGAACAACCGGAAGGCGGCCCGAATGTGACCACCGAGCCGGTGCAGGGTGGGTTTTACACGGAAGCCCTGGTTGGGTCCCTCCAACGGCTGAATCCGCTGTTTGATTTCGATAATCCTGCTGACCGCGACATCGATCGCCTGATTTACAGCCGGCTGATTTCATTCGATGAACGCGGCAGTCCGTCCGCTGACCTGGCAACAGCCTGGGGCATTTCACGGGATGGGACAGTTTACAACTTTGATTTAAAACCCGACGTCAAATGGCATGATGGTGAGCCTTTGACGGCTGATGATGTGCTTTTCACCGTCGATCTGTTGCGGAACGGGGGCAGCTACGTACCGGTGGATCTGCAGGAGTTCTGGGCGGGAATCGAAGTTGTCAAGCTCAGCCCGACTGCACTGCAATTCAAACTTCCCGAACCTTTCGCGCCCTTTCTCGATTACTTGTCCTTTGGAATCCTGCCAAGTCACTTGCTCAATGGCAAATCAATCGACGAAATTAAGGATATGGATTTCAATATCCAGCCGGTTGGCAGCGGGCCATATCAATTCGACCGGTTGATCGTCGACAACGGCCAGATCACCGGTCTGGTGCTGAAAGCTTTCGCTGACTATTACGGCAAACAGCCGTTCATCGAACAATTAATATTCCGGTATTATCCTGATTCCGCAGCTGCATTGCAGGCCTATCAGGCCGGCCAGGTTCAGGGCATCAGCCAGATTTCCACGGATGTCCTGCCAGCTGCCTTGGCAGAACCCAACCTGGCGGTTTACACTGGCAGACTGCCTGAACTGGCTATGGTGCTTTTCAATTTGAATAACGCTGAAGTATCGTTCTTCCAGGATGCTAATCTGCGGCGGGCGTTGTACACCGGAATAAATCGCCAGTACATCGTTGATAAAATTTTCAACGGCCAGGCAATTTTGGCCGATGGCCCAATTTTCCCCGGCACCTGGGCGTATTATGACGCCACCCCGCATGTCGATCTGGATGTTGATAGGGCAAAAATCCTGCTGGACGAAGCCGGGTTCCCGGTCAACCCGGAAAATACTGCCGAGCGGGTAAGCTCGGATGCCATCGCCCTTAAATTCACCCTGCTTTACCCCGACACCCCTCGGCATCAGCAGGTAGCTGAAGCAATCGCGCAGGATTGGACTGCTCTTGGGGTTTCAGTGACACTTGAGGCTGTGCCGTACGATGTGTTGGTCATGGAACGCCTGACGAACCGCGAGTACCAGGCAGCGCTGGTTGACCTGAATTTGGCGCGTTATCCGGATCCAGATCCGTATCCCTTCTGGGACTCAGTGCTGGCAACCAGTGGCCAGAACTACTCACAATGGGACCACAAAATCGCCAGCGAATACCTCGAAGAAGCGCGGATTGCCGTCGACGCCGGTGAAAGGGCGCGCTTGTACCGCAATTTCCAGGTTATTTTCAGTGATGAATTGCCGTCACTGCCGCTTTACTACCCGGTTTACAATTACGGCGTTGACCGCCAGGTACAGGGCGTGCGCATGGGACCGCTACTGGATACCAGCGACCGCTTTGCGACCGTTTTGGAATGGTTCCTGGTCGCTCGCGTACCGACAGCTACTCCTTCCGTCCCCTAAATCGATCCCACGCCTGAAAGGGGTTGAAAATGCAGCTATTGGATAATGATTTGGCATTTTTGCATGCGTCCGCCCCGGTGCTGGAAGATTACCTGTTATCCGATGTATTGTATTTCCCGGTAACCGGCGAACACGGCCGCCAACTGAGTGGCGACACCACGCGATTAACGCTCGGGAACTTGTTACTCAGCTTGAGACGACTCCAGGCGGTCCAATTGCCAGCCGATCAGACTGCTGAATTCGAAGCCCTGTTCGGTCAGATCAACAGGGCGCGGGCGCAATGGCGGTCCAGGTGGAGTGTAAAGGTACAGCAAGAGATCCCCAACCGGATGATGCTGTGGAAGAACTACCTGGGTGAGTTGGGTGAGGAAGCAAAAGCCAAGGCTGGCGATTTTCCTTACAATGTGCGCCTGCGGGCGATCCTGGAGTTGCTGTTTGACGAGAGCAACGACCTGTTGGTCAAGGAAAAGGATTTGCTGCGTTCTTTGGATTTGCAACTCAAAGGAAAAGCCTCGCCGGGGGAATTTATCTGGGATCAAACCCTCGCCGGCGGTTTCCCGGCAGGCCAGTTCTGGTATTTGTACCTGCACTTCTAAAGAAAACGGTTAATCGGGGTTAAAATAGGGGGCATTCTTACCCGCAGTGAGTGGTTGATGCTGCAGTATCCGTAGCAGCTTTGCAATATTCGTATAGCCATGTTGCTTGTAGGTTAAGACAGGCGGGCGGAAAGAATCTGTGTTTCCTGACCTCTGGCAACATCAGTCAGCAATCAGTAAATAGTTAAGGCGGTCTGCGATGTTTTTTACGGGCAAGGGTGATGACGGGACAACCGGCCTGTTAGGCGAGGGGCGGGTGCAAAAATTTGATCGGCGCATGGAAGCGTTGGGAGCGCTGGATGAGGCCAACGCAGCTTTAGGTCTGGCGCGCAGCCTGATGGGGGATATACCGGAAACTGCGCTGGTCCTTGAAATTCAACGCCAGCTTTATCAACTGATGGCGGAGATCGCTGCCACTCCGGAGAACGCTGCCCGTTTCCAGAAAATTGATGAGGGAAGCGTCCAGACGCTGGAAAACCAGATCGCAGCACTGAGCAGCCGGATCATTATGCCCGCTGAATTTATCGTCCCGGGTGATTCGCCGGCCAGTGCAGCATTTTCGTTGGCGCGCACCGTCGTACGCCGGGCGGAGCGGCGGGTGGTCGAACTGGTGGATAGCGGAATGGTCGCCAACCGGTTATTAATGGTATTTCTCAACCGTTTATCCTCGCTCCTTTTTGTTCTTGAAATATACATCCTGCAGCAGGCCGGACGACAAAAACCTACTCTGGCTAAAGGAGATTAACGGTGGTTGGGACCTTTATCAACGCCGCTGCGATTTTGATCGGCGGAATTTTGGGTTTATTTCTCGGTTCGCGCCTGCCGGAACGATTCCGTCAGACTGTGATGGCAGTCCTCGGGTTGTTCACGCTGGCCTTTGGACTGAAATTGTTTTTATCGACGCAAAACCCCCTGGCAGTGCTTGGCAGCCTGCTGATTGGGGTTTTGTTGGGCGAAATTTTTCAAATTGACCGAGCGCTCCAGTTGCTTGGCGTCTGGCTGGAAAGCCGTTTCTCGGCTGCTCACGGCGCAGCCCTGGAAAGTAATTTCGTGCGCGGTTTCGTGACCGCCTCTCTGGTTTTCTGTGTAGGCCCAATGGCTATTTTGGGGTCCATCCAGGACGGGTTGACCGGTGATTACCAGACTCTGGTGGTTAAATCTGTTTTGGACGCCTTCGGCGCGCTGGCATTTGCCTCCAGCCTGGGTGTCGGCGTGCTTTTTTCGGCTGCCATGGTGCTTATCTACCAGGGGAGCATCTCACTGTTGGCTGTGCAAGTTCAGTCGGTAGTCACAGATGCCATGATGGCCGAAATGAACGCCACTGGCGGGGTAATTCTTCTGGCGATCGCCATCAGTAGCCTGCTGGAAATCAAAAGGATACGCACCGGCAACTTTCTGCCCGCTCTGATCATTGCTCCGGTATTGGTTCTGTTGATGCAGTTGCTGGGTGTGTATTGAACTGTATTTATATAATTAAAATTCCCCGCGCCGCGCAAAATTCGAACCGTAGGGGCACGGGGATTTTCAGAATACGGCATACCCATCATTAACCCCCGTGCCCAGTAATTGCACATGTTGCGCAACCGGGCACGGGGTTAGTAAGTACAATTAAATTCGGGAATGATCCCCGTGCCGCTACAAAAAACCGCCCAGGGATGTCCGTTCATTGAACCAAGCTTGTACACAAAACCCAAAACCCGTAGACGCACGGGGATTATCAAAAAATGGCGCGTGAAACATTAATCCCAGTGCCCAAAAATCTGATGCCTTCCGAAACCGGGCACGGGGTTAGTAAGTTCAATTAATTTCGGGAACGATCCCCGTGCCGTTACATTAACACGCCCTGGGTGAACCCAGGTCCTTTCCAGCTACCTACGAATTAATTCTCGCTAAGGGCTTTTTCGATTACCGCAAACAGATTGCCGCGATCCGTCTTTTCACCGTTGACAACAAAGGTGGGGGTCGAAGTAATCCCTTGACCTTGCGCTGATTGCAAGTCCTGCTGAACTTTCAATTGATACTTGCCGCTGTTAAAGCAGTTGTTATACGCGTTCATGTCCAATCCGACCTGCTCGGCAATGGATTTGAGCATCGGCGATGAAAATTCGGCGCCGAAATTGGCAAAAATGTAGTCGTGGTATTCCCAGAATTTTTCCTGATCCATGGCGCAGTAGGCAGCTTCGGCAGCAGTAAATGAAGTTGGGCTGATGAAGCTCATCGGCACGTATTGGAAATACACTTTGCCTGTCGCGATATAATCATTGAGCAATTGTTCTTCTGATTCGACCCAAAAATTCTTGCAATGGACGCAGTTAAAATCAGAATACTCGACAACCGTCACCGGGGCGTTGGGGTCGCCGGCTGTAGTGCCCTGAACCTGGGTACGGTTACGTGGTTCCGGCGTCTGAACATTTTCCGGGCTGACCGGCAGGTTTGGGATGATTAAAATTGCTGCCACAGCTAGTGCGGCGATTGTGGCAATTGTGATCCAAATCGCTCGATTGCGGCGTTGCTGACTCAGGCGTTGTGCCCGAAAAGCGTCACGCCGGCTTACTTTCTTGGCTTCGGGTTGAGCGGTTTTAGCCATTTAAGGTCTCCTCAGTGAAATGCGGCCAAAATATTTCCATATAAGATCATACGACATTCAACAGTTTAATTTTGCCATATTCAGTCGTAATTGTCTATAATTAACAATAAGAGTTTCCTAATTTTAGCCGCGATACACATAAACTGGAAAGGCTTCGCCGGTTAATTGAAAACCGACTTTGCGGTACAACGCCAGCGAGGCCTGGTTATTATCCTGGGTGTTGATGGTGATCTGCCACAGCCGTTCTGTCCGGCAGCGCTGCACCAGGTCGTAAAGCAAAGTAGTGCCGACCTGATGGCCCTGCAGCCCGGGTTTCACGGCCAAACGGGCCAGATGCGCCGCGAACATATTCACAGTAGTGACCTGGTAACCCACAATTTCGTTTTCGCTTTCCGCCACCGTGGCAATAGCAGCTTGCTCATAGGATTGCCGCACCTGGTTCAGCGAATTTTGCCAGATGGGTTCGAATGCAGCCTGGTCGATGCTGGCCACCACCGGCAGGTCGTCTGGTTCCATCAAACGGACAAACAGGTCGGCATTCGGTCGTAAAAACGGATTGTTTATTTGGACTTCCCGTTCCAATCCAACAATGTCCTGGTGGTGCACAAAACCGCTGCGCAGCAAAATGGTGGTGAACCAGTCACTCAAAGCCAGCGACGGGACGATTGGGCGATCTGCCAGAGCGTTGTCTTCCAGGCAGCATTTTAACAATTGTTCCCAGTAATCCATTGGTCTCACCCCCACCGCGCAGGCAAATATTCGCACCCAGGCGATGCCGGGTGGATCCTGCGGTATGGCCAAAGCGGCGAGCAATCGGCCACCGGCTTCGGCAACCCAAAAAGGCTGGCTGCCGAGCCATTCCACTGGAGGACGCCAGTCCAGATGACGGTGCATCCGAGGACTGGTGGCCAGAAAACTCGTTACCAGGGTGAAATCGGCTGAAGTTGCCTGGCGAAGGACAACCGGGGTTGGCATATATGCTTAATTCACCCCGTAAACCAAAATATCAATGGTCAATTTGAACCCATCATCCGCCGGATGATCCGCATAAGGCTTTGGATGATCGACTCGGACCAGTTGAGCTTCTTTTTAGATGCCAGGGCGGCATCCATGGCGAACAAAGAATCAGCTTGCTTGCCGCGTTTCATCTGCAACACGGAAATTTCACGCAGAACGTAGCTGCGCATCTCATCATTGCCGGTTTGTTTGAACAGGTCTGCGGATAATTGATACTTTTCCAACCCTTCATCATGGCGCTGCAATTCAACCAGGGCTGCGGCAATATTGCCAAGCGCAATTGCCTGGCGCTGAGGATCGCGGATACCGGCAAAAATGTGTTCGGTGCCGCTGGCCTGCTCCAGCGCAGCCTGTGCATTCCCACCTTTCAACAACGCTACCGACAGGTTATTGCGCGCCTCGGCATGGGCAGCCGGCATTTCAACCGGGTTAATGGTTCCTAAAGCTTGCTGGTACAACCGGACCGCATCCGGGTAGTTTTTATGCTCGTAGGCAGCTTGAGCTGCAACATTCAATTTTTCAAATTCTTGAGCGGATAACATACCTGACCCGTCAGCGCTTGACATTAGTAGGTGATTTCGAGCAAACCCTCTGCCACCCCGCGCAGCTTTTCAGCCGAGAGGTCCGACAGGCGCATGGCCAGTTCGAGATAAGGCAAATTGACCGGCTTGCTGACGAAAGCCCGCACTTCGGGCGGCAGATCCATGATGTTTTGGGCGGTTGCCTTATCCGAGCGCCATTTTCCGATCATTCCGCGCTGGTCGAATAGTTCATCATTGCGAATTTCCAGTGTGCTTGCCAGAAGTTCCAAATCGGGGAGCGGAATGGCTTGCTGACCCATTTCATAGCGCTGGATCTTTTCAACCGGGATATTAGTCTTGAACGACAGCTCGGATACGGAGAGGTTGAGGGTAGAACGGGCTATCCGCAGGCGGGTGCCGATAATGCGCTGTCGAATTTCTTTCAACTGAATAGGCTGTTCAACCGGGTCAGGGGACGCCAGAGTAGAAAGCGCCTGGTTACCCCAAAAATGCTCCAGGGGTACATCCAGGAAGAAAGCCAGGGATTCCAATTGTGGCAGAGTCGGGGCAGACTCGCCGGCTTCGATTGATTGATAACCCTCCACGGACAGTCCCATGGCTTTAGCGCATGATTCCACTTTGCGTGAGCGGCTAATGCGGGCGTCATAAATCAACAGTCCTAGTTTACGGGACCTGACTCGGATATGTTGTTGGTAGGTTGCCATAAGGTCCTCCCCGCTCGGAATCTTCCTAAATTCAAGATAGATGTCTGACAGTATTATAGCATTCTGCAACTAAAGTTGCAGGTTCCGGTCCAATGGTTATCGCCCGCGAGACTGTGGATTGAGCATGGCGCCAATATTTGCGCCAAAGACTTCCGGCCCAAGTTTGAACCCGGCCACCTCGATCCGCGGGTAGAACAAAGGACGAATGCCGGTCGGCTTTAATTCGCCTATGACCTTCCCGTCCTCATCCACACCGGTCTGCTGGAATTTGAAAATATCTGTCATCACAACCGTATCGCCTTCCATGCCGGCGATTTCGGTGATGGAGGTGATCTTGCGTGAGCCGTCCTTCAAACGGGATTGCTGGATGATCAGATCCACCGCTGCTGCGGCTTGCTCACGAACCACCTTCAGCGGTAGGTCCATGCCGGACATCAACACCAGTGTTTCAAGGCGTGAGAGGGCGTCGCGGGGTGAATTGGCGTGCAATGTGGTCAACGAACCGTCATGACCGGTGTTCATAGCCTGGAGCATGTCCAGCGCTTCGCCGCCACGCACTTCACCAACCACAATCCGGTCGGGCCGCATGCGGAGGGAGTTACGCACGAGATCGCGAATGGTTACCGCTCCTTTGCCATCAGAGTTGGCGGTTTTGGTTTCCATACGGACAACATGATCTTGTTGCAGCTTGAGTTCAGCCGCATCTTCGATCGTGACGATGCGATCATTTTCGGAGATAAAGCCAGAGAGGATATTGAGCAAGGTAGTCTTGCCAGAACCCGTGCCGCCCGAGATGATGATATTCAACCGGGAGAGCACGCAAACTCGCATAAATTCCGCCATCGTCTTAGAAACGGTACCCAGTTCGATAAGCTGTTCCATGGTTAGCTTGTCTTTTTGGAATTTACGGATTGTGATGCAGGGGCCGTCAATCGCAACGGGCATAATAACCGCATTGACGCGGGAACCATCCGGCAGGCGGGCGTCAACCGTTGGGCTGTCGGCGTCGATGCGCCGCCCCAATGGGAGGATGATTTTATCGATGGTACGCAGGACCGCCTCGTCGTTGGGGAAAGTGATATCCGTCTTGATAATTTTGCCTTTGCGTTCGATATAGACCTTGCTATGGCCGTTCACCATGATTTCGGAAATATCAGGATCATCGAGTAACGGCTGGATCGGTCCAAAACCAAGCAATTCATCCAGAATTTCCCGGGTAACTTGATCTTTCAATGGAGTGGGGAAATTGTATTTCAGCTCCGCAAAGGCTTTTTGAATCATTAAAATGATTTCGCCCTTACGATCCGCGCTCAACTGCGGTCCGCTCTCCAGTTCCCGGGTGATTTCCTGAAGCAGATGGGTCTTCAGGTTTTGCAGGTTGATTACACGCGGTTGTGTAGGTAGCGGGGCGGCCATTACTCTACCAACTCCTCATGAATCAGTTCCTTCTCAGGGATGACCCAGATTATTTGATTGAGGTTTACAGCCAAAAAGTTGGTCTTAAACATAAGATTCGCACCAGAAATATCAAATAATTCTGCATCTGTCACTGCCAAAAAATGATCTGCCGTATCTAACTCATCTTTCACCCGATCGCCCACCCGAACATGCATCATGCCATGGATTTGGTGCATGGTGGTCTGCATGATAACCTTAATCGGCGATTTAGTAATCACCTGGGTATAAATTTTACCTTTGCCCTCAAATGTATCGAACATGTAATCTTACGATCCTTTCTCATCAATACTGCTGGTATCGCTGGAGGGCATCATATAGCCCAGGCCAGATCGGGTGACGATGTGCAGGGGGGTATGCGGGTCTTCTTCCAGCTTTTGGCGCAAGCGCGCAATGGAAACCCATAAAATCTCTTTATCTTCGCGATAGGATTCACCCCAGACGGCAGTGAGCAGCTCTTCGGCGGAAAGGATGCGCCCGGCATGTTGCGCGAACTGGATGAGAAGACGGTATTCGGTTGCGGAGAGGTACACGGGATGCTCGCCGCGCCAGACTTCAGCGCGCGCAAAATCGATTCGCAAATTCAAATGAGCAAAATAGCGTTTATGGATCATTTGCTGGTTGGACTTTGCGCGGCGGAGGACTGCCCTAACCCGTGCAACCAATTCCGTGGCTGAAAAGGGTTTCAGGACATAATCGTCCGCTCCGACGTTCAGCCCATGCACCCGATCCTGCTCCTCACCGCGTGCGGTCAACATAATAACTGGAACGTCCGAGAATTGGCGGATGCGCTCGCAAGTTTCAAACCCGTCCAACCGCGGCATGGCCACATCCAGAATAACCAGGTCAGGTTGTCGGCTGGTAACCATTTCCAAAGCTTGTTCTCCATCGTTGGCGGCGCTGACTTCGTAGCCTTCCGTTTCCAGATTCACTTTGAGCAAGTGGCGGTACAACTGTTCGTCATCGACAACTAATATCCGGGTACTCATGATGTTTCCCTCCTAAAACAATGCCTAATTTTCCACCCGTTCGGGAAGGTAAATGCTAAAAGTACTACCTTCTCCTACCCGGGAAACGAGGTCGATTTTGCCATTATGCGCCTGTATAATTTGCTTACATATAAACAACCCTAGGCCTGTTCCGCGGGTGGTCTGTTGTGAGCCCTGGATGCGGAAAAAGCGATCAAAGATCTTAGCCTGGTACTTTTCAGGAATCCCTGGGCCGGTGTCACTGACCTCGATTCGGACTCCATCGGATAATTCAGCAATCTTTACCTTTACCGGCGCCCCAGGCGCGTATTTGACCGCATTGCTGATCAGATTTTCCAGCGTTTGGGCCAGGCGGCGCGGATCTGCCTGAATAGGCTTGATTGGTTCAGTAATTTCCACCTGGATATCCAATGCGGGATGATGCAGCTTGGAACGCAAGATGACATCCTTGATCAAAGCGTCCAGCCGCACAACCTGGAGATCCATGATCATTTGACCGGATTGCAGCTTGGCTGAATCGAGCAAATTGCTGATCAGGTCTTGCATCCGGTCGGTTTCATGGTCGATGATGGTCAGAAATTCTTCTTTGGCCTGCTCATCCCAGGTGGCATCCGTGCGCAGCAGGGTGGTGGTATAGCCTTTGATAAACCCCAACGGGGTGCGTAATTCATGTGAGAGGGTGGAGATGAAATCTTCCTGCACCTGGAATGCGCGGTACTGGAATTCGAGGCGTTTGTTCTCACGTATGAGATTTTCACGCGCGGCGACCACTGCCAGTTGGTCTGCCAGATACTCGGCAAAGGCAATTTGGTCAGGGGTGTACTGCGGGCTGCCAAAGCGGATAAAAATAATGGCTCCCAACGTCTCGGCATGTGAAATGAGCGGCACGCCCAGTGTAAACGGCCGGTGCAGCCTGTCAATCTGGGCTGAGTCTTGCGGTTCCTGTAAAATGACCTGCCTGGAATCGATGACCTGGCTGCCGATAATTTCACCCCAGGCGACGTCGGCCTCTGCGGATTTGCCGCGTCCGGTAGCCCGGGCATAGACGACGTCAAGATTGAGGGTCATCGGATCGACCAAAAATACCACAACATTGTCGAAAATAAAGTAGTCTCGAATGACCGGCACCAACGCGTTCATTGCGTCATGCAGGTTCTCCACGCCGCTAAGAATTTTATTGATCAAATACAGGAAAGTGACATCGACAGGCGGAAAAATTCTTGTAGGAACATGAGTTGCAGTCTTCATGAATTCCCCTCCAGCACTTTCTTCAGTTCGAACGAAAATTGGCTGCCTTTGCTTAGTTCGGATATCACCTGGATGGTGGAGTCGTGCGCTTCCACGATTTTCTGCGCCAGAGCCAATCCCAAGCCGGTGCCGCCGTATCTGCGGGTCGAAGAGCCGTCTAGCTGATGGAATGGCTCGAAAATCTCGCCCAACCGCGTAGGCTGAATGCCAATTCCACTATCGCTGACTTTTACGGTGAAATGCAATTCGTCCGGGATCAGTTCCAGGGTAACGACGCCCCCCGGCGGCGTGAACTTCACCGCGTTGTCGAGGAATTGATGGACCACCCAGCCAATTTTCTCGCGATCAGCATACGCCATTGCGCCATCGGCGCAGATTTTCAATATCAGTTGCAACTTTTGATCCCGTGCCTTGGGCTGCATCTGGTTGATCACATCCGTGCACAATATGTTGAGATCGGTTGGGTCTTGCAGCACGGGTATTTCAGTCTTTTCTGAAGTTGCAAACAGGATCAAATCTTCGATCAACCGGCTCAACCGGTCCGTTGAACGCTGAATGGTATCGAGAGCGTTTACCTGACCGTGGGTCAATGGACCGAGGTCGCCGGTCTGTATTAACTCGATATACCCCTGAAGATGTGTGAGCGGCGTGCGCAATTCATGCGAGATATTTGCCAGGAAGTTGCTTTTGAGCTGATTCAACTCTGACAGACGGACTAACGCCCGTTCGAGTTCAACGGTGCGTTCCTGTACGCGCCGTTCCAATTGCCGGTTGTTTTCTTTCAATGCATAGCGTAATTGAAGCACTTGTTCGGTGATTGCCTGATCGAGCGCGCTGCGTTTGAGGATGCCAAGCTCCACCAGCAATTCACCAATGAGCGGGACGGTTTGCTGGTTATTGCGGATGGCAACCTGCTGCTGCAGCGCATAAGCCAACTGCTTGGGAGTGATCAACTGGCGCTCGATGAGATAATCCCCAAGCCGTGGGACAAGAACTTCAGGGGTAAGCGGTTGTACGTGGTCCATGGTTATTCAGATATTAAACACCCAAAACCCATTGCCCGCCGACCATCACGCGCTCCGGTTTGACAGTATAAAGCTCAGCAGGCTCCATTTTAAAGGGGTCAGTCGGGAGAATGATCAAATCCGCATGGTAACCGGGCGCCAGCGCCCCTATGCAGTCCTCCCAGCCGGCGGCAAAGGCTGGGTGGACGGTGTAGCTTTCCAACGCTTGCCGCAGGGTGATGCGTTCCTGCGTATTCCAACCATCCGCAGACGGGTAGCCGGAATGGCGCTGCCGGGTGACTGCAGCGTGGATCCCCCAGAATGGATTGGGTGATTCCACCGGGGCGTCGGAGCCAAAGATCAGGCGGGTGCCGGCGTTCCGCAAGGTCTTGAAAGCATAGGCATAGCGGGAGCGCGATCCCCAGTGGCGGTCAGCCGTGTCCATGTCCGAGGTCGTATGGATGGGCTGCATGGAGGCGATGATCTGGTTGGCAGCCAGCAATTTGAGGTGATCCTGGTGCAACACCTGAACATGCTCGATGCGGTGGCGTAAGTGCGGGCGGTTTTCACGGGTTTCCAACTCGCGCATCTGAGCGTAAGCCTTGAGCACTTCGTGATTGGCGCGGTCGCCAATGGCATGAATAGCTAGGCTGATGCCGCTTTTTGCGGCTAACTGCCCATGCTCCAGGATCTGTTCGGCGTCCAAAAAGAGCAACCCGGTATTGGCGGGTTCGTTTTCGTACGATTGCAGCATGGCGGCGGTTTGCGGCCCAAGGGCGCCGTCTGCGAACAGCTTTACCGACCCGATGCGTAAAAATTCACTGCCAAACCCGGTTTTTAAGCCAACCCCGACTGCATAATTCAATTCTTCCAGGGCAATACTCTTAACGGTGCGCAATTTGAGCTCACCGGCCGCATCCAGCGATTGCAGTGCCATGAAACTGGTGCGGCGGTCAAAGTCGTGCACCCCGGTCAATCCCATGCTCCAAAGGGCTGGCTGAGCCTTCCGGATGGCAGCGGCGACATCGTCAGCGGAGGGAGAGGGAATAATGTCTTCCAACAGCTCCATGGCGCTTTCGAACAGGATGCCGGTCGGATTACCGGCCGAGTCGCGTTGAATCACCCCGCCAGCGGGGTCGGGTGTACTGCCGGTGATGCCAGCCAGCCGCAGCGCGAAGGAGTTTGCCCAGCTGGAATGCAGCGATTTGGAAGTCAGATAAACCGGTTTGTCCGCGGCAAATGCATCGAGCATGGCAGCAGTGCCAAACCCTTCCGGCCAATCATTCTGATTCCAGCCGTGACCGCGCACCCATTGACCGGGCGGAGTGACCACCGCAGCCGCTGCGACCCGCCGCAAACATTCCGCCAGGTATTCGGTTTCACAGTCAACGTATTTCAACCCGAGCGAATAGAACTGCAAATGCAGGTGTGAGTCGGTCAGACCCGGCCAAACCGTCGCGCCGTGCAAGTCGATGCGCTCGGTATTCCGGTCAGCCAACGCCAGTATATCCTCCTGATTTCCAACTGCCAATATTTTCCCATCACGTATGGCAAGGGCAGAGGCCTGAGGCTTGGACTGCCATAAAGTATAGGCATTGATGTTGTGCAGAATGCGCATGGTCAATCTCGGAGAATCTGCGAAATGAGGCCGTCAAGTTCTTCGTTGGAATAATAGTGTATCACCAGCGTGCCGCCTTTTTTACCGTGCCGTAGCGTGACGCGCGTTCCAAGGCCGTCGCGCAGACGTTCTTCCAGCGCCTGGATCTCCGGGGCAGGTTCTGCGCGTTTGGTTGCTGCCGGCCGTTCGCCGTTGTAGCGGCGAACCAGAGCTTCGGTCTGGCGCACGCTCAGATCATTGGCCAGCACATTTTGCAGCACCGCTGACTGAGCCTGCGGTGTAGCCAGCCCAAGCAGCGCGCGCGCGTGACCTTCGGAAATTTTTTCTTCCACCAGCGCAATGCGCACTGAATCAGGTAGGCGCAGTAAGCGCAACGTATTGCTTACCGCTGTCCGGCTCTTGCCAACCCGTTCAGCGATCTCATCGTGGGACAGGCCAAATTCATCGGCCAGTTGACGGTAGGCCTCGGCAGTGTCCAACGGCGCCAGGTCGGTGCGCTGGATGTTTTCGATCAGTGCCAGTTCAAGACGCTGCTGGTTGGTGGCCTGGCGCAAAACCACCGGCACAGTCTTCAACCCGATCGAACGGGCAGCCCGCAGGCGGCGCTCGCCGGCGATCAAGATATATTGGTCGGCGTCCGCCCCCTGGCTGACGATCAACGGCTGCAGAATGCCATGCTCGCGGATCGAGGCAGCTAATTCGGTCAGGCTTTCCGGCGGCATATCCTGGCGCGGCTGAGATGGATTGGGGGAAATCTGATCTACATCCAGAAAGAGCGTACCGCCGTCCGGCGTGCTGCTCTCCCCGCCCGGAATTAATGCGTCTAACCCCTTACCCAGACCGCTTTTTCTTGCCATTTTTACCCACCTTCTTGATCCATGACAGGGACCTGAATTCCGTCGCCTGCTAAAATTTCCCGCGCCAGCGCCGAATAGGCTTTGGCAGCCGAGGAATCGGGCGCAAAAACCGAAATTGGCATGCCGAACGAGGGCGCTTCTGCCAGCCGGACACTGCGCGGGATGATGGTTTGAAAAACCTGGGTGGGGAAGTACTTGCGCACCTCGCTGACCACATCCAGCGCCAGCCGCGTGCGGCTGTCGAACATGGTCATCACCACGCCGCGGATAACCAGCTCGGGGAACACGGAGGAACGTACGCGTTGAATCGTCTGGGCTAACTGGCCAAGCCCTTCAAGTGCCAGGTATTCGCACTGCACCGGGATCACGACGCCATCTTTTGCGGCTGCCAGCCCGTTGACGGTCAACAGAGAGAGCGAGGGCGGGCAGTCGATCAAGACATAATCGTAGCGGCTGGCAGTGCCATCGATGGCTTCTGCCAGGCGGTGTTCGCGCCGCTCGAGCTCGATCAGTTCAATTTCTGCTCCAGCCAGCGCCGGAGAGGAGGGCAAAACCGATAGTTTATATTGCGGGTTGTGCAAAACGGTCGGGCCGACGGGCTGTCCGCCAATCAGGACTTCATACATCCCGTTCTTGATGCCGCGTTTATCGATCCCTAACGATGAGGTGGCATTGGCTTGCGGATCCAGGTCGACCAGCAGCACTCGCTGGCCGTATTGCCCCAGATAAGCCCCCAGGGATATTGCTGACGTTGTCTTTCCGACTCCGCCTTTTTGATTGACAAACGCATAAATCTTGGCCATAAAATCCAGATCAGGGGAGGATGGTTATCAAACCGGCTTTCACTTCTTCTTCTGTGGGAATACCCTGGACACCCCGGCGGGTGACGCTGATGGATGCCAGTTGGGTGGCAAAGCGGGCAGCCTCCCACGGGTCGCGGGTTTGCTGCAGGCGGATAAAGAAGGCTGCAGCGAAAATGTCGCCGGCGCCGACTGGATCGACTTCCTCCATAAGTGGCGGGCGGAAGTAGCGCAAGTCGCCATTCCAGTACAGGCGGGCGCCGGCAGCGCCCTCGGTGACTACCAGCACGCGGATGGAAGAGATCAGTTCTTGAACAATACTTTCATCCCCCTGCACATCCTCGATGCTGAAAACCGCGGCCTGGGCCGATTCGAGCACAAAACGCGCTTCGGGCCAATCGGTGTAATGCACCAGACCGCTGGCATTGGAACTGCGCATCCAGCCTTGCAGCGTCAGACCGACCAGCGAATTGGGGAAGGCGCGCGCCAGTTTAGGGTCGACTTCCTGCATGATGGGTCCCAGGTGGACGACGGGTGTGTTTCGCCAGATTTCCGGCACGGAGGACAGGTCCAGGCGAGCGGCCGGATGGTAAGCGTACTGGATGCGACCTGCAGGAGTATAGATATTCTTGAAAGTGGTCGTCGTTTCAGCGGTAACCGGCGAGACCTGGATGCGCGGTCGCTCGGGCAGGTCGAGATCGGGCCCGAACGAGGTGACGATGCCCACCCGCAGCCCTAGAGCCGCCGCCGTCATAGCTGAATAGGTGGCAGTGCCGCCCAGTGAATAACCAGTGGGAGTAATGTCTTTGGTGATATGGCCTATTAGTAGATAATCAACCGGCTCAAGCGTTGGAGGATTCGGCATAAATAAAGTTTACCTTTAGGTCCTGGCGTTTAACTGCCCGGTGGGGGAGTCTCGGGCTGCGGGTCTTCCGTGCCAGCCCGGGGGATCAAAATCCAATCATCATCCGTTTCCGTCGCTGCATACTGTTCCGTTTCGCCGGTTTCAATCTCGCTGACGGTTGGAGATTCCTCCGGCAGGTCGGTCAGTTCGCCCCCGCGGGTCGTGTTTTCCAACCGGACGCCAGGCAGCGGCGTGGCGCAGTAAGGGCACAAGTTCCAGGGCAGTTCCATCAGTTCACTGCAGTTGGGGCAACGCTTTTTGAGCAGCGTGTGGCAGGAGGGGCAAACCATCCAATCCGGCTGGATGCGCCGGTTGCAACCGGGGCACAGGGCAACATCTTCGATGTTTTGCAGCAGCGCTTCCTCTTCCAGGGTGTGTTGGTACTCCTCTTCCAGAGTGACGGACGGCCGCAGGATCAGATACAGCAGCAACCCGGGCAGGAATAACAAGAGTACCAGCATCACTGCCAGGATGCGAGTGAATGGATCGCGCGCCCGCCGACGAATATCCCGGAAAGTCCAAACTGCCAGACTGAGCCATAGCGCGGCCAGAAAACCGGCTGCGATAGCAGTCAGGGTCAGAGAGATATCGCTGAAAAGGATCGTTTCCAGGTCCACGGCGGCTCCTATGCCAGAATTATAGCATGGATGCCCCCGGCCGGTCTTTTGTAACCCGGGCGTCTTGCCGCTTGCGCGGAATTGCAGGCTTTGCTATAGTTTCTGCGTATTTTTTGATCGCCTGCCCGGAGAAGCCAACGGAGACCTAGCCATGAAAGACAGCACTCATCCCTACCGAATATCCGACCTCTCGGCCAGCGACCGGCCGCGCGAACGCCTGGCAGAAAGCGGTCCCGAGGCGCTCAACACCGCAGAACTGCTGGCCATTTTACTGCGGGTAGGTGTGGCCGGCGAGAATGCTGTGCAGATGGGGCAGCGCCTGCTGAATGATATGAAAGGGCTGAGCGGGCTGCAGAAGGCGTCTTTTGCCGAACTGGCCAGCCAACGCGGGCTGGGCATGGCCAAAGCGGCGCAGCTCAAAGCCGCCATCGAACTGGGGCGCCGGCTGGTGCGCGAGACGCCCGAAGAACCGGTCTTTTTGAACAACCCGCAGGCCGCCGCCGACCTGGTCAAATTCGAGATGGCGGCTTTTACCCAGGAGCATTTATGGGTGCTGCTGGCCGATACCCGCAACCGCTGGATTTCGACCGAGAAAATCTATAAAGGCTCGCTGAATGCCTCTACCGTGCGCATTGGGGAATTGTTCAAGCCCGCCATCCTGCGTAATGCTGCTTCAATATTATTGGTGCACAACCATCCCAGCGGCGACCCGACTCCCTCGCCGGAGGATATCGCCTTGACGCGCGCCGTGGTGCAGGTCGGCAAGCTGTTGGATATCGAAGTGCTGGACCACATTGTGATTGGCACCCATCAGAATTATGTGTCGTTCAAACAGCGTGGTCTGGGGTTTGGTTAGAGTTTGATTTGTTGGCAAAAAAAAGATTCGTAGGTCGGAAAGAGAGCGTGTAGGTAATTACAAATGTAGATTCAATCCCTCAGCCCGAAATCCGACATTGTTTAATTCGAGTTTGTTGGATTTCGGGGTGGTGGAAGCGGTCTCACTCAATTGACTTTACCCGCCCCTCAATCCAACCTACAGAATTCTAGAAAATATTGTATTGGCACCACCAGAATTATTTGTCGTTCAAACAGCGTGGTCTGGGGTTTGGCTAGAGCGTGATTTGTTGTCAAAAATAAGTATTTGTAGGTCGGATAGAGGGCGTGTAAGTAATTACAAATGTAGATTCAATCCCACAGCCCGAAATCCGACATTATTTAATTCGAGTTTGTTGGATTTGGCCCTGCGGGCAATCCAACCTACATTTTCTGCGCGTCAGGGAAGCTATAAATCCAGGAGCAACACACCCGCGGATATTTAGGCACCTCGCACCTTGGTTGGGTGCGAGGCACTTTTGAAGTGCCTTGCACCTGTCTTTGATCTTTTCCAAGTGGGGTGCATCGCTCCTTAACCCGTGGTGGGTTGCAAGCTGGCTGAGGTTTGGCTGAAGCGTGATTTATTGACAAAAAAAACGGTTCAGTTTATACTTTCGCTCGCCGGCGAGGTAGCTCAGTGGTAGAGCAGGGGACTCATAAGCCCTTGGTCGTGAGTTCAACCCTCACCCTCGCCACCTCAATCCCCACGGTAATCGCGGGGATTTTTTATGCGTGCTTATCGGCCAAAGGTCTCAGGCATTAAATAGGACAGGTCACGCACAGCGCACCCTGTTGGTGGGAGACCTTGCCCCATCTTGGGTTCTCAATCCGTGCACCTTTTCAATCCAATAGCGATATGCGGTGAGTAGCTTGTATTTGCCGAATACGGTCTTCGGCCACCCCTGCTTTTTGGGCAAACTCAGGCCAGGTCCTCATGATCAGGATAACACGGTCAAGCATCTCATAAGCTCGATTGGTTTTGATACCGGCAAGCTTTGCCAAAGAGGATAAGTCCTCTTTGCTAAACAAGTCTCGTTTTCCATTAATGCTCATTTGGTGTTGGCTTGTCCAATCACCTTTTGGGTCGTAGGCATACGAAACATCAAAGGCTGGTGAAAGTTTCCATTCCCCTCTACGGTTCATAAGAAATGCAATATTCTTTACATGATCATCATGGTTACGACCCACAACGTTAAACATGGCTCTCAAAACTTGCTGTTCCAAATCTTTTTGAGATAGCCCTAACCGCTTCATTGTCTGGATTGTCTGTTCGTATGAATAGAGTGCCGGCTCATTGAAGTCAACATGAGTGATCGCACAAAGCGATTGCATATGGATTTTGCTTCCATCAGCATTTCGATCAAACCTTTTGGTCATAAAATGGCTTCGCCCACCTTCATGATGGAGACGACATTCTGTCATTTCAATACCGGCTTCTAATGCCATAAGGTAACAGGCGTATTCAATTTTTCCATAACCTTGTGGGTCGGAGAGTTCCTTATCTCGATTGTTACTGACCCCGTCAAATTTCAAGATCCAATACTCAAAGCCGGATGGGATTTTAACTTGACCGGAACGAAATTCATTCGTTGTTGGATTCCAGGCAAGAATTGCTTTTGCTCTTGCACCACCAGCGGAAGTTCCAACCCTCAGAATATCTTGCATCGCTTCCCGGTCATCATCTCCGTTAAAAACACCTGCTAATCCTGCACGTTGATTAAGAATCTTGCTAGATAATTCGACTAGTTTAGCTACTTCAATTTCATCTGTTTTTGAGTGTGATATACGAAGTGCTGGTTTAAATTCGAGCCCCCCCATGCCTCGGCTTCCGATATAACACAGTCGTTCAACCGAATTAAAACTCTCCGGTGTTCGTCCCTGAGAAGCTAACCAGGTATCAATGATCGCGTTTCCAAACTTGTCTGGAAGAGAATCCGCAAGTAACCCCGGCAATCCTTTAAAGGTATCTTTCGCAAGGGCTGGAAACTCGAAGGGTAACTCTCTTAACGGCATCATTAACGGCGATAATTGGATTCCGCTTTTAATGAATGCGGGATCATATTGAAAAACACTGACCTTTCTATCATCTACCCATGTGACAGCACCAATATCACTTCCCCAGAGTATAACTTTTGCATCGCTCATTGTTTATCACCCGTTTCGTCGCCCCAGGCCCATGTTGAATTTTCGCTATCAGATTGAACAGGTCGAGCGCGTTTACGTTCACTCCCGCCAGTATTGACACGTTCAATAGGACGTATTGTAGGGTCAGGTAAGAGTGTTTCAAGGTTTTGTTGAAGACTGAGTGCTATTAGAATCCGAATAAACGTGTTTAAAGAGACACTCTGACCTTCCTCAAATCGTCTAATTGTCCCAATAGCGACACCCGATTCTTTTGCTAATTGAGCTTGTGTAAAATTCCGGGTTAATCTTATGTTTTTCAATTGTCTGCAGAGAAAATCTTCAATTTGCTCACTCGTTGCAATAGAAAAATCGATTTTATTTAACATACGCCTTGATTACCTCTTTAGGCCCAGCAAAAACCAATCTGACACAGATGAATTAACCTAAGTATATCCGCATTTTTAAGAAATGCAATAGATAATAGTCAATATATTAGTTTTTAAAAAATATTATTGTTTATAATAATCAATATATTGATTATTATAGATCTATGTTCAGATGTCTGATCGCACCATTCCCGGCCCACAAGTCGATCTGTGATCGACCGAGTGTGCTTATCGGTCAAAGCTTTCAGGCATTAACTGGGGCAGGTCACGCACAGCGCACCCTGTTGGTGGGAGACCTTGCCCATTTTGAGATTCAAAATCTTTTGTCGTTCGACTTTATTTTCGATGAATCAACGTACGCATTTTACCCAATATCGGTTCGCGCGCAACCAGGATTTCTTCTTTAATTTTGCCGCCGTTCAAATACGGCTCGGGTGAAAAGGCGCCCTGCGAATAATATTCCACCTGCACCCCGGTCTGCGACAGGATGGGCAGCACGCCTGCTAGATCCCACAAATTGACCCGTCTCAGCAACGCGCCGGTAGCAGCCCCTTGTGCCACGTAACAGCAGTGGGCAGCGGTGGAACCAAAGCAGCGCAGGTGCGGGTAATCGAATTCAAAATGGCGGTGCCCGTTGGCCGGGATTGCCAGGAAGGACAGCGGGTCATCCAGGCCATGTTCAATTTCCACCGGCAGTGGTGTGTCATTCAGGAAAGCGCCAAAACCTTCACCGCCCCAGTAGAAGTCGTGGGTGACCGGCATGTAAAAGAATCCCAGGGCAGGCTGGCCGTTGACAATGCTGCCGAGCGAGACGCCCCAGGTGGGCAGCCCGTTCAGAAAGATTTTCGTACCGTCGATCGGATCCAACGCCCAGACTGCCGGTTTGACCGGTCCTTGCGTGCCGTTTTCCTCGGAAAGGATCTGGTAATCCGGAAAACGCTCGCGTAAGAAAGGCAGGATCAGCGCCTCCATATCCAACTCGATATCGGTAAACGGCGTCATGTCCGACTTGAGGTGTACCTGGGCAGTAGCGCGGCGTGCAAGCGCAATTTCACCGGCTGCGCGCAGGAGTTTCTGGATGTCCGAGATGGTTGAAAGAGAGATCGATGTCACGGTTTGGGTTTGCCTTCTCAATAATGCTGGCGGATCGATGCTGCTCATTGTAATCGAACCATGTTTGAATTGCGAGGAATATCACAAAGCCGCCTGGGCTGATAAGGCGGTGCATAAATGGTTGTGAATCTCATCCAACTGCCTGGGAACCTCTTCACTGGATCGGTCGTCTAATCTGGGATGTTGAACGATAGTGGATTGATTAAATTGTTTAGCCCCCGAAGCAAGGGGCAAGGAGAAGGACCATGGTAAAGCGTTTCTTTTTACTTGTTTTTATATTGATACTTGGCGCTCTGGCGTTGGCCGCTTGCGGAAGCTTTTTGATCTCGAAAACTGGCGCGGACAGCGTCTCCGCCCGCCAGACCGAAGTCATGAGTACCGTTTCAGCCTTGCTGACCCAGCAGGCGTTCGAAACGCTGGTGGCGGAAGCCACCCAGCCGGTGCTGGTGACCCCGACTCCAGCCTCAACCTTTACCCAGCCTGTACCGGTTCAAATTACACCCAGCGCAACGACTGTATTCGTCACCGCCGTACCGACGACAGTTCCCACAGCCTCGGCCACACAGATCGTGCTGCCATGTAACTCGGCCGGCTTCGTAAAGGATGTTTCCGTCCCGGACGGCACTGAAATCGCTGCCGGCGCCAAATTCACCAAGACCTGGCGCCTGGTCAACAGCGGCACCTGCACCTGGACTACAGCCTACGATCTGGTTTTTGTGGATGGCAGCGCCATGGGCGCTCCAGCCGCAGTTGCGCTGACGGGCAACCTCCGGCCTGGTGAAACGGTCGATCTTTCAGTCGAGATGGTTGCTCCGGCTTCCGGCGGCGCCTACAAAGGCTCCTGGCTGCTGCGGGATGCCAATGATAAATCCTTCGGCCTGGGCGGCGGAAAAAACGCCTTCTGGGTGAGCATCAAGGTTTCAGCCTACAAGAGCGATGCGGTTCCTGCCGCCATCTATCCCTACGACTTCACGGCCGCCATCTGCCAGGCCACCTGGAAGAGCAACGCTGGCATGGTCACGCTGCCCTGCCCGAACGTGAGCCAGAAGGAAGAGGAATGGGCTGCCGTTCAACTCAATCCGCTGCTCGAGGGCAAAGCGCAGGAAGACGAACGCGCCATCTGGATGCACATCAATAGCCCCAATGACTGGATGCAGGCTTTCTACCCGGCCTCGGTCATCAAAAAAGGCGATCACTTCATTGCTTATATCGGCTGCCTGAACAGCAGCGCTGCTTGCGAAGCCGTCTTCAGCCTGGATTACCGCATCGATAACGGCGAGGTGATCAACCTGGGCAAGTGGACTGAAACGCTGGACGGCAAGTACCAGAAAGTCGATATCGACTTGAGTCAGTTCGAGGGTAAAGCTATCACCCTGATCCTGGGCGCGACCAACAAAAATAGCTCCAGCGCCATCGAACTCTTCTGGATGGTCCCTTCGATCCGCAATATCACGCTGTAACTCGCGATGTAATTTCAGATAACAGACTCCCGCGATACTGATCTTCGCGGGAGTTCTTATTACAAGATTATCCTTTGATTTTCCTATCAGAGAAAACCATGCGAGTTTGATCGCGCCCGGCAGATTTGGCCGCATACAGTGCCTGGTCAATACGGGTCAGCAGTGTATCGACGCTGTCATCATCAGAAACCGATGTCCCGTCGATCGATACAGTCGTTTTGACATTCACCTCACCCAGCATCAGTTGGGATGTGGCGACTAAAATGCGTAATTTATCGGCGACCGAGGTCAACTTGTCTGCTTCCACATTATGCAGGATGACTAAAAATTCATCTCCGCCCCAGCGGCCGACGAAATCTTCGGCATATAGATTGTGCTGCAAAGTTTTGGCTACCATGCGCAGCACCCGGTCACCGATCAAGTGTCCGTAGGTGTCGTTGACAGGTTTGAAAAGATCGACGTCCAGGAAAAGTACCCCGTACGACGTGTGGTTCTGGCTGGATTCCGCCAGGCATTTCACCAGGGTAGTTTCAGCGTATCGGCGATTGCCCACCTCTGTCAGCGGATCGAGATACGCAGTCTTTTCCAATTCATTGATCCGTTCCAGAGCGGAGAGGGCCGTCGAATCATTGCTGAACATTTCGGTAGCCCCGACAATTTCCCGCTGCTCGTTGTAGATGGGGTTGATGCGCACCACGACCGGCACGCGATGACCATCCGCGTGGTGGAGAAAAACACGATCGGTGCGGATTTCGCCATCGAGGATGGTTTTTGCCAGAGGGCAAAGCGTATGGCACAGAGAGGTTCCCTGTTCATCAATGTGCATCAAAATATTATCGTAACAATAACTGCCGATCACGCGAGCAGCATCGAAGCCGGTAAGTTTTTCTGCAGCGCGATTCCAATACAGAATTTGACGCTTGTCGTCCGTGACGTACAAGCCCTCGGCCAGGTCGTCCAGGATGGATTTATACCAATCAGGGTCATTAAACATGGGTCAGATACCTTGCGTGATTTCTTGGTTAAAGAGGTCGAGCGCCTGTTCCATCTGGTGGCGGAACTGGGTGGTGTACAACTGGTAATATTTACCCCGGTTACGTAACAGGTCGTAATGGGTACCGGTTTCAGCCACGCGCCCGTCTTCGATGACCAGAATCCGGTCGGCGCGCTTGATGGTCGAAAGCCGGTGGGCAATCACAAAACTGGTACGGCCTTCCATCATGGTATCCATGCCGCGCTGAATCAAGGCTTCCGTTAATGTGTCGACTGACGAGGTGGCTTCGTCCATAATGAAAATTTCCGGGTCAGCCAGCACAGCGCGCGCCAGCGAAATGAGCTGTTTTTGCCCGACCGAGAGCAGATTACCGCCTTCGCCCACATTTTCATCGTAGCCTTTGGGGAAGCGGGCGATAAAATCGCTCGCCCCGGCCATTTTAGCGGCATTTTCGACTTCCGCATCGGTAGCGGTCAGCTTGCCGTAGCGGATGTTCTCCCGAATCGAACCTGAGAACAGGTGCGGGGTTTGCAGCACCATTCCAATGCGCGACTGGATGGCATGTAGCGAATAGCGCGTGTAATCCTTGCCGCCTATTTTGATGCGCCCCTGCTTGGGTTCATAGAAGCGGCAAACCAGGTTGACGATGGTGGATTTCCCGCCGCCAGTTGGACCGACCAGGGCAATGGTTTCGCCGCGTTTGACTTTGAGCGAGAAATCTTCCAGCACCGGCTTGCCGTCGCCGTCCGAGTAGAAGAAGGTAACGTTTTCGAATTCGACATCGCCTTTCATCGTACCCGGGTCGTACGCTTCAGCACTGTCTTTTACTTCCGGGACGCTGTCGATTAGAGAAAAGATGCGTTCAGCGGAGGCGATGGAATGTTGCATTTCAGCGAACACGCGCGCCAGATCCTGGATTGGCCACATCATAAACGTAACATAGGAAACGAACGCCTGAATGCCGCCGACGGTCATGCCGCCGGTTTGCGCCTGTCCGCCGCCGTACCAGACGATGCTGCCCAGCGCAAAGGCTGCGATGATCTGCACAGTAGGCAGAAAGAGCGCACTCAGCCAGGCGGCGCGGTAGCTGGTGCGGTACATATCGCCAGTCAGCACGCTGAAATCCTTCAGATTGGCATCTTCGCGGCCCAGTGCTTTGACCACTCGCACGCCGGTAATATTTTCATTGAAAGCGCCGGTAATCTTGGAGTTGAACTTGCGCACATTGCGGAATTCGCCCAGGATACGCTTGCGAAATTCGTATGCGATCCAGAACAGGATTGGCAGGACAGCCAGGACAATGAGCGCCATGCGCCAGTTGATGTACAGCATGAAACTCATTGCTGTCACGATATTCATGACCGCCCAGGTTGAATCCAGCAAGCCCCAGGTGACCAGTTCCGCAACTCGTTCTGAATCAGAGGTGACGCGGGACATGATCCAACCAACCGGGGTACGGCTAAAGTAGGATAGCGAGAGCCCCTGCAGGTGGTTGAACATTTTTTGACGCAGATCGTAACGCACCCGTTCGCCGAGCACTCCAGCCAGGAAAACGAAACTCAATACGCCCGCGGCCTGCACCAGCGTCAGTCCGCCGTACGTGGCAAGCAGCCGGTAGAGCACCGGTTTATTGCCAGCCAGGATGCCTTCATCGATAATCAATTTGCTCAGGTAGGTGAAGAGCGAGTCTAACCCGGATACGACCATGATGGCGATCAGGAATCCGACCACCCAGCGCAGGTGTGGACGAGTCAACCCCAGGATGCGGCGTAGGGTTTTACCGTTGACCTGGGCCTTGAACTCCTCTTCTTCAAAATATTCATCCGACACTGGCGATCTCCTTTTCCAGTTCGTCGTCGATGCGCGTCTGGATGTTGAATATCTGCTGGTAAATCCCCTCGCTCGCGACCAGGTCGGCGTGAGTCCCGGATTGAACGATGCTCCCGTTGTCCATGACCAGAATGAGGTCGGCGTCCATGATGCTCTGGATGCGGTGGGCTATGATGAAGGTGGTGCGGTCCTTCATCAGGTTTTGCAAAGCATCGCGGATTTCAGCTTCGGTTTCGGTATCCACCGAGGAGGTCGAGTCATCCAGGATGAGAATGCGCGGGTTCTTGAGCAAAGTACGGGCAATTGCCACGCGCTGCTTCTGCCCGCCAGACAGGGTGACGCCTTTCTCGCCGACCAGCGTCCCGTACCCTTTTTCGAAACTCAAAATCACATCGTGGATGGCAGCGGCACGCGCAGCAGCTTCGATTTCTTCCTGCGGCACTTCGCGCCCGACGCCGTAGGTGATGTTTTCCCGGATGCTGCGCGAAAACAGGAAGGGTTCCTGCTCGACGATGCCGATATGGCGGCGCAGGTAGCGGCGCGGGTAGCGGTTCAGTTCAACCCCATCCAGCAGGATGCTGCCGGTGGTGTATTCGTAAAAACGTGGCAGCAGGTTGACCAGCGTGGTCTTGCCGGAGCCGGTTGAACCAAGCAGCGCAATCACCTGTCCGGGCTGGGCAGTAAAAGTCACGTTTTCCAACGCCTGACTGCCTTCTTCGTAAGCAAAACCAACGCCCTTGAATTCGACTTTTCCTTGCAAACCATCCGCGGGGGCGTGATCACCCTGGTCGAGGGGTTCGCGATCTTCCTTGATCATGGTCATGACCCGATTGTACGAGACCATGCCGGTTGAGGTTTGGACAATCAGACGTCCCAGGTTGCGCATCGGGAAGATGATCCAGATGATCAGCCCGGCATACGCCAGGTACGTGCCAATGGTGATTTCGCCGTTGATAGTCATCAAAGCGCCGATCAGAAATCCGGTCACAATCTGGATGTTGCAGACTGTATCAGATATCGGCCAGAACAGCGAGTGCATTTGCATCAGCCGTTTTCCGCGGAGGAATTTTTCCCAGTTGTCGCGCTCGAATTTGTTGATTTCATAATCCTGGCGCGCAAAAGCTTTCACTACCCGCACGCCGGACAGGTTCTCCTGCAGAGTGGTCGAGAGAATGGCATCTTGCGTTTGGTAGTTTTCATACAGTTTGGATATTTTCCGGAAAAAATAAAGCGAAACCAGCAGTACGAACGGGATTACCGCGATCGAGATGAACGCCAGTTTGACGTTTAGCTGCAGAATAGCGATGAAGTTGATGACGAACAGGAACAGAATCCGTCCCATGCCGATGCCCTGCTCGGAGAAAAAACGGCGCAGGGCATCCACATCCGAAGTGGAGCGTTGGATGAGCTCGCCAGTCTCAGTCTTCGAGTGGTAAGTGAAGCTCAGGTGCTGAATATGGTCGAAAACGTAATTGCGCAGCCGGCGGGCGACTCCTTCGGCAGTCAATGACGCCAGCCGTCCGCTCATGAAGGAGAATGAGCCTTCCACGGCGGCCAGGCCGATAAAACCGAGCGCGATACCCCACAATGGAACCGCAGCATCCCTCGCTACCAGGTGGTGGTCAACGAAATAACGCAGCAGCACGTAGGTACTGGTTTTTGCCAAAGCGGAAATTCCCAAGCTGAGGTTGGCGCCCAGGTAATTCAAGCGAAACCCGGTCATCAAGCGCCACAGCCCCACCAGGCGGTTCGGGTGGATGGATTTCTTTAAATCATAATCCAGTACATTTTGCGAGACAGACATACCATTTCCTTATTAGACCAGGGTGCACCCAGCGAACCGGGGCAGTGCCCCATTATACAGGAGAAGTCCGGGTTTATGACAACCATTGACTAAATCTGTCAATATTTACCTAATTATAAAAGGTTAGCCGGTAAAGCCCAGCTGTCCGGCCTGGATTTGTTGCTCAGGTCGTTGGGATATCAGAAAACGGAATCTAAACGGTAGAAGGAAGCGCCTGGCAGGACGGACAGATAAAGCTGCTGGTGCTGCCGGTTTTAATCTTGATAATCGGCGTTTGGCAGCGCGGGCAGGGCTGGTTTTCGCGGTAGCCAATCAGAATCTCGTCCATGCCAAAGCCGCCTTTTTGCCCGTAGATGTCTTTCTCATAGAACGCGCCATTTTTCGCCATGCTGGGACGCAGCCCGTCCTGGATGGCCTGATGCAATCCGTCCACCTCGGCAGGGGCAAGGCTTTCCAGACGCCGCAGCGGATGGATGCGCGCCATAAAGAGGATGTCGTGAATGTAAGCGTTGCCGATGCCGGCAATACGACTCTGGTCGAGCAGATAGCTCTTGACTGCTGCTCGCTGCTGGGCAATCAGGCGACGAAAATCTTCGAGTGAAAGGTCAAGCACGTTCGGTCCCAACTTTGCAGTAGGGGCATGCAACTGCAACCCTCCTTCTGGGACGTAATGGACGTGACCGAACCACCAGAAACTGATGGACAGGCAACTGGCGTCGCTAAATTCAAACACAATGGTATGTTTTTTCAGGCATGGTCGCCCGCGTGACCAGCAAAATCTCGCCGCCCATGCCAAGGTTGACAAGCAGCCAACCCTGCGTTGTGTGTACCTGAATCCACTTTCCATGGTAGGCTGCGCTCTCGATCACGGCGCCGGTCAAACCGGCGGTAAATGCTTCGATGGAGGCATTCAAGCATTTGGGCTGCAAGATTTCAACAGTGGAGATGGTTTTACCGGCTAAGGCAGCGTTCAACTCACGGGCGCGGGAAGCAATTTCCGGAACTTCAGGCACGGCGACCTCTGGGAAAAAGGGGTGGGGGAGACTGTTCACCTGATTATAGCACGTGTGTTCTAAGCTGTAAATATCCGGTTTGTGAAATTGGCGAAGAAATTAATTTGCACGTTTCCCATTCGTTGCATATAATCAAGTCACTATACTCATTCCGAAGGGAGGTTTGCAAGAAATGGCTGGTGTTACGTACGAACATGTTTGGAAAAAGTTCGGGGATTTCGTTGCGATCAACGACCTGAACATCAAGATCGAGGATAAGGAATTTCTGGTTCTGGTAGGTCCATCCGGCTGCGGTAAGACTACTGCGCTGCGCTGCCTGGCAGGCCTGGAAGAGGTCACGGACGGCAAGGTCATGATTGGGAATAACGTGGTGAATGATGTTCCGCCCAAGGATCGCGATATCGCCATGGTGTTCCAATCTTATGCGCTGTATCCGCACATGACGGTGTACGATAATATGGCGTTCGGCCTCAAACTGCGTAAACTGCCGAAAGCGGACATCCAAAAACGGGTGCAAACGGCTGCCGAGATCCTCGGGATCGAAATGCTGCTCAAACGCAAACCGCGCGAGTTGTCTGGCGGTCAACGCCAGCGCGTTGCTGTGGGCCGGGCTATCGTGCGCGAACCGAAAGTGTTCCTGTTCGATGAGCCGCTGTCCAACCTGGATGCCAAGCTGCGCGTTCAAACCCGCGCCCAGATCAGCAAACTGCACCAGGGATTGCAAACCACCTTCATATACGTGACCCACGACCAGGTGGAAGCCATGACCATGGCGACCCGCATCGCGGTCATGAACAAAGGTATTCTGCAGCAGTTAGACACGCCGCAATCCCTTTATGATCGCCCGAACAACCTCTTCGTGGCTGGTTTCATTGGTTCACCGTCGATGAACTTCTTCCCAGCGCACATCCGCAAAGATGGCGGCAGCTTGTTCGTCGATACCGATATTAATAAAGTAAAAATCCCCGACGAAAAAGCTTCCACTTACGCTCACCTGGAAGGGCGGGAAGTGATCATGGGTGTTCGCCCCGAGGATATTCACAATCCGATGTTCGCTCCGTCCAACATCCATGCTGAACCCATCGAAGCCACGGTGGATGTGACCGAATTAATGGGCAATGAAATATTCCTGTATCTGGTCAGCGGCAAGAACAATTTCACTGCCCGCGTTGACCCGCGCACCCGCTTCACCATCGGTGAAAAAGTCCAGATGGTGGTCAATATGGATAACTTCCATATCTTTGACCCATCAGTTGACAAAGAAAACCCGGCAGCGGTCCGCTGAATCTTTTCAGCTTATTGACGCGCTTAAAACTGTAGGGGCTTCTTGTAACTTAATCTACTCGGATCCTGTTTTTCTTAAGGTTTTCAACCCGACCCAACCCGCCCCAGTCTTTGGGGCGGGTTTTTCTTAATCGAGTGTTTTTGCACTGCCTTGGCGGTGCAAAAACACTCGAAGTTCATTTACTCCCCGCTCCCCGAATGGTTGGCCGTCAATGAAAAACAAGCTACAAACCGGGGAGCGGGGTCGGGGGTGAGGGGCAAATTACATTTGTTGCCAGATGTAATTGCTATCGATCTGCCCACTTGTGCCCTTTGAAGGCCAGGAACAATGCTCCGGCGATCGAAAATGCGCCGATGGCAATAAAAAGGTCCTGCCACAACCGCATAGGGAACAGGCGAATCAAGGTGTCAGAGAAATAGAATAACCAGGTGTCGCCAACGAAAAACACCTTATGGAATACAGTGAAGAGCGCGCTGAAGTTGAGAAAAACAGTGACCAAAATCAACCCCAGCAGCCCAAGCGTAAGCCACCCGCCGGCAGAGACGGCTGCCCAGTAACGGGCCAGCCAGCGGGCGCGCCAGGCCAAGAGGCCGGCAATGACCAGGAACAAGACCAGACCCAGCCAGATTGCCATCATGGTCTTGAAGAATAGCTTTACATCCACCATGTGGCTCAATTCGCGTTCGTTGAACACCGGGGAACCATCGGCAAACTGCAGATCGCCTAAAAATTCTATGCCGGCGTCATTGTTGAGGTATTTCAGCGACAAGTTAGCCCAATGGATGCGGTCAGCTTTGGTGAAGCCGTAGGTATCTTCTGGGAAGCCCGGCATGTTATATTCGAGAATGACGAACGGTGGGATGAAAAAGGTGCGCATCCCGGTCAGGATCAACCCCAGCGGGATGGCGATTGCGATCAGAATCTGAAAAAATTTCGAAACAAGTTTCATTGGAGCGTCTCCGCATTACCGGATAGGAAGAAATTTAAGATCATGTCGTTGGTGATCCATTCGATGGGTGCCCGATCATCGGTGAAGACGTATCCTTGAGCCGGCGTTGGCTGCAGGTTGTTGATGGCCGAAGCCATAGCTTGCAGCAGCACGGGTGGGGTGTCGGCACGCTGCGAAAGGGCTGTGAAATTCGCGACCAGGTTCTCCGCATCAGTCGGTTGAACGGTGGCGAACAGGATCGAGTTGAATGAATCCGGCAGGTCAATGATGTGGACTGACGGGAAAACCGAAAGGATCGTGCTGCTCAGGATTTCGACCAGCCGGCGGTCCTGCGGGCTTCGTCCGACGTTGATCACCATAACCCCGTCATCGGTCAAATGATCGCGCACAACCTCAAAAAATTCCCGCGTGGTAAGGTGCCAGGGAATGTAGGGAGGGCGGTACGCATCCACGCTGATGATCTGGAAACGATTGGGATTATTTTCCAGCGCCCAGCGCCCATCCTGGGCGGTGACGTGCAGGTTGGGCAAATCCATGCCAAAATATTCACGCCCTACTGCCAGGATGTCCGGATCGATTTCGATGCCTTCCATTTGGATGTTTGGAAAGACCAGATTAGCCTGTCGGGCGGTGGTGCCGGCTGCCAGGCCAACAATCGCCAGGCTTTGCACGTCCGCTAGTTCAACCAGCGCCGGGTAAAAAAACGGGGCGACCAGCACCTGCTCCCACGGCCCGTTGTAGAAGTATTCGGTGGGGTTGTAAATCGAATGCACCCCCTGGCCGTCGTTTAATCGCAGCAGCCGGGTCTCACCAACCTGCAGTACCTGGATGTAGTTGTAGGCAGAATCCTTTTCGTAGATCAACCCGGTGGTGTTTTTCATCGCCCCGCGGACGCCGAAAATGGCCAGCAAGGCGATGATCAAGGGCATCCACAGCAGCGGCGCTGCCTTTTTCCAGCCGGAAGTTGCCCACAACCCTGCCAGAGCGACCACTAACAGCATCTCGCCGATCGCCAGGAACGTGCGGTAAGTACCGATCCAGGGGATGAGCAGCAGTACGGGTAAAAATGTTCCGCCAAACGACCCGAGAGTCGAGATGGCGTAAATTCGGCCGGAAATGCTGCCTGCCTGACGCGAGTCGCTCAATGCCAGGCGGATGGCGAAAGGGGAGGCAGTACCGAGCAGGGTGACCGGCACCACGAACAGGATCATGACCACCACGAAGGAACCAATCAGTACGCCCAGTTGCAACTGGTCAAAGGCATCTGCGGCCGCCCGCAGGATCGGCTGGGCTGCCACCGGGATCAGCCCGATGGTAAACGCGCCCCAGGCCAGTATCTTGAAAAAGGTCGAATAATGCGGAGAGCGGTCGGCCCAATAACCGCCCAGAAAGTAGCCGGCGGTCAGGTAGATCAAAATAAGCCCGATGATGGCGGCCCAGGTGAGGTTACTGGTGCCAAAATAATTCCCCAATAAGCGTGAAGCGGTCATTTCAACCGCCAGTCCGGTCAGGCCAGAGGTGAAGACTGCAATGTAAAGCCATTTGCGCATGCAGCGATTATACCGTAATGAGCCTGTTGGAGCGGCGCAGCCCAGGATCTTTTCGGCCGCCCTGCATCGGTAGCGGCGAGGCGGAAACGGGAATTTCTATCGTGAATGATGTCTGTAGCCTCTCCCGTTGGGCTGCCATCTGCAGAACCATCTCTCACCTAACCTCTCCCCATTCAAAAAACATGGCGAGAGGGATTAAAAACTTAACATCCAGTCCGTACCGGAAAACAGCAGCAATCTCCCTATCCAGCCAGGCGGTCTGATTTTAAAACCCGGTCTATAATGGAACCAGGGGTCCAAACTGACAGGAGCCGTGATGAGACTGGTTACCGTTGCAGAGATGCGAGCGATTGAAAAAGAGGGAAATGCTTCTGGCGTCGGTTATGCCGAGATGATGGAACGCGCCGGGCGCGGCGTTGCCGAGGTAGTTCAGCATACCTATGGGCAATCCAGACCCGGGGGAGTTGTTGGATTGGTCGGGTCTGGCAACAATGGCGGCGATACGCTGGTAGCGTTGGAGACTCTGGCAGGGCTCGGTTGGCGGGTGAAAGCGGCGCTGGTCCGCCCACGGCCTGAAAATGATCCCTACCTGGCGCGCGTGATCCAGGCGCACGGCGAGGTATTGGCGGTGGATAGCGACGCCGACTGGGAAAAATTGGAACACTGGCTGGGTACAGCGGACGTGCTGTTGGACGGGGTGCTTGGTACTGGCATTCAACTGCCGCTCAAACCGGAACTCGAAGCCTGGTTCGAACGCGTAGTAGACTTCCGGCTGCCGCGTCATATCGTCGCCGTGGATTGCCCATCCGGCGTTGATTGCGATAGTGGCGAGGTTGCCCGCTGGGTCATCCCGGCTGAATTAACCATCTGCATGGACGCGGTTAAAGTCGGGTTGTTGCGCTTCCCGGCCTACAACTTCGTCGGCAGCCTGCAAGTGGTCGATCTGGGCCTGCCGGCCGACTTGAAGGCCTTGAAAGCGGTGGAATCCTATGTCGTTTCAGGACGCCAGGTAGCTGAAATCCTGCCGCCGCGGCCAAAAGATGCCCATAAAGGCACTTTTGGTACGGCCCTGGTGGTGGCAGGTTCGGTGAATTTCACTGGCGCTGCGGCTCTGGCAGGGGAAGCTGCTTACCGCATTGGCGCCGGTCTGGTGAGGCTGGCAGTTCCCAGCCCGCTGCATCCTGTCTTATCTGGCCTGCTGCCTGAAATTACCTGGCTGCTGCTGCCGCATGAGCTGGGCGTCATCGCGGAGGGCGCCGAAGATGTGCTTTTTGCCAATCTGGAACGAGTCACTGCGCTGCTGGTCGGACCAGGGCTTGGCATGGAGCAGACCACCGCTCACTTTATGCAGCGCTTGCTATCAGCTGTCCCGACGGAAGTCAAACGTGAAGGAATAGGCTTTTTGGGCAGTTCACAACGGAAAAAAGGGCAAACGCCGACTCTACCGCCTTTAGTGGTGGACGCGGATGGGTTAAAACACCTGATTCACATCTCAGATTGGCCAAAAAAGCTGCCGCCTGAGACCATCCTGACCCCACATCCCGGCGAGATGAGCGTAATGACCGGGCTCGAGGTGTCTGTCATTCAGGCAGACCGGGTGGAAATTGCCCGCAAGTATGCAGTCGAATGGGGCCAGGTGGTTGTTTTGAAAGGCGCTATGACCGTGATCGCTGACCCGGCCGGGCGAACGTTTATCATCCCGGTTGCCACGGCGGCGCTGGCGCGCGCCGGCACCGGCGACGTCCTGGCCGGGTTGATCGTTGGACTGCGGGCGCAAGGCGTCTCGGCGCTGGATGCAGCCATTGCCGGCGCGTGGATTCACGCCCAGGCAGGTCTGGCAGCCATCGACCTGGTTGGGCATCCGGCCAGTGTTCTGGCGGGGGATGTGCTGGCTGCTGTCCCGGAAGTCCTGCGTGAATTTGAAGCTTGAACCGGCAGAAACCGAAGAATCAAAAAACGGTCAGCTTTGAAACTGACCGTTTTTGAAATTTAGGATTACAGGTTATTCAGCAACTGCGCCCGAATCGTCCTTCGAGGCCATACGGCTAATTTTTGATTTCTGTTCCTCGATGACAACGGCGCCCTTTTTCTGTAACTCCGCAGCAGTTTCTTTGGCCTGGGCTAACAGCACCTCAGCTTTTTTTACGGCTTCCGTAGCCGCAGCTTCAGCGGATGTGTAAACCTCACCCATGCTGGTAGTAGCTTTATCTTTAAGCTCGATCGCGCGCTCTTTAATTACGCCGCGCGTTTCCTCACCGGATTGTGGGGCAAGTAACAGTGCGGTAATTGCGCCGGTCAGGCCGCCCACCACAAAACCTACCAAAAACGCTCCAAACTCATCTCGATCTGACATGACTCGTTTCTCCTTTCAGTTGGCTACATATTTGCGGTTATGGATTACTCAATGTTTACCCGGACGGAAGAGGTCAAATGCCTTTTTCAACCCGGCCAAATACTCATTCATTTTCAAGACGGGCTCAACCAGGTTGTTGGATAGAAACTGAGTTGTCCCGCGCAAATGGTTGACCGTCTCACTGGTGGAGTCGAGGATGGGCTTGATCTCGTTTTGCAGCAGGTTGATTAAAGTCGCCAGTTGCAAGATCAGCACGATCAACCCGACGCCCAGCACCAGCGATTCGAGCGCCATGAAAATGATGAATATGTCGCGAACTTTGGCGGTTGTGCCTTCAGGTGCGCTTGCCAGCAGGAATATCCCGCCGGCGATCAATCCGACCAGAAGGATTACGGCCAGAACGATGATCCAGACCTGTACCTGGACTTTGGCTTTACCTCCGGAAGGGAGGGCAGGCTGCGACTCGGCTGGAGGTTGAGGTGTTTGAGCTTCTTCCATGATTGCTCCATTATAACACACGGCTAATTTCAATAATAATTGTCAAGATATTTTACAGCGGTTTTTTAATGGCTTTTATCTATTTCTAAACCTCGATAGCGCCGGTCTCTGCCCCTTAATAATGCCGTATCTAACCGAAGGACTCCACCAGCCTGATCATAAGTCAATTAAGGCTTGAAATGCGGAAAGCAAGTTTATTTATTCGTGTATTGCATTTCCATGTTGTGATTTTTGCGAGGAGCGATCTGTGGGAAGTGACAATTTGCGATCGTCCTGCAGCACACCGGTCCTGGAAAACCGGCGTAGATCGCTTCGCCAGGCTCGCGATGACAATCCTATACAAATGACCTGAAAAGCAGAAAACCTCATTTGCACGCCTGGCAGCAACGTGATAGACTTAAATGCTATGCATTTGTCGTTTTTATTCGTTAAACTCCGGGCGGGATCTTTCCTATTTAATCACTGCGACCGCAAATTAACCTATGCCAATCAACCTCTTTCGCCGCAAAATTAGTGAGCCCGCCCTGGATGGGACTGCTGCCTACCTGCTGGTTGGGTTGGGCAACCCCGGCCGGGAATACCGCGACAGTCGGCACAATGCCGGTTTTATGGTCATTGACCGGCTGGCAGCCGACCTGGGAGTCAAGTTGACCCGCGTACAAAACCGCGCTTTGACCGGATCCGGGGCCATTGGCGAGGTTAAAATCGTGCTGACCAAACCGCAAACCTATATGAACCTCTCGGGTGAGTCGGTTTCAGGATTGCTACGCTTTTACAAAATCCCGCACGAGAACCTGATCGTGATTCATGACGACATCGACCTGCCATTTGGCGTTTTGCGCATGCGGCCGGGCGGGGGTTCTGCCGGGCAAAAAGGGGTGCAGTCGATCATCGAGCGCATTGGCACCCAGGATTTTCCCCGCTTGCGCTTTGGCATTGGGCGTCCGGCTGGTCCTAAAGGCGGCGCCGGGTATGTCCTCAACCATTTCCATGCCGAAGAGCAGAAAGAATTGCCCTTTCTCATCGATGCAGCGGCTGCCGCCGTCCGTGTGTTTGTGACCGACGGATTGGAAGCTGCCATGAACCGCTATAACGGCTCGCAGCTCGAGGAGTAGGCGTTGATCGAACGCATCCGTTCACTGCCTGCGTACCAGGCATTTTTACGTGATTTGCGCACCGGTCAGCCTCATTCCGGCCTGGGGCTGATGCGTTCTGCACGTCTGCCGGTGGTCGCAGCGCTGCACCGCGACGTGCAGGCACCGATCCTGCTGATCACCGACCGCACAGACCGGGCGCTGACCGTCATCGATGAGCTGACTTATTGGATGGATGGGCTCCCGCCGCTGTATTATCCCGAGCCGAACCCGTTATTTTACGAGCAGGCTGCCTGGGGCACGGTCACGCGGCGTGACCGGCTGCAATCGCTGACCGCGCTGGCAGTTTACCACCTGCTGGGCGCCGAAAAACCGGCTGTTCCACCCATCATTGTGGCTCCGGTACGCGCGCTGATGACCCGCACGCTGCCCCGGCGCGACTTTATCAAAAACAGCAAGACCGTAAAGGTCAATCAAATTGTGCCTCTGGAATCCCTCAAGCGCAATTGGGTTGGCATTGGCTACCAACCTGCTGAAATTGTGCTTGAACCCGGTCAATTCTCCCACCGCGGTGGAATATTGGACATTTGGCCCCCGGCCGAAGCCACACCGGTGCGATTTGAGTTCTTCGGCGACGAAATTGATACCCTGCGCCGCTTTGACCCGGCCTCACAGCGCACGCTGCACCGGCTGGACAAACTGTTGATCACCCCCGCTCGGGAGGTGTTACCCGGTTATGCCAGCGGGCTGGACCTGCCGGGAATGGATGTTGAAGAATTCTATCTGCCGGTGGTTCACCCAGCACAGGCCAGCATTTTGGATTACCTGCCGCAGCAGGCACAGATGCTGGTTGACGACCTTGATCTGCTGCAGTCGATTGCCAATGAGATCGAAGAACAATCCGTTCGGCTGAGGAATGACAGCCTGGCGGAAGGCACCTTGCCGGAATCGTTTCCCATCCCTTACCTGTCCTGGTCAGAAATCCTCGACAACCTGAGTGCGCATCCTGCGCTTGAATTTGGTTTTTCCACTTCTGACGAGCCTTCAGCTCTGGCGGATTGCTTCCAAAAAGGTCAGCGTTTTGGCGGCCGGTTGAATGCTTTTCTCGAGACCTTATCCGGGTTGAGCCGGAAGGGCAAATCCAGTGCAGTCGTCTCGCGCCAGGTTGGGCGGCTAAAGGAAATGTGGCAGGAACAGCGCCCACTGGATCAACCAGATGGTACGCCGGAGTTCATCGAGGGGACATTGAGTGAAGGCTGGGTTCTGACCGACCCCGTCAGCCAGGATTTTCACTTGTTTACTGACAGTGAAATATTTGGCTGGGAGCGCCCGCAGCCACGCCATCGTGCCCGACCCATTGCCGAAGCTCCTGAGGCCAATTATGCCGACCTGCGACCTGGCACCTGGGTCGTGCATGTCGATCACGGTATCGGCCGTTTCACCGGGTTGGTGCAGCGTATTTTGGATGGTGTAGAACGCGATTTCTTGTGTGTTGAATATGCCGAAGGGGACCAACTCTTCGTTCCGGTCCATCAGGCTGACCGCCTGAGCCGTTACATTGGCGCCAGCGGCGAGGCGCCGCACGCAACCCGTCTTGGCAGCGGCGAATGGACGCAAACCAAGCAGCGTGTGCGCGAGGCGGTGCTTGAGGTAGCCCAGGACCTGTTGGATCTCTACGCCCGGCGGCAGGTTGCCAATGGCTTTTCATTTGAGATGGATTCCACCTGGCAGCATGACTTGGAAGCCAGCTTCCCTTACACCGAAACCGACGACCAGCTAAGAGCCATCCAGGAAGTAAAAAAGGATATGGAAAGCCCGCGCCCCATGGATCGCCTGCTTTGCGGCGACGTAGGCTACGGCAAGACTGAGGTTGCGCTGCGGGCGGCGTTCAAAGCGGTCATGTCAGGTAAGCAGGTAGCAGTGCTGGTTCCAACCACCGTTCTGGCGCAGCAGCACTATGATACCTTCCGCCAACGGCTGGCAACTTTCCCGGTGCAGGTGGAAATGCTTTCGCGCTTCCGCACGGCCAAAGAACAGGACCAGGTCATCGCGCGCCTGGAAATGGGAGAAGTGGACATTGTCATAGGCACCCACCGCTTGATTTCGCAGGACGTGGCTTTCAAAGACCTTGGCCTTTTGATCATCGATGAAGAGCAGCGCTTCGGCGTCACCCACAAGGAGCACTTGAAGAAAATGCGTACCGAGGTGGATGTGTTGACACTGACGGCTACGCCCATTCCACGCACGCTGTACATGGCGTTGACTGGGGTGCGCGACATTTCCATGATCAACACGCCGCCGGCTGAGCGTTTGCCAATCATCACCCATATCGGTCCGTACTCACAAAAGCTGGTGCGCCAGGCGATTCTGCGCGAAGTGGAGCGCGGCGGGCAGGTGTTTTTCGTGCATAACCGGGTACACACGATTTATGCCATGAAGAGCCACCTCTCCAACCTGGTACCGGACGCACGTATCGCCATCGGTCATGGGCAAATGAACGAAGGCGAGCTCTCGCGGGTGATGCACATGTTCACCAATGGTGAGATCGATGTGCTTCTATGTACCTCGATCATCGAATCAGGGTTGGATATCCCCAACGCCAATACGCTGATCGTTGATCGCGGCGACACCTTTGGCCTGGCCCAGTTGTACCAGTTGCGCGGCCGGGTCGGGCGCGGTGCGCAGCGCGCCTACGCCTATTTCTTCCGTCACCACCGCCGCCCGCCTACCATCGAGGGGCAGGAACGGCTCGAAATCATTGCCGAGAATACTCAATTGGGCGCCGGGTACTCGATTGCCATGCGCGATTTGGAAATGCGCGGCGCAGGTGAACTGCTTGGCAGCCGTCAGCATGGCTATATTGCTTCGATTGGCTTTCACCTGTATACCCGTCTGCTCGGACAGGCTGTTCGTCAAATCCGGCAGGTGAGCGGGCTGCCATCTCCGCAACTGTCCAGTGACTTGCGTGAAATTGGTCTGGCGGTCAATGTTGATTTGCCGATTCCAACTGGAATTCCTTCCGCGTTTATTGCCGAGCAGAATGTGCGCCTGGGGCTGTACCGCCGCATTTCGAATATCGTCGATGAGGCCGAATTGGATGCTCTGGCCAGCGAGTTCGAAGACCGTTTTGGCAAGCTGCCCGATCAATTAAGCAACCTTTTCTATCAGATCCGGGTCAAAATCATGGCCGAGGATGCCGGATTGGCCTCAGTCTCGAACGAAGGCGACCAGATGGTTTTGCGCTATCCGGCGCTGCCGGAAGGTTCGCCCGCCCGCAGCTTGCCCAATGTAGGTTTTGGCGCCCGCCCGGGGAAAAATGCCTATTGGATGCTGTTTCAGGAATCCGACCCTGAGTGGCGCGAGCGGTTGACCGCCTTGTTAAAAGCGCTGCAGAATTTATAAAATTTAGAAAATATGTTTTATTTCGATCGCTTTTGTGATAGAATGCAAGTTAATCTAAACCTTCTAGCTCCGCTTTAGGTGGAGTCTTAACTGTACAAGGTGAGTGAGGGTTCCATGGAATTTCAACTGAATGCACCCTACCAACCAACCGGCGACCAGCCCGAAGCGATTCGGCAGCTGGTGGACGGCGTTCAGCAAGGGATGAAGCACCAGGTATTGTTGGGAGCTACCGGTACCGGAAAAACCTTTACCATGGCAAATATCATCCAGCAGATGCAAATGCCGGCGCTGGTAATGGCGCATAACAAGACTCTGGCAGCCCAGTTGTACGCCGAATTCAAAGAATTTTTTCCAAACAACGCGGTAGAGTACTTTGTCAGCTATTACGATTATTATCAGCCCGAGGCGTACGTCCCGCGGCATGACCTGTATATTGAAAAAGAGACCGAAATCAACGAGGAGATCGACCGGCTGCGGCTGGCAGCCACCGCCGCATTGATGTCGCGGCAGGACGTCATCATCGTGGCGTCGGTTTCCTGCATTTACGGTCTTGGCAACCCGGAAGCTTACAGCAAAGGGGTCATCAACCTGCAAAAAGGCACGGTGTTCCGCCGAAACGCTCTGCTGCGCCAACTGGTGGAGGTGCAGTACCAGCGCAATGATATGGAATTGCGTCCGGGCACCTTCCGTGTGCGCGGTGAAACCATGGAAATCTTCCCGGCGTACATGGATAAGAGCGCCTATCGACTGTCGTTCTTCGGTGACGAACTGGAGCGCATTCAACTGCTCAATCCGCTGACCGGCGAGCTGCTTGAAGAACCTGAACAGGTTCAAATCTTTCCAGCCAAACATTACATTACCCAGGAAGACCGGCTGAAACAGGCTATTTCGGATATCGAGAACGAACTGGATACGCAGCTTGCGCGCTTCCGGGCTGACGGAAGGATTCTGGAGTCTCAAAGGTTGGACCAGCGCGCGCGTTATGACCTGGAAATGCTCAAAGAGGTCGGTTACTGCTCCGGTATCGAAAACTATTCGCGCCACCTGGACCAGCGTCCGGTGGGTTCACCGCCCTGGACGCTGATGGACTACCTGCCCAGCAAATACCTTCTATTCCTGGATGAGTCGCACATGACCGTGCCGCAGGTGCGTGGCATGTACAACGGCGACCGTTCGCGCAAGGGAACTCTGGTCGAATACGGGTTCCGGCTGCCCTCGGCAATGGACAACCGCCCGCTGACTTTTGCTGAATTCGAGCAGCACATGGGATACACCATTTATACCTCGGCCACGCCGGCTCAATACGAATTGCAACACGCTGAACAGGTAGTGGAGCAGATTATCCGCCCGACCGGGCTGGTCGACCCGGGCATCGATATCCGCCCAACCCACGGACAGGTGGATGACCTGGTCAAGGAGATCCGCACGCGGGTTGAGAACGGCGAACGGGTGCTGGTGACTACACTCACCAAGCGCATGTCGGAAGACCTGGCGGATTACCTGATGGAATTGGGTATCAAGGTGCACTACCTGCATTCCGAGGTCGAGACTCTGGAGCGCATTGGCATCCTGCGTGACCTGCGCATGGGCGTGTTCGACGTCGTGGTCGGCATCAACCTGCTGCGTGAAGGCCTTGACCTGCCGGAGGTATCTCTGGTTGCCATTCTGGATGCGGATAAAGAGGGTTTCCTGCGTTCCGGCACAGCCTTGATCCAGACCATCGGGCGAGCGGCGCGGCACATCCATGGGACAGTCATTATGTATGCCGATCGCATTACCGACTCGATGCGCTATGCCATTGACGAGACCAATCGCCGCCGCGCCAAACAGGAAGCGTATAACCAGGAGCACGGCATCGAACCCGTCAGCATTTTCAAAGCAATCCACGACCTGACCGACCGCCTGAGCGTGCCAACACCTTCAGGTGTGGCGGAAGGCCGTGCCAGATACTCGGCAGACGGCAAGAAAGAATTCGTACCTATCCCGAAAAATGAGCTAAAACGGATTATCAATGAAATGGAAAAAGAAATGAAGCAGGCTGCCAAGGATTTGGAATTCGAAAAAGCCGCCCTGTTGCGCGATCAAATCTTTGAAATGCGGGTCATGCTCGCCGATCAAAGCGACATGCCGGGCTGGCAAAAGGCCAAATTACTGTCGGGTGAACTGAATTAAGCCAGAACGGGAATAACGAAGGTGCTCAAGCGGTACGCTCGATGGCAAATTGGTGAAATTCGCCCGAGGCATCGCTCCATTCACGGTCGACCTGGATGACATGTGATGAGTGCGGCCCCGCCTCCAGCAGTAGCAGCAGTTTTTCCAGCGCAGCGCGCGATCCCTCTGCCAATACCTCGACATCGCCACGATAGGTATTGCGCACCCAGCCGGTCAGCTTAAGATTGGCAGCGTATTGCTGCACAAATACCCGAAACCCCACTCCCTGGACATGGCCTTGGATAGTGGCGTGCAATCGCATGTCGTGTTCAGCGTTCATCATTCGTCCCTCGGATTTCCTGCCGCTTACGCAAAATGGGGAGAATCGAAAGGCCAAGCGGGACAATCACCAGAAAAGCCAGCAGAAAATAAGGCCAGACCTGTTTCCAGGCAGTCAGGCCGGCATTTAACCCCAGAAATTCCTGCTGCCAGCGGGTTTCCAGTAGCTGCAAACTGGAATTAAAGGCTGCTTGAACGCCGGCTTCGCAGTTAAGACCATCCGCATAGCGATTCATCAGGTTGAGGATGCCACTGCTGCCGAAATTTTCGATCAGAAAGCGCACGAAGGAACCGGACTGCGCATAGCCTAGAAGCGCGCCCGAAAGCTCGCGTGGAAAATCCTGGCAAAGGGCGCTCAAGGGCAGCAGGTTGTGTTCGTCCACTGCTTTTTGTAGCACGCTCTGGTAATCCGGGTTGGGGTACAACTCGGCATTCGAGGCCAGGCCTTCGAGCAGCCAGGTCGGCAGCTGGTTGTATGCACTCCCGGCAACCTGATATTCCAATATATGCATGATCTCGTGCGGCAACTGGCGTTCCATCTCTGCGCGGGCATCCGGGCCGGGTGTGATCGAGATCAATATCACGCCCATATCTGGACTGGCGTGTCCGGCCGCCCACGGTGCGGCTGCCAGCCGGGCAGCGGATTGCATCTCCTGCGCGGTGGGGTAAACATAAATACGCACGGGAGTCGGGAGCGCAGCCGGTAGAATGGCCTGCGCAGCTTTCAGACTATCCTGGACGGAATTTTGCAGGGCAGCCCCGAAATTCGGGTCACCGGTGGTCGCCCAGGCGAGTTTGAAAGTTGCTGAATCCTGGCGCTGCCAATCGAAGCGGTTGTCTTCGTAGAGAAAAGTGTATACCGGGCTGCTGCTTTCCACGCCTGATTCCAATTTGACTTGATACCAGTAATCCACCGGGGTGAATGCCCGTAACGGCTTATTTTCGAGATCATAAGTCAGATTAACGGTCCCGTCCGCAGCCGGTTTGAACGGAATCACCTGGGTATCAGCGCCGAAGGGTTTTAAGAACAGCACAACCTCAACCACCGCCGCTCTGGTTTCTATTGCACCGGAAAATTCGAGTCGCTCACCAAAAACAACGGTATGGGTAATGTTGACAAATTCGACATCGGCTTGCAGCCACCGGAATCCCAGACTGAACAGGCTGGAAATCAGGAGCGTAAGAGTTGCTAAAAGGCGCAAAGTGAGTACATTCCGGGTAATCGTTTTAAGGGCGACTATTCGTCTTCCCCTTCTGTGTCGTCCTCGCCGCTTTCAGTTTCATCCAAGTCATCATCCCAGCTATCGGCTTCGGCCTGAGCCATAATTTCTTCCCCGTCTTCAGGTTCATAATCGATCAGGCCAAATTGGTTAAAGCCCTCGGTAAATTGAAGGTTTTCCAGCGCGTCTTCGAGCATCTCGATTTCGTCATCATCTTCGGATTCTTCCAGGGTTTTCTCGAGAGTATTGCGCACCTTTTCGCCGCCAATTTTCGAGAGCGACCAGATGGCAGCCATCCGAATTTCTGACCCCAGTGGCTGCGATTTGACCATTTTCAGCAACGGGCGGCGCGCTGCCGGGGCTTCCAGTTCGCCAGCAGCGCGTACTGCCTCGAAAAGCACCTCTTCATTGTCGCTATCCAGCATATCCATCACCGATGGGATCCAGTTCGAGCTGGCGGAGCGTCCCATGGCGAACAGCGCGCTCACCAGCCATTCAGGGTCATTGTTGTTGTACGCTGCCAAAATCAGCGGTTTGAGTTCCGGTCGGCTGGAAAAGCCCAGGGCTTCCAATGCCCGCCTGCGGACTAACTTCGGTTCGCTTGCAGAGGTAGTGATCTCCAACAGCTTTTTCTCGATGCGGTGGAGAACTGCTTCCGGAATTTCCTCGAGTTCTCCCAGGTAAATATATTGACCAAGAGCCGTAGCAGCGGCGCCACGCACCTTTTCGGCGGGATCGTTTTCCACCATTTGCAGCAAATTCGTGACCAGACTTACTTCCTCGCTTTCCCAGAGCAACCGCAAGGCCACCTCGCGCACCCGCGGGTCTGGATCAGAGAGGGCAAATTTGCCTAGATCATCGAACGACACCAGTGTGTCCGCCTCTGCCAGGTCTTCCAGATCCTCTAACAAGGCTGCCCGCCGGTCAGGATTTACCTGCGACCATGACTTTTGCAAATTAACCAGGTCTGCTGCTGAGATGTCGGAGAGGCGGTGAAGATGCACCGGTGGAAACGGATGTTCGTTATCCAGCAGGGCAGTGATGACCTTATCAAACGGAACGGCGTGTCGGGCGGGGTCTTCCATGGGTCCTCAGTCTAGGGGATTTGAATGGGGTTGATGATATCTTGCGCGGTGATGTAGAACATCAACACAATGAGTGTCACAAAACCGATCATATGTACAAAATTTTCGTATTTTGGCGGGATGCGTTTTCGGAATAACAATTCCGGTAGGATGAAAACGATTCGTCCGCCGTCCACTGCCGGGATGGGAAAAAGATTGGTCAAGCCGAGCGCAACCGTGATTACCGCCATCAATCGCAGGGTAAAAGTCGTATCGAATGGATTGGTCGAGGTGGAATTTTCCTCGTCCATCGTGCGAGCTTCGTTAAACATCGAATAAATGCCTACCGGGCCAACCACCCGTGCCTGTTCTTTGGGAATCTCGTTGCGGATCAGGCGGCCCGGCATTTCGAATATTTCACGTGCCTGGGCATATGTGGCCTGGAAGGAAAGCGGAATAGTACTGACCCAACTGGTTTTTACCAACGGATTGGTCATGGCGATTCCCAGCGAGCCGTCACCGGGCGGCGGGTCGATGCGCGGGACCGCCCGCGTGATCACCGTCTCGTTGCCGCGCTGAAAGGCGATTTCGATTTCAGTGCCTTTATTGGCCTGGATGAGCGCCGACAGGGTTCCGGTGCTGTCAACCGGGGTCTGGTTGATCCTGGTGATGATATCGCCGGCTTGCAGCCCGGAAGTTTCAGCCGGGGAACCGGCGGAAACGGACGAGATGAGAACTTTGGTGTAGTCCGGCACGCCGACCCGATTGAAGATCAATGAAAAAAGGACCACGCCAGTCGCCAGGTTCATGATCGGGCCGCCCAGCAAAACAGCAATGCGCGCCAGTGGTTTGGCGTCGCCAAATCCGCCTGGTACACCAGGGTCATTTTCACCGGATAGCCGGACAAATGCCCCAAACGGGATCCAGTTGAGGGAAAATTCTGTCTCCTGGAATTTACCCAGTTTGACCAACCGTGGCGGAAAGCCAAAGCCAAATTCCTCGACCTTGATTTTGAAAGCTTTGGCTACAAGATAATGGCCGAGTTCGTGCAGGAAGAGTATGACGCCAAAGAAAAGAATAAATAACAGTAAGTTGGTGAAATTCACAAAAGCCTCTCTCCGTTTCACACCGAATGAACGACCTAACCGGTGTTCTACAGGGAAAACCCCTGGTCATAGTGCTTGAAACTGACTATCCGAGCAGCCTCGGCTAGACATTTTGATTATATCGCGCTTGACGGGCTTTGGCGAACCGCCCATACAGGTTCTAAGCCAGTGTTAATCTTCAGTTGTAATGTGCGCTCCACCGCCAGCCGCAGCGGTTAAGACCTGGAGTATCCCGTGAATACCCTCCAACCTTGACCGGACTTCCGCGACGCTTGTTTCCGGGCATAGTAAATGAACATTCGGCCCGGCATCGAGCGTATAGCAGACCGGCAGCCCGCTCCGCCGCCATTCCGGTACAGCTTTCATGATTTCGATGGAAGCAGGTTCCCAGTAGAAGAGAGGCGGAGTTGAAGTCATCATTACAGCATGCATCAGGTTGCTGTCCAACTCAACCACGCTTGCCAGGGCATCAAAATCACGAGTGAGGACTGCCTGGCGGCAGCGGTCCAATCGCGCACCGGAGGAGGCAATCCGCGCCTGCTGCAGCGGGCTGCTGCCCGCCAACCGGTGACCTTCGCTTGAACCGGTCATTTTGTACGTTTCTTTAAGAATGGCGATGCAGTCCACCAGGCTCCAATGAGCCGGCGGCGCCAGGGTGATCGCGTAAGAATCGGAATCGTGGTCACCTGGCAGCCATTCGACAAAACCGGACGGGATCGAGCGGCAAGCCGAGCCTGATCCGCGCCGCGCCAGCGTCGATAGCTGCCTCTCGGTTAGGTCCAGGCCAATGGCGTGCGAAGCCGCCACTGCCAATGCCGCGAAGGCGGCTGCCGAGGAGGCGATTCCGGCGCTGGTTGGAAAATTATTAGCCGATTCGACCTGCGCTCGCCAATTTTTTCCCGCCATCGTGCGCACGATATCCAGGAATTGCGAAACCCGCTCCAGTCCAGCGCCGACCTGGGCTTGATTGTTGAGCGAAAAGGTGTCAACCTCATAGCCGGGGTCGAAGGATACCCGGGTGTGAGTGTGTAATCCGGCTAGGTTCATGGATATCGAGCCGTTCTGCGGCAGACGCAGAACATCGTCGCGATTGCCCCAGTATTTAATGAAGGCGATGTTGGGGTGGGCGAGGGCGGTGGCTGTATACGCAGGCATGGTACCTCAACTATTTCCTGTTGTTTTCTCGGACAAGTTTACCATGTACAGGGTGTATCCTGATATGCCAGGGTTTCGCTGCGAATGCTGCCGCAAGCTTATTGCGTTTCGCCACTCTGGAAGATTAAATTTTTATCATTCAAAGTGTGCCTCTATTAGGTTAAAATGTCTGCGATAAATGAATTGTTTTCCAGAAGGAGTTTGCATGTCTTCCAAATCATCTGAAACAGATGGACTGACGATTTTGGGGCGCCCGGCCCAACCCAGCAAAAAACTTGAAGCGTTCCCCAATCGCGCGCCTGACCGGTATTACCTGGTGACCCTTGAAACCAGCGAATTCACCTGTTTGTGCCCGATGACGGGCCAGCCCGATTTTGCCACCATCCAGATCAACTATATTCCCGACCAAAAGGTGGTCGAATCGAAATCTCTAAAACTGTACCTCTGGTCATATCGCAATGAAGGCGCCTTCCACGAACATGTGGTGAACCAAATCATGGATGATCTGGCCAAAGTGCTCGATCCGCATTGGATTCGTGTAGCCGGCGTTTTCAATATCAGGGGCGGAATTGGCATCAAGGTGGAGGCGGAAAAGACCAAGACGCCAGAAGCGCGGTCTCAGTGGCTGCAACAGGCGCTGAATACCCGCCAGAAAGTTGAACTGAGTTGATCCCATGACGATTGAAACTGACCAACCAAAAGGGTATCGCTGGTTTACTCTGGTTACAGCCATTTTTGTAACCACTTTGATCATTTCCAACATCATTGCCGTCAAGCTGGTTCAAATTGGCAGCCTGGTTTTGCCTGCGGCGGTAATCCTCTTTCCCATTTCGTATATCTTTGGCGACATCCTCACCGAAGTTTACGGATACCGGAACGCCCGAAAAGTAATCTGGATTGGCTTTGCCTGCAATTTCCTTGCTGTTGTGGCGATTTATGCTGCCGGCGTATTGCCCGCCGCGTCTTTCTGGTCAGCCGGGGATTTTTCCACCCCTTCAACCGCCCAGCAAGCCTATACGGCAATTCTTGGTTTTGCCCCGCGCTTACTAATTGCATCATTTTGCGCATATTTGATCGGTGAGTTCTTGAATTCCTTCGTCCTGGCAAAGCTGAAATTAAAGACCAAGGGGAAGTACTTATGGCTTCGGACGATTGGTTCGACCATCATCGGCCAGGGCGCGGACTCAGCGGTTTTCATTACCATTGCATTCCTGGGTATTCTGCCATCCGGCCTCCTGTTGACCTCGATTCTTTCCCAATGGCTATTCAAAGTAGCCTACGAGACGCTGGCGACGCCGTTGACCTATCTGGCTGTTAATTTTCTCAAGCGGAATGAGCGGGAAGATGTGTTCGATGAGCACACCAATTTCAGCCCCGTGGCGCTCAGTAATCATTAAAGAACGCGCTTGTTTTTTACAATTTTTGTAGAAGTCGAACAAAACTTTCTGGATGGACCTCGTATCTGGGAAGTTTTCGTTTAATTGAAAAATCTCGGTTCTCTGTATAAAAAAAAACGAAAATTGGAATTATTTATTTTCTGCTTCCTAGATCTGCAAGACAGCGCTTTGGCGTAACTCATCCTTGGGAAATAGATCTTCATTAATTGGCTCACAGAAGCGTTGTATCGCTTCAGCAGCTTCAACGATATCAAGAAGGTAGAGTTTTTCAGGACGCATAAATTTCCAATGCCGTAGAAAGAACTGCTTCTTGAATGAAAGGCTTGAGCCCTTCCTGCGGCACTAGGTCAACTGGTCTTTGAAAAAGCTCAGATAACTCGCGTTTCATTTTTCCTAATGTCATGAATGTTGGGCGAGCATTCGGATCGAATACCACCAATACGTCAATATCGCTATCCGGGCGAAAATCTTCACGGAGAACTGAACCAAATAACGCCAAACGCTGCACTTTATACCTTTGGCAAAAATCCTTTATTTTCTTTTTTGATATTCTTATTTCTCGGTTTGGCATAATCGCCTCATTTCAGTAGCTCACACCCTAAATTATACGAGAAAAATACTTTAGGTGCCGGTAATTACTTAACCATAAATGTGGGTTCATTGATTCTCTTCTTGCTGGGATTCTCTTCGTGCTGGTATTGAAGACAGACCAGGTCAATTCAATAACTTTTTGTTTTAAGTAATTCAATGTGCAATGAAATCAAATGTGTGAAAAGGTTTTTGAGGTTCTTCCAGTCAGGTGATCTTAAAAATCATGATTGACTCAGTCGATAAATGCGGATATAAAAATCAATAGGGTGCTGGTTGTATGAATCTATCCATTTTGTGGGAGCAAAAATGAAACCACCTGAGGAAATCAAACTGGAAGTGAAGGAACGCTTCTCGAACCTGTCCGGCACATACGATCAAATCACGTTTCTCAAGCAAATTACGATGCGCCTGGTGGAACTGACCCATCTCAAAAGCGGCGATGCCGTTTTGGACGTTGCCACGGGAACGGGCGCTGCCGCAATTGCTGCCGCCCAGATCGTTGGCGAGAAGGGTAAAGTGGTAGGCGTTGATTTGTCGCCTGCGATGCTGAAGCATGCCCGACGGAAAATCAATGAAGCCAGGCTGCACAATGTTGAAGTTTACGAGGGAGACGCAGAGCATTTGGATTTCCCGGACAGCGTTTTCGATCATGTGGTTTGCTCGCTTGGGTTGTTTTTTATGCCGGACATGATCGCTGCATTGAGTGAATGGCAGCGAGTTCTCAAACCAGGCGGCTCGATCGGATTTTCTAGTTTTGGGGCTGGGCTTTTTGAACCGCTGATCGGGCTGTGGATCAACCGCTTGAAGCAACATGGTTTAATGCCGGCATCTCTACCTGTCAAACGCCTGGAAACCCTGGCGGATTGCCAGGCTGTTTTGCGGGCGTCGGGCTTTAGCAAAATCGATGTGCAATTCGAACAACTTGGCTACTTTATCCCAACTGTGAGCGAGCGCTGGAACGATATCGTTACCGGATTGGAGGGAGAACCGTTGAAGCAATTGACGCCGGGACTGCGAAATCAGATCGAAAAAGAACACATGGAAGAATTGATGGCTTTCATGACGCCAGAAGGGCTTTTCGTATCCATTCCAGCGCTATTTTCATGGGGGTGGAAGTCTGGTTAAGTTGTGTATAATTTTGATGTTAGTTCAGCGTTTGATCCATAATTATTATTGCTGTGGGCGGGAATCCTGCTGCCGGAGGCGTAATGCACGAGAGTCATATCAAAAAGGTGGGGGGCCAACTTTGCTTGGCCATTTTGGCACTGGCAGTTCTGGCTGGCTGCGCTGCTACGCCGCAGGAAACCAGTTTACCTCCTGCTGAAACCTCGCCGACTACAAAAGTGATTGTGCCGTCGTTAATTTCTACCCAGGAAACGACGTCTACGCCTTACATTACGCTTGTCCCGCAATATACGCCTACCCCGCGCTTGATCACACCCGCGCCGCCTGAAGGCACCTTCGCAGACCAGTCGGTAGTCTCCCCGGACGGTAAGTGGACCGCGCTGCCGGCCTTCGAGACCTTGCCTGATGGCTATCGGGTTTCATTACGGGTATTCAATAAAGATGAAACCGTGGTCTGGACGCCAATGGATTATAAAGGCGACGGGTTGGGGTATGTATTCCCAATGGCCAAACGATGGTCCGCCGACAGTCGTTATTTTTATTACGCTGAATCAATTGCAAGTGATGGATGCAGTGAAATTTTCCCGACTGACCAACGCTGGTTGCAGTTGGATACCCAGACAGGCAAGGTCGAGGCCATCGAGATGGCAGCCGGGCGGGGTCATGCGTTCTCACCGGACGAAAAAATCCAGGCTTATACAACTGTATCTGGCCCATTAGCATTGCTGCTGCTGGATATCCAAACAAAGACAGAGCAAAAAGTCGTACTCTTGCCTGAGGTGCCGGACAGCGAAAATGCACAGGGCGGGAACATTGTCTGGTCGCCAGATGGAAAAAACTTGATTCTGGCAATAAGCTCTGCGAATATCTGTGATAATCCTGAGGTGACGTTTTATTTAATGACCGTGCAGTTGGCAGATTCGGCAGTGAAATTGCTGTATCAGGGAGAAGATTACGTCCGAGCATTGCAGTGGAGTAAAGACGGTAAGGTGCTGGTCATGGACTGGAACAGTAGAAGCTGGTGGATGGATACAGAGACTGGCGAAATTACATCTGCCCCGTTGAATTAATTTTTCCTCTTGATTTTCTCCTCCGTACCCATCCATGATCGAATCAAAAGCCGAGCGCATTAAACAAGTTGTCCTGCTATTCTTGAGGATGGGTTTCACGGCGTTTGGCGGACCGGCGGCACACATCGCCATCATGCATGATGAAGTGGTGGTGCGCCGTAAATGGCTGACCGATGAGGAATTTCTCGATCTGGTTGGGGCTACCAACCTTATTCCGGGGCCTAACTCAACCGAAATGGCCATTCATATCGGCTATTTGCGGGCAGGCTGGGCCGGGTTGATCCTGGGCGGCGCCTGTTTCATCCTGCCGGCAGTCGGAATGGTACTGGCGCTGGCCTGGGTGTACGTCCAGTACGGGGCTACTCCGCAGGCTGGCTGGTTGTTATATGGCATCAAGCCGGTGGTAATCGCCATTATTCTGCAGGCGTTGTGGACGCTCGGCAAGAAGGCAATTAAAGGATTATTCCTGTTATTCGTTGGGCTGGCCGTCTTCGGGTTGTACTTTGCCGGCGTCAATGAACTCGTTCTGCTGCTTGCCGGCGGTCTGGTGGTGATGGTGGGTAGCAACTTGCAGCGCTTGCCCAAAAGGGCCAATAGTGCTGTGATCTTCCCTGTCGCCGGTGCATTAAAATGGCTGGGACTGCCTGCGGCAGCCTCGACCGCGTTTGGTCTTCCGTTGATGTTTTTGACCTTTCTGAAAATCGGCGCGATCCTGTACGGTGGCGGCTACGTGCTGCTGGCCTTTTTGCATTCCGATTTTGTGGTGCGCTACGGCTGGTTGACCAGCCAGCAACTGCTGGACGCGGTTGCGGTTGGGCAGGTGACGCCGGGGCCGTTATTTACCACTGCCACTTTCATCGGCTATCTGCTGGGCGGAGTCAAAGGCGGGTTGCTCGCAACCCTGGGAATCTTTCTACCATCCTTTGTTTTCGTTGCCCTGTCCAATCCGTTTATCCCCAAAATTCGCAATTCGATCTGGGTGCGCGGCCTGCTGGATGGGGTTAACGCAGCTTCACTTGGTTTGATAGCGGCTGTGACCTGGACATTGGGACGGGCTTCGCTGGTCGATCCGTTGACCATTCTCCTCGCGCTGGCAGCCTTGATCTTACTGCTGCGCTTTAAGCTCAATACCACCCTGTTGATTGCCGGCGGTGCGCTGACTGGTCTGATCCGGGCATTAATTTAAAGTCCGCCGTCGGTTTATTTCTCATAACAAAACTGAAAGGCAGGGCGTCTGAAAAGGTTGTTACAATGGTTGAACCTGTGACGGCTTGCTTTCATCATCTTTGCTAACTAGGTAGAAGTCGCACATTATCGGTACTGCATAATGTCATTCCAAATCACATTCCTGGTCGTGCTCACTTTATTGAGCACCCTTTTCAACCCGCTTTCTGCGGAGAAGTCTGCTTTAAACAAAGAAGCAATCCAAACCAAAGCCCTTCAATCTCAACCCCCAGACCAACCCCGCATCTTTATCCCGCTTATCATGCGGAGTGACAGCGGCTTTTACGTCGCAACCAATGGGTCGGATTCAAACCCAGGTACGTTTAACGCCCCGTGGCGCACGCTGCAGCACGCCATCGGCGCCGCACCATCCAGCGCTACGATTTACGTCCGCGCAGGCAATTACACTGGCTTTGTGGTGGAACGAACAAACCTGACCATCTCGGGGTACTCGGGTGAAATGCCGAGTATCTTGCCCGATGGCACCAACACATACACCGTAAAAATCATGAATTCCAGCGATATTCGCATCAATGGACTGTCCTTCCACGACAATTGGAAGCAGTACGGGGTGGGGGTGTATATCGAGGGCTCGCGGGATGTGACGGTGCGCAACAGCACCTTTTATGACAATCAGGGTTTTGGCGTGGTTACAAAAAATGTCACCGATGTGCTGGTGGAAGGGAATGACCTTTTCCGCAATGCCAACGCCATCGAAATCCGCTACGGCAGCAGCGGTGTAGTGCTTGCAGACAATCAGATTCACAACAATTTTCGCGAGGTGGACGGCGGCCGTGGAGCAATCGGGGTGACTTTTTACCGGACTACTGGTCCAGTGACCGCGATTGGCAACCGTTTATGGAATAACCACTCGATTGATAAGGTGGATCCGGAAGGCGCGGCTTTCGAAGTGTACGCGGGCGGCAACGTCGCCATGGTAGGTAATGAAATCTGGGATAACGAAACGGTACTGGAAACGGGCACGAAAGACCAGGTAGCCTGTTCGTCGATCTCTTTTGTTCGCAATATCGTTTATCGCGGCAGCCGCCAGCAGGGATTGATCCTGCGCTGTGCTTCAAACAGCCTGTTTGCCCACAACATCTTCGATGGCCTGGATGAATACGTTTTTTATCTGACGCACTTTGATGGTCAGTATGGGGCCTCGATCGAAGGCTTGCGTATCGTGAATAACATTGCGATTAACGGCCGTGTTTATTCCATTGGTAACGCGCTGCCTGCCACAGTTGAGATTGATCATAACCTGGTTTATAACCCGGGCAGCACCTCCATTCGCGGGGAGTTTCTGGCGTATGTGTATAACAAAGGTAACACGACGCTGCTGTCCGAATTCCAGCAATGGACCGGATATGACTTGCATAGCCTAAGCGCGGCGCCAGCCTTTGTTAACAGCGTAGACCATGACTATCGCCCATTAGCGACTTCACCGGCAATCGACCTGGGGGAAATCCTGGGAGAAAGTTATTCTGGCGCTGCCCCGGACGCAGGCGCCTATGAATATGCACCGTAAGTCATCAAGGCAGGTTGAGTCGAAAGCTGCGAAGTCATAGCGAATCGCGAAGCTGTAAAGCGACCTGCGCGAACAGTACAAAATGATCGTCCATGGAGATGGGTAATGGACACACGGGCGTAGATTGCTTCGCTACGCTCGCAATTATGCCTGTGTAAACTGCACGGAATTTCCGCCGGATTGAACAGTCGATGCTAAAATAAGGAGCCGCTGGTCATCCCGGTTTTGATTTCTTTTTGTTTCAAAAAACGCCATTCTACAGAGGGGTATCTACTCTATCCCATGCCACGGCAGGAGAAGGATGCCATGAAAAATACCGATAAGCTTCAATACCATGTTCAAGTTAAACCGGGGGATATTGGGCGGTATGTCCTGCTGCCTGGCGACCCTGGGCGGGTTGAGAAAATAGCTGCTTACCTGGATGAGCCGCATTTTGTTTCCTCAAACCGCGAACATACGGTTTATACCGGCAAATTGCTGGGCGAACTGGTCTCGGTTGTGTCAACCGGCATGGGCTGCCCCTCGACTGCCATTGCAGTAGAGGAGCTGATCGCAGTTGGCGCTGACACTTTCATCCGGGTTGGCACCGCCGGTGCCATGCAACCCGGAATGGAACTGGGTGACGTGGCGATTGTCACTGGGGCAATTCGCGATGAAGGCACTACCCGCCAGTATTTGCCGCTTGAATATCCGGCAGTGGCCGATCTGACGGTGGTCAATGCGCTGGTTGCGGCAGCCAGAAAGCTTGGCGTCGGCTGCCAGCTGGGTGTCTCACACACCAAAGATAATTTTTACGGGGAGATTGAGCCTGACCGCATGCCAATTGCCGACGAGTTGAAAGCGCGCTGGAAGGCATGGGTAGCTGGCGGCGCCATTTGCTCTGAAATGGAAGCCTCAGCGATCTTTATCCTATCCAGCATCTATCGAAAACGGGCAGGGGCTGTATTGACTGTGGTCGGCAGTGACACTGAGACGCTCAAAGCCAAAAAGGCTTCCCCGGATGCCATGATCCACGTTGCAGTAGAGGCTATAAAACGCCTGATCCGCCTGGATCGCGGCGAATAAATCCGTTGAATTTTATTCGCGAGGGAGGAAAACAATCCCCTCGTTATCCTCATAATAGATCTGGTAGCGTTCGCGGGCTGTGGTGACGATGCTATCATAGGCGCTGCCAAGTGCCTGCTGGCCTTCAAGATTAAACAGCACCAGTCCATGGTCGGCTGGAAGGTCCATATCATAGGCTTTGGGCATCGTGCTCCGTTCGATATTATCTGGGAACCGGCCGGTGTAAAACAATATCAGGCCAGGGACATTCGAGCTTAATGGCTGGTTTGCATCCAGAGCTGCGATTTGGTCAAAAATGGGATTTTCATTCCAACGCTTGCTCGTATAACCCACGCCATAATGATTCATCAAGAATAAATAATCCTGTAATTTTGCATGAAAATACCAGACTGAGATCAGCGCTAGTACTGCGAATGCCATTCCACCAAGCCAACGCGGCTTGATGAGCCGGCTGGTAAAGGCAAAGACGACGGGGAGTAAAAGTGCAGAAGCGATAAATATCGGCAGTAAAAGCCGCTCATCCACATCTGGCTGAGTGGAAGCGGAAGTGTATGCGCCGAGATGCAGGACAATATAGGCGGCGATGAAGACAGACAACGCCAGTCCCCAGGTGAGGGACCCATTTTCATTTAATACCTGTTTTCTTCGGCGTAGAACGGCATAAGCAGCGATGATCAAGCCGATTCCGATTGCCCCAGCCACGATCAATTTCCAGTTAGGGGGAAGAATGTGGTTGCCGCGGTAGAAAAATGGCAGCCATGAGCCGACGACATCCATAAAACTCTGGAAGTACTGGCGGAATTTTGGCAGAATGTTGGTCAAATCACCCACTGGCCGGTTGCCAAAAGTGTTCGTCGAAAGATATACCGGAACCACCCAGAGCGCTGGAAAAAAGATTCCAGGTGCGAGAAAGGCTAAAATCTGCTTGAGGCGCGGTTTTATGGCTGGACCTCCGCAAACGAGAATCACCAATGGACCAACTGCCAGCAGCGCCAGCCCGGTATAGCGAGCTAAAATCGCCAACCCGGAAAGAGCGCCTGCGATTACGACCCATCGGATCGAATGCATCCTGGCAGTTAAAGCATAAGTCAGCAGAAAAAGGCTGGAAAACGCGAGGAACAAAAATAACCCCTCGGACATTGCCCCGGAATAAGCTCGCACAGGCGCATAACTCAACAAAATCAGACCGGCAGCCCCGCCAGCCAGCCAGTAGGAACGGGTAAAGGTAAAGGTTGACCAGCAAGCCAGAAAAATGGTTAATCCGAAAAGGATGGCATTTAACCAACGACTGGATTGCAAGGCGCTGACGCCAAGCGCCATGGGCAAACTGACAGCCAATGGAAACAACGGCGGATGCAAGGGAATGCGTTCGAATTCCCCTGCCGGGTTTTGGAGCACAATCCCGCGCCCCTCGTTGATGTTCTTCGCGGTGACCAGGTAGGCCGCCGAGTCGCTATACGCCCAGGGGCCGATTTCTGTTGCGTATAAAATAAGCGCTGCCCCGCCCACCGCCAGGATGATCAACAGCAAAACAGCGATTCGGTGCATCCAGATCGGTTTACCAGGCGCGGTGGAAACTGTAGTCATCCTCCCGATCACCCCTGAGCTGGTTTATACAACCCATCGAGATTCGTCCCGAGCATGCCAGCCTCATAGGATCGCTTATCCACGAGGGAAAGGCCTGCGATTTGGGCAGCATCGACCAAAGCGACCGGTTTCAGGCTGTACAGCGCATGGACCACTTTTTCAACGCCGGTTTCTGTCGCCTGCCAATCAAAACGGTCATAGTGGGCTAAATTCAATGGGCGGGTGTAGGCGCGCAGAGTTTTTTGTCTTTTTATGTTGAAGAAAACCTCAAAATAGGACATTGCCAACTCTCGCAGCGAGCGATAGATGGGTTCGCGGTAGCGCAGCCCAACAAAATTAGATTTCGCTACGGCGCCATAATAGTCGTTTATCTGGAAAATAGCCAACACGTGATCGTCGTCGGTTTCCGGTTCAGGTACCAGGTCGATGATGCGGGCAGCAAATCCCAGTTGCTCCAATGCCAAAGCCGCCAGCAAAGCGCCGTCCAGGCAATGACATTGGCGGTCGCGCATTACCCGCAGTGGAGAGCGGTTTAGCTCTTCTCCAATGTAAGGGAGGCTGTCGAGATACAGTTGGATGTCAGGGGGAGTTTTGAGCTGGCGAAACAGGCTAAAAAGTTCGCCATGTGGCGGATATTCGAAATTCAAAATTATCCTCCCTGAAAGGTTGAACGAATGGAATCGAACCTTAATTTGAGTATAACACGCCGGTTCTTTCCCATTCTTTAAAATATATGACAACTTTTCGCGAAACTCTTTTGGTTAATGCGGGTTTTCACGCTTGTAACCTCATAAAAGGTTATTTCTAAGCCGTGCATGGTGAACGGCAGCTTATAAACCCGAAAAAATTGCCTGTCCGATTTACAGGCTGCTCTACTCGACAAGTGAATCCCATCCTATCCAAAGATGATTTCCAGGGGCTGGTTTTTCCAGATGGGTGAAATGTTAATTTCTGCACAGCAACCCAAAATCCAAGTAAATGGCCAAGACGAAAAGGAGTAAGTTACCATGTTCGATCCAAAAGCAGTTGCAGTGGTCGGTTTGGGGGCAATCATGCCGGATGCAGTGGATGCGCCGGAGTTCTGGAAGAATATTAAAGAAGCGCGCTATTCCATTACGGATGTCCCGGCTGATCGCTGGCGGGAAGATTTATATTTTGACCCGGATCCCAAGGCGACGGACAAAACCTATTCGAAAATTGGCGGATGGGTGCGCAATTACAATTTTGAACCGCTCAAATGGGGCATCCCAATTCCCCCCAGCGTGCTATCGGTGATGGATGAGGGTCAAAAATGGGGCATTGCCGCGGCGCGGCAGGCCCTAATGGACTACGGATACCCGCAGAAGCCGCTGGACAACAATCGGGTCGCGGTCATTCTGGGGAATGCGCTGGCTGGCGAGAACCATTATACGACCAGCCTACGCATCCGGCTGCCGGAATTTTTGGATACGCTTTCCGGCCTGGAGGCCTTCCGCGGTTTATCAGCGGAGGTTCAGGCCGCCCTGTTTAGTGGCATGCAGCATGATTTCCGCGGGAAAGTGCCAGAAATTACTGAAGATACCATGCCCGGCGAGCTGGGGAACATTATCGCCGGACGGATTGCGAACGTTTTCAACTTGGGCGGCCCCAATTTCGTCACCGATGCAGCCTGCGCTTCGTCACTGGCAGCGCTGCAAGCCGCGGTGGATGGATTGACCAGCCACCAGTTTGATGCGGTGCTGACCGGCGGGGTCGACCGCAACATGGGCGTAGAGGGATTTGTCAAATTCTGCAAAATCGGGGCGCTCAGTCCGGACGGCTCACGCCCGTTTGCCGACGGAGCCAACGGCTTCGTTATGGGTGAAGGCACAGCCATTTTCCTGCTCAAACGGCTGGCAGATGCCGAGAAAGACGGCGACAAGATTTATGCGGTCATTCGTGGCATCGGCGGCAGTAGCGACGGCAAGGGGAAAGGCATCACAGCGCCCAATCCGATTGGCCAGCAGCGATCTCTCGAACGCGCCTGGAAAAACACAGGCGTAAATCCTGCCAGCGTAGGTTTGATCGAAGCGCACGGCACCTCGACCCGCGTCGGCGATGTGACCGAAGTCAACAGCCTGAACGCCGTTTTTGGTAATTTTGGATTGCCAGTAGGCAAAGTGGCGCTTGGATCGGTCAAGTCGAACGTCGGGCATTTGAAGAGCGCGGCAGGCGCCGCCGGCCTTTTCAAAGTGGTCATGGCCTTGTACGACAAGGTCCTGCCGCCTTCGGCTAACTTCCATAGACCCAATCCCAATATTGCGTTTGATCAGATTCCGTTTTTCGTCAATACCAGCCTGCGGCAGTGGGACAAACCCGAAGGCGAAATTCGCCGGGCGGGCGTGTCGTCGTTCGGGTTTGGCGGCACCAATTTCCACGTCGTTGTTGAGGAATGGGTACCCGGATTGCTGACAACCGAATCCAAAACTTTTACTGTGCCCCAGATGGTCGCACAGATTCCGGCCGTGCAACCAGCCACTGTCGCACCGTCCTTTTCGGCGTCCGCAATTGCTCCTGCATCCGTCCATACCCATGCCACAACAGCGGTGCAACCCTATCGTGGATTGTTATTCCTGGGTGCGGAAACGGCGGAAGAGTTGGTATTCAAACTGACTTCTGCGCTTCAAGCCGCTCGCAGCGGTCAACTTCCACCACGGCAATTGCCTTCAGCGGATGCGCTGGCACGCCCAGAACGGATTGTGATTGATTACGAAAATGCTGCTGAATTGGTCAGCCGTGGCGAGAAGGCTTTGAAGGCCTTCGAGACCAATGCGGCCAATGGCTGGCAGGCGATGACCGCTCAAGGCGTTTTCCGCGGCAGCGGGGCTCCAGGCAAACTGGCCTTTTTATTCCCCGGTCAGGGCTCGCAATACGTCAACATGCTCAAAGACCTGTGCGAGGTCGAACCGGTGGTCGCCGACACGTTCAAAGAGGCTGACGAGATCATGACGCCTATCCTCGGGCGCAGTCTGACCAGCTACATTTATGTGGACGGTGATGAAGAATCGATTAAACGCGCCGAAGCTGCCTTGCGCGATACGGCTATTACTCAGCCGGCCATGTTGACTGCCAACGTGGCCATGCTGCGCTTGATGAACAAGTTTGGCTACTCGCCAGACCTGGTGATCGGGCACAGCCTGGGTGAGTATGCTGCGCTGGTAGCCGCGGGTGTTTTGACTTTCGCCGAAGCGCTGCAAGTGGTTAGCGCCCGCGCCAGCGAGATGAAAAAGGTCTCCATGGAGGACAACGGCGGGATGGCGGCAGTATCCGCTCCACTCGAAGCGGTCGAGAAAGTGCTGGCATCCCTCGCTGATTACGCGGTAATCGCCAACATCAACAGTCCGGTACAGTCGGTGATTGGCGGTAGTACAACCGCAATCGAGAAATCTCTGGCAGCTTTCGCGGCTGCCGGTTTCCAGGCGACTAAAATCCCGGTTTCGCATGCTTTCCATACCAAAATCGTGGCGCCGGCTTCTGGTCCGCTCAAATCCGTCATCAGCCACATGAGCTTGAACACCCCGCAGATCCCGGTGGTTGCCAACGTGACCGGTGAACTCTACCCCACCTCGCGGACAGAAATTTTGGAAATTCTTGGGCAGCAAGTGGCGTCACCGGTGCAGTTTATCAAAGGCATGCAGACGTTATATTCCCAGGGCGTGCGCGCATATGTGGAAGTCGGTCCAAAACGGGTGTTGAATGCCCTGGCAACCGATAATCTCAAGGACAAGACGGATGTGACCATTCTGGCAACCAACCATCCGCGTAAGGGGGCGGTGGTGAGCTTCAATGAAGCGCTTTGCGGGATGCTGGCTGCCGGCCTTCAACCTCAGTGCGCCAATGTTGCCTCCCAGGCGCGAGCCACAGTCTTTGGCCAGCCGTTGGAAGTAACTGCGCCTAAAAATGGGAACGGCGCTGCTCCTCACGCGCAGGCAACTGTCCAGGACGGCCGCGTACCGCTGACCGGCTCGGTAGTGGTTACGGGCGCCGGTCTTGGCCTGCCCGGTTTGAAGAACCACGTTTTCGATGACGGGAATGTAACTTCGATCTTAAACGGTGAACAGCGAATCGAACCGCTGCCGCTCAAAGTACGCCAGGAAATGGTCGACCTGCGGCCGGTTCGCCTTGAAAAAAGTGATGCAGGCGCGCAAATGGTGACCATTAATCACCTGGATGGCACGCTTAAACTGGCCGGTCAACCCGGGCAGTTTAGCCTGGTCGAAGAATTCGGCGTACCGGCTGAACGCGTGGATGCCTGCGATATCTCCACCCAACTGGCTATCGCAGCCGGGATCGAAGCGCTGCGCGATGCTGGTATTCCGTTGGTGATGACGTATCGCCAGACATCCAAAGGAACCTTGCTGCCTGACCGCTGGAAGCTGCCGGAATCACTGGCTGATGAAACCGGAGTGATCTTCGCCTCGGCATTCCCGGGCACCAACCGTTTTGCCGAAGAAGCCGAAAATTTCTACGGTTACAAATCGGTTCAAAAACAACTGGAGGAAGTGCGCAGTTTGATCGCTCTCGTCCCGGCTGATCAGAAGGACCTGCTAGCCCAGATGCAAAGACGGGCGAATGAGTTGGAAGCCAAACTGCAGGAACTGGATTATCGCTTTGACCGGCGCTTTGTGTTCCGTATATTGGCCATGGGCCATTCGCAATTTGCCGAGCACATCGGCGCGCGCGGGCCAAACACGTCTGTCAACGCTGCCTGTGCAACGACCACGCATGCTGTCTCGGTCGCTGAGGATTGGATTCGCACCGGACGCTGCCGCCGGGTGGTGATCATCGCTGGTGACGACGTTACGGGCGGGTCGTTTGCCCCCTGGATGAATACCGGCATGCTGGTCTCTGGCGCCAGCACCACCGAGAGCAATATTCGTAAGGCTGCTCTTCCTTTTGACCGCCGCCGCAACGGCTTGCTGATGGGTATGGGTGCAGCCGCTCTGGTATTGGAATCAGAAGATTCTGCCCGTGAACGCGGCATCCGCGGGATTGCTGAAGTCCTTTCCAGCGTGACGGCCAACAGCGCCTTCCATGGCACCCGGTTGGATATCGGCCATGTCAGCCAGGTCATGCAGCGGGTGGTGGAACAGGCAGAACTACGCTTTGGCATTAAACGCGATGACATTGCTGCCCAGACCATGTTCATGTCACACGAAACGTACACCCCGGCGCGCGGCGGGTCGGCCTCGGCTGAAATTCACGCACTGCGCCGCACTTTTGGCGACCACGCCAACCAGGTGATCATTGCCAATACCAAAGGCTTTACCGGGCATACCATGGGCGTCGGTGTCGAAGATGTGGTGTCCGTCAAGGCGCTTGAATATGGAATTGTGCCGCCAATTGCGCACTATGATATGGATTTCGAACCGGATCCGGACCTTGGAGATTTGAATCTTTCCCGCGGCGGCAAGGCGGACGTCAAATATGCTCTGCGCCTCGGAGCCGGTTTTGGATCGCAGATCGCCATGGTGCTTTTCCGGGCCATCCCGGGCGATCCGAATCGAAAAAATCAGTCTGTTTACGGGCAATGGCTTGATCGGGTGACCGGGTACAATGCCGCCGAATTGGAAGTAACCCAACGAACATTGCGGGTAAAACATGCCGGTCCCCCCAAACGGCAACCGGCAAAATCAACCTGGCAGTATGGTCACGGCCCGTCAATGTGGGCAGATACACCCGTAAGCGCGCCAGCCATGCCGGTGACCCATGAAACACCGGTAGCCGCTCAACCGGCAACCCCGGTCCAGCCGGTTGTTGCCCCAGTGGTTCAACCCGCGATGCAGCCTGCTCCGGCAGCCAGCGTGGATGAGGCCGGCATCAAAGCCTTCGTGCTGCAGGCGGTCAGTGAGAAAACCGGCTACCCGGCGGAAATGCTCGACCTGGGGCTGGATTTGGAAGCTGACCTTGGCATCGACACGGTCAAACAAGCGGAGCTGTTCGCCACGATCCGCACCCACTATAACATCCCACGGCGGGAGGATTTGCGACTGTCTGAATTCAATACCCTGGAAAAGGTGATCGGCTTTATGCGCGACTCGCTGGTGGGCGACGTCCAATCCAAGCCCGCGCAAGTTGAAGCGGTCGCGGCAGTTGCCGTCACTTCGACGGTTCCAGTTGCCGTTCCAGCCGCTGCCCCGGTTGCAGCCAGCATTGCGAATGTCGATGATGAAGAAATCAAGGCTTTCGTTTTGCAGGCGGTCAGTGAAAAAACAGGCTACCCGCCCGAAATGTTGGATATGGAACTCGACCTGGAAGCTGACCTGGGGATCGACACAGTCAAACAGGCGGAGTTGTTTGCCACGATTCGCACGCACTACAATATCCCCCGGCGCGAGGACTTGCGCCTATCGGATTACAACACCCTGACCAAGGTGGTTGGCTTTATGCGCGACGCACTGGTTGGAGCGGGTCAACCCCAGCCGGTTGTGACGCAGGTGGTTGCCGCTTCAGTAATCACTCCGGCTGTTCCTGCCGTACCTCCGTCTCCCGCTGCTGTCAGCAGTTCGAATAGCGATGAACAAGAAGTCAAAGCCTTTGTGCTGCAAGCAGTCAGCGAGAAAACGGGTTACCCGGCGGAAATGTTGGACATGGATCTCGACCTGGAAGCCGACCTGGGCATCGATACGGTCAAACAGGCAGAGTTATTTGCCACGATTCGCACCCACTACAACATCCCGCGCCGCGAAGATTTGCGCCTGTCGGATTACAACACGCTCGCCAAGGTGGTCCAGTTCATGCTGAATGAGACTGGTACACAGAGCGCGCCGGTGGCGCCTGTTGCCCAGGAACAAGCTGAGCCGGCAGCAATTCCTGCTGCCGCTGTGGTCCAGCCAACCTCCGCAGCATCCCACGATGGCGTGGATATGGACGAAATCAAGGCATTCGTGCTGCAGGCGGTTAGCGAAAAGACGGGGTATCCATCCGACATGCTCGATCTTGACCTGGATCTGGAAGCAGACCTGGGCATCGACACTGTCAAGCAAGCCGAGTTGTTCGCGACCATTCGCACCAACTACGACATCCCGCGGCGCGAAGATTTGCGCCTTTCGGACTATAACACGCTGGCAAAAGTTATCCAGTTCATGGCAGACGCTGTGGCCGAACGTGCTGCTGCATCTGCACCCAAGGCGGTAGAAGCAGCACCGGTCGAGGTTGAAGCAAAATTGGAAGAAACACCGGCGCCACAGGTCAGTCCAACCGCTGCCGCCGCACAGGCGACAACAGGCGCCATTCGCCGCCGCATCCCCATTCCAGTGCTGCGCCCACGGCTAGACCTCTGCACACCGTCCGGAGTAACCATCGATGCAAGTAGCCGCATCCTGGTGGTTGCCGACAGTGGAAAAACCGCTGACGGTCTGGCCCGCCGCTTGCGCGGCCGTAAAGCCCAGGTGCTGGTAATCCCAACACTCGATGAGGCTGCGCTGGCAAAAGTACAGCAATGGCAGGCTGAAGCCCCGGTAACCGGTGTCTATTACCTGCCAGCCTTGAACGTTGAACCCGCGCTGGCTGATCTGGACGCTGCCACCTGGGAATCGGAGTTGGAAGCTCGCGTCCTGCCTTTGTATCACTTGCTGCGGTTGGTAGGTCCTGAGTCTTTCCTGGTATGCGCCACCCGCATGGGCGGCCTGCACGGCTACGGTGCTGACGGCGCCAGCGCCCCGATGGGCGGGGCAGTCAGTGGTTTTGCCAAAGCCATGGGCATGGAACGCCCCAACCTGATGGTGAAGGTGGTGGATTTTGCTGAGGATGAAATCCCGGCTCGAGCTGCAACCCTGTTGATCGAGGAAACCCTGGTCGATTCGGCCGTAGTCGAAGTCGGTTGGCGCGGCGAACAACGCTATGGAATTGCTGTACTGGATCGCGATGTCGCGGAACAGACCCTGAACCTTGGAAAGAATCCGATCTTCCTGGTCAGCGGCGGCACTGGCGGTATTACCGCATCAGTGGTGACCGATCTGGCGCAGCAAACAAGGGGTACCTTTTACTTGCTGGGGCGATCTGAACTGCCCGACGCACAGGACCCTGATATCCAACTGGCGCGCAGCGGACGTGAAGCGCTTAAGAATGCGGTCATGCAGCGGATGGTAGCCGATGGCAAAAAACCCACTCCCAAACAGGTGGAAAGTGTCGTGGATAAGGTCACTCGGGCTGCGGCTACGCTGCAAACGATGGACGTTGTGCGGCAGTCTGGCGGCCAGGCGCATTACCTGACTTGCGATGTCACCGATGCTCAATCAGTCAATGCGGTGGTCAAAACTGTGACCAAAGCTGAGGGACGGGTGGATGTCTTTATTCACGCTGCCGGGCTGGAGCACAGCCGCAAACTGGAAAACAAACCGCTGGAGGAAGTGCGCGAGACGCTGGCAATCAAAGCCGGTGGGTACTTCCACTTCTTGAAGGCATTAGCAAAGAACAAAAGACCGCTCAAAGCGGTGGTGGCATTCACCTCGGTGGCCGGACGCTTTGGCAATTCTGGTCAGGCGGATTACAGCGCCGCCAATGACCTGGTATGCCGGTTGACCTATGCCTTGCGGCGGCAAAACCCGGGGTTGAAAGCATTGACCCTGGATTGGAGCGCCTGGGCGCAGGTTGGTATGGCCAGCCGCGGCTCGATCCCGATGTTGATGGAACTCGCCGGCATCGAAATGATGCAGCCCGAGCAGGCTGCCCCGCTGGTGTACCGCGAACTGGTGCATGGCGCTGTCGGCGGTGAAGTGCTGCTGACCGGATCGCTTGGTTTGCTGGAAAAACCGCGCCGCCCCGATGGCGGTGTGAACCTGGAAGCCGCCAACCAGGCGCTGACTGCTGGCAAGCCCATCCACGTGATGTTCAGTCGCTTGACTGGCCTGGACCTCAACCAGGGCATCACCCTGGAAGCCGAACTTGACCCGAAAGAGCAGCCTTTTCTGAAAGACCATGCGCTGAATGGCATTCCGCTGCTGCCCGGGGTGATGGGCATCGAGGGTTTCTCGGTTGCCTCCAAACACATCTCCTCAGTGCTCGCGTCCGAAAAGAGTGGGTTCGATGTCGCCCGCCTGGAAGATATCCATTTCCTGGCGCCCTTCAAGTTCTATAAGGACGCCCCGCGCCGCATCACCTGGCGCGCCCAGGTAGCGCACGAGCAAGGCGGTCTGGTGGCGCATGTGATACTCGAGTCCACCTTGGCTCGCCCCGGCCGCGATGATGAAAAAATGCTGCATTTCACCGGCAAGGTTTATTTAGCCCCAATCTCCGATGCACATGCCGAGCGAACCATGCAGCCCCCGGTTTGGAACGGTGCGTACACAGTGGAAGCCAAAGACATTTACCAGCTTTACTTCCACGGGCCAGCCTTCCAGGTGTTGGAAGGGGTTCAGCGCTCTGGCGAGACGGTGTTGGGTAAATTACACCGGGATACACCCGCCATCACCGCTGAAGGCGAGGAATTGGTCTCCACGCCCGTGCTGGTGGAATTGTGCATGCAAACTGCAGGAATCTGGGAAGCCGGATCCACCGGGGCGCTGGCGCTGCCCAGTTCGATTGGTGAGCTGCGGTTGTACCATATCACCCCGAATGGCCAGCCCATCTTCGCTTCCGTAACGCCAAACCATAACGCAGAGGGAGAGTTATCCTTCGATGCTACGGTGGTGGATGCCAAGGGCCGGGTTTACCTGGAACTGGACAACTACCGCACCTCGCCGCTACCGTATGCGGTGGACGAGAAGCTGCTCAAGCCGCTGCGCGGTCTGGTTGCAGACAAGAAGTAAACAGACAGGATTGCTTTAGCGGTGCAAAAATCCGCGGTAATTTACTGGTTAATGGATGAGGCCGGTCCTGAGGGGGCCGGCCTCATAAGCGATTCAGTCGATGGTCGGCTTTCGGTTGAAGAATGGAATCGTTTCAGGCAGATGCGTTTTCCCAAACGTCGCATTGAATGGCTGTCAGGACGACTCGCGGCAAAGAAACTCATTGTCACATGCGTTCCGGACATGGAAAATGTACCTTTTGCCCAGATCACCATTGCCAACTCTGCCGCGGGAGCGCCTTATGCGCGTACGGCTGATAAAATCCTGCCGATTCAACTGAGCATTAGCCACCGGGAAGGGTTGGCTGCGGCGGCAGTAAGCCTGAATACGGGCATCAGCCAGGGGATTGATTTAGAGTGGGTCGAGGATCACCCGGTGAGCTTTTATGAGGATTTTTTCACAGCAGACGAGGTGCGCGCCCTGGGGGAATATGCAGCGAAACAGCGCGCCTGGGTGGGGAGTTTGATGTGGAGCGCGAAAGAGGCTGTGCTGAAGGCACTTGGGCAGGGGCTGAGAATGGACACGCGCGCCGTTGAGGTGCTTCGCATAGCCGAAAGTAAAGGGGATGGCTGGGGAGAAATTGAATTGCGCGTAGCCAATATGGAAAACGAAAACTGGTTTGGTTTCTGGCGCAATCAAGGACAGCACGTGCTGACCCTGGCGGTCAGGGGCGCAAAAACCCGGCCTGAGATTAAACAGTCCGGATAAGAAAGCATTCACCGGCTCAGAGCGCTCGGTTGGGGTTGTAGTGCTCCAACCCAGCGGTTGTTCTAACCCCGAAAGCAGTAAGCTGGCGCAAGCGAGTGAGATAGGCTGCACCCGTCAGCAGTTGCAGAGCGACATCCGTCACGCTGCGGTTTTCCGGCTTTTCCAAATAGGTGCCGCGCGCCCAGTCGTTGAACGCGCCCATGGCGGGACCGCACCAGATCTGGTAATCCAATTCGCGCCCTTTTTCACCACTGTTCGACCAGCGCGAAGACAGTCCAAGATACCAGCGAAAAATCAGCGCCATTTTCTGGCGGGGGTCGGCATTAGCGCGCTCGATCTGGCGCGGATCGCGTTCGGTGAAAAATGCCACCGTGTCCGCCCAAATCGCATTGAGTTCGCGTTTAAAGACGGTTTTTTCCAGTTTTTCCCGTTCTTCGGTCGGGATCTCTTCGATCGAGCCGTAGCGTGAATACAATTCATACAGTTTAAGTGCGCGCGGGCCAAACATGGTGCCGCGCCGCAGCACCTGCACTTTGACCCCCATCTCGAACATATCCGCTGCTGGCGCCATAATCACATCCGCCATACCGGCCTGGGCCAGCAAGTTGCGGGTGTGCTCGGAAGCGCCGGCTTCCACGCAGGCCTGATTGACCGAACCGGTGGCAATAAAAGCTGCGCCCATAGCGAAAGCCGCGTAAGCTGCATGGGGTGTGGCAATACCGCCCGCCGCGCCCACCCGCGGCACAGAGGCATACTGGTAGCGCGCCTGGAGTTCGTCGCGCAGCGCCAGGATGGCCGGCAGCAGCAACACCAGCGGACGATTGTCGGTGTGCCCGCCGGAATCGGCTTCGGCGGTGATGTCATCCGCCATGGGAACGCGCTGCGCCCATTGCGCCTGGTCAGGCGTGATCTTGCCATCCGCGACCAGTTGATCCAGGATGTCGTTCGGCGCCGGGCTGAGGAAACGCGCGGCAACTTCTTTGCGCGAGAGTTTGGCAATGATGCGGTTGCGGGCAACAATTTTTCCGTCATTGTCCGCTTCCAGGCCAGCTACGCGGTAATGCACCAGCGGCGGGGTAATGTCCAGGTAAGCTGACGCTTCCACGGTGCGAACGCCGTGTTTGAGGTAGAGTTCAGCCGCGCCGCGCTCCATTGCAGGTTCGTTCGGGCTGTTGATCAGGTTGAAGGCGTAAGGCCCGTCCGGGAGAGCCGTTTGAATCTCGTGGATGGCCGCTTCCAGCCGCGCTGGAACCACCCCGGCGGCGCCAAATGACCCCAGCAAACCAGCTTTGCCTAAAGCAATCACCATGCGCGTCGAGGCGATGGCGTTAGCCATGGCGCCTGCATAGTAAGCGCAGCGCACTCCGTATTGGTCGCGAAAACCGGCATCGCCCAGATCTTCGATACCCAAAGGGGGAAGCGCGCCTAGCAACTGCGGGGCTTTTCCATTCATCCCGGGCTGCACCGCGCCGGCGTTACTAACACCTAAACCCTGCGGCATGGCGATGATATGCACCGGTTCATTGAATCCCAACAAGGCTGCCTGAATGCCAGCCGGGTCGGATACAACGGATTCAGCCGGTCCCTGCCAGGTCAACCCGGTTGAATGGGCAAGAGTGTGGGTTAGTGCGGTGGTTGCGGCAAAAGCCTGAGTTCCAGTCATAATGTCGAATTCCTGTCCCTGAGATAACCTGAAAACATTAAGCATTAAGCACAGCCCCCTCTGGCAAGGTGCTAACAGGTATAACCCACTTTTTTAGATCGGGTTGCGCGATTAGTCCTGTCCGCTTTGAACCAGCGCCCGGGTCAACTTTACCGGGATGCCGCCGTTGGACAGGGATACGCCTTTTTCAAATTCCAGGCGGGTGAGACTGGCCAGGCGTTCGTCATTGCACAGATAGGCGGCATGCCAGCCCGGGCATACATTTCTCAATACATTCCCAAACTGTGTGTATAACCCCCGCAGGTCATTGCCGGCGCTGATTCGCACTCCGTAGGGTGGGTTGGTCACCACCCAGCCAAGTGATGCTGGAGGTTGAATGGCGCTCACCGAAGCCTGAGTAAACTGGATCCATTGGGCAACCCCGGCTCGCTCTGCATTCTCAATTGCAGCCTGCACGGCGCCAGCGTCGCGGTCGGAGCCAAAGATAGCGCCTTCGGGTGCGTGGATCTTTTTTGCTGCCTTTGACTTCAGGTTTTCCCAGCTATATGCATGATAGCCCGGCCAGTTCATGAAGGCAAACGACCGTTGCATACCCGGCGGAATCCTGGCTGCCAGCAGGGCCGCTTCAATCGGAATGGCGCCCGAGCCGCAAAATGGGTCCAACAATGGGGAACGGCGGTCCCAGCCTGAAGCGTACAACATGGCAGCCGCCACGGTCTCGCGCAGCGGCGCTTTGGCTACTGCCAGCCGGTAACCGCGGCGGTGCAGCGGTTCGCCAGACATGTCCAGGCTGATGGTGCATTCATCATTTTCCATGCGCACCAGAACCAGTTGCGCAGATGGCTGCTCTTCGTCAAATGCCAGCGCCTCTGGCGCATGCTTGAGCCGGTCGCCGATGGCGCCCAGCACGCGTTCACTGACCGCGCCGCTGTGGTACAACTTGGAATGATGGCAGGTGCTGCGGATTGCGACCGGCTGGCCGGGAGCCAGGTAGCGCTCCCAGGGCAAATTTGCAGCTTTGCGGCGCAGTTCGGCAAATTGAATGGCGTGGAAGCGTCCCAGACGCAGCAAGACGCGGTTAGCGGTACGCAGCCATAAGTTGGCGCGGTAAAGCCCTTCCAGCGTGCTGGAGAAGCCCACACCGCCTTCTCCGGGGTGATGACTGGCTGAATCGGCTGCGGGAATATAACCCAGTTCTTCCAGTTCCTGCGCCAGAAATGGCTCGACTCCCGGCAGACAGGCGGCAAAAGCCTCCAGCAGTGGACTAGCGGCCATGCAGACCTCGGCGTACCGGCGCTTCTTTATCGACTACGATGCGCTTTTGGCGTTCTTTACGCCCACTCTCTTTTTCGACGAATAATTTTTCACCGGTGAATGGATCCATCTCGGTGTAATACATCAGGCTGGAGTAAGTGGAGGGGGTAGGGGTAAACACCTGCACTTGCTCCGGATGAATATTTAATTTCTGGCTGGTGAAGAGCCGCAGACGGCGCATGTCCTCTTCCGAGCAGCCGGGATGAGCGGCGATCAGGTAATAGGTCAAAAACTGCGGCTTGCCAGCCTCAGCGGTCATCTGCTCGAACATGCCTTTGAACCGCAGCAAATTGTCATCGCCCGGTTTTCCCATGTGGCGCAGTACGTTATTTTCCGTGTGCTCCGGCGCCACTTTCATCTGACCGGAAACATGATTGCGCACCACAGCGCGCAGGTAGTTGTGTCCGTGCGCCTGATCTGCCAGCACCATATCGTAACGGATGCCGGAGGCGACGAACACCTTGCGCACGCCCTTGACCTGCCGCAACCGGCGCAACAATTCGATCTGCTGCGAGTGGTCGACCTTCATCTGGTTGCAAATTTCAGGGTACAGGCAGCGTTTTTTGATGCATACCCCGCTCTTTAGCTTTTTGGCGCACTCGAAACCATACATGTTGGCGGTAGGACCGCCGGCATCCTGGATGATGCCCCTGAAATCAGGCATGGCAGCCAACCGTTCGGCTTCGTCGACGATCGAATCTGGGCTGCGCCAGGATACAGTGCGGCCTTCATGCACCGCGATCGCGCAGAAATTGCATTCCCCGTAACAGCCGCGGTGAGTCTGGATGGAAAAATGAATGGTTTCCAGGCTTTTAACTTTTCCCTGGCGTTCGTAGTACGGATGCTGGGCACGCTCGAAGTCCATGCGGTAAACCGAGTCCAACTCGTCCTGGGTGGGCGTCAGCGCCGGCGGATTCTGGACCAGGTAGCGGTCACCGTGACGTTGGATCAGGCCGCGGGCGGTCAGTGGATCATTATTGCGGTAAAACGTATGGAACATCTCGATAAAAGCATTTTTATCGCTGGCGACGGTTTCGTAGGCGGGCAGTTCCAGATAACCGCTGCGCGGTTGGCGGTCAAGGTAACACAGACCGCGAATGTCATGAATATCCTGCCCATCGCGCAGGCGGTTTGCCAGTTCGACAATGCCTATTTCCGCCATGCCGTAAAACAGCAGGTCAGCTTTGGCATCCAGCAGGATCGAGCCGCGCACCCGGTCGGACCAGAAATCATAATGCGCAACGCGCCGTAAACTGGCCTCGATGCCGCCCAACACGATTGGGCGGGTGTTTTTGTAAAAGCGCCGGATCAGGTTGGTGTAGGTAATTGTCGCGCGGTCGGGGCGGCGATTGTTGATCCCGCCGGGGGTATTATCGTCGCTGCGACGTTTTTTACGCGTGGCCGTGTAATTGGCGACCATCGAATCGACCACGCCGGCTGTAACTCCCCAGAAAAGCACAGGTTCTCCCAGGCGCGTAATATCTTCAGCCGACTGAATATCTGGCTGGGCAATCACGCCAACCCGGTAACCGGCTGAAACCAGCACCTTGCCGATGACGGCGGTGCCCGAGAACGGGGTGTCAATATAGCTGTCGCCGCTGACGAGGATCACGTCCAGCTGGCGCCATCCCAAATCCGCGCATTCGCGTAAAGTTGTCGGTAGAAACACGCTGGCCCTTAATCTCCGAGGCTGGTTCCGACCAGCCGGGCGCCGTGAATCCAGGCGTGATCCGCCGGGATGGTCTTGACCATTCCGGCAACCTGGTCGAGCGGCACGGTCTCAACGCCGCCGCCGCGCGGCGCGACCATGACGCCGTACTGTCCCTGTTGGATAAATTTAGCGCAAGCTGTGCCGAGCTGGGTGGCCAGCACGCGGTCAACGGCTGAAGGCGCTCCGCCACGCAATAAATATCCCAAAATGGTAACGCGAGTTTGCAGCCCGGTAAAACTTTCCAGCCGGTTGGCCAGGTGCAGGGTGTCGCCGGCCGCCCGTTTTTCGATAGCGTCCAGCCGTGCAGAGATATCCGCCCCGTCGCGCGAACCGCGGATGCGCAAGTTCGTCCGGCGTGCATTTTCGAAAAACTCCACATTTTCGACGGAAATGGCACCTTCCGATACCGCAATCAAGCTAAAGCGCTTCCCGATGGCCGCGCGCGCCAGGATGGCAGCGGATATCTTCTCGAGGTGGTAAGGGATCTCGGGAATTAATATTACATCTGCGCCGCCGGCGATGCCAGCGCCCAGCGTCAGCCAACCGCTTTCGCGCCCCATGATCTCGACAATGATGATGCGGTGATGACTGATAGCCGTCGAATGCAGGCGGTCAATGGCTTCGGCAGCCACTTCCAGGGCAGTATTGAACCCGACAGACGTATCAGTGTGCGGGATATCGTTATCAATGGTCACCGGTACAGTGATCACATTCAAGCCTTCCCGCATGAGTAACCCAGCGCTGTCTTGAGCATCTCCGCCGCCCAGACAGACCAGTCCGTCCAATCCGTGGCTGCGGTATGCCGCGATGATATCCGAGGTGCGGTTTTCATATTTGCTGTTGATCAGAATATGGTCGGGGCGGTCGCGATTTGTCCCAAGGATGGTTCCGCCGGTGGTCAAAATCCCGGAGAACATGGGGTTTTCCATTTCAACCACCATGCTGTTCAACATCCCGGCAAAGCCGTCCTGAAACCCGATCAGCCGGGTACCCTCGACACTGAGCGCCGCCTTGCCAATGGCGCGCAGGGCTGCATTGATTCCCGGACTGTCGCCGCCGGTGGTTAATATTCCGATTTTTTGAGCCATGGTTTCCCCACCAGCCTTTCTTTTGAGGAGTGCAACCTACCCGTACAACTGGTGATATTTGTCGAGATCGACTGAGGCGATGTACGGCAAATTCCTGCCTTTTTCGTCAATATCCAGGCCGTAGCCGACCACGAAATGATCCGGGATTTCAAAGCCGCAATAATCAATCTGGATGTCCACCTTGTGGCGGGCGACCTTATCCAGCAGCGTGCAAACCTTCAGGCTGCGCGGTTTGCGGTCCAGGAGTAATTTCCGCACGGTGTGAAGCGTGAAACCGGTATCGATAATATCGTCGACGATGATGACATCCCAGCCGGCTATCGAGGATTTGTGGTCTGAATCGATCCGCACAAAACCGGTAGAATCCGTACCGGAATAAGATGAAACCAGCATAAAGTCCATCGTCATCGGGCGGCGGACACTGCGCATCAGGTCAGTCATGAACATAACGCTGCCGCGCAGCAAGCCAAGCAGCAGCAATTTTTCGGAATTCTGGTAATCCTGAGTGATTTGTTCGCCGATCTCTGCTACCCGCTCTTCGATTTGTTCCTGGGTAATCAATATTTCGCCAATAAATTCATAAGGGTATTTCAGGCGGTAGTTCAATTTTTCTTCCCTCTGACACATTTGAGTATGTTGAAAGCTGGATGCCAGAAGTGGGCAGTGCGCTTTCCTTGGAATCATACCACGCCATGGATAAATAGCCCATTCTGGGTGGCGGTTTTCTCAAATGGGCGTATTGGAATCAACGACCTCTGATATGTTGTCATGGCGCAGAACGAAATCATCTGGCCTGGTCCGATTGTCATAGAGCGGAACCGCTGGCTGAGCCTGTCGGAGCCAGTGGCTGCCTTACCACCTGGTCATGGCGCGAACCCGTCGGCTGAGCCAATTAAATTTGTCATCCTGCCCACAGGGCACTCTGCGAGTGAATGCCCCGTGGTTCAGAAAAACCCGCTTTTTGAATCTGATCAAGGGGCATGAAGGATCTCGAGCACATTCTTTACCCGTGAACCCGCTGGCTGAGCCTGTCGAAGCCATCTGCGCCTGACTGATAGAACGATTGTGTCTGACAATGTCGCTTGCAGCAACAGCGGAATGTCGGATTGAGGGGCAATGACGGCAGAAATAATGAAAACTATTTAAGTAGCCCCTCAATCCGACCTACGAGTTGTTGCCGAAATTTAACCGTATTGGCCAGGAAGAAGTCGGATTTTCGCATGCTATAATGACCTATGAAGAGACTAGAGCCGATCACCTGATGGGGAAGGGATCTTCGCAATGGATGTGATCACAATCTCCCGCCAATTGGGCAGCCTGGGGTTCCAGGTCGGCCAGGCGGTGGCCGCCAAATTGAATTACCGCCTGGTATGGCGCGACCTGATAAACCAGGCTGCGATACGTTCAGGCGCCCCGGAAATCGCTCTGGCGATGATCGATGAACTCAACCTGCTGGGATTGACGCCGTCAACCGACCAGTTTAATGCCTATTTCCGGGTGGTTGGTCAGGTGATCCAAGAACTGGCAGCGGCTGGGGGAATCGTCATCGTTGGCCGTGCCGGGCAGGTGGTTCTGCGCGATGAACCCCGGGCGCTGCATGTGCGCGTTATTGCTTCGTTGGACGTTCGCATGCAGCGTATATCCAGTTATCGTGGCATCTCTCCTGAAGCCGCTCGGGCGCAAATTGAAGCCAGCGATCGGACAAGAAAGAGCTACCTGCGCCGCGCTTACCAGGCCAACTGGGAGGATACCAGCCTGTATGATCTGATCCTCAACACCAGTCGAATGTCACTCACTACAGCCGCCGAAATCATCAGCCACGCCGCAATGCAACCCTTCGTCAAAGAAGCAATTTCCATTCAGGCTGGCGAGGAAGATTAACATTGTCGTTGAAGCAACCTCAAGCCCCATCCTTCGTGCATCCCGCGGAGGAAATGTTTGCCCGCGTTATGGATTATTACGGCGTTCGCTGGATCTATGAGCCGCGTACCTTTGACCTGGAGTGGGACGCGAATGGAAAAGTTACGCTGGCCTTTACCCCCGATTTTTACTTGTCTGACCAGGATTTATACGTGGAATTAACTACCCTTCGACCGCAGCTTTCCACCAAAAAAAACAAAAAGATGCGATTAATGGCAGAACTGTATCCCGATATCAATATCAAATTGATGAAGCGGCGGGAAATGCGGGATTTGATGGTGAAATACGGCCTGTATGACCAGGCTGAGCACATTCAGGGGACGCAAGCGCAGAAGAAGGCACCATGAAAATTGACTCATTAACGGGTTACGGTGATTTTGCCCGCGATATTCAGGAAATCATCATTTCAGAAGATCAGATTCAAATGCGCGTTCAGGAACTGGGCGCCCAAATATCAAATGATTACCGCGGCAAATGCCCGGTGCTGGTGGGTGTGCTTAAAGGGGTGCTGTTTTACATGGCGGACCTGCTGCGGGTCATCACCATTCCTTCCGAGGTGGATTTTCTGGCGGTGTCCAGCTACTCCAGCGAGGCGCGCACACAGGGGGTTGTAAGGCTGGTCAAGGACTTGGAAATACCGATCAACCACCGCCATGTCCTTTTCGTCGAGGATGTGATCGACACCGGCCTGACGCTCAATTATCTGCTGCGCAGCTTGCGTGAGCGCGAACCGGAAAGCCTGGAAGTCTGCGTGCTGTTTAATAAGCCCGGCCGGCGGATCATCGACATTCCGCTTAAGTACAAAGGGTTCGACCTACCCGACCGCTTCGTTGTCGGTTATGGGTTGGACCACCAGGAACGCTACCGCAACCTGCCCTTCATCGGCCTGCTTAAGGCCGAGGCCTTCCAGAATCCCCATCATTTGCGTGAATGTGAGTAAAAAAACACCCCTGGAATGTACATTCCAGGGGTGGTGGCTCGCAGGGGCTCCGAGTAACCTTCCCACACATCTCCGTTTTCCTCGGCATTCCTTCTCTGGTTGTGACTTCCCTCTTTTTCAGGGGAAGGGGGCTTCCAATTCCCACCAGGAAGCGAATTGACCTTCCAGGTTGACTGTAAACAGTCCATTTCGGTACACCGGTTATTAAGGGTCTTCCACCTTTTTTAAAAGTGTTACCAAAATTAACCTGCTTCACCGGAGAGAGCTTGCAATTTCTTTGAGCTCCCTGCAAATTCATTATAGGAAAGACGGGAGTGCGAGTCAAGTCATTTTAATGTTGTCTAGTCAACTTAAAGGCGAAATTTTAAGATAACTTAACTAAAGCACAATGAGTACACGAAGTTTCGGGAGGATTAAATTCTGCTAACGGTCAGGAAATGCTTTTTGTTTTTCGCAGACTTAACAGACTGACCAGCGTTTCCCATCCGCCTTCCCCGCCGATGCGCAAGTCTCGCTGCTGAAAACGCCAGAGCGCCAGCCCACCGAATAGGATTATGGCGCCAATTAATCCCAGCAGCCAGTTCAAGTTCAGACCGCGTAGCGCATCTCCACCTTGAAAATACGTGTACGGCGAAAACTTGACCACATCCGCCAGCCGGTCATCAATGTTCGCCATTGAATTGAGGATATAACTGACTACCAGGATAAAAGCCGCGGTCAAGGATGCGCCAGCCTGAGACGGCAGAAGTTGACTGAGAAAGGTGGCAAATGCAGCAAAGGCGGTCAGAAAGGCCCACAGACTCAGGAATGGCCGGCCTAATTCAATCGCTGTGAGCGGAATACTCGACCAGTTCAGCGCGATGACGCATCCGAGCCAGATCAAAAATACGATCCCGGCCAGGTTTAATGCCATCCCGGCAAATCGTCCAAGGAAAAATGACCGTCGGGGCAGTGGGTGGGCGAGCAGAATATCTAATGTTCCGTTTTCTTCGGCTGCCGAAATCACAGCAGCGCCCTGACCGACTGCCAGTATTCCAAGGATAATTGGCAGGTAGGAAAACAATTCCATCGTCAGGTACCCTTCAGGGGTGGTGAAAAATTCAATATTGCCAAAAAATGCAATCAATTCCCGTGGGAAGGCCTGAATTAACTGGTCAAGCAGAACCTGCTGTTCTGCCAGACTGTCATAAAAGAGAATAATGTACAGCGCAAGGAGACCAAATCCGATCCCCCAGCCAAGTATTAAATATCGGGAGCGCCGCAAGGTGTCATTAAGGATCGTTTTCATGTCAAGCCTCTCCGTTTCCATTTTGGTAATACGCCAGAAAAATTTCTTCCAGGGTAGGCTTGACGATCTCCAGGTCGCGAACGGGATACGCCGCAAGGGCTTTGATCAACCCGTCCATTTCACCTTCCACTCGCAGTGTAATGGCTGAACTGCCATCCGAGTTCTCCACGGTTACCCCGGGAACCGATTTGATGGGATCAACCTCGCAGGGAGATTTAAAAGCAATTCGAATCCGGCGGAATGAACGATTAATCAGCGCATTCGTTTCGGCGATTTCGATGATTTTCCCGCGGCGGATGATGGCGACCCGTCCGGCAATTTCCTGCACCTCGCTGAGAATGTGAGATGAAAAAAAGACGGTTGAACCGTCCTGTTGGGCTTCACGGAGCAATTGATAGACCTCCTGCTGGATCAACGGGTCTAACCCGGAAGTTGGTTCGTCCATCAGCAGCAAGGTCGGATGGTGCATCAGCGCCTGAACAATGCCAATTTTTTGTTTATTGCCCTTGGAAAGGCTTTTTATCGGAAGTTTTAGATTTAAATCCAGCCGTTCTGCCATCGCTGTGATTATTTTCCAATCAGCCTGAGGAGAGCGCAAGCGGTTCAACAAGCGTAGAGAATCTGCAACGGACACTGATTCATCCAGATGTAACTCACCGGGCAGGTAGCCGCAGCGTGCCCGAACTTCGGTGGGGCTTTTTTGCGGGTCGAGCCCAAGAACGCGCAAGGTCCCGCTGGCAGGCCGGATTAAATCCAACATGCAGCGGATGGTTGTGGTCTTCCCGGACCCGTTCGGGCCTAAGAACCCAAAAATTTCGCCGGGCTGGACTTCAAGGTTTACGCCCTGGAGCGCCCGGACTTTTCCATAATTTTTGTAAACTTCCTGCAGAAAAATTGGCGATTGTGAATGGGTCATGTTTTTTGGATGGCGGTAAATTGAAGCAGATTCTGCAAAATTTGGTCGGTATGTTCTTGAATATGGACATCGACGGTTAGCAGATCTTGCGCCAGGCGCCAATATGTGCTCTTGCGCGCCAGGAATTTTTCCGGTAGGGATTTTAGAAAGGCAAGGGTTTCGTTTTGTGAACGGAGGACTTCTTCCATTAACTCTGGAATGGTGGGGTAGGCTGTTATCGTTGCAATGCCGCGCTCAAGGCTATTATCATGCCACTCAAATTTTTCATCGAGCAGCATGGAATGCAGCCCAGATTGATTATCGCGTTCGGTATGGATCAGGTGCGCCAATACTTCTTTGATCGACCAGTCTTCCGGCATTGATTTCCAATTAGCAGCTTCATCAGAAACCCTTGCGACTGCTGCCTGCAGCTTTTGATATCCGCCTTCATAAGATTTTTCCAGCAAATTTATTAACTCAGCATGCGAATTCGGAACCTTAGGTACCGGGAGCGGCATTAAATCCAGTTGAACCGTGTGTCGTTCGGGTCCGCGATAGAATTCGATCTCGATGGTGCTGTCCATTTTTTGCCGGCTCAACACTTGAAGTAAGGTTTCAATGCGATCGACCGGGGAACCGGCCACATGCGTGACCAGATCGCCTTTGAGCAGTCCGGCTTTTTCGGCGCCGCGACCTTCGATCACTTGATGCAGAAAAATTCCATGGTCCACCGGAAACTTGTTCTGAGCCTTGATTTCTGCGGATAATTCAGCCGGATAAATCCCCATCCCCGGGCGGTTAATAATCCGTAAATCAACGCCGGTTTCCAGCACCGATTTGAGATTTTCCAAACCTTGTCCCCAGCATTTACGCAATTCCCGGCGCGGCTCTACCCAGATCTCCTCGCTCCCCAGGCTACTGTGGGTAACTTCTACCAGCGTTTGTTCGCCATCCGGCATGATTTGAACCTGAACCTGCGAAGAATGCGGTTCACTCCGGCCTTGCCAGGAGAAGTGGACCAGCCGGTCAGGTTCCAGGCGTGTAAATTCGCCCGCGGTATAATAGCCGCTATTCCACCACAAGGTTATCATGCCGCCGACTTTGGGGAAGGTGCGCGCACCGTTGCATAACCATTCCGACAGGCCGGTGGAACGGGTAAATGCCCGGTAAACCTGCTCGGCAGGCGATTGAACGACCGTACGCAAGGTTTCCATATCGGCTGCTGGGTACACGCTGGCCTCCGAAATTACCGACCACGGGAGAAATTGGTATTCCTGCTGATGCTTTTGTTGATTTAATTAATAATAGTTTATCACCAAACACCAATACGAAATCGCTAAATCATGGCAGGCCTTTGGGCCGGCTTTGAAAATAAAGGGTAACGATAAAAATAATTTTTGGGTATAATAATTCCTGCTAAAATTAACCATTTGATGTGCAACCTCAGAAATCGTAAGTCTGGATTGTTTTTCCATCATTTTCTGTAGAAACGTTGCACACATTTTATTGGAATGAGGGATCTATGAAGCTTGCAGTCGGTCAGATCGCTCCAGATTTTACCCTTTCGGCAACCGGAAGTCGAACCATTACCTTAAGCCAATTCCGTGGCCAGAATGTGGCCCTGGTCTTTTTCCCACAGGCCTGGACGCCCATCTGAACAGGTCAAATTCCCTCCTATCAGGCGCAATTGGACCTGTTTGAGGGATTAAATACCCAGGTTCTGGGTATCAGCATCGACCACGTACCCTGTCTCGAAGCCTGGGCAGAAAGCCTGGGTGGTATCACTTACCCGCTGATCAGCGACTTTTGGCCGCACGGCATGGCTGCGCGTCAGTATGGCGTCTTGCGCGACGAAGGCTATTCCGAACGGGCGATTTTTATTATCGACCGGGAAGGAATCATCCGCTACATCGACATTCATGATATTGATGAGCAGCCTGACAACGATGAAGTCTTCTCCATTCTGCGTCAGATTGACCCAGAAAATGCTAAAAAATATCCGGTTGATCTGGAAGCCCTGGCAGCCCAATTGCCGCATGGTGGAATTGTGATGTACTGTAATACCTGGTGCCCAGGCTGCCGTAAAGCGCGCGCGTTTTTTGAAGCCAACCACTTGGATTATAAAGAAGTAGATATCTCACGTAACCGCGCCGCGGCTGCCCAGGTGCGAAAATGGGCCAACGGCTACGAAACCACGCCAACTTTCGATATCGACGGCCATATTTTGATCGATTATAACGAGAACAAACTGCGCGAAATTCTGGGCGACCGGGTAACAAAGTAATCATACAGCTGCCCTTCGACAAGGTCAGTCGTAGGGTGCGTTCGGTTTTCGCGGATTTTGCGCCCTGTGGGTGAACGCACCAAAAGTATGCTTACCGGTGCGTTCACCCATGCCGCGATGGTCAGGCGTACCTTCCCTTGAGCAGTTTGTTTTTGCACCGGGTCGAACAGCACCCTACAAGATCCTTTGTGTCGTCAAGCAGCGTAAGCTTCAGCGTACCGAAATTGCTTGCCAAAGCTCGCTGGCCGACCCTGTCGATGCCCGCTGGCTTAATTCACTGTAGTAGAGCGAGGCAAAATGACCATCTCTGTCCGGGAAAATTGCCTTTGCCTCGCCTTTACCCGGCAGCTGACGAAAATAGAGGCGGTGTTACAAAGGGGTTGGAAAAATTCCTGACTTGATTTCACCCATTACCGAATGGTTTGTGTATACTATGACCATACCGATTTTGTAGGGGCGATGAAGAAAAATCTACCCCATCATTCCACAGGCGAGGGTTTCGGATGTCCGATAAATTGCGCGTAGCCGTGTTGGCTAACCTTAAGAAAAATGCACCTCACTGGCAAGACATGCCCGACGACCAATGGGATGACCTCGATTCAGAATCGACGATTATTGCACTGGTTGACGCCATAAAATCCAGCGGCTATGAAGCCGAGTTTTTTGAAGGGGATTTGGCTCTGGTCAACCATTTGACCCGGTTTAAACCCGATATCTGTTTCAATATCTGCGAGAGCCACTTTGGCGATGCTCGCGAGGCCCAGGTACCTGCTTTATTGGAAATGATGCGCATTCCATACACCGGTTCAAAGGTGCTCGCCCTGGCGCTGGCACTCGATAAACCGATGACCAAGCGGGTGTTAACCTACCATGATTTACCCACGCCTGACTTTCAGTCTTTCGAACGCGCGGATGAGCCGATCGACCCGAAAATGAAATTTCCCCTGTTCGTAAAGCCCAGTCGTGAAGGCACCGGGATGGGCGTGAGCAAAAAATCCATCGTACATAATGAGGAAGAATTGCGCGATCAAGTGAATGTGATGCTGAAAAAATACCATCAAACGGTGCTGGTGGAAAGCTACATCGAAGGTCGCGAGGTGACAGTGGGGATGGTGGGCAATCTCATCGGACCGGTCGGCCGCCGCCTGCCCGAAAATCTCGATTCACCCCGCATTCAAGCTGGATTGCGCTTTTTCCCAGCTTTGGAGGTCGATTTGCAGCCTTATGAAGAGACGGACACCGTTTATTCCAACCGTCTGAAAGTGCAACTGGCAGCCGACCTGACCTATCTATGCCCGGCGCCGTTGGAACCGGACATGCTGGACGAACTTAACTGGCTGGCAGCCGCAGCTTTTCGCGTGACCGGCGGGTTGGACGTCTCGCGGGTCGATTTTCGTCTGGACGCGCATGACAACAATAAGCCCTATATCCTCGAAATCAATCCGCTGCCGGGACTATCGCCTGGCATTTCTGATATTGTTATCGAGGCGGCAGCGGATGGGGTAGGGCATACGGAACTGGTGTTATCCATTTTACATACCGCCATGCGCCGTTATGGCATCCCCGTGCTCGAATAGCCGGATCCGTGATCGATAGATTGACAAAACCTGGCTGCCTTGCCCGCTGGCTGAGTCTGTCGAAGCCCGGTGGCTGACTGGGAAACCCTTCGCTTTGCTCGCCGGTTGAGCCTGTCGAAGCCGCGGTGGCTGATTGGGAGACCCTTCACTGCGTTCAGGGTGACACCGTTATCCTCATTAGCAGAGTGTCCTGCGGGTTGGATGATAAACTGTCAGGTGACAAGGACAAAAATAGACCCCGGTTTTCCGGGGTTTATTATTTTTATCCTCAAGGGAGGAATTATTCCTCGTCTTCGGCGTCGACGGCATCGATAAATTCTTCGTCGAAGTCCTCATCATAATCGTCGTGATCGTGTCCGTGGACATGCCCATGTTCCAACTCTTCTTCAGTCGGTGACCGAAGCCCAACCACTTTGACCTCAAAGTCCAGGGTTTCGCCAGCCAGCGGGTGATTCAGATCCAACTGCACCATATCACCCTCGACCTTGGAGATGGTAGCGGACATGATTTCACCGTCTTCATCGCGCAGGTCAAGCTCGACCCCCAGCTCCAGCGGAATATCATCGGGGAACTCGCTGCGCGAGATCTCAAGGAAGGCATCCATATCCACCTCGCCGTAGCCATCAGCCGGGGATACCGATATCTTCTTGCTCTGTCCGACCTTCATACCGTAAAGTTCACGTTCCAGTCCCGGGACGATGTTCTGGTAGCCTTGCAGGAACTCCAAGGGGTCAGTCCCTTCCGATGAGTCGATTACTTCGCCATTAACCGTCAAGGTGTATTCCATTGTCACGACGACGTCATCGGCAACAACGGTGGGGTCATTGATTTCGTTCACAAGTTCTCCATTCTTTGTTGGTAGAGCCATTTTTGAATTAAACGGGTGCATTATATCACGGCATTTTGGTTGAGACAGAAACTCCCACAACGTGTAGGATAAGCTTTAGCTTGTCCATGCATGGTGCTTTTTCAAAATTGGACGGGTGTGGAAGAACGTTTCTATAAAATCATCCTTCGACTGTAGGGGACGGGGAATGATCATAATTTGCCATTTTAGAAATAAACCCCGTGCCCGATCGTTGAAAGGGCACAGGGTTATTTTCTAGATTTTGATAGGCTGTAAAAATCCCTGTGTCCCTCACCTGGTCGGGTTGCAGGCTGGTAAGAACTACCAGGTAGTAGCACCCCCAAAAAATCAATTACCAAAAATTTCGCAGCGAACCGGCAGCCCCGGTGATAAGAGCCTGTCGGTATTGACCAGGCCAAAATCGAGGCTGACGTTCGAGCGTAAGTGGTCCGGGATGATATCTTTCCAGGTGTAGGTAAGCAGGAAATTTCTTCCCTGTGCCGCAAATGCGTCGCACATGGTCTGCATGTACGGCTGTTCTGCGCCAATCGGATCATCCGGTCTGTTTAAGTCGATACCGCCGCCATACACAAAGTTTCCCAGTTGAATCAACGCCTGGTTATCCACCAGGAAGTAATTGTCCCAGGTGATCTGGTTGAAGTCCGCCAGTGCACGCAGCCAGGCGGGATCCGGGACATTCTGGTTGGAAAGCTTGTAGCGCTTAAGCACCTCGGCATTGGTTGGTGTTTGCATGGGGTACAGCGCCTGGAAGATGAGCTTGGGCTCGGGGAAATAAGCAATCAGCCCCCAGACACTGACCAGTTGGGGGTCATCGGCTTGCAGATCATCTACATGAATAATCAGGTAGTTGTTTTGAAACTGGGAGACCGGGGTGATTACCGGTGCAAAGCCGCCTTCAACCTGTTTCTTGTTTTGTTCTGGCTTGTAGGAAGTGTATAACCCAAATCCCAGGCAAGCTAGAAAAACAAGGATGGTCAGGAAGATGACGATTTTCCGCATGTCAGGTTTTGTATTTAGACTTTAAAAGGTTGGTACCTTTGGATCTACCAGGTCGGGTTGCGCCTGTATCAGGGTTGGTCTGGCGAATAATCGCTTTGAAGACCGAATAAAAAGGATGGACAGTAGTCCGGTCGAGAACCAATGCATCCGGGCTGTAGACAGATGGTTTGTTTTCCGCAGGATTCAAATTGTGGACGAAAACCACACCCATATATAACTGGGATCGTACTTGAATCAATGCTTGTTGCAACCATTCTGTCTGGTGCTGCCGGTCTGCAAACTGAGAATCGGATGCACTTATTGTACCATCAGGCGCGTTGAAAAGTGTCATCCAAAGCAAGCCATTTACGTGGCCATTGTCCAGCATTACCTGCCGCACCATTTCATAATGGCGCAAGGGTGTACCGCCATCGGCAGTTGTTTGCAGCGGGGTTCCTGTAACCTGTTGGAACTGAATGCTCAGGATGGGCATCCAATCTCTCGCCCCGGCAGTGTACAACCCCCGCAGGAAGTCCAGGTCATTCCAATCAGCAACCGGGGCTCCGGCGCTCAGCGGACGCAGACCGCCAGCGACGAGGTACATGGAATTGCCAATACCGTCCAGTTGCGCTCGAACATCCATAAACAGGCTGGCATAGGCAGTCGGGTCGGGTTCGGCGCGCCAGGCAGCGATAGTGTTGGCGCCTGGCAGCAGTTCAATTGCGCATAACTGCTCGCCGTACAGCTTGCTCAGGGTTAAAACAAATTTCGCAGTTGCGGCATGATCCGGCCCTGCAGGAGTCATCGCCCAGTCGGGCGGGTTGGTCAGGCTGAATAACACGGCGGTGCCGCTACGCGAGGCGGTGGCGACCGCACGATCTAATTTGGAAAAATCGACTGCGGCTTCCGGGCTGGCAGCCATGGACGCCCAATCCACTTCGATAGCTACCCAATCCAGCGCAAGGTCTTGCAGCAGCGCCAACCCCTGGTCAAAGTAGGCGCCGTTCGGGTGCAGCCAGGCGCCGTAACCAAATTCTGCAGAACCTGGAATGCCGCGTGCAGCTTGTGCTTCCCTGACCGGCAAGAAACCGATCAACAACGCGCAGATCAGGGCCCACCGCAGGATTTTGGCCATGGGCTTCAATTACTGAATATAGACCAAAAATTGCGGGATTGCGAAACCCAGAAAGAAACCGAATGCGCCGCCCATTGCGATTGTCGCAGCGTACAGCCCCATTTTCTGGGATTGTTTGAGAAGCAGCCATTCCTTGACGATCTTGCGAACGGTGCCTGAATTTGATAAATATTCGATGACCAAATCCCAGGCAGCGATTTCCATTTTGCGGTAGAAGGAAGCGTTCATTGGAATCCTCTTTATTAGCGTGAAGTGGTGAGTTTGATAATTTTGCCGCTGGCGTTGACGATGGCCCGGACGGTGCGGCGGATCGAAGCCCCGCTGGCAGTTGTGCCAGTGCCTTCAAAAATCATCAAAAAAGTATCTTCTGTCTGTGCTTTTACTTTTGGTTTTGCGCCGTTGACTTCGGGAAATTTGGCGTAAACCTGTTTGCATACGGCCGAAATGGTCTTTGCATCCATTCTTTGCTCCTGCGTCTAGCGAACGCGGCGGCGTAAGAAAGCGGGGATGTCCAGGTCATTGCGCATGGACGCCACTTCCATAACTTGCGATTCGGTTTGAAATCCCTCGACCGGCAGCGGCTGGCTGTTGGTTTCGTGAACCGGATTGGCCACCCGCCTCTGGAAAGACGAAACCTCGACCGGGGTTGCACCCAGTCCCGTCAGGATCATAATGACCTGGACGCGGTCGCCCATGCGCGAGTCGGTAATGACGCCGGGGATGATCTCAGCCTTATTGTTGGTCTTTTCCTGCAGGTCATTCAGGGCTTCAACCACCTCAGTAAAGGTCAGGTCTGCGCCGGCCGTAAAGTTGACGAGGATGCCGCTGGCATGTGCCAGGTTGATCGACTCAAGCAGCGGGTGGTTCAGCGCGTGTTCGATGGCTTTTTGGGCTTTTCGTTCGCCCTGGCCGATGCCGATGGAGAGCAGTGAACCGCCGCCCGATTGCATGATGTTGCGAATATGCGAGAAATCCACGTTGATCAGGCCGGTTTCCGTGATTAATTCCGAAATGCCCTGGATTCCCTGGCGCAGTACGTCATCCGCCAGACGGAAAGCCATTTCCAACGGCAGGTCGCGCGGAGCAACCTTGAGCAGACGGTCGTTGGGGATAGTGATCAGGGTGTCTGTGTAGGGGCGCAGCCTGGCTAAACCTTCGCGGGCGTTGACCTGGCGCTTGCCGATCTCGAACATGAACGGAGTGGTGACCACAGCCACAGTGACTGCCCCAAGCGAGCGCGCGACCCGCGCTGCTATGGAGATGGCGCCGGTACCGGTGCCGCCGCCCATCCCGGCGGTGAGGAAAACCATATCGGCACCTTCCAGCGCCTGATTTAATTCGCGGTAACTCTCTTCGGCGGCTGCTTCGCCAACGCTTGGATTGCCGCCAGCGCCCAAACCGCGGGTAAGCTTGCTGCCCAACTGAATTTTTGTAGGCGCCAGACTGGTTTTGAGCGTCTGGGCGTCGGTGTTGGCAGCGATAAAATCGACGCCGGTCAGGCCTAGTTCAATCATACGGTTGACGGCGTTCATGCCGCCGCCGCCCAGGCCGATCACTTTCAGGACCGGTTTACCGGCGATAGCGGGGGTGTTTGACTGTGATGTACCGTTGATGGTCATATTCATGGATCACCTCTTTGAGGACTACATTGCAAGATTTGTGCCATCATCGCCAATTTGCTCGACCTGGCAACCGGTACGGGTGAGACGAGTCAGGGTGTCAGCGGTGATATAGGGCGATTTGCCGACGATGGTAACTTTGCCCGCCAGCGCGGCTTCTTCGATGGAAAACCCGATGGTAGGGTGGTTCTGGTTAATAAAAGGCAGCAACCGCGCCAGCTGTGTTTCCCAGCTGCCGTGTTGGCAGTTTGCCAGCAGAATGTAATGCGAAATCGGGTGTTGAATGCGTTTGAAGACTGTGTCGTTGGATATGGTCGGGTTGACAAAGGCATCCGCGGCCGGGGGAGTGATGTTCTTTGCAATGGATTGGGTATGCGGCAACCGGGGGTTGCCTTCATGGAACCAGGCCTGCTCGCGGTATGGGCTATTCTTGTCCGCTGAAAGCAGCCAGAAATTGCAGGCTTCCACCTCTTCGGGCATATCCAGTTGCGGCGGAGGCAGCGTTTCGATGCCCTTTTCGACGACCAGCTCTTTGCCAGTGACCCAGGTGTACAGTTCTTTGATCACCGCAGCGTGTTCGCCGGTGGCCAACTCGCCGGGTTTGGTGCGGTCGGGGTGGGCAGGCAGGCCGGCCTGCAGCAGAAAAACCGGGCAAGGACGCTGTAAAACGGCGGCAGCAACCGCCTGATACCACTGGTAAATCCGAAAACCGCGCTGATCCTGCGATGAGGAGGGAGTAAAATACGGCCGCGTATCCGGCCAGTATTCCGGGCCGCCAGCCCCCCAATCGATCGAGCGGCGAAAGGTCCAGGCGTAGGCGCCCAGGGCCAATTTGCTGAGGACGTTGCTCATGCCGCGGCGTTCGATGGATTGAAGCGCATTGCGCAGGAAGGCGGTATCCCAATAATCGCCGCCGGGTTCAAAGGCAGGCATCACCGGCACGGCATTGGCCCGTGCGACCAGGTCAGCCAGCGGCAGAAAGCGGTCGAGGAAGCGTTCCACCAAATCTTGCTGCGCCCAGCCGCCGGCCGGCCAGGACGAACGCAGGTTCGGCCGGTCATAGAACTGGATGTGCATGGCGCCCCAATGGATGTAGGACTCGATCAATGGACGGATTTCTTCCATGGCGGGCGGCTTGCCAAGCGGCAGATTAAACTGGATAAATGGGTTGATTCCAGCCTGTTTCAGGGAGGTGATGAAACTCTCAGGGATCGCCCGTCCGGTATCGGAACGGATGACCAGCCAGTTGGCACCCAGCTCGACCAGGATGGGCAGCCAGAGTTGCAGGTCCCGCTCGGTGTAATGCAAGGTATCGGGAAAATAATGGAAACCAAGGCGGCCGGATTGAGTAAAAGGCTGCGAACTTGAATTGCGATTTTCCTGGTTGGTCATTTTGTTCAGTCCCTGAAAAAATATTTACGATTAGTGTGTGTCGGTAATGTTACAAGAAACATGCCACTAACCAGAGCCAAACTTACAATCGGGGTAGCTGCATTGAACGCCAGTGGCTGCCCTTCCACCTGGTCGGGGCACGAACCCCGCTGGCTGAGCTTGTCGAAGCCTGATGGTGCCCTTCGACAGGCTCAATCGCAGATTGTCCTGCGGACAGGGCGCGGTCGAAGCCTAAGCCTAAGGCTACCCTTCGGCAAGCTCAATCGCAGATTGTCCAGCAGACAGGGCACGAGAGCCCGTTGGCTGAGCTTGTCGAAGCCTGATGGCGCCCTTCGACAGGCTCAATCGCAGATTGTCCTGCGGACAGGGCGCGGTCGAAGCCTAAGGCTACCCTTCGACAAGCTCAATCACAGATTGTCCTGCGGACAGGGTACAGTTGCCTAGTGGCTGCCCGTAGGGCAGAATGAAATCATCTTTGGGGCAATTTTCCAAGGACCGATTTAGCTGCCTTCCCCCAACCGTACAGTAGGTTAACTGCAAGGATTCATGCGAATCCTGCTATAATTCACCCGTTTATGATATTAGTTACCGGAGGAACGGGCTTTATTGGCCGGACGCTGGTGCGTCACTTACTTTCCAGCGGCCAGGAAGTTCGCACATTACTCAGACCGTCTAAATCGTCTCCCAAATTGCCGCGGGGGATTCCTGTGGAGGCAGCGGTCTCCAGTATGCTCGATGAGCGTAGTTTACGCGCTGCTTTACGCGGCGTGGATACAATCTTTCATCTGGCCGGCAATGAGCGCCACAGCTCGCACGCCCGGCTGCAGGAAGTCGATATCCAAGGCACGCAGGCTCTGGTCAATGTGGCTGCCCAGGCCGGAGTGCAGCGCATCCTGTACATCAGCCATCTCGGCGCTGACCAGAATTCAGCTTACCCATTGCTAAAAGCCAAGGGGTTGGCCGAGCACGCGATTATTCCATCCGGCGTGCCGTATACCATCTTCCGTTCAAGCGTCGTTTTTGGCCCAGGCGACCAGTTTACTACCGGTATTGCACGGCTACTGCGTTCCTGGCCTGGCCCTTTTTTGCTGCCAGGCGATGGCTCCGGGCTGGTGCAGCCGTTGTGGGTGGAGGATTTGGTCGCCAGTATGCTGATCGCCCTGGATACGCCTGCCATGATCAACCAGGTGATTTCCATCGGCGGCGGAGAGGCGATGACGTTCCGCCAGGTGGTTGAGATTATCATGGACAAAATTAAAGTGCGGCGGGTGCTAACCCCGTTTTCTCCGCCATACCTGCGCATGGGCAGTTTGATGCTCGAGCAATTCACCCGCTCGCCTATCTCAGTTTTTATGTTGGATTATTTAGCGGCCGACCGCACCACCAACCTGGATACCTTGCCGCGCTTGTTTGGCATTTTACCGGCTCGATTTCATTCGCAAATCAATTATCTGGTATATCGCAAAGGACAACACGCCCTGCAACAGGGGCTGAACTAACTTATGGGTAAACGCGCTGTAACCATTCATGGGCATTTCTACCAACCGGTCCGCGAGGACCCGAATACCGGCTTGATACCGCGTGAGGACGGCGCTTTCCCGTACCACGATTGGAACGAACGGGTGCATGACCAGTGTTACCGGCCAAATGCCGATCAGGGGAATTTCGAATGGCTCAGCTTTGATATCGGGCCGACCCTGTTCAACTGGATGCTCTCCCACGATCCGATTACGGTTTCCAAGATCATCACCCAGGAGCGCAAGAATTTCCAGCGCCACGGGGTTGGCAATGGCATGGCGCAGCCATACCACCATACCATCCTGCCATTGGCGGCGTTGCATGACAAAAAAACCCAGATCTTGTGGGGAATTGCCGATTTTGAACACCGCTTTGGACACCGCCCGAGTGGAATGTGGCTGCCCGAGGCAGCGGTGGACGAAGAGACGCTGCTGGTGGCGGCTGAAGCCGGAATCGAGTTCACCATCCTGGCGCCCTGGCAAGCCGATTCGGATGTGGTGGATGCCAACGTACCCTACTGGGTGGACTTACCCGGCGGTAAACGGATCGTGGTTTTTTTCTATGACGCAGAATTGAGCATGCGCGTCAGCTTTGACCCCTCTGCGACCTCCAATGCCGACCATTTCCTGCGGGATGTGCTGCAGCCGCGTTTCCAGTTCAATGGCACGCACCCGGACGCCAGGGAACTGGTCACGATTGCATCGGATGGCGAGCTGTACGGTCACCACCAGCAGTTCCGCGATAAATTCCTGTCCTATCTTTACCATTCACCTCAGAACAAGGATGTGGCCGAATATACCTACCCCGGTCTGTGGCTGAAGGCGCATCCGCCGGTAAAAACTGTAAAAATTCGCTCCAATACTTCCTGGTCCTGCCACCACGGCATTGCCCGTTGGAAGGAAGCCTGCCCATGCGGTCCCAGCGGTGATTGGAAATCCACCTTACGCCAGGCCATGGATCAGCTTAGCGCGCGACTGGACGATATCTATCTCCAGGTGCTGCAGCCTTATTGCCTGGACCCGTGGCAGTTGCTCTATTCGTTCATCCAGGTGCTGCACGGAAAAATAGCGCTCAAGGAGCTGATCCAGTCGGCGTGTTCAGCGGACCTGGATGAAGAAACGCTGGTGCGCATTGACTATTTGCTGCGGGCGCAACTGAACAAACAGCGCATGTTCACCTCTTGCGGCTGGTTTTTCGACGATTTCGACCGCATCGAACCGCGCAACGTGGTCACTTACGCCGCCCAGGCAGTCTGGTGGACTAAAATGGCTGCCGGCGCCGACCTGATTTCGGAAGCGCAAGCCTTATTCGCAAAGACTAAATCCTGGCGCAGCGGTCTGCGTGCAGACACAGTTTTCGCAGCGCACATCGAACGGCTGCGTTTCAGCCAGATGGCGTTCCCGTTTATGGAAGAGGAAAGCGAGCGTTACTAATCAGCTCCGCCGGATATACTTGTGCTGCCACTCATACAGCCGGTTGAGCGCTTCGATGGGAGACAGGGCGTTGATGTCCAGTTCGTTCAACTCTTCCAGGATCGGGTTGGTCTCCGGGAAGAGCACCAACTGCTCCGGCAGGTTGGGGTCGATCTTGACCGCCTTGCCGGACGATGCTTCCAACTGGCGTAAAATCTCGCTAGCGCGCTGCACCACCGGCTGCGGCAAGCCGGCCAACTGCCCGACATGGATGCCGTACGAGCGGTCTGCGCCGCCCGCGACGATCTTGTGCAGGAAAACCACCTTGCCTTCGGATTCGGAAACGGCAACATTGTAGTTGCGCACGCCGGGCAGCAACTCGCTCAATTGAGTCAATTCGTGGAAGTGAGTGGCAAATAATGTGCGCGCCCGCAGCCGGGGATGGTTGTGAATATATTCCACTACCGCCCAGGCAATCGAAAGCCCGTCATAGGTACTGGTGCCGCGCCCGATCTCATCCAGGATGAGCAAACTGCGCGGGGTGGCGTGGTGCAGGATGTTGGAGGTCTCGATCATTTCGACCATGAAGGTCGATTGACCGGCGTGGATTTCGTCCTGCGCGCCGATGCGGGTGAAAATCCGGTCCACCAGCCCGATGGTTGCTGAACTGGCGGGCACGTAGCTGCCAATTTGAGCCATCAGCACGATTAATGCCGCCTGGCGCAGGAATGTGGATTTACCGCTCATGTTGGGTCCGGTGATGATGCGCACGATCTCGCCATCCTCGAACAGCGCGTCGTTTGGCACAAAGCGTTCGCCGCGCAGCCCGCGCTCGACCACCGGATGGCGTCCGTCGCGAATGTCCAATATGGTCGAATCGGTCAACGCAGGCCGGACGTAGCCTCCGTTCGCCGCCGTCTCCGCCAGCGAGGCATAGGTGTCCAGCTCTGCCAATGCCTGCGCCGTTCCCGTCAGCCGTCGGCTGGATGAAGCCAGCTGCCGGCTGACATCCTTGAACAGCCGCACCTCGATTTCACGGATGCGCTCTTCGGCGTTGAGCACCAGTGTCTCATACTCTTTCATCTCAGGCGTAATAAAACGCTCGGCGTTTACCAGGGTTTGCTTGCGGATGTAATCAGCCGGGGCCTGGCTGGCTGCGCCGCGCGAAATTTCGATGTAATAACCAAAGACTTTGTTGTAACCCACGCGCAGGGTCTTGATGCCCGTGCGCTCGCGTTCAGCATCTTCCAATTTGGCAATCCACTCGCGGGCATGTTCCGAGGAGGAAGTTACCTGATCCAACTCGGACGAAAAGCCCGGGCGAATGATACCCACATTCTGCAGCGTTGCGGGCGGGTCGTCGCTGATGGCGCTTTCCAGCAAGGTCAGTTCAGGTTCACACGGGTTGACCTGGCTGGCAATCTCCCCCAACGCTCCGGATAGACTGGCCAAAGATTGCTTGATGCCCGGCAGGGCTTTGAGCGTGGCGCGTAGAGCCACCAGTTCCCGCGGCCCAGCGCTGCCCTGAATGACGCGCGCCGTGATGCGTTCCAGATCAGCTAGCGGCTTTAATTGGCTGCGCAGTTCTGCGCGCTGCAACCCGTTTTCGAGCAACTGGCGGACGCATTCCTGTCGGCTGTTGATCGCTTCCAAATTGAGCAGCGGTTTGCTGACCCACTGGCGCATCAGGCGCTTGCCCATTGGCGTGACAGAGTGGTCGAGCACGCTCAATAACGACCCCTCGGTTTCGCCGCTGCGAATGGTCTCCGTCAGTTCGAGGTTGCGGCGCGTGGAAGCATCCAGCACCATGAAGTCATTCAGGGTATAGGTTGCCAGACTGGTCAACAGCTTGAGCGCGTCTTTCTGGTTTTCCTGCAGGTAGTGCAGGATCGCGCCGGCAGCCCGCACCGCCAGCGGCTTGCCGCGCAGCCCAAACCCGTCCAACGACCCGGCGGAAAAATGGTGCAGCAGTATTTCCTGACTGCGGCCGGGCTCGAAGCGCCAGGCGGGCAGTTTGGTCAGATGTCCTGCCCAGCCGTTCGCCAGTTCCAGCGTGTCCGGGTGGAGAATTTCAGCCGGCTGTAAGCGCATCAGCTCTGAGCGCACCGCGGTTAGAATGTCGCTGCTTTCCAATTCGGTGGTGTAGAACTCGCCGGTTGTGATGTCGGCGTAAGCCACCCCGGCGCGGGCTTCATCGGTAACCACGGCTGCCAGGTAATTGTTATGATCGCCCTTGAGCAGCGCCGGTTCGATCACCGTCCCCGGCGTAACCACCCGCACCACCTGGCGCGCGAACAACCCGCGTTCAGGCTGCTCACCGACCTGCTCGCAGATGGCAACGTGGAAGCCTTTGTCGATCAGGCGCGCCAGGTAATTTTCAACCGCATGGTAAGGGATGCCCGCCATCGGAATGCGCATGCCCTTGGCGACATTGCGCGAGGTGAGCACAATATCCAATTCGCGCGAGGTTGTCTCGGCATCCTCGTCGAAGGTCTCGTAAAAATCGCCCAGGCGAAAGAAAACAATGGTGTCAGGGTACTGGCGCTTGATTTCAAGGTACTGCTGCCGAATGGGTGTGACGTCTTCTGCCATGCTGAAATTCTACGAGGATGCCGGTAATTAGGCAAGGTTAATCCACGCCAGCTTTGCAACTCCAGGCGGGTTCTGACGTAAATATAGGCAAAGGATAAATCAATGAGCACTCACATGTTGCGCCGTTCGCGGATTAATCGAGTAGTCGCCGGGGTTTGCGGGGGACTGGGTGACTTTTTTGGCATCAGCCCGGCCTGGTTCCGCCTGGGATTCTTACTCATGCTGCTGCCTGGCGGCATCCCGGGGATTCTCATTTACCTCATCTGCTGGATCATTATCCCGGAAGGGTGAGCAAATAAGCTGAACTGGGATATAATCGCGCCCATGAGTGAAAAACGAGCGCAAATTATCCCATTTAATGCAGTCAATGAATTTTTATTGCCTGAATATCGCCTGAAAATTCTTCAACAGGCCTTTTCCGAACTCAACAACCTGCCGGAAGGCCGCCGGAGCGCCATCAGTCGGCTGGTGAAAAAACTGGTCACCGTCTCCGGGTTCCGCAACAGCGCGCTGGCGCCCGCGCCGGTGAAAGCCCGGGCAGCGGTCTCGGCATTCGAAAAATCAGCCGAATTTTCCAGCCAGATCATGGGCGCCTGGTATGATCTGCACCCGGAATTGGCACAGAAGGTTTATGACTTGCTCAAAGCCCGCAACTGGGAACTGTTGCCATTGGACGCTGACCGCAGCAAATTGCCTGGCTTTCTGACTCGCTGGCCGCAAGCCGAGACCTTCGAAGTATTGGACGACGCTTATGCTGCTCAATACCCCGCTGACGGCGAGCACGAGTACGACATTAATATGATGATCGCCTGGCTGAGCGGCCGGTTACCGGTTGACATGGTGGAAAAGGTGGATGAGGTGGAAGCGGGCGAGTAAAACCCCGATTATTCCTCGTCCTCGAGCGAGTGTTCTTCGTCGAACTCAAAGGGAAGCTCTTCAACCCCGTTCATGTCTGTGAGCGGCGTCAAATCGATATCACCGAACAAAGTTGTTTGTTCGGCTGACACGATATGGCGTTTCACCAGCTCGAGCATGGCTAAAAATGTGACAATAATCTCAACCCGCGGCATACTTTTCCCCAGGATCGAGCGGAAGGTGATGGTTTTTAGGTTGCGCAAGTGCGACAGAATGGACTGAATTTTCTCGCGGATGGTGACACGCGGCATGGCGACCACTTTGTCCAGTGAAGTCAGCGCGGCTTTATTGAAGAAAACGCTGCGGGCAGCGTCCATGAAATCAACCAGGGTAATGCCGCTCAAGTCTAGTTTGACCTGGGTGGCCGTTACCGGCGGGGGAGCCAGCCGCAGGTGGGTTTGCAACCCGGCTGCTTCGCGTTGGTTCAGATAGCCCGCCAGTTCCTTGAAGCGCTTGTAAAGGATTAACTGCCTTGCCAGCGCTTCTGCGGGGTCTTCCTCATCAGATCCGAGGTGGTCAATGGGCGGGCGCGGCAGCAGCGCGGCGGATTTGATCTGCAGCAGGCGGGCTGCGATCACCAGAAACGCAGAGACTTCCGCAGCGTTATGATCCTGCAGGACGCGCAAATACTCCAGGTACTGGTCCGTGACTTGCGCCAGCGCCAGCCGGGTTATATCCAGCTCGGCGCGTTCGATCAGTTCCAACAGCAAATCGAGCGGTCCTTCATAGACCGCCGTGGCAACCTGGTATCCCTCCGTTTGGTGTCCGGCGACTTGGAAACTCACGCCCGCTATTATAGCATCGGAATGACTACCCCGGTAAAATGACCGGTTTTAGGCGTATTTGCGCGCCTGACGGTATAATTTGCTTATGGCAAAACTTCAGCTATCTCATATCGATGAAAGCGGAAAAGCGCGCATGGTGGATGTTGGCGCCAAGCCAGAGACCGAGCGCACCGCCGTTGCCCGCGGCGAAGTGATTTTAAAACCGGAAACCCTGGCATTGATCAAAGCCGGTTTGATGAAAAAAGGCGATGTTTTAACCGTCGCCCAACTGGCGGGTATCATGGGCGCCAAAAAAACTTCCGAATTGATCCCGCTGTGCCACCCGATACCCATCCACCAGGTGGCCGTCGAGTTGGAATTGGACGACCAGTTGCCTGGGGTGATCATCTCTTCCCGACTTAAAACCACTGGCAAGACCGGCATCGAAATGGAAGCGCTGACCGCCGTGGCCGTGGCTGCCCTGACGGTCTATGACATGGTAAAAGCCGTTGAAAAAACCGCCCGCATCACCAATATCCGGCTGGTCGAAAAACGCGGCGGCCAGAGCGGCGATGTGATCAACGAATAACGGTTAGATTGGAACCTGGATGCCCACCATTACCCTTTTATTTTTTGCTCACCTGAAAGAAATCGCGGGGGTTAACCGCACGGTGATGGATCTTCCGGCTGGCGCCACCGTCCAGCAACTCAAAGAACAGCTTCTGCGCGAAATTCCGAGTTTGGTGACGGTACTGCCCACTGCGCTGGTGGCGGTCAACCGCGAGTTTGCTTTTGACGAGGACATGGTCCCGCAGGATGCCGAAGTGGCAATTTTCCCACCGGTCAGCGGTGGCAGCGACCAACCGACCATCTTTCAGGTTACGCACGATGTGCTCGACCTGGATGATTTACTCGATCGCATCACGCTGACTTCAACCGGCGCAGCGGCGGTATTCACCGGCATGGTGCGCGGTATCACCTCACGCGGTGAAGCGCATGAGACCGTCGCGCTGGAGTATGAGGCGTATGTGCCCATGGCTGAAGCCAAAATGGCGCAGGTGGCAGACGAGATTCGAGAACGCTGGCCAACCGTGCAGGGCATTGCCATTGTCCAGCGTATTGGTTACCTGACCCCGCGAACGCCCACGGTGTTAATTGCCTGCACGGCTGCCCACCGCGACACCGGCGTGTTCGAGGCTGCCCGCTTCGGCATTGACCGCCTCAAGGAAATCGTCCCGATTTGGAAGAAAGAGATCCTTTCCAATGGCGAGGTGTGGGTCGAGGGCGATTACCATCCGCATAAAGGAGATTAAACAGCCGATGCCCAATATTCGCTGCGTAGACTGCGGTTCGCTCTATCCATCGCAAGGTGTACCGTTCCGCTGCCAGGAATGCGGCGGCATATTTGATTACGACGCTCCTTTCCAATTTTCGCTTGACAAGCTCGAACCGGACTTGCCGGGATACTGGCAGTATCGTCACGCTTTCGCCCTGCCGGCTGGCGCGCCGGTTGTCACCTTGGGCGAGGGCAATACGCCGCTGTTGTGGGAAGATTTTACCGGTGAAAAACTTGGGCTGAAGTTCGAATCGCTGAACCCGACCGGCTCATACAAGGACCGCGGTAGTGCCGTACTCGCCAGTCAACTGCTGGCGCGCGGCGTTAAGCAGGCGGTCGAGGACTCGTCCGGGAATGCCGGCGCTTCTTTCGCGGCTTACGCCGCCCATGCCCGGCTGTCCGGCCGGGTGTACGTCCCCGAATCTGCTTCCGGGCCCAAACGACAGCAAATCGAAGCTTATGGCGCGGAGCTTATGCGTATCCCTGGGCCGCGCTCTGAAGCAGCCAAAGCGGTGCTGACCCAGGTCGAGCAGGGGGTGCCGTATGCCAGCCACGCCTATTTACCGTTTGGTCTGGCGGGCATTGCCACCATTGCCTATGAGATTTGGCAGCAAATGGGACGAACGGTCCCAGCCGCGCTGATCGCCCCGGTTGGTCACGGCGGCTTGCTCCTCGGAATTGTGCGCGGTTTCCAGGCGCTGGTAAAAGCAGGATTGAGCAACGCAGAACCCTATTACGTCGGGGTACAGGCTGCAGCCTGCGATCCGGTCGTGCGCGCCTTTGAACACGGCCTGGATGCCATGCAATCCGCGCCAGAATTGCCGACCCTGGCGGAGGGGGTGCGAGTTCGCACGCCGGTGCGCGCCAGGGCGTTGATCGAACACATCTCGCCGGGTAAAGGGACATTCATTTCCATCGCCGAAGCTGAAATTCAATCATCCTACCAGCAGCTAGCCCAGCGCGGATACTATGTTGAACCGACTTCCGCCCTGGTCTGGGCAGCGTACCGCGAATTGCATCGTAACCTGCCGCAACCGGCGGTTGCAGTTTTAAGCGGAAATGGGTTAAAATATATTCCTACAAGCTGAAACCCTCTTTTGGAGGGTCATACACCAGAACTGGTGGAGCGCGAGCTACTTGATCCGGTTGGTTGAGGTGGCTTCCGCCCCCCGAGTTCCTAGGAGGACTCGTTGGACAATCTTGCTGCACCGCACGCACAAGAGTCGCCTGCCGAATTGGCACAGCGGCTCCATTTAAATTTTAAGGACTTGTTGCTGCTCAGCCGGGCTTTAACCCACCGCTCCTTCCTCAATGAGCACACCGAGGCGTTGGAAGATAACGAGCGCCTGGAGTACCTGGGGGATGCCATCCTCGATTTTATTGTCGGAGTGTGGTTGTATCATCAATACCCCGAGATGGCTGAAGGCGATTTGACCCGGATGCGCTCCGCTTTGGTGCATACCGAACAACTGGCAGTTTTTGCCCGGAAAATCATGCTGGGGAATGCCATGCGGCTTGGCCGCGGCGAAGTCCAGGCCGGCGGCCGCTACCGCTCGGCGCTGCTGTGCGATACCTTCGAGGCAGTGGTCGGATCCATTTATTTGGATTCCGGCATCGACGCGGTGAATGCATTTATGCATCCACTGCTTCAAGAAGCCGCTGAAGATATCCTGCTCAACCACAAGAACGAAGATCCCAAAAGCCTGCTGCAAGAGTGGGCGCAGTCGCAGGGGTTCCAGGCGCCGCAGTACATTACGCGCAACGCCCACGGTCCCGACCATTCGAAAACTTTTGAATTGGAAGTTATCATCGCCGGAACGGTTTACGGCTACGGCGCCGGTCCGAGCAAGTCCACGGCCGCCAAAGCCGCTGCCCGCATGGCGCTGCTTAAACTTGGGCGGATTGAATAGAAATCTCGCACCCGACAGGAAACTGCATGCTTTCTCGCTTAAAATCGCTGGAACTACACGGATACAAAACGTTCGCCAGTCGAACCATATTCGAATTTCCCGGCAACATTACGGCCATTGTTGGGCCAAATGGCTCCGGAAAATCCAATATTGCCGATGCGCTGCGCTGGGTGCTGGGAGAGCAGTCTTACAGCCTGCTGCGCGGGCGCAAGACTGAGGACATGATTTTCTCAGGCTCCGAGCAGCGTCCCCGCGCCAGCATGGCATCGGCGGCGATCACTTTTGACAATGATGACGGCTGGCTGCCGATCGATTACAGTGAAGTCTTGCTGGCCCGCCGGGCCTACCGCGACGGTCAAAATGAATATGTGCTGAACGGTCAACGCGTGCGCCTGAAAGAAATCCACGAGTTGCTGGCGCAGTCCGGTTTGGCCGAACGCACCTACACCGTCATTGGCCAGGGATTGGTGGATGCTGCCCTGGCGCTTAAGCCTGAGGAACGTCGTCGTTTTTTTGAAGAAGCCGCCGGTATTGGCCTGTATCGCTCACGCCGCGAGGAAGCCATTAACCGCCTGGACGCAACCCGCCGCAATCTGGAGCGGGTGTTGGATATTCTGGGCGAATTGGAACCGCGGCTGAAGAGCCTCGAACGCCAGGCAGCCCGGGCGATTGAATATGACCGGATCAAAGCCGATTTACAAATTTTGCTGCGCGACTGGTACGGCTACCACTGGCATCGTATGCAGGGGGAGGTTACCCACGCGCGGGATGTGCTGCATGTGCAGGAACAAAAGCTCGACCAGGCCCAGCGTAAATATGAGGAAGTAGATACGCGGGTCAAGGAACTGCGCGAACAGTTGACCGGGGTGCGCAGCCGTTTGAACGGCTGGCATAGTCAATCTGCGGGACTGCACAATGCGCGCGAGCAGGTTAATCGGGCTTTAGCCGTGCTGGATGAGCGCCAACGCGCCCTGGCCGATCAGCAGGCAACGCTGCAATTCGATCTTGCCCGGGTTGAAGAGGAAGAAAATCTGCACCGCGACCGGTTGAGTAGCATGGAAGCGGAACGAGAGCGTTTGCAGTCTGAGTTGGATGATTCTGAAGCGCAGTTGGAAAAAGTGCGCGGCGCTTTGACTGAGCGTGAAACCAGCCGCAGCCGGTTGGAGAAAAATGTCCGTGATCTGCGCCGGCAGCTTCTTGCCAGCGAAACCCAGCAGGTGCAGCTCAAAGCCCACCTGGGTGAGATCAAAAACCGGCTTGAAATCCTGCGCAAGAACCTGGAATCCGCCCAGGCAGCCATGGAACCGGCTGAAAAATCCGTCCAAAGCACAAAAATCCGGCTGGATGAAACGCGCAGCGCACAGGATAAAGCTGAAGCGGAGCGCCAGATGCTGGAAAGTGACCTGCGCGAGCTTCAGACCGGTGTAACCGGCGCTGAAACTCGGCGCAAACAAGCTCAGGATGAATTAGCGCACGTTAGCGGTGAAAAAACGCGCCTGGTGACCCAGTTGGAGGTGCTCGAACAGGCCGAACGCAGCCTCAGCGGATTGAATCAGGGCTCCAAGTCGGTGCTGCAGGCCGCACAGCAAGGTCAATTGGCCGGGCAGTACACCTCATTGAGCCAGTTGATCGAGGTACCCAGCGAGTACGAGCAAGCCATCGCAGCCGTGTTGGGTGAAACGCTGGAAGGCATCGCTCTGGCCGGGAAAACGGATCCCGAAAAGGCACTGGAATTGTTGGCCAGCGGTGAAAAAGGCCGCGCCACCCTGTATCCGCTGGACTGGCTGCGCCTGGATGCGGCGCTTAAGTCTCCCAAGGATGCAGATTGTCTGGGCGTGGCTTCGCAACTGGTGCACGTCAAGGATGGCAGCCAGCCCGTGGTGGATTTACTGCTCGGGCAGGTGCTGGTGACGCGCGATCGCAAGAGCGCCCGGCGGCTGGCAGCCGCGCAGCCCATCAATGTGCGTGTAGTCACCTTGCAAGGTGAGGTATTCAGCGGCAGCGGAGCAGTTACAGCCGGGCAGGTGAGCCGGTCTGCGCTGCTCACTCGCCCGCGCCAATTACGCGAGGCAAAGGACTCCCTGGCAGAGGTGGAGGCCCGCCTGAACAAAGCGGATGTTGTAGCAAAAAAAGCTGTGCAGGAGCTAGAGCAGGCGCGCGAAGCGCTGCAGGCGAAGGAAAAAGCATTGCGCGAGCTGGATCAATCCGTTCGCCAATCTGCCCGCACCCTGCAGCAGGCAACGCTGGAATACGAGCAGGCGCGCCAGAAACGCGACTGGCAGCAGGGCCAACTGGTCAATTTTCAAGAGCAAATCAAAAAAAGCGAAGCCGAACGCAGCGCGAACAAGCAGGCGTTGGATAAATGTGAAGGGGAAGCCGAATCGTTGGAACTGCAAATCCGCGATGTTCAGCGCAGTCTGGATGAGCTGCCAGTCAATGAGTTCCAGACGCAAGTTGTGCATTGGAACACCCAGACCGCCCTGGCATCCCGCAGCCTCAAAGACGCTGACCGCCGCCTAGAAGAATACCGCCAGGCTTTGCAGACCAACCTGAATCAACAGCGCACCTTCCAGCAGCGCATGGAGCAGGCGCAAGCCGCCCAACAACTGCATGATCAGGAAAAACACGAGCAGCATCTCAAAGAAGTTGAACTCAATGTTCAAATTGAAACGCTGCGCGTCCAGATCGAGCCTGAAGAGCAGCAATTAGCCCAAATCGAAGAGCGCTACGAGCACCTGCAGGGAGATTTAACGGCAGCCCAGCAGGCTGTTGGCGTGGCGGAACGCTATGCAACCCAGTCGCAACTTGAATCCGGCCGGCTGCGCGATTCGCTTGACTCGCTGCGGCACCGCATCGAAGAGGATTTCGGGCTGGTGGCTTTTGAATACAAGGAAGACATTTCGGGGCCCACGCCGCTGCCATTCGACGGCTTGGTCCAGCAGCTACCTGTGGTTGTGCAAATCCCGAGCGAATTGGAAGAATCCATCAACCGCCAGCGCAATCAACTGCGGCGCATGGGAGCCATCAACCCGGAGGCCAGGAGTGAATTCCTGGACGTCAAGGAACGCTTCACTTTCCTGAACGGCCAGGTTTCCGACCTGCGCAGAGCAGACGAAGACCTGCGTCAGGTAATCACCGAGCTGGACGAGTTGATGAAAACCGAGTTCCGCAAGACTTTCAAAGCTGTTGCCGCGGAATTTACCGTCCTGTTTACCCGTTTATTCGGCGGCGGCACGGCGCGGTTGGTGCTGCAGGATGAAGACAACCCAACCGAGGGCGGCATCGACATCGAAGCCAAACTGCCCGGCCGGCGCGAGCAGGGTCTTTCCTTGCTTTCCGGCGGCGAGCGCTCGCTCACCGCAGTGGCGTTGATTTTTTCGCTGCTGAAAGTTTCGCCAACGCCGTTCTGCGTCATGGACGAAGTGGATGCCATGCTGGACGAAGCCAACGTTGGCCGGTTCACGGAATTACTGCGAGAACTGAGCCAGACCACCCAGTTTATCGTCATCACCCACAACCGCAATACGGTGCAGGTGGCTGATGTGATCTACGGCGTAACCATGGGCAAAGACTCTGCCAGCCAGGTGATCTCGCTCAAGCTGGACGAAGTGCCCGAGGAACTGGTGCGCGCCCGGTAAGGGATTATGGCTTGCAGTGGGGCTGCCCTAATCGAATAGGGGTATAGGGTATGCCAAGCATAAATATTATGAAGTCGATGCTCGATTAAGATAAACCCGCCCCAAGACTGGGGCGGGAAGGGCGGGGTTGATAACTTTATGGCATCCGGGATACGACTCGATTAAGATATAGAGACGGCTCGCGTGAGCCGCCTCTACTATTATCGAAATTATATAGTACTGCTAGTCTTCGTCTATTGCGCCAGGGTGGAGGGTGTGGCTGGAATGGTCGGAACTTTACCGAGCCAGTTGTCAAAGGTCTCGATTTTCATCTCGGCCTTCACACTGGTCAGCCATTCCGTGAATTTTTCCTGTTTGATCTGATCGAGTTCGTCGCTGGTTGCAGGACGGGTTTCTCGTCCCAGCAACTGGATGATGTGCCAGCCAAAACTGGTGTTTACCGGCTTGCTGATCTCCCCAATCTCAGTCAAAGCAAACGCAGCATCCGAAAATTCGGTAACCATGGCGGTCTTGTTGAACCAGCCCAGATCGCCGCCATTATTCTTATTGCTTTCGTCGGTGGAGAACTCGGCAGCCAGGGCAGACCAATCCTGTCCGGCAGCTAATTTCCCTTCGATAACGGCAGCTTCTTCTTCGCTGGCAACCAGGATATGGCGCGCCCAAACGTAGTCTGTTGACGCGGCGACATCCTTGGTGACTTCAGCCAGGACTTTATCGTAGATCAAGCGCGCCCGGAAAATCTCGCGGAATTGTTCCTCGTTGAAAAGAGCATCTGCCTCGAGCGCTGTGGCGTAATCGCCATAGCTCTTCTGATACCCTTCGAGGGTGTACGGTGTAGCCGTCGGCTGGGGTGTTGGCTCCTCGGTTGGCGTTGCGTTCGGGTCCTCGGTAGGTGTGGCCGTGGCGGCGTCAGGAGTCGCAGTTGGGCCGATTGTCGCGGTCGGTCCTGTCGTCGGGGTGGCGGTGGGTGGAACCAATGTCAATTGCTTCGGCGAGAGGGTCGCGGTGGCAAAGGGCAGCGAGGTCGGTTCCGGGGTGGGGGTGCCTTTGGCAAAGTATCCAAACGCCTCTTGCAGCGCGATATCGATCTCTTCTTCGCTTACGGTAATTCCCATTTTTTCGGCTTGCTTGGCGATGACGACGTCATTGATCAATTCTTCGACTACCTGATCGCCCATCACTTCTTCAGTGTTTAGCATGCTCAGGTTTTGCTGAATTTGCTGGGTGAAATAATTTGCCGAGTTTTGATCAAAGCTGAACATCTGAGCATATTGCTGCAGGGTCAGCGTGTTTTGAATCAGCTGGTAACGGTCGTAGCGGACGCGCGCTTGAAAATCAGACAGGCTGATCTTTGTGCCGTCCACGGTGGCTACCGGTTTGTTTTTCTGCAGCACAAGTTGGTCGAGCACGCCGTAACCGAGGATCAGCACAATCAGCACTGCAATAGCAATGGTCGCTGCAGTGACCATGGTGCGCTGTCGATGTTCGCGTTCGACCCGGTTTTGCTGTTTACGGGTGACGTGCTTCGCTTGGGGTGTCTTAGCCATAAACTTACCTTTCGTTCCTAAATCAAAAAGGGCATTCAGCCGGAAGGCCTATGCCCTGGTTGTCATCCTAAGGTTGTTTTAGCGGACGTACTCGGTCCACTCTTCGCCTACGAAGGGAAGAAGGGCCAGGTGCCGCGCTCGTTTGATTTCGCGGGCCAGCTCGCGCTGGTGGCGGGCGCAGGTGCCGGTTTGTCGGCGTGGGCGGATTTTGCCGTCGTCCGTAACGTAGCGGCGCAGCATATCGACAGCTTTATAGTCGATTAATACATTTTTATCAGCGCAGAATGCACAGATTTTGGGGCGCGCCACAAATCGGCGCTGATAACCACCTTGCTGCTCATTCTCGCTTTGGTTGTTTTCAGCCATTCGTACTTACTCCTAAAAAGGGTACTCGCTGTCCGCTTCTTCGCCTTCGATTGGCTCAGCGGTAGCGTTGGTGTTAATGTCACGGCGTTCTCCAAGCATCATCATTTCACTGGCAACGACTTCGACGGTGCTGTGCTTATTGCCTTCAGCGTCATCCCATTTCCGGGTTTGCAAGCGGCCTTCGATATAGACCTGTTGGCCTTTGGTCAGGTATTGCTTGCAAATTTCCGCCAGGTTACCCCAGGTGACGATGTTAAACCACTCTGTTTCAGTGTGGCGTTCACCATCAGCGGTGTTCCAGGTGCGGCTGGTGGCAACCGTGAAGGTGGTTACCGGTCTGCCGGAAGGCGTATAGCGCATTTCGGGATCGCGGCCAAGGTGGCCGATGATCATGACTTTATTCAATCCGCGGCTCATGACGACTCCTTGAGAACCGAAATGACAAAACAATCATCTGACTCATTAGTCACGATTGATAATGGAGAACCGCATAACGGGTTCCAGGAAGCGCATATTGCGCTCCAATTCCGTGCTGAAAGCGGGGGGCAGCTGCATTTCGAAGAGAACATACTGGCCTTCGCGGCGCTTATTGATCTGATAAGCGAGGCGCCGTTTGCCCCAGTTGTCGATCTTCGCAATGACGCCGCCGGCTTCGGTAATCCACCCCTGAACCTTTTCGACGAGACCCTTAACTGCAGTTTCGTCCAGATCAGGCTGGATGATGAAGACCAATTCATAGTTGCGCATTGGTTGAAATCCTCCTTTCCTCGGGATTGCCCTCTGACAGCGCCGTTGGCGCAGCAAAGAGCGGAAAGCAGCAACGTGCTTCTGGCTACTTACGCGGATACTAGTTTAACACACAATTTCATGAATCGGAAGGGGACGGTCTGCGTCAATCGTCGCATGCTAAAAGCCTCCCCTGAAATCCGCACTTGATTTCGGGGGAGGTTGGAGGGGGTGGGTGGAGCGATCGACAAAATTCGTTAACGATTCTTCCTCGGATCTTGGTGCATTGCACCTGCCTTTGACCCGTGTGTTTCCCGTGAAAGAGCAGGTGCATCGCTCCTTGATTATTGGCTGTTTGGCTCTATTGTTAACCCAGGAGCAACGCACCGGGTGTACTTTGACGCATCGCACTTACCTTAGGTTATAAATCCCTTTATATCCTTGGCTGACGGCTGATCGGCGCTCTCGATCAATGCGCGCGCCTGGTCGATCCGCCCCCACATATTGACCAGCAGAACGCCCACCACCCGTCCGCCGTCGAAATAATACACAACCCCGGTGCGGTATGGATCCTGCCAGTCGCCAATCCTGGGCAGGCGTGGGTCGATGACGCCAATCATTTCGAATCCCAGCTCGAACAGGTCGGAGTAGGCGAATGGTAAATGGGTGTACTGCACCGACTGGCCGGTCATTGCTGCCCCGGCCAATTTCCCGCTCAGGTTGGCATTTTCCTCATGCTCGGTGCGGATGGCGCGGTTTAGCGCCGGGTTGAAGAACCGGATCACATCGCCAGCCGCATAAATGTCCGCAGCCGAAGTTCGCAGCGACTTATCCACGACAATTCCATTGTCAACTTTCAAGCCGGCGGTTTCAGCCAGGCGGGTATTGGGGCGGATGCCCAGTCCGGCGACTACCACGTCCACGTCAAGCGTTAATCCGCGGTTTGTCTGGATGTTCATTCGGCCATCATGAGCCTCCACGCTGGACACCAACTGCCCGGGATGCACAACCACGCCTTTGCTCTCATACAATTCGTTGATTTGCAAAGACATTTCAGCGGGCACCAGCCGGGCGATTATCCCGTCTTCCGGGAACACCATGGTGACCTTATTTCCCTGCATATTCAACGCAGCAGCAATTTCCGATCCAATATAACCACCGCCAATGACCGCGAAGGTTTTGCCCTCATTCGCCAATGCACGCAGCCGCTCGTAGTCGGCGAAGGTGCGGTAATAAATTACCTTGCCGGTCTCTTCGGCCAGGCGAATGGGCATGCCGCCGGTAGCCAGCAGCAACCGATCATAATGGTATTCTGCGCCTTGATTATCCACGCAGAACTTTTTGACCGGGTCAAGCGAGAGGATTTCTCGTCCCAGGTGAAAATCAACGTTGAACTTGTCGGTTCCGCGCCAGATTTGCTCGACCTTCTTTTTTTTGGTCCATAACGCTTTGGAAAGCGGCGGCCGGTCGTATGGCGGGACATTCTCCTGGCTGACCAGGACGATTTTGCCGTCCACGTCATGCTCACGAATGCCTCGGATGGCTGCATCGGCGGTCATGCCGCCGCCGACAATCAAATAACGCGTGTTTACATTGGCCATTGGGTTTCCTCCTTGGCTGTCTGCATTATGATACGGCTAATAGCCCGGATGGATCTGCGCGCAAATAAAATGACCTGAAGGCAGCAGTCTCCTCCAGCGCTATGCGTATAGTTTTTTCCAATTCACCAGCAGTTGCCATATCCGGAACGCCAGCTTCTGCCAGCACGACCGTTCGGTCGTCCATTTCAATCGAACGGACAAATCCGCGTGCGATCAACCAGCGAATTCCCAGCCGAACCGTATCTTCGCGCTGGTTGAGGAGCCCGGCAAATTGACCGATTGCTATTTCACCGGCGCGGGTGCGCAGCGCATGGCGCACCAACCCGCCCAGTTGGGTGAGGAAAATCTGGGGATCATCGGACGCTGCCTGGACGGCAAATAATGCCACCACCTCTGGCTGAACTTGATCCAACGCCTGTTTCAATTCAAAACGGCCGGGCGGGGGATTCCAGATCACTAGAATTTCGGCTGGCACCAGGTGGGCTCGCGGCAACCCTTTTGGATCGCCGTTGACGCTTCCTTCGCGCCAGATGACGCTTTCAGATTTGGTAGTGACCGCTGCGAGATCTTTCAATGGGTCGATCGAGGCGCGATAATCCAGCACCTGCCTGACAGCGGAAGTCAGGGTTTTCCCGACCTCGGGTTGATCACTAACGCGCTCACGCGAAGCAACCCATTCCAGTTGAACTTCCAGCCCGCCGCGGTAGTTGCTTGTGCGGGCAGTGAAAGCCAGGTCAAACCGGTCTTCCGGTATCAGGTCGCGCACGCCTTGCCACCAGAGCACGCGCCGGACTGTGCCGTTTTCGTCCTCGATCATCACCTGCAAATGTTCACCGGTCTTGCCGATGGAGGTCACCTCCACTGCTTTTACGTTACACACGGCCAGCAAAATCGCCGGGTTTCCTGCGCCAAAAGGTGCCAGCCGCTCCAGGTCAGCGACTGCTTCAAGGGTAAGATCGTCGAAGTGCAAATAGGCGTCGATGGCCAGGCGGCGGGTCAAATCCAACCCTACCGCTTGCTGCCGTACTGAATTCGCCACGCGTTGACGGAACTCGGGCAGGTTGGCTGAGTCGAGCGACATGCCGGCTGCCATGGGGTGACCGCCGTACCCAAGCAGCAGATCGGCGCCGGCGGCTATCGCTTCGGTGATATTAATGCCTTCAACCGAACGGGCCGACCCGCTGGCAGGCTTGCCTGCAGGGGAAGTCAGCAGAATGGCTGGTTTATTGAAAAGTTCCACCAATCGGCTGGCGACAATTCCATTGACTCCGCCAGGCCATTCGGGGTGGCTCAAAATGAGGACAGGTGAGTCAGCCAGCGCCGGATCGCGCTCGATCATCGCCAGCGCGCCCTGCAAAACCTGCTCGGTCAAGAATCGCCGCTCGCTGTTCAAACCTTCCAGCCGGGCAGCGAAATCGGCAGCCTTCGTTGGATCATCCGTAGTCAAGAAATCCACCACCGGGTTGGCGTCAGCCAGCCGGCCGATGGCGTTCAGGCGTGGACCGATGACAAATCCAATGTGCTGTTCGGTCAGCCGGGAAGGGTCCAGATCGGCGCGTTCGAAGATCGCTTGCAGCCCGGCACGCTGCGGGTTGCGAAGTTGCGCTAATCCAAGCTGCACCAGATAACGCACATCGCCGCTCAGCCCGGCAACATCTGCCACGCAGCCTAATGCCACCAGATCCAACTGCTTGCTGGCCAAATCCGGCTTGCCTTCGCATTCGCACAGCGCTTTTGCCAGTTGGTAGGCGACCCCCACACCCGCCAGTGTTCGCAGAGCATGTTCCAGAGGCAAGCGTTGCGGATTGATCACCGCATACGCATCCGGCAGGGTCTCGAGCAAGCTGTGATGGTCGGTGATGATAAAGTCAAAACCCTGTTCGCGGGCATATTGGGCTGCATCATGGGCGCTGATACCCGTATCACAGGTGAGAACCAGATCTACCCCTGCTTCAAGGAATTTAACCAGGCTGGGCAGATTCACCCCGTGCGATTCTTGCGCGCGAACCGGGACGTGGTACTGCACCCTGGCGCCTAATCCGCGCAGCACGCCGACCAGCAGAGAAGTCGCGGTCTGTCCGTCCACGTCGAAATCGCCCCAGACACCGATACATTCACCCTTGCGCAGCGCAGTTTGCAGCCGGTCAACCGCTGCTTGCATGTCCGGCAGGTCGAAGGGATCGGCCGGCTGGTAGAAACCTGGATCTAAAAATCCCCTGGCTTGCTCCCAGGTGGTAATCCCGCGGTTGACCAGTGCTCGCGCCAGCAGTTCATTTCCGCCCAGACTGCCCAGCAATTCTGCAGGAATGTCCAGCGTCGGATCGGGGTCGATCCAGTGGGTGGGCAAATTCAGTTTCACACTATTATCCTACCTCAAAAGAGGTTAAAACGCGATTTCACTGATTTGCTCGAAATCCAGGTCAAACCCGCTGCTCTCACTGTTTTCCTCGTCCGCAGCATCGTCTTCCCTTTCAGCGGCGCTAACCCCGCGATCGCACAGCGAACGATAATTGCAGTAACGGCACATGCTTTCGTCGCCGGTCAGCGGGAAATCGGTCTCGCTGGCATTGACTACATCCGCGATCAAGTTCTGAAGAAAATTTCGATCCTGGTCGAACTGGTCGATGGAGTAAGGAAAACGCTCCGGGTTGCGCGGGTCGGCAGTGAACCAGTAGATCAGCTCAATCTGCTCGGGCTTGATGGCTGCGCCATTATTGAGCAGCTTGCCAGCCTCCGCCAGCAGAAAAGGATACAACCGGGTCTGAATCCGGCGGCTTAGCAGCGCGCGCTTTGGTTTCCGCAGGCTGGTTTTCCAGTCCACGATGACTGCGCGCTCGCCCGGAGCGATGGCCAACAGATCATATTTGGCAATCAGACGGTAATTGCCAAAGGGCGCAGACAGTGTGTGTTCCACCAACCGCCGCTCAGGCAGGGGTTCGGGCGCAGCGGACAGATAAGCTTGCCACCAATCGATCAATTCAGGTTCGCTGGCGGTTACACCGACCAGATCAGCGGGCAGACCGGACTGGTGTTGTTGGATCATGCGGTGAAAGCGTTCCCCCAGTAGCATGTGTCGTTCCACCGCCAGGATAGGTTCGGAGCGGATGGCCGGCCAGACCAATTTTTCCAGATAGCGCAGCTCGAAGCGCCGCGGGCAATCGACATAATCTTGCAGGTTATTCTGGCTGAAGGCAAAATTAGCGGGAATCTGCATTGCGCGTTTCCTTCCAATAAGCACTCAGGTGAACAAACGGTAGCGAAGCCTGGTTTTCACGCGATCCGCCGCCATCCTGCCCATTGTTCCAGGTGACCGTCAGCATGCGGCGCGCCCGGGTGATGCCGACGTAGAAAAGGCGCAGCCGTTCCGCGCAGTAATCCAGCCGCGCCTGGACGGTGGCCAATCCTTCCTCCAGGTATAGCGCCGCCGGATCGCCAGCCATGACCGCCTTCAGCCGGGAAAGAGCTTCTGCCTCCAGGTTGAGTTTACCGCGGATGAAATTTTTTTCCGGCAGGTACTGGTCATATTCCTGCGCCGATGGGAAGTCATAATTGCTGGCAGAAAGCAGATATACCCGGTCCCATTCCAGGCCTTTGGCCTTGTGAATGGTGGCCATGGCGACCTTGCCCTTGTGCTGGTCGGGGTCGAAACCAATTTCCTCCTCGGAAAAGCCATCTAATCTGCGCTGATTGGCAGCAACATCCGCCAGTTCCAGCGCAAAATTCCAAAGATGCCATTCCGGGTGGGTTTGGGCTGAACGTTCGAGTAGCAGTGCGATTTTGTGAGCCAGCGCCAGCCGGGTGGGTTCGGCGAACAGGGCCTGCGCGATGGTCAGAATTAACTGGTCGATCGGCAGCAGCACGGCTTCCTGCCAGCCACGAACCAACTGCCGAAAAATTTCCAGTTCCTGGATGGCAACGCGGTCCACACCCTGCGCATTCAATTCTTCCAGCCAGGTGACGCCGGCCCGTGACCAGAGGTAATCTTCGACCTTTGGGTTGCGCGTGATCAAATGATGCACGGCCCGGCACAGATCGCGAGTTTCAGGGACCTCCCAGCGTTCCCGGTTGATCCCTTTGTATACCTTTCCCAACCGGGGCGCATCCACCGGTTTGGCCAGCATTTCAAGGATTTCCTGCAATAGCACGGCTGTCTGGCGGGTGGATTGCGATGTATTCATTAATTCGACCGTTTCGATGCCGGCCGCGTGCAGATCGTCCGCCATTTTGACCAATCGCTTGTTGCGCGGCGCCAGCACGGCTACAGTTCTATCCGGGTTTTGCGCAAGCCAGGCTTTCACAGACCGGACCACTGTATCAATCTCTGCGGACGGTGTTAACTTTTGGTCATAAAGGACAATCCCGGCCGGATCGTTGGGCGGGTTGGGCTGTGGGTCACCGGGCGGCGTTGGGCGGATGAGCGGAGTGGTCAGGCTGTTTTGCAGATCTTCCACCGGGTGCTCTTCCATGGTCCAGCGGATCAATTCGTTTGCCAGTTTGATAATACCGGGCTGCGAGCGGCCGGAATCCGGCAGATCGCGGGCAATCACGTCACCGCGGCGTAAAAAGCGGCGCAAATGCTCCGGACTGGCGGTTGTAAAGGTCTCATAAATTGCCTGGTTGGGGTCACCTACCCGCACCCAATTGCCCCCGTCGCCAGATAGCAGGGTCAGAATTTGTTCCTGCACCAGTGAACTATCCTGGGCTTCGTCCTCCAGGATGTATGGCCAGCGGTGACGCAGCCGCAGCAGGTAATCCGGATCGGATTGCAGCACCAGCAGCGCCAGCCGGATCAGGTCGTCGAAATCCACTGCTGAACGGTAAGACAAAGCACGCTGGTAAGCGCTGTATATATCAAGGCCAAAATCCAGCAGGCTGTGCCGAATTTTATATTTGGATAGCGCTTCGGTCAGCACATGTGGCGTGGCCTGTAAATCCTTGGCCTGGCGGATGAAGTTTTTGGCCAGACTCTCCAGACCGTTTTCCCAGGATAGGGCGGTGCGAGAATCGGAATCCAGATCGACATCCGGCGCGAGCCATTCAGCAGCAAACCCCGGATGAGCCCGCAGCCAGCCTCGCACGGCATTGGCCAGAATCTCATTCGTTTCGCGTTCGTCCACGATGGTAAAGCGATCCGATAGTCCGGCCAGGTCCGGGCGTTCCTTGACCAGATCATGCGCCAGCCCATGCAGGGTGCGCACGCGGTAACCCAGGTCGGGCAGCAATCCAAATTCGGTCATGAATCCGGCAATCCGGCTGCTGAAATTATCGACCGCTGAATTGACCAGCGTGACGATCAGGATTTCCTGGTTGTTGTCCAGTACATTGGCTGAAATCAGGTTGGCAGCCAGGCGGGAAAGGGTGTGAGTCTTGCCGCTGCCGGGAACCGCAGATACGCCCATGAAACCATGGGTATAGGAAAGGATTTCCTTTTGGTTGGGGCGCGGATTAAACATGACCGGCCTCCAATTCACGCGCCAGCCGCAGCAGCGACTGGATCCCGTACAGCAGCGGGCCTTTCTCCTCCGTCCCGCGTTCATTGACGCGCGCTGCGCACAGATAAATGTGCTCACGGCAGCGGGCGATCAACCCGCTGGTCAGTCGCTGCAGCGTTTCCTGGTTTGCGCTGAAATCATCCACGTCCGTCCAGGCCTTATCTGGCTGCCAGCGCCGCGAGAGCACATGCGGGTGGGTCAGCGGCTGGTAGAGACGTTCCCACCAGCCCAGACTGCCAACATCCAGCCAGAACTGGAAGCGTACCGGCTGGTTGATCATCAAAAAAGAGTAGGCCGGGGCAATCAAGACCGCATCAGGCAACGGTTCATTTGAGGGCGGCAAATACTGGGCGGCAATCACGCCGTCAGCAACCATCATCAGGTATTCCTGGCCTATCGGCCGGCCGGTCGCCTGTGAAGTGGCTTCCGTTACCCGGCGGAATTTCTGCACCGATTCGATCAAGTGGGCAGTTACTCCCGCGGCTTCGAAATTATCGTGAAAACCAAAGCCCGGCTGAGCCAGCAGCTCGCCGAAAAGACGCGCCAGCAACACATCCAGTTCCACCGGTTCGGATTCAAGGTAATCCGTCAGCCAGGTACGCAGGCGCATGAAACGTTCGCCGATGGAAAAGGTGATGCGTTCTTGCATCTCAGGCTTGACCAGATCGAAACTGTTGAGAGGCGCCTGTTTATTGCGCTGGCTGAAGAGCATGGAGGAAATTAAATCCGCGCGCACCAGGTCGATGCCCCCAATGGTTTGCAACAAAGCAGCGCGGACATCCTGCGTATTGGCCGGCAGGTTCCACAGCGGGTGCGCCAGGCGGACCAGGGTAAGTAAACAGCGGGCGGCAGGTTCGTCCCGCAGGCTGCGTGAGGGGCGATGCGAGCGCGCCTGGACCCCGTGACCCTGCAGTCTGTGCATCAGCGAATGACGCAGTGAATCAGACAGGAAGGGTGAAACGATGGCGATTTCACCGGGCGGCACCTGTTCCTCGTGAACCAGCCGGGCGACTTCGGCCGCCACCCAATCGATCATTTCTGGGTAGAAACGGCTGGGTGCGAAGGAATAAGCGGTCAGCGCCTGGGGTGTGACGGTCTTTTCAGCTTTAGACAGCAGAATGTTTGAAAAGGCGCTGCCCAACTCCTGCAGCGCTGGTTGCGTCACGAAGGATTGCGAAAATTCAACGGTTTGATCGCAGGATTCTCGCAGTCTCTCGCCATTCGCCGGATCGGCGCCAAGAAAAGCTCGGTAGCCCGCGCCCTGGTCGAAGATCAGCAGGCTGCTATCGAATGCTGGCAGCCACTCGCGAACGATATCATGGGCGACGGGCACGTCTTCTTCAAGATTGTCGTAAATGAGGTGCCGGTACTGATTGCCTAAGTACTGGCGCACCAGGTGCGAAGGCCAGAGCTGCTGCGCGAACAGCTCGATTTGCAGCGAATAATCCAGCAGGTTATGCTCCAGGCAGTAAGCGCGGAACAGGTTAGCGCATTCCTGGGCCTGTTCATAGTGAATGATTTGCTCTGGTTTGCCGATCCAGGCGCCTTTGAGCCGGCGGCTGATGTCGGTGTGGGCGAACCCAACCACTGCGGCTTTGTTCAAATTGTCCAGGATTTGCGAGTATAAACGGTTGCGGTCGATCACCAACTGCTCGAAATATCCGCGCTCGAACAGCGGAGCGGCGACTTTGGCCATGTAGTATTGGGCAGTTTCAAGGGTCAGGTAGCTGGGCGGAAGGTCAGGGCGGCGAAAACCACTGCTGCCTGCAATCGCCGGCCAAAACAGTTGAAGGGTGCGCTGCGCCAGACCGCCAAGCGTCACAATGGTTGGCAGGCCGCCGGCGGGCAGGTCGGGACGGGAGATTTCCCGCGCATATGGTGTTGCCAGCGAGCGCTGCGGCGTTAAAATCAGGATAGATTCAGCGGGGATGCCCTGCTCGATCATGCGACGCAGGCGACCGACGGCTGCGCTGGTCTTGCCGCAACCGGGTGGCCCGGAAATGTACCGACTTCCGGTAAGCGGAGCTGCGATGATCTGTTCTTGAACCGGGGTGTAGGCAAATCGATCCAAACAAATCCCCCTTAATAATCCATGCCAGCCATACGCCGCAGCAGAGCCCGCGCCAGCAAAGCATCATCAGCCGCGCGGTGGGCATTAGGAAGCGGGATTCGGAAGAACCTACCTGCATCCTCCAGCTTGAAGCGCCGCAGTGAGCGGTGAATGGAGTCCCATTCGCCGCGAAATTCTGAGTACAGATTGAGAATATCCAGCGTTGAGAGCGATTCTCGCCAGGGCAGGCGGTACCGTTCGAGTGACTGGCGCATGATGCGCACATCGAACTCGGCGTTGTAGATGCCGATGGTCTTGCCAAGCAAATATCCCCGCACGGTAGGCCACAACGCGGGCCAGCTCATTGCGCTGGCCACCATTTCGTTGGTAATGCCGTGCAGCAAGGTGACTTCAGTGGGAATCGGCTTTGACGGTCTCACCAACTGGTTGATCAGGATTTGCCCGGCGTCATCTACAACTGCGATTTCGACGATTTCAGCGTTTTTGTCCAACCCGGTCGTTTCGGTATCCAGGTAAACCGGATTTTGCTTGATGATCGATTGGGCGATATCTGCGACGCGCTGCTGGTTGAGGGATGTTCCGGCCATTGAATGTGTTTCCCTACTCTAAATTCCAATAAGAAAACTCATCGATTGAAATGGTGAAATTGGGCGTATTGAAGGAAGCGATGATTGCGCCGTAGGAACCGGGTTCGGTTTGCGTAGAGTCCTCCACCTGACTGATCAATTTGCCGTTGATATACAGCTTGATCTGGTTGCCGCTGGTCCAAACACCCAGCCGGTTGGTCTGGTTTGAGCCGGTCAACAGGGCGCCAGAGGTATTAGTGCCGGATGCCAGGCTGGAATATTCATCGCCGTCCCAATAACCCAGATCCCAGTTGCCCTCACAGGTTAGCTGAAACCAGTAACCTTTCATAAAATCGGGACTGCGAAACACCAGTCCGTAATTATCGGATCCAGAACATTCTCCTATATTTACCCTGGCCTCCAGATAGGCGTTACCCAGTTTGACGCCCCCGGTCCGCCAACCGCGAAATCCGGTGGCATAGCGGCTGGTCAGCACCAGCGCGCCGTTTTCAACCCGGATGTAGGTGTAATCATCGTCGTAAGCCTTGCTTTCCAGACCAAAAGATCTGCCGCTATCCAATGTGTCGGTAAAATCCGGCTCGCCCAGGAGGATACGCGGATCCTCCGGCGATGAGGTGGCTGTGACGGTTGGCTGGGGTGTTGCCGAAGCCTGAGCGGTGGCACTAGGCGCCTGTGTCGCTGAAACAACTGTAACCGGAGTATCCACAATGGGCATCGCAGTCGGCAGTAGAGTCAACAGGGTGGCAACCTGGGTAGCCACCACGTCTGGGGTGGGAGCAAGCTGCTGCCCATAAGGTAAATTGCAACCGGTCACAACCAGCAGGATTAATATCACAGTCAGCGCTGTATTTCTCATAGCAGCTCTCTTTCGAGGATTCATGAATGATCGAATTATAATCATAAAAGTTGCGGCTGCCCGTGCCGGGTTATCTGCCTTACAACGGTCTGACCGGTCGGCTGCAATCATTATTTAATCGGGATGGGCTGTATGGGTCAAACACAGGCGAGCCGGGTACTTGTATTTTATAAACCATACGGGGTACTTTGCTCGTTTACCGATTCAGAGGAGCAGCGCCCCACCTTGAAAGACTACATCCCCGTCGCGGATGTGTATGCCGCCGGCCGGTTGGATCTGGACAGCGAAGGACTGCTGCTGCTGAGCAATGATGGAGATCTGATTCACCGCCTGACCGACCCGCAGCATAAAGTGGCCAAAACCTACCTGGTGCAGGTTGAGGGGGAAGTCAATCAGGTGGCAATTGCAGCCCTGGAGCAAGGGGTGGAGGTCAAAGGGCGCATAACTCAGCGCAGCCAGGCCATGCTGGTTCCGGAACCCGTCCTGCCCGAACGCGACAAACCGGTGACGCCGCACGGCCCGACCAGTTGGGTCCGCATCGTCTTAAAAGAGGGAAAGAAACGGCAAATTCGCCACATGACGGCTGCGGTCGGCTTCCCGACGCTGCGGCTGGTGCGGGTGAGCATTGGCAATATCACGCTGGAGGGGCTGATCCCCGGTCAATGGCGCGACGCGACGCCAGTGGAACTTTCCCGCCTGCGGGAGCTGATCGCTGCCGCCGCGCGCAGAAAACCCGGACGCGCTTAAGTTCGATTGTATAATTGCTCATTGGAAAGCAATGAAAACCCAAATTTTGCGGCTGGACACCCACGATAACGCCACTTCCATATGCGATAAACTGGCCTGGGCCAAAGCGCCCCGGATTTTATTGGCGTTTCCGCGGCGCAGACCGCCCGTATTGGACCGGTTGGACCTGACTTTGATCCAGCGCAGCGCCGCCAGAGCCGGCGGGCAGTTGGCGATCTCAACGCTGAGCGCAGATATCATCGAAAACGCAAAAATTGTCGGACTTCCAGTCTTTCCATCCATTCCGGCTGCTCAGCGCCTGTCATGGCGGTCAGGAATGCGCCGCCGGATCGTCAAGCCAGGGCGGCGCGGCGATCCACCTGATTTGACTCTCCTGCGCAGTCAGTTGATGCCGAAAGCGCCGGTTTCGATCCCCTTCGTGTTCCGGGTCTCCTTATTTATTTTGGGCCAGGCTGCGATCTTAGCCCTGATCGCCTTATTTCTACCCTCTGCCACAGTCGAAATCCCGTTGCAGCGGGAAACCCAGACGCTCAATCTAACCGTTTACCCCGGCGCAGGCATTCCGGGCGTATTGCCTGGTGGGCAGTTGCCTGCTGTTGTCCTCCAGACCACGGTGGAAGGGCATCTTGAGGCAGCCGCCACCGGAGAGATTACATTACCAGACAAGCCAGCCGAGGCGCTGTTGACGCTTACCAACCAGACTGATCGACCGGTTGTTATTCCTGCCGGAACGGTATTTCTGACAACGACCGATCCAAAGCAGCGATATTTAACCCTCGCTCAGGTGGTGGTACCGGCTGGAATGGGTAAAGCTATTGAAACGCGAGTGCGGGCCGAAGTCCCCGGCAGTGCCGGGAACGTTCCGGCGGACGCCATTCAAGCTGTAGCTGGAACGGTCGGGTTGCAAATTAGCGTAACCAATCCAGCGCCGGCTGAGGGCGGCAGCGACCGCGCCGGGAAGGCTGCCAGCGAAACGGATTATAGCCAGTTGTACGATACGTTGATCACCTCCTTGACCGATACTGCCCTCACCAATCTGCAAGCACAGTACGGCCATGATCTACTCATTATCCCGGAGAGCATGGCCGTGGAAAAAGTACTGGAAGATACGCGCCAGCCTGCGGTAAATTTTCCATCGGATCGCGTGCGCTTGGCGCTTAAGGCGGCATTCAAGGTTATGGCGGTAAGCCGGGAAGATTTAGCTGCTGTCGCAACGGCAGGTCTGGATGCGAATCTTGCGGAGGGATGGCAAGCGGACACCGCTTCGCTGACGATTGAAGAAAAGGCCGCCTGGGTGATCATCCCCGGCCAACGGCTGACCCTCGATTTGCTGGCAGCCCGCTCAACAAGCCCGACGGTCAATGCTGCCCAATTATTTGCTGATATTCAGGGTAAACCGGTGGCTGAAGCCAGGCAGATCGTTCAGTCGAAATGGGGACTAGATCAACTCCCCAATATTTTCATTGCGCCAGCCTGGTGGCCGCGTTTGCCTTTCCAGTCCTTCCGCATAAAGGTTGTCCCCCGATGAGCGATTTTCCGGGGCGTATTCTTGCCGTTGATCCGGGACTTAAACGCATCGGTCTGGCAGTGAGTGACCCAACTCAGACCATCGCCAATCCGCTCGGCGTGATTGCGCATGTGTCGCGGATGGTGGATGCAGCTCAAATTGCCTCGCTTGCTGTAGAGCAGCAGGCGGTGCGCATCATCATCGGTTGTCCGCTTGATTCGGAAGGTTTGCCTGGGCCGGCAGCTCGCAGCGCTGCCCGGGTTGCTGAGGCTGTGCGGTCACAGACCGAACTGCCGGTGGAATTATGGGATGAAAGCGGCAGCACCCGCTCAGCACGGGCTGCCCGGGCTGCTATGGGTGTCTCGCGCCGCAACCGCAGCGGGCATCTCGACGAAATAGCTGCCACGGTAATCCTGCAATCCTATTTGGATGCCCAACCGGTCAATGACTCTGACCAACTCCCTTGAGGAAACACTTTTATGGCCCAACGAAAACGTCGAACCTTGCCATTGACCTGTGTGCTGCTGCTGGTGCTGATATGCATTCTGGCTGCTGGAGTGTTCTGGTTGGTCGAGTCGATTCCTGCCATGGCGCAGGAAGCTTTCGGTCCGCCCAGTCCTTTGCTCGGTCGCGTACAACGGATTCAATATTCCGCGCAACTGTTGCTGGCTCGCAATGATTTGCTCAATCCGGTCAATGCTATAAGCAGCGTCTCTCAAAGATTTACCATCACGCCAGGAGAATCGGTTAACTCGGTGGGGCTGCGATTGGAACAGACTGGTCTGGTGAATAATGCAGCAGCTTTCCGTTTATACCTCATTTATTCTGGGCTGGACACCAACCTGCAAGCCGGGGATTATGACCTTTCGCCTGCCTGGAATACCCTCGAACTTGCCCAAAAGCTGCAAGACTCGACCCCGCTCGAAATAACCTTTGTTATCCTGCCCGGCTGGCGCGCCGAGGAAATTGCGGCTTCTTTGCAAACCTCTGGCCTCTCCATCCAACCGGATGAATTTTTGGCGGCAGTCCATAATCCGCCGGCTGATATTCTGACTGCTTTTGGTATTCAAGCCGGCAGCCTGGAAGGGTTTCTCTTTCCGGGTGAGTATCGCCTGCTGCGTACCACTGACTTGAACGGGTTGCTGCGGGTATTTGCCATTGAATTCAATGCACATCTGACGGCTGAATTGCGCTCAGGATTCGAGCAGCATGGGTTGGACTTGCAGCAGGCGGTCATTCTGGCATCCATTGTTCAGCGCGAGGCCATGGTTGCTGAAGAAAGCCCCATGATCGCATCTGCGTTCTATAACCGGCTGGCCGCTGGCATGAAACTGGATTCCGACCCGACGGTGCAATATGCGCTGGGATTCAATCAGGATCAAACCACGTGGTGGACGAACCCGCTGTCCCTGGCTGACCTGGAGACTGTTTCTGCCTATAATACCTATCAGAACGCCGGCTTACCCCCGGGACCGATTAGCAATCCCGGTTTAGCCGCGCTGCAAGCGGTTGCCTTTCCGGCAGATTCTCCTTATTACTATTTTCGGGCGCGCTGTGACGGCTCCGGCATGCACAACTTTGCGGTTACTTTCCAGGAACACCTGCAAAATTCCTGTCCGTAATTGAACCCTTTCACCCGGCTAATTCCCAAACGGAGTAGCGATGAAAACATTATTAGGCATTGATATCGGCGGCAGCGGCATCAAAGGCGCGCTGGTAAACGCTGAGACCGGCGAAATGGTTAGCGAACGCAAACGCATTCCAACCCCTGATGGCGCCCACCCACGCGATGTAGCTGAAGTGGTGGGGCAACTGGTAGCAAGTTTCAAGTATAAGGGCGTTGCCGGTTGTGGATTTCCGGCGGTTGTGCGCCACGGCATTGTTAAAACTGCCGCCAATATTCATCACAGTTGGATCGGGCAGGATGTCAACTGGATGTTGAGCGATATCAGCCGCTGCACGGTACTGACCGTCAATGACGCTGATGCTGCTGGCATTGCGGAAATGTCCTTTGGCGCCGGGCGCGGCCAAAAAGGGGTTGTGTTAATCCTGACCCTGGGAACCGGGATCGGTTCGGCCATTTTTGTGGATGGCAAGCTGGTACCCAACCTGGAGTTGGGACACATCAAGATTCGCGGCAGGGATGCAGAGAACCGCGCCTCAGACGCTGCCCGTCAGGACAAGGATTTGACCTGGAAAAAATATGCCAGGCGGCTTCAGGAATACCTGGATGAAGTGCAAGCCTTGGTCTGGCCGGATTTGATCATCATAGGCGGTGGAATCAGCAAGCAGACTGATGAATATCTGCCTCTGATTAAGTCCCAGGCAAAAATAATACCAGCCCAGTTGTTGAACCAGGCTGGCATTGTCGGTGCTGCAATGTACGCCCACCTGCAAAGCTGAACTAACCGCCTACCAGACCCCCGTCGGTAAGCTTGCGCATATCGCTGAAAATTGACTTGATTTCCGCTTCGGTCAGGGGTTGGCCGGTATCTTTGTGTTTAAGTTGCCCCTGAGCTGATTTTTCCAGCGCAACCTCCTGCACGGTCAAATCGCGACTCAAGGCCTCTTTTACCAGTGCCGCCCCAACGGAATAGCCGATGATTGGGTTGAGGGCGGTAACCACAATGGTATTCCGCGCCAACCAGCCTTCGGCTTTCGGCCGGTTGACTTTGATCCCTGCCACGCAGCGGTCGGTGAAGGCTTTGACCGCGCCGATAATCACATGCATCATTTCGAATAGATCGTGAGCAATGATCGGCATCATCACGTTGAGTTCAAGCTGCCCGGCTTGCGAAGCCAGACTGACGGCCGTATCCAGTCCGATCACGTGGAACATGGCCATATCGAGCATTTCGGCCAGCACCGGGTTGACTTTGCCCGGCATGATGGATGAACCCGGTTGGACCGCCGGCAGGCGGATTTCATCGAAGCCGGTGGATGGCCCGGACGAGAGCAGGCGCAAGTCGTTGGCGATGCGCACCAGAGTAATGGCCAGGGTGCGCATGGATGCCGAAAAGTCAGCCATGTCTGCCATGGACTGCATGCTCTCGAACAAATTGTCCGATTCATACAGCGTCAGACCGGACACCTTCGAAAGGACTTTGATCATGCGCGGGTGATAGTCATGGTGCGCGTTCAGGCCGGTACCGGTGGCGGTGCCCCCAATTCCCAACCGGCGCAGGCCTTCCGCGGCGCGGCTGATGCGCTCAGCATCCCGTTCCACCGCGCGGGCATAACCGCCAAATTCCTGCCCAAGGCGCACAGGTACGGCGTCCTGCAAGTGCGTGCGCCCGGACTTGACTACATCGTCGAATTCTACTGCCTTGCCGTTGAGGGTTTCGGCCAGATTGCCGACGACCCCCAGCAGCTCATCCAGACGCCACAGGCAGCCCAATCGGATGGCTGTCGGGATGCAGTCATTGGTGGATTGCGACATATTGACATGATCATTGGCGTTGACCGTGTACTGCCCCAACGCACCGCCCACAAGTACAGTGGCGCGGTTGGCGATCACTTCGTTCACATTCATATTATGGCTGGTTCCAGCCCCCGCCTGAAATGGGTCAACCACGAACTGCGAAGCCCACTTGTTTGCCATCACTTCTTCCCCGGCCTGGATGATCGCATTGGCAATTTTAGGATCCAGCAGGCCTACATCCCGGTTGACCTCAGCGGCGGCCCGTTTAATCAGCGCCATCGACCACACGAATGCCCGGTACGGCATTAAACCGGTGATCGGAAAGTTCTCTACCGCGCGTTGCGTCTGCGGACCGTAGAGAGCATCAGCCGGGACTTTGATTTCCCCCAGAGAATCACGTTCGATGCGGAAATTTGTTTCAGACATGGACATTCCCTATCTCCTAAGTCAGAAAATTTCTAAATAAAAGAGGAAGTCAAAATGACTTCCTCTAAATCCACACCCTGGATTAACCAGCCGCGCTGTAACCCGGCCCCTCCGAGTAAAACTTGTAATTCTCCTTGATGTCGGGGGTCAGGTCGACCACCTCGCCGGCAGCCAGGGTACGGGTGCCTTCCAGGTGAACATCCTCGCCATCGTGGTTTGAACCGTCAAAAACTTCGGCATGGCCGGGCGTGCCGACCGGCCAGGAAACTTTTTCTCCGCCCTTTGCAGTGTATGCCGACGGCACCTCATCTTCCGGGAAAATAGCCGCGAATGGGCACTCAGGGATACAGGCGCCGCAATCGATGCAGGTGTCAGGGTCGATATAGAACCAGGGATACTTATCTTCGGGTTTTCCGGGGACAATGCATTCCACTGGACAAACCGTTGCGCAACCGCCGTCGCGCAGGCAAAGACTGGTAATAATATGGGTCATTTTTTCCTCCAGTTGGGATATAAAGGGGGTGCGGAATGAGACGGGTTTCTTTAATTATACCCCTTGCAAGTAGTGTAAACTTGACTGATAAAATTGTAGCCAGCCCCTAAACCTTTGTCAAGCCAAACGTACCCGCTGTAAGCCCAAAGTAGGAATGTCCCCTTTTACCAAAGTTAAAATGTCCCCTAAGTGGAGACAGAAAAGTGGACCAACTACACACAATGAGCGACGAAGAAATCACACGATTACAAATCATGACCCTGTTTGGTCAGAAACAACTGACGCAAAAGCAAGCGGCAGAACAGCTCAAGCTTAGTGTCCGGCAAATAAAACGGCTGTGGCAGCGATACAAAGAGCACGGCCCAGCCGGATTGATCCATAAGAGCCGGGGAAAACCGAGCCACAACCAGGTCGACCCGGAAGTCCAACAGCGCGCCATTGACCTACTGTTGGAACACTACCGCGACTTTGGCCCGACATTGGCGACCGAAAAGCTGTTGGAGGTGCATGGCCTTCGGATATCGGATGAAAAGGTACGTCAAATCATGATCGCGGAAGGGCTATGGAAAACACGGCGGAAATGCAAGCTTCAAGTGTTTCAAATGCGCCAGCGGCGCGCCAGGTTTGGGGAACTGGTGCAGATCGATGGGTCAGATTATGACTGGTTTGAAGGGCGCAGCCCCAGGTGCACCCTGTTGGTGTTCGTGGACGACGCCACCGGGAAATTGGTTGAATTACAGTTCGTGCCCGACGAGAGTTTCAATGCCTACTGCGAGGCAGCTCAACGCTACTTCGAGCACTACGGCAAGCCTGGAGCCTTTTACAGCGACAAGCACGGCATCTTTCACCTCAATAACCCCAGGTTGACGCGTGGAGATGGCTTAACGGACTTTGGCCGGGCGATGCAAGCCTTGGGAATTCAGATCATCTGCGCCAACACGCCCCAGGCCAAGGGTCGCGTGGAACGAGCCAACCAGACCTTGCAGGATCGACTGACCAAAGAACTGCGCTTACGCGGCATCTCGACGCCCGCGGAAGCCAACCAATGGCTGCCGGAGTACATGCAGGATTTCAATCAACGCTTCGCCTCTGCCCCGCGCAGCAGCCTGGATGCCCATTCTCCCCTCACCGAAATGGATCAACTGGACCGAATTTTATGCCGCAAGGCACAACGAACCTTATCTAAAAACTTGACCATCCAGTATGATAGAACCATCTATCAGATCCGGGTCAACCGCCCAGCCTATGCCATGAAAAATGCAACCGTTACCATCCTGGAAAGCCCCAAAGGAGAGATCACCATCCTTTACAAAAATCAACCCTTGCCTTTCGAAATCTATCAGCAACAGGAAAAACAGGCCAGGGTGGTTCCAGCTAAGTCTATCGACTTTGAACTCCGCAACGCGGCCAATGCACATCCGCCCGCTAAAGATCATCCCTGGCGTAAAGGCTTTGCTACCCCCTTATCCAAACCCAGTGCTCCAACTGAGGGGGACAGTTTAACTTTGTCAGACTAGGGGACATTTTAACTTTGGGCTAACAACACTGCTAACAACATTGCTAACAACACTGGTGTGCTCACATCAGGTAAAACTACCTGCTCTGAAAGTGCTATTTGGCAAAGATCAAAACTTTGGTAAGCGAGTGTACTTCCATACGGGTATACAATTTATCCAGATGATGCTTGGGGGTGCGCACATTGAAGAGATTTATAATGAACCATCCAGCGATTTCGAACTAAATAGACAGAGTGAACCTGAAACAACAGGTTTAATGGACGTATTCACTGGAATATGCAGCAGACATTTGGGCTACATCTCCAAACTTACGTAGTGATAAGGATGATTTAAATGGAAACTGCTTCTTTGCTCCCTCTGATTCAAAGCTACAAGTCAGACCCAGAGTCAGTCTACAACACCTGGTTTATTAGCAGCGAAGAGCGCATGAAAGCTTTCCGTTCTATTCGACGTGGGGTGCGTGACCTGGTGGATGCGATCTCGGCAGGAAGTTTTGGGAATGACTTTAAAGGCTCTCCGTTGGAAGTAGTACTGACCGCTATTACCGAGCAAAAGCAGGTATTCGAAGGAGCAGCACATTCATTCTTCTGGAAACCGAAGCTACGCATCCCTGACATCTATGAAAACGAGAGCAATAAGCGGAAGTTTGGTGCCTTTTTGGAAACTTGCCTGAATGCAACGCGCGAGGACCAAATTTTAACGGCCATGAGTCGTCTGGCTGCGATGCAGATTAAAGGATTGGGTCCATCGGTGGCCAATATCGTCTATTTTCTCCACCCTACTCTAATACCCCCCATTAATACGGCGATGATGAATGGATTCAACGCGTTGTTTAACGATAATAAAAAGCTAGGTTCCTGGGAAGCCTACCTTGGAATGCGTCAAACGCTTCTCCAAACCAATGAAGCCGTGCGTTCATATCTCTCTAAAGATCTAGGCGCTTTTGCAGGATTGTTATACGAATTGGGGATCGGGAGGTTAATCCATGGAGGTGCTGTGCCATGGGGTCTACAACTTGAAAAGGCTAAAGCAGAGAAGTTGGCTCAGACACGTCATAATGATGTGGTCTCGGAACTGGCAGAGGAGTCAGAACATACCCACATGCAATACATGCTGATCCAGATCGGACGGGCCCTTCATTACAATGTTTACATAGCCCGGAACGATCGCCACCGCGAGTGGGAAGATCAGTTATTTTCGATGCTTACCGTCCCCGATTTGCCGCCATTGAACTGGTCCCCAGAAGTTCTGGCTACAGTGCGACTGATTGATGTAATTTGGTTGGAACCGGATTCAAACAAAATCGTGGGAGCTTTCGAAATTGAGAAAAGTACCTCTATTTATTCGGGTATTTTACGCTTAGAAGATCTATATCACTCTCTCCGTGATTGTAATTGCAACCTGTACCTGGTAGCGCCCAATCAGCGTGAAAAAGAAGTGATGGCACAACTCGCTCGCCCGGCATTTAAGCAGGCCTTGAGAGAAATCGATCTGGCGTATATTTCCTTCAACGATCTACACGAGTATTGCGGCGCAATGTGCAAATTCGGGGAAGATATTTCAATCTTGAAGAAGATCACGCACAGTTCCGTTAATTGAGACCCAATCGGTAAAGCTACCTGACGTATGTTTAAACCCAAAACGCCCATTATTGGGCGTCTCGGAAAAAAGTAGCGGGGAGTGGATTCGAGCCACTGACCTCCGGGTTACTCCGAAAGCACTCGGAGCGGTGTGAGTAAAAATCCTGAATCCGTGCCACCGGTACGCCCTGCACGAAGTGCATGGGTTTGTGCGGCGGGTTCTGCAAACCCTGGCACTGCCCGCCAGGGCAAGTGTCAGCCAAACCGACGAACGCAGGTTGCGAAGCACCCTGTGGGTTCTTGCTTGCCCGGTGCGCAGCGATCCCACCAAGGGACGATGTAGTTGATCGATGTGCGCATAGTATACTTTTTGCGTGGGTTCGTCAAGTACTTTTTTAGTCCTTTTTTGTATACCATTTTGCTTTTTTTTGGGCAGTTTCTTTAGCAATTCAGATCTTAAAACCACATCACCGTTGAACTGATAATCGCAGCAAAAACGTCCAATACCAACGAGTGGGTTATTGGTTGCTGGTGCACGCGTAGTAATACCATTCGCAACTTCAAAAACCTGTAAGGGGTACATGCTGCATTCTTCATCTGTATCGGCAGGTTCGCCTATTCCAATTTATCAGTTCCAGCCTGTTGATCAAGCGATGCATCGAACCGCGCCATTCCATGGCAAATACGGTAAAGATTACAGTTATATCCGATATTTGCTGTAATCCGTACACTTTCCCAATCGTCAGCGATTTGTGCATCGAATCATTTCGAAACGATGGTTACTTGCGTCTCTCGATAAATTCACGCACAATACCTAACGCCTGGTCAGTCCTGGCGATCGACTTGCTTCCTTCGCGTTCAATACCGTACAGGGCGCGGATGGCGTCGACCGTCTCCGGGACGACAATCGCCTGGTTGTAAACCTGGTAGTTGTAGAACAGCTCGTTCCCTTTGACGGTCAGGCTGTCTTCCCACAAACCCACCTCCCACATATCTCCGCGCGGGCGACCAAGGTCTGCCATCAATTCCAGGGTGCTGTTAAGCGCCACCACGCCGTCAGAAGCACGCAAGAAGGCGATTCGTGGAGCGGCGCGGAAAGCCGCCAACACCTCTTCTCTCGTAACCTCGCGAGTGAGTTCCACGCTCCAGGCATGCAGGTGACTGTTAGTGTGTGCAGCCACCACTGCAATCGTGACCACGTCCAACTCCGGATCGACTGTCTGTGCGTCCGGGCCCTGGTGAGAAGGGATGGTAGTTTCGGGGACGACCGTGTTCATCACCCCCGAATGATCCGATTCCCACGGGTCAGTGGCCCGGCGAATGAGCACCCCGCGGGCTTTCTTTAGCAATCCCGCTATCTTCAGAGCACTCAGGGTGCGCACGATGCTGGTGGTGTTGCAGGAAACCACACGGGTCGCATCTCGACCCAGGGCGCTTTCGTAGTTAGCCTGCGCCACAAAGGAGTGCTCGGTCAGGCTATGCTCCTCTCCACCCTGGAAAACAGCTTTAACTCCATGTTCCCGGTAATGCTTCAGGTTCTTTGCGCCAATGCCTTTGGGGGTACAGTCAGCGACCACATCGACCCGCTCGAGCAGGTCATCCAGGGTACCCCGCAGGGGGATGCCTGCGACGCGCATTCCATCCACCGCCTCGCTGGTCGAGGCGAACACTGGGTAGCCCTTCTCAACCGCTACCTTGATGCGCCAGTCACTGACAACATCAGCAATGCCGACCAGTAGCATGTCATCCTGGGCAGCGACCGCGTCGGCGACGCGTTTTCCGATCACGCCATAACCATTTAATACAACTCGTATTTTTAAATCGGACATTTTATATCCTCCTTGTTAAATCATATCGATGAGAGTGCTGAGAAATGACTATCAATCCGAGAAAAATATTCCGTCGCATGGTTGGAATTTCTTTTTTTACTGGCCAAGCCAGGCTAGAGTGCGCGGCATACTGAACCGTGATCATCAGTTCTTCGTCTGTATGAATGACGAGAACAGCGACCCGGCGGGCATTCGCGGAAATCACGCCCGCATTGGCTGCGTCTTTATCCACAGCAGCATCCAGACTTGCCCTCCGTCTGGGCGCCGGCGGGCGTGGACAGAAACTTTTGCCGACAGTGGTCACTGCAAAAGTAGAACGTCTTTCCATCGCGTTCCGCGTGGAGAGCGGTTGTTTCGTCCACGGTCATTCCGCAGATGGGGTCTTTGGTCACGGATTTCGTTTCTTTCATTGTCATGTTCCTTTCTTGGTTGTTGTTGTCACTATCTTGTGATTCCGGTTTTCACGTTGTTTTGTGTAAATCAAAAATTCTTACTCCCGTTCCTCAACAAATTGGTCATGGTTTGGCATCAGGCTTAGGCCCGGCTTTGGCTTCATGTTTAAGCTTAGCCTTGACATCAGTTTGAGGCTCGACTTTGTCTTTATGTTGATGTCTGGCTTTTGCTTCAGCCTTAGTCTCGGCATTTGCCTCAGGTTTGGGCCTGGCTTCATCTTCAGGTTTAGGCTCAGCTTTTGCTTCAGGTTTAGGCTCGGCCTTGGCTTCAACTTTCTGAATCTCCCGCTCCGTCTCCTCCCATTCCTGAACTGCTCGAACGTCCTCGCGCCCCAGTTCCTCGTAGAGTTCATGGACTCGCTTGACGATCTGCGGCGTCACACCAGACGGTGTCTTGGCTTTTGCCTCAGGTTTAGGCTCTGCGTTTGCTTCAGGCTTGGGTTCAGCGTTTGCCTCAGGCTTAGGCTCCGATTTGGCTTCAAGTTTAGTCTCAGCTTTGGCTTCAGGCTTAGGTTCAGCGTTTGCTTCAGGCTGAGACTCAGCCTTGGGTTCAGGTTTAGGCTCGGCCGCTGTCTTGCCAGGCTGACGGATGCCAGCCAGCTTGGTGCGCTTCAGCAACAGCGCATTGATCGCCACCAAGAGGGTGCTGCCGGACATTGACAGTGCTGCGACCTCCGGACTCAGTACGAATGGGTACAAGACGCCCGCAGCGAGCGGGAACGCGATTACGTTGTAGCCCACCGCCCACCAAAGATTCTGGTGCATCTTTCGCAATGTTGCGTGCGACAACTCGATCGCGACGACGATGTCAAACGGGTCGCTCTTCATCAGCACTACATCGGCGCTTTCCATCGCGACATCGGTACCGGCGCCAATGGCAAAACCCACGTTAGCCTGGGTTAACGCTGGCGCGTCGTTGACCCCATCGCCCACCATCCCGACCCTCTTTCCCGTAGCCTGCAGCTCCTTCACTTTCTCGGCCTTCTGGCCCGGCAGCACGTCGGCTAACACGCTGTCGATGCCGAGATCCGCGGCGATGCGTTTGGCTGTAGCTGCATTGTCGCCAGTCAGCATCACCACTTCGATCTTGCGTTCGCGCAGCTTTGCCACCGCTGCCTTGGAGGTTGGCCTGATTGCATCGGCGATGGCGATGAGGCCAATCACGCGAGCGGCCTGAGCCACATGGACTACGGTGCGGCCGTCCCCCTGTAGGCGGGTGGCTTCGGCCTCCAGGGGACCGAGCGCGAGCTTTTGTGTATCCATCAGCAGCCGGTTGCCGAGGAACACCGTTCCGCCAGCAGTCTCGGCGCGTGCGCCCATGCCGTCGAGACTTTCGAATCCTGTCGGCGCCGCGATGGTGAGGTTTGCCGCCCGGCGTAGGATTGCCTGGGCCAGCGGATGGTCGGACCCCTGCTCGGCGGCTGCGGCGGCGGTCAGCACCACGTCCTCGGTGACCCCGTCCGCCGTCACGATCGCCACGACTTCCGGCTGGCCGATGGTGAGCGTACCGGTCTTATCGAAGATGATGACGTTGAGCTTGGTGGCATCTTCAAGCGCCGAGGCGTTCTTGAACAGAATGCCGTTCATTGCACCCAAGCCGGTACTTACCATGACCGCCATAGGCGTCGCAAGTCCCAACGCATCCGGGCAGGCGATCACGAAGACCGTGATGGTCAGAGTCACCGCGAACAGCAGCGGCTGTCCGATCCACCAGAACCACACCCCAAACGTTGCAAGACCGATGAGGATCGCAGCAATCACCAGCCATTGCGCGGCCTTGTCCGCCAGGAGTTGCGCCGGCGCTTTTGAGTTCTGCGCCTCCTGCACCAGCTTTACGATCTGTGCCAGCGCCGTGTCGGCGCCGACCTTCGTCGCCTTGTACTGGAAGCTGCCGCTCTTGTTGATGGTCGCACCGATCACGGTGGCGCCCGGCCCCTTCTGGACCGGCATCGACTCGCCGGTGAGCATGGACTCGTCGACTAGTGATTCGCCGGTCTCCACTGTGCCGTCGACCGGAATCTTGCCGCCCGGCCGGATCACGACGATCTCGCCCTCCAGCACCTCCGCCGTCGGAACTTCAACCTCGGCGCCGTTGCGGATTACGGAGGCCTTCGCCGGTGTGAGATTCATCAGCGCCTTGATGGCGGACGACGCACCGGCGCGGGCACGCATTTCCATCCAGTGGCCGAGCAGGATGAAAACTAGGAGGACGGCTGCGGCTTCGAAGAACTGCCCGCCCTCCTTGAAGAAGAAAGTGGAACCGACACTGTAGAGATACCCGGTGCCGACGCTTAACACGACCAACACCGCCATGCTCAGGGTGCCCGTCTTAAGCGCGCGCCAAGCGGAGACGAAGAACGGCCAGCTCGGATAGAGAATCGCGGCGCTTGCGAGGAAGAACAGCCACAGGTTGAGCTCCAGCCCGAACGGTGGAGTCGGCGGCTTGAGGAAGCTTCCCATCGGTGCATAGACAAAGATCGGCACGGTGAAGATCAGGCAGATCCAGAAACGGTTGCGCATGTCGCGGACCATGGCCGGTAGGTCCTTGTCGCCATGGCCCATCTCAAACGCCATATCCGCCGACATTGCGGGCTGTGCACCGGGCGCCGCGTGGCCCTCGTGACCGGCGACTGCGGTAGCGACGGGGGCGGCCGGGGAAGCTTTCGGCACAGCGTCCACTGGCGTTGAAGCGGAGGCTGGTGCAGCTTTTGGCGTCGGCACTACAGCACGCTTGCGGGCTGGCTTGTGTTCGCTCACATGCTTGGGTAAAGTGTCGCCCGCACACTGATACCCGCATTGGTGCACGGCCGCCTTGATATCGGCGATCTCGAGTCGGGTTTCGTCGTAGCGCACTGTGGCGCTTCCCGCAGCGTAATTCACTGTAACGCTTTTGACACCCGGCACCTTGCCAATCCGCTTTTCCACTCCGCGCGAACTCAATGCTGACAGCATGCCGCGCACTTCAATAACGCTCGTTTTCATCGCGCCTTCTTGGTTGTCTTCATCTTTACGATAAGCCTGCCTTTTTACATCCGTGGTTACTTCCTTAGCCACCTCGCCATGCGGCGGTTTCGATTCGGGAGCTTTAGGCTGCTCGGAATTGCGTTTCATAATGGGTATTTTCCTTTCTTTGCGATGACACGAGTTTAGCGAGTTGCAGGATACTGGTTGTCATGTTCATGTCCTTTCCATCGCGGCTTTATATTCCCCACGGCGCGCAGCCTGGTTTAACTTGGCTCGATGATACAGAGCTTGTTGTGCTGCCAATACGTGAGCCTCCTCGCCTTGCCAAATCTCCAAAGCCGGTTGCTGAATGGCGCGGGCAAACGAAAACGACAACGCCCAAGGCAGTCGCGACTTGAATCTAACATTCATGGCATTCAAACGGGCCGAGGCCAGTTCACTGGATTGTCCGCCCGACAAGAAAGCAATCACCGGAACGGCAGCGGGGACGGCTCGCAAGAGACATCTCACCGTGGCGTCGGCCACCTCGTTCACCGCTACTTGCTTGGGACAGGATAATCCCGGAAGCACCATGTTGGGCTTTAGGATCATTCCTTCCAGCGTTATCCGTTGGGTGTAAAGCTGGTTAAAAACCGTTCGCAGGACTTCCTCCGTAACCTCGCTGTACCGCTCCAGGGTATGCTCGTCGTCCATGAGTACTTCCGGCTCGACGACGGGGACCAGTCCTTCTTCCTGGCACAACGCGGCATAGCGAGCCAATGCCTGCGCGTTGGCCTCGATGCAACCCCGGCTAGGAATGCCATCGCCCACGGCAATCACCGCGCGCCACTTGGCAAATCGGGCACCCATTTGAAAATATTCCTTGAGGCGGTCGCGCAATCCATCCAGACCTTCGGTTATTTTCTCTCCTGGATGACCCGCCATTTCTTTCGCGCCGGTGTCTACCTTGATGCCCGGAATGATGCCCGCGTCGGTGATGACTTTAATAAACGGAGTCCCATCTTTCTTGGCCTGGCGGATGGTCTCATCATAAAGGATGACGCCACTTATAGACTCACATAAACCAGGAGTGGTCACAATCAACTCCCTATAGGTGCGTCGTGCCTCCTCGGTCTGGGGAATCCCCAACCTGGCAAATCGTTTGTTGCAGGTTGGATTACTTTCATCCATCGCCAGCAAGCCCTTGTCGCCAGCGACCAGCGTCCTTGTGGTGTTTATAAGCTCTTGTGCATTCATATGGGGTTACTCCATTTCCAGTTCCGGATTTCAGGCATATTTCTGCCATATTAGTCGATATATTAGTACAGGTTTCATAACCACCCCCCGCAAAAACCCGCTCGTTGCAAGCCGCTGGCGATATAAGGGCAGTCTCGCAACAATCGCCACAATAAGCCGGTACGATAATTTTCGATCATCAGGACGATCGGCCCTTGATTGAGCCCGTAATGCCAAGGCGATACCCAGCCATGGCGGTTGCCGAAATTTCCCGGGTAGGTTGGGTTAAAAGATGCCTTGAAGCCGTAGGGGTTGGACTTTGTTAATTTGACGTCATGAATACAGTAATCGAGCGCGGGTAGTACGATCTCGGGTGCGAATGGCAGCGATGCCGCCACTGCCCACGGCGCGATAGTACCATCGTCGGGCCCGTACGGCACACCTCGGCCCACGTAATCGAAGAATTGTTGATCGATGCCATTGACTTTTATCTTACGACGTCCGGGGCCGTCGCTCGCGGTAATTCCCCAGCAACAGCGGCCATAGCCTACGAACTTGTGTGGATTTTCCATTGCGTACTGTTGCTGGACATAAGTCGCGCGACGGCTGTTCTCGAAATAATCGATACCTTTTTCGCGCATGAACCCGTCTTGAATGCCGCGAAAATCAATCCAGATATGCGAGAGCTGGTGGGTGAATAACGGCCCGGCGTAAAGATATTCATAACCGTAACAGTTTTCCCATCGGTAAGTAGACGTCCACGCAACGTAGCTGCTTTCGGGCAGTGGATGAGTAGGCGAGCCCAACCCCAGGATATACAGCAGCAGCGCCTCATCGTAGCCTTCCCAACGGTATTTGAGAAATCCGCTTTTGGGCTTCCAGCCGTGCGTAACCGTTGCGCCACGGTTTTGCGCCCATTGCCAATCCGCACGGCGATAGAGAGCGTCTGCGAGCGTGCGGATTTCAAGCTCGTCGGATGTATCCGCGTCAAAATAAATTCCCGCCGTCAGCGCACCCGCCAGCAAAAAAGCGCTGTCTACCGTTGATAGTTCGCTTTGCCAGGCGCGCCGGCCGGTCTGCATGTCGAGAAAATGATAATAAAAGCCCCGGTAGCCAGTCGCGTCGGGTTCAGAGCCTTGCGGGCTGTTCCAGAAAAAACGCAGGGTTGTCAGCGTTCGTTCTACCGCCGCGGCACGCGACATAAACCCGCGTTCAACAGCCACCGGGTAAGCCGCCAATGCGAGGCCGGTGGCGGCAATACTGGCAGGCCAATCCGCTGCGGTCTTATCGATCACCAACCCATTGGCTGGATTTGATTCATGGAGAAAGTATTTGAATGATTCGTGCTGAAGCTTTCCCAGTTCGGCGTCGACGGTTAGTTTCTGACTGCTCATGGTTTCACCGGTCTGTCGGCTTCAGGGGAAACATGAATGTAAAGGTGACAGCGTGCGACGGAGTGACGACGAATCCAGCAACATTGAGCGTTTAATGGAATTTCCATCTTGCACTTCTATAAAGAATCCTTCAGACTCCAACATAAAACCATCCTGTTAGTAAGAGATGGTCTTTTACTACAAACTATCCTATTCGAAAGGGGCTATCTATGTCCCTAATACGACCTACAAAATATCTAAAAAATTTGTCACTAATTTGAAATTAAACTTGTGTCGCGTGAGGTCACAACAAAGTGCCGGTACAGTACGTCGCATTTGTTTATAGGTGCTGCCAAAGTAAAAAAGCTAGTTTTCAGGATCGTGTATTTGAATTGACCAACACCAAACTTGCTGTTGTCACGGAAGCGTTTCACACGCATGTTGTAATGATCTTTATCCGTTGGGCTCTACTTAATCCGATAAGCTAGTCAGCAGGCAAAAAACCTATCCAAATCGATATATTTTTGGTCTATCTTTAGAAGAGGAATGTGTTCAGAAAAATGTAAACAAACAATATAGACCTAAAGCCCTAACAACAACTTCCTAAAAAGGACCAATCGCATGTCTACACCAAAAACGCCCATTTCCGCGCTCTTTGCGTCCCCGAACCGGGTTCGTGAGAGGGATGGGCGTCTCGGAAACAGTAGCGGGGAGTGGATTCGAACCACTGACCTCCGGGTTACTCCGAAAGCACCCGGAGCCGGTGTGAGCAAAAATCCTGAATCCGTGCCATTTGTGCGGCGGGCTCTGCAAACCCTGGCACTGCCCGCCAGGGCAAGTGTCAGCCAACCTGACGAACTCTGGTTCTTGCTTGCCCGGCAGGCAGCAATAGTTGATCGATGTGCGTATAGTATCCTCTTTACCAGGGTTCGTCAAGTTCCCTAAGGTAATTGGAAAACTATCAGTTCTGTTTTGCGTTATGCTCCCGATCTGGTTTCTCATCGCAACTGGTTGAAGATTCAAGACAGCGGCATGATGCGCTGTTATTGAATTTACCAGAGATCGTGGAATAAAAATCCGGAATAAAAGGGAAGGTGTTCTCTTGCCGCAGGCCCTGCCGCTAACGTTACCGCAGACGTGAACCACGGGAAGCTATTTTTGGTTTACCTAATTAAAGAAACAGGGTGTTCCCCCAAACCACCAGAGTTATAATTTTCGCAGTTCTGCTTGTAGCGCTGGCCGGCGTGAATAAGTGCTTTTCAATCCATCCAGGTATGACAACCATTCGGCTTTCCTGCCGGAGGAAAGATAAGCCTGTTTCATCTTTGCCAACCAGCCTGCAGCGATAGCATAATATTTGCTCTGGGTTCTGGCGATTAACCCTTCTGCCTGTTTACGGCTGGCCTGGATTACCCAATCCGGGCGAAAGGGGAGAACAACATCCGCCACTTTTTCGATCAGGGAATAATTCCATTCGCCGGCTTTATCGGCGACACCAATCGCTTGATCCCATTCCTCTTCAAAAAGATAGACATCGGCAAGCACATTCGCGTGGTGTGAATCCTGAAGTGTATGCATCAGGGCTGATCGTAAATTGTCCCAATTTACATCAGATAACTTTTTGAGTGTGCTGTACAGTTCCAGAGAAGGCAGACTAGTGAACGCTGCTTGATAAGATTGAATGGCTTGATCAATCTGTCCCTGGGTCTCTTCAATCGGCCCAAGCCAGACACCCAGATCATGTTTGCTGCCGTCCAACTCTAACCCTTTCTCTGCCAGGCGCAGCGCATCTGGCAAGCGCCCGGTGTCTCGCAACGCTTTGGCGACCATCAGGGCATCATTGGCTTGAGTCAGGGTTTTCCATGCAACATCCACTGCTTTTTCAAACTCTTCCATCTTTATCTGTTTGAGAATATAGCGTCGATACTCACCAGCTTCAAGACATAACTTGAGGTATTCTTCTACACGGTTCTGGCGTTCCAGAATGTTCAATTTGGCTTCGATCAGGATTGTGTCATCGAAATCATAGTCCTCCAATTCATTCGATGCTTCATCTGACCAGCCGCGATTCACAGCGGCAAGGATCACATCCAGGCCATCAATCCCATAAGCGCTTAATTCTTCAATCACCGGTTCCAGTTCTTTAAACAGGCTGCGGCGCTCGGCTTTACTGAGGTCCGCGCTCAGAATGGCTTCAACAAGAGGCAAAGCTAATTCACCAAAAAAGCCACCCAACGCGCCGTCGGAATCATCAAATTGTTCAAAACTCCCGCTGACTTCGGTTAGAAGGGTTGTCAGAATTACCAGCGCCCCCTGTGCATCACCGGACTCTAGGAACTCATAGGCTGTATCACGAACACGATCCAGTTGGTCGACCATACCACCCACCATCCAGTATGCTTCTGACATGCGGTAACCACGCAAACTGTGCAAGATACTCTGGATTTGCCGCTTGTATTCTGTCTTTGATACTTCCGTTTTACGCTTTCTTCGTGATTGGGCAGGTTGGGGTTTAGCTGATGTGTTTGGAACGGCAGCCTGTAGCCAGGAATACAAATCCGGATTTTTATCCACCATTTTTGCAATCAGGCACACCAGAGCGTTTTTATCCAGTTGCCCCAACAGCTCTTTGATATTCTTTTGCTCGATAAAAGCATCCGGATGATGAATATAGGTGAGCATTAAGGCAATGATATGCTTGCAGTAACCACCCCAGTCATACGGACAAGTGCAGGAAGCTTCCTGAATACCGCCTTCGTCCAGTTGAACGCTCAGCTGATAAAATGGCGCACTGCTGCCTTCGCATTTCCCTGTTAGAAAGGCTCCCTGCCGGAAGGTGTCAAAGACTGCATCGGATTGGTATAACTCATACCCACGCGAAAAGCTTTCTGGGGATGATAAGGATTTAAGAGCGCTTTCGGTAATTTTCTCGGCCATACGAATATTCCCATATTTGATTTTACACCTGCCCAGTTGGTCAACTCCAATCAAAAATAGGTAAATCCTTTTCTTATAAAATCTTCCACCAATAAATTATGGGGCACAAAGTTTTAGTTGGAATTGGAAAATAGGATTCGCTGGAAATTAACTTTATCGGCAATAGACCAGCCTGAGCTAGTGAAAGGGCCGTCTTTTCGACCAAAATACTGTTGGTTGTCAGCCCGATATTTTGGGTCCGGGTAATAGATGAGTTTTTATCGACCAGGGCGCAGCGAATATGGATCCCGCTCAAACGTTGTGCACCAAAATTACTGCCTGTCAGCGCGCCGGCCGCCCAAAAGGGCCACGTAACAGGCTAAACTCGTCGAAGAAGAATGCGCAACGCTGACACGTACCGCTAATCCAATGACCGAATCAATACCATAAATGCTGAGGCGATAGCGGAGGCGTGTTTTGCACTGCCCCAACGGGTGAAAATACTCGATAAATCAAGTTTGGTGTAGTTAACCTTTACTTGCCAGTGTGTGAAGTGCGATCCTCGGATCGGAAAACAAGCTTTGATCGGTTGATGCATATTCGGAATAATAGGCACCCTCTGCACAAGCACGACAGAGAGTGAGTTCTCCAACCCTAGTCTCACGTTCGTTCATAATTTCCTCTCCACAGGCGGAGCAATTTACACGCACGCCAGGCCGGGAAACGATAGCGTTGACCGCAGTGTTTAGGAATACCGGATACACAGTAAACATCGCGGGGTCAGGCATGGTTTGGTAAGCCTGCATCTGGGCAAAATAATGGCGCGGTTCATCGGGTGCGTAGTCGTAGGCCTTCTCACGGATATCCAACGCCGGGGAGACGCGAACTGCCTGACCAGTTTCAATATCTACAAAAACGGCTGCTGTTTTCCCGTAATCCTCAACTCGCAGGGTGCGGTGGCCAACTGTACAACCTGTAGCGGCAGAAATTCCATCGGCAAAACAACCATCGGTTTCAATGATTACAAGGAGCCGTTTTTTAGCAGGCGGCTCATTAAATCCGATAGAATGCATACCCAACAGTCCCAGGCGGACGCCAAGGATCTGGCGCGGGCAAAGATGCTGGTGATCGCGAGATGAGATATCGAGTAGCGCTTTAAGGTCTGACATGGTTCCCTCACACAAAAAGGCTGTCTCATAAGATGGAGACAGCCTGCTGTGCCATCAAGCCAAGTGATCAGCCAGGGGTGTCTCCTTTCCAATGACCTTACGGTCGGGGGGCTGGTCCGTTTCCGGTCCAACCGGGGCCGCTTGCTCTAGCGGCCGGCCTGGCTGCCGTTAGCATTCGCCGGCAGGCAGCCAGACTCGGAGAAGAATGAGAAGATGAACTTTATCCTTTTATCCTCAGGCTTTTACAACCTTGACCATCGTGTCATAAAATACTGCACTGCCGCCTACCGGGTCAACAAGAGTGGTGTTACCCAGGTAAGGATCAACGCGCATAGCGGCATTGCAATGCAAACCGCGCACGCGCCGTGGGTCGCCTTTTATCTGCTCGCCATCGATGAAGAAATCGACACCACCGTAAGCGAAGTGGCCAAAGCCCAGAGCAAAGGAGATTACACCTGGGCGCATACCCTGGACGACTTTCACCTTGCCAGCCATGGCCACTTTGGTCCCGTTGTGCAGGTCCCACACCCCTTCCGGGTTGGATGCAGAGACAATCTTGACGCGATCGCCATCTTTCAGCCCTAACCGTTGAGCATCTGATCCATTCATCACTACAGCATTCTCGGGCAGGAGGGCGGTCAACCAGTAGTTGCCGGAGGTGCGGCTCTTGGTCTGCATAATTTCACGGTGGGTAATCAGACGCAGGTCGTACTCGGCCCCATCCTCTACTGGCTTGCCAGTCACATCAAGCTGCGGGGGAATGTATCTGGCATATCCAGCCAAGTTCTTACCGGTCATAGCACTCTTTACACCGTAAGTTTTCTCCTGGTAGATATTCACTAGGCGACCATACTTATTAGCCACTTGGTTGCCCTTATAGCCTTTTGCGAAGTCTTGGAAACGCCCGCCCCGATTGAGCACATAGACAACCTTGGGCCACAACGCCTCACCGACTATGGCTTTCCAGCGAGCAGGATCGAATACTGACTTGGGCAGATATTTACGCGCCTCTTCGAACAGGCGCATCTCTTCCGCATCTGCATCGGGCACTGTATCGGAACCATCTTCCTTCTCACCAAAGGCCAGGTTAGCCACCATGCGCAGGTAGAGGTCGTCCTGGTGTGTAAAGTCACCACCATCCCCCAGTCCACCCTTACCGAAGTTTTTCAGACCCAGCTTTTCAGCCAAACCGAGCAGAACCGCTTCCAGGCTGATGGGCATCGCCTGCCCAAATACATTGACTTCTTCCACCAATGGCGCAATGACCGGCTGGCGGATGCCCTGTACTTTGAAGGGAATCGAGGGATGCGAGCCGTTGAATTCCCAACGTTCCAGGTAACTGGTGTCTGGGAAGATATAGTCAGCGTACATTGATGTCTCGCCAATTGTGATGTCGAAAGTCACGAACATTGGCAACTTCTTCGGGTCGGTGAGTATCTCGATCAGTTTGTGCCCGGCAGGTAGCGAGTACACCGGCGAACCCATATACAAGAATAAATTCTTGACCGCATAGGGATAAGCCTCGCCGATTGAGGGAATGACTTCCTGATAAATATCGCTGGCCAGCGGGTACCAGTTGCGTTGGGCTGGGTAACGTTTGTCTTCCGGTAAGTTGGAATAGATGGTTGACTCTTGGTACTTGGCATCGTGGCGGATGATCGAAGTACCGAAGGGTGCCTTTTTCCCTGTAGATAGACTCGCGATTGGGAAAGGTTGACCTTTCTTGCCGCCTGCGGCATCGTAGGTGGAGAGTTTGATCATGCCACCGGCGTAATCAAAGTTGCCGATCAGAGCATTGAGAGTGTACCAGGCCAGCACATTATAGAATCCGTTGGTGTGCTGCGAAACGCCGCGGTGAATGTCAGCGCAGGCTTTCTTCCCGTGGTTGGTAAACTCCTGAGCCAGCGTCACCAAATCGGCTGCATTCAAGCCGCATAGATCAGCCCACTCCTCGATGGTGTGTTCGCGAGCGGCGTCGGCGATAATTTGCAGGCTAGATTTCACCATGAATTCGCCCAATTGGACGTTTTCGACAAACAAATCACCAGCAACCGCCTGGTCTTCTTCTTCGGCGTAGGGATCAAATGCAACCGGAATACCGTCTACAAGCGTGACGAAGTAATCGAAATCGTATGTCTTTTTCGGGTCGCTAACCATCGGGCGAGTTTCTTTTTCCATCAGCCCAATTTCGCTGGCGCGAAGGAAGGTGGTTGGTTTGCCATCCTTATCCAACTTGACCAACCACGGAGCTTCAGTCCAAGTCGGGTTGCCTGCTTTAGTAGCTGCGGCCTTGTTGGCAGCCGCAAGGTAAGACGCATCGTACCTGCCATTGTCGATAATCCACCGAATGAGCGCCAACGCCATCGCACCCTCGGTGCCCGGGCGAATGGGCAGCCATTTCCAAGCCTTTGCGGCAGTCTTGGATAGGCGTGGATCGACAACAGCGTACTTCAACGCACCATCCACAACTCCTTGTGTGATGGCGGAAGACCGCCAGGGTGGACCATAATTGCCCTCAAAGGGTGAAGCGCCTACAAAGATCACGAATTCGCTGTTGCGCACATCGCCCTGCCAGTAAAACTTATCGCCGCCTGTCCATTTGCCGTCCTCGTACTTTTCGGACATGGCTTTGCCGGTAAAGTAGAGCGATCCCTGACAGACGGTGGTGTGGCCATGTGTATTGGTCGTTCCAAAGCCATCGCGCATGAAGCGGTTGATGAAATCGCTGCGCCCGCCCTTCAGCCGGCCCCAATTAAACACCACCTGGTTGTTCTTCGGACCAAAATCGGGATGATCCGCATCGATCAATTTATCCAGATCAGCAGCAAAGGTCGTTTTGAATTCGGCAAGCAAGGCTGCTTTTTTGTCGGCATCCTTCTCACCCAAGATTTTCTTGACCGCATCCGCCATTGCCTTGGCAACTTTCGAATCTGTCAATGCAAAGGATTCGCGCAGACCGGGCACATTGCCTTCACCAAACAGATCTCCTCCTTCGACAATTTCCTGCAACGCCTGGTCAAACGGCACCGTTACCCATTGATTCTCGCCGCGCTTCGTGCCTGATTTGCGTTTGAGCACCTTTACAATCCGGTACGGGTCGTAAACCGTCTGCAGACCTGCCTGGCCTTTGGGGCAAATACCGCCCTCTACTTTGGCAGTCTCAGCAAAGGGGGTGTTGTAATTCAGATGAGGGCTGAGGGTCCAGGGACTGTATGGGTTCCCGTCGATCTTAACAGCTACGCCGTCCCTTAGCTTTACTTTGATACCGCAGACTGTGTTGCACTGCAGGCATGTCGAATAGATCTGATTCTCAAGTTGAGCCAGGGCATAAGCAGTCTGGTCATCAGTGTTTGCGAGCGCCGCGCTCACCTGCGGAAGCAAGCCCAGGAAGGCTGCCGCTCCTCCGGCGGCAGTCGAGATTTTGAGAAAATCACGCCGCGATAAGGAGTTTTTTTGAATGGATCGTTCCTCGATCCCATCCGGCATGTCATCCGCCGGTTGCGTTGAGAGCAGAGTCTTGTCGGTCATGTTAAGCTACCTCCTTGGGCTGTGTCAGGATTGGCAACCAGCGCAACCCCGCGAGAAAAACCAGTACGGCCAGAGATGCGGCCCACAGGCCTAAGAGCCACTCGGTGAGAGATGGAAAATAGGCAAAGGTGAGGCCTGGTCCTGAGAAGGCCTGTTCCAGCCCCTCGAGCTCAGGAGTCACCAGTGCCGGGATCAGGATATTCAGGCGAACGGCAATGAATGTGACTGCGATCAGGAAACCGGCCGCTGCGACATTTCGGAGAGAGCGCCGGCCAACGATCAATAAATATGCCGGGATGATCACGCCGAGGCCGAGATGTACGACCCAAAAGACCCACCAGTACGGTCCAAATAATACCAGCCGCAACGCATCAACGTGGGCGGGGATGGAAGCGTAATAACTGATCGAGTAATCTGCCCATTCCAGCAGCACGTCGAAGGCAAGCAGGCCGAGTACTATTTTGCCGAGGAACAGCACAAGATCGCGGTGCTCTTCCGTCCCCCGATTCGGGTCAAACAAAGCCGTAACGAACGTGAGAAGTGCCCCGCCGGATAACAGCGCACCAACCAGGAAAACGATGGGGGTGAGGCCCGAATTCCAGTAGGGACGCGAACCAAGGACACCAAATAGCGCCCCAACCCCGCCATGGAAGGCAATCGCCAGAGGGACGCCAATGCTACCCAGGGTGCGAAGTGTGCGCCGGTCAGCGGCCAGGGCCACAGCAGAGGTATCTCGGCGGCCAAAGGTCAGGAAGCGAGCCAGGGCGCTGCGGGTGCTCCACTCTGCCAGATCTCCCCGGAGTGCAAACCAAAACTCGACTAAAAGCAGGATGAAGTAAGCGGTGTAGAGCCAAATCATCCAGCCCATGATAGAGCTGAAATTGGTGCTAAACATCAGTTTCCAGGCACGCTCGGGGTGCCCAAGATCCAAAAAGATTAGGAACATTGCCGCGAAAAGCGTGACGAGCGCCACTAGTAAGGCAAGTTTCCCCACTTTTTCCAATCTGCGGACATTGAAAACGTACACAAGCGTGGAAAGTAGAAAAGCTCCGGCAGAGAGGCCAATGAAGTACGTGTATTCGGCTACCCACAGTCCCCATGGGACATAACTTCCATAAGCCGCATTAACGTGACCATTGGCAAGACGATCCCACAAGCCATAACCGCCGGCGATGAACCCTGCCAAGGCAACGATCCAAATCAGTGTTTTGTTTTTCATATCGTCCTCCTAGACCAGGTAGTAAACTCGCGGCTCGGTCCCCAACTCCTCTTTGAGTCGCATGACATTTGGGCTGGCAATCAAATCAGCCACGAGGCTGTTGGGGTCGTTGGCGTCGCCAAAGAAGGTTGCACGGCCGACACAAGTGGTGGTGCAGGCAGGCAGCATCCCTTCGGCCAGCCGATGCAGGCAGAAGTGGCACTTGCGCACGTTTCCAATGGGAGAAGCGTTATGCCCAATTCGCTCCCGTTCTTCCTGATATTCAAAATTGGCAGCGCGTTCGTATTGGTCGGCTGTCTTCTGGCCAACAATCAAACCCTCGACCTCGGCGGTGCCATCGGTGTAGAGCTCGCCAAAGTCGAACGTTCGCGCGGAATACGGGCAGGCCGTAATGCAATAACGACAACCGATGCATTGGTCGTAGTCGATCACCACCACGCCTTCCTCGTTTTTGTAAGTTGCATTCACCGGGCACACTGGCACACAGGGTGGAATATCGCACTGCATGCAAGGTCGTGGCAGGAACTTCCGGGTGACATTAGGGTAGGTTCCGATTTCCTGATCCATTACTGGCCGATAGACTACGCCGGGTGGCAGTTTATTCTCGGCGACGCAAGCGATCGTGCAAGCCGAGCAGCCGATACATTTGCGCAGATCGATGACCATGACCCAACGGCGCTCGCTCGGTTGTTTCTCCAACGCGCGAAGCAGTTCATCCTGCATGCGAATTAGAACGTCAGAATTAGGTCCGACGCCCGGAACCGTGCTGAGCGCTGGCGAGCCAACACTGGGTTTTGCGCGAGCCTTCGAAACTGGCGCGAAACGATTGATTGCCAATGCTGCCCCACCAACGCCCAGGATTTTAAGGAAGCCTTTCCGCGAGACGGAAGGCTGCGTATTAGGTTCTTCGGCCATAACTTTCCTCCTGAGAATTGGTTTCATCCCCTCGACGTAACAGGAAATGCATTTCTGCTGCATTCACTGTAGTCGAAAGAAAATCCAAGTTACAGCGGGAAAAATTTGGCCTTTTGCTTGCTTTTGTCGGGAAAAACCTTACAAGGCAGGATTATTCAGCCGAAATCAGCCCCCGGCTCAACGCAAATTGAACTAAAGCCGCCCGATTGCGCAACCCTAGCTTCTCCATCCCCCGTGCTCGGTAGGTTTCAACGGTTTTCGCACTCAAGATAAGCTTTTCGGCGACCTCTGCGCTGGTAAAACCAAGAGCAACCAAGCGGAGAACTTCTTGCTCTCGTTCACTCAACGAGTCCCAAAGTTCCGTAGGGTTAGGAGAATCCCTGACGGGGAGTAGATCCTCTAATAAAAACCGCATTAACGAGTGGTGAATATAGATTTCCCCTTCCAAAACTGCTCGTATTGCGGTGATCAATTCCGTGTCAGCGGCTTTCTTGAGAACATATCCAGATGCACCATTTTGCAACGCCTGATTCATGTAGTGCTTATCATCGTGCATCGTAAGCACTAGAATCTTTGACGAAGGAGCCAACCTGCGAAGGATGGGCAATACATCCAGCCCACCCATTCCTGGCATGCTTAAATCCAACAAAATAAGATCCGGCTGGAGCGCCTCGCTCTGCTTCACCGTTTCCGTACCTGTAGAAGCCTCTCCAATGATTTCTAAATCTTCCTGAGAGGAAAGCATGAACCGGAGACCGGTACGCAAAATGGTGTGATCATCCGCCAGTAAGATGCGTTTCTTTTTGACCATCCAAATTATCCTCTGTAAAAAGGGGGATTTCCACAAACACGCTGGTACCATGCCCGGGGTTACTTTCGATCGTCAGATGTCCACCCAGTAACTCTGCCCGTTCACGCATGCCTAACAACCCGAGGTGATACTCACCTTGAGAATTACACACTTCAAATCCTTTTCCGTCATCCTCAATTACCGTGATAACACTCCCGTCCCGTCGCTCGACTAGAATGCTTACTGAATGAGCGTGTGCATGACGTACCACGTTGGTTAGCGTTTCCTGAATGATGCGATACAGAGCGGTTTCCACTCCTTCAGGGAGACGCGAGTCCTTCAGGGTAATTGCCAGATCGATGAGAACTTTATGCCTCGCCTGCCATTCAAAGGTCAGTCTTTCTAACGCAGCGGAGAGACCAAGGTCGTCGAGCGCATGGGGGCGTAACTGCGTTGCCAGCTTGTGAACCTCATCCAGTGTTTGGGTTGCCACACTTCTCAGATCGCTTATTTGCTGTTGATCTGGGTCTTTACAGTTCGTTTCCAACATGCGCAGGCCTACCAATAGAGAAGTGAGCGATTGGGAAGTGCTGTCGTGCAGTTCGCGGGCAATCCGACGACGTTCCTCCTCCTGGGTGGAAATTACCTTTTCCAATAGTTGGCGTTGCAAGCCCTCACGTTCCTGGCGTAATTCGTGAATTTGCGCGAGATCCTGGCTCATCTGGTTGAAGGCTTGCGCCAGGGTCCCCAACTCATCATTGGCCCAGGGGTGGACGCGGTGAGTATAATCGCCGCGGGAGACCATCCGGGTCGCTTCGACCAGTTCCAGGATTGGCTGCGCTAGAATGCGAGTCAGGAACATTGCCACGACCACGCCAAATAGTAAAACGAGCACTGTAAACAATACCGATTGCAAGGTAACTTGAGATACCGCCTGCTGGACGCTCACATTCGAGAGCCCGATACGGGCTGTGCCAGCTTTGCCATCTAAAATTGAAACGGCCGTATCGAAAATAAGGCCTTCATCTGTATCAATGAGCACTGTGTGATGATGATCGAGGTTGCCATTATGATTCAGATCCAGTAAACCAACCGGAAAACCTTCGCCAAAAGTGTGGGCCATAACCTGGCCGCGTTGATCTACGATAAATGCGTAGCGAAAGTTTGTGTTATTGCCTTTTGTTTCAAGAAGCAAATCCTGGAGCGCAAGTAAGTCATTTAGCAGAATTGGATCCACCGCGCGGGCAGCCAGGTCTCGTGCTACCGAAACACTTTGGTCGCGGAGCTGCGCTTCCATATTTCTGGTGAGGACCATCCGTGTCTGTAAAGTGTTTCCAATCCCAACCAGCAATACCAGCCCCAATGCAAGACCCAATATCTTCGTGCGAATACTAACCGCACCGGCAATCTCCCAAAACCGGTCTAAGATTAAGCGGTTATGGACCAGCTTATCGAGTTTTTTCCACATCGCTTAACAAAGTCCGAATAGCATCGTATGCGTGATCATCAATGGTTGTGAATTTTTCGACGCCAATAGATTCCAAGGCTTTTCGACCTTCCGCTGTATCTCCCATGCTAAAGAGGATTTTCTGTAATTCCCGTTTCAAATCCTTGTCAAGCTTTGGACTGACAACGACAGGTGGAATCGCAAACGGCGGCGAGCGATGGATTACGCGAACTTTTTTCGCCAAGTTTGGATCACGGGCAATGGCAAACTCATATACCAGACTGTCGACAGCCGCGCCATCTGCGAGTTTATCCGCTACTGCCCGGATAGCCTCATCGTGGTTGTAAGTAAAAAAGGTCTGAACAAAGAAGTCCTCTGGGCTGAGGCCCAGTTGTTGAACCAAATAGGTGGGGTACATCCGTCCGCTCAAAGAGATAGGATCTGTGAACGCAAAAACTTTGTTCTGCAGATCGGCCATCGAGCGGGCAGAACTCTCCGATGGGACGATCAGGAGGGAGTAATAAATGGTCTCGCCATTGACCTGAGGAACTGCCAATAGTTCCATCCCAAAACTATCTTGACCAACAACATAAGCGCTCGTGCAAACAAATGCCAGGTCAACCTGACCGGTTGCGATCAATTCATTGGTTTCCAGATAGGTTCTGCGCTGAACCAGCTCAACCGGCCGGTGTAATTGCGACTCCAGGTAGTCGAGCAGTGGTTCATACGATTGGACGGTTCCTTTGGGTGAAACGATCGAAGCAACTGCCACCCGCAGCGGTAATACTTCTTGTTTTGGCGCCTGAATAGGTTGCAAATCTTTTAGATTAACATATCCAACGACCTCATAAGGTTGCTGGGAAGTGCATCCGAAAAATAACGGCGTCAGGAAAATGAACAAAAGAGGGATAAAAAGAAATTTTCGCATCACTTTACTGGTTATTCAGCATTTTGATTTGTAATCAATGCTTCCGCTTGTTGAAACTCTCCCGACGCATTGAGGTTCATTAATGGTCAAGCATCTGGTGCGAATTAGATGATGAAACTGTTATATCGCTTCAGGTGCAGGCAGTTTATGCTCAAAGCTCTGTCGAGTCGAATCTAATTGTACACTTTTCTCCATTTTTCAACTAATACTGAAGCCACGGTTCTTTCAAGTGTTTTTTGCCGTACAGCGTTTTGCTAGCCTAGCCCGTCCAGTTTTGATAATAATCCTCCTGACTCCCGTGATGAATTTCACCAGGGATGCGCCATGGGCGTAGCGGATGGTGTCGAGGTAGATTGCGACAATATTTGAAAGGAAGTTGATTGAACAAAAGGATAAAGACAACCAGCATGTTTGCGAACTGCTTCATTTATTCTTCAAGATGGGTTCGACAGCTACAATAGCTGACCCTGCCCCAATCACATTCAAAAAGATGAAGTTCGCCGGCCGCCCAAAAGGGAATTACTAGCCTGCCATTGTTGAACCGACCGGAGCCAAGGGCTGCCACAAGCTTTTCTAAACTACATCCATTTTCCAATCTTGGCCAAAATATCGGCGGCCAGCTGACCTGCCAGTGATGGAAGCACCAGTTCTGCTTTTCCTACGCGCTCGAACGGTCCAAGACCCAGGGCAAGCATTCCGGCTGCATGTGCAGCTTCAATTCCGGCAGCTGCATCTTCCACCACCAGGCAGTCTGTTGGTTTTAAACCATACTTGCTTGCTGCCAGCAAGAACAAGTCTGGAAATGGTTTTGATCGGGCTGGCGCATTTCCGTCCACCAGGTCGTCGATCAAAGGCATTAACTGCAAGCGCTCGATCACCAATGAGGCATTTTTACTTACCGAGACGATCACCCGTTTCAACCCAAGGCCGCCAAGCTCTTCCAGAATTTCTTTTGCACCCGGGAGAAGACTGGATGGAGTCATTTTTTCCAAAAATTCCAGGTAATAACGATTCTTTTGCTCCATCATCGCTGTTGCCTCAGCTTCGCTCACAGGACGGCCTTTGAGGAGCAATGCAAGTGATTCACGCCGTGAAACACCGCGCAAAGCTTCGTTTTCCTGCCGAGTGAAGGGAATGCCTAAATCTTCCGCCAGGCGCTTCCAGCCCAGAAAATGAAATTCCGAGGTATCTGTCAGGACGCCATCGAGATCAAACAAAAATGCTTGAATCATGTGTTCTCGCCCTCTTTACCCCCCAGGTCTATGCTCACCTCTTCGCCGCGCCAGGCAAATTTGAAAGCCAGTCGCTTCCAATGCTTGGGTAACTTGGGCGCCAGTTTCCAACCATCTACATTAACTTGCAGACCACCAAAGCCAAACACCACGGTTTGCCATAGGCCGCCCGCCGATGCACCGTGAATTCCGTCGCCGGCATTACCGCGCACATCCTCGAGGTCGGCGCGAGCGGCCCGCATGAAATTTTCGTACGCCTGCTCAGGGCTGCCAAGGCGGGTAGCCATGATCGCCTGGATAGAAGGCCCCAGCGATGACCCATAAGTCAGATCAGTACGGGCGGTGTAATAATCGTAGTTCTTTTGCGCAACCGCAGGGTCTATTTCTTCTGGAAGCAAGTACATCAACATGACCACATCCGGCTGTTTGAGCACCTGGGTATCGTTGGCGCTCTCAATCCCGAGCAGGTTTTGAACCGACTCGGTACGGGGTTCAAGAGCGGCCAGGTCGACGTCTTTGCGTTTAAAATATCCATCGAACTGTTCGATAAGACCGGTTTCCACATCCAACGGGCAATAGATGTGATCGGCTACCTGCTGCCAATGAGAGAAGGTCTCCTCCACTAATCCAAGGCGGTTAAACAGTTGCCGGGCTGCTTGCGGGTTCTGTTCTTTCAGCCAGCCCCCAAGCCAATGAGCCTTCCGTAGATGCCAGCGAGCAAGATGGTTTGTATAGGCGTTATTATCCACATGGTCATGGTACTCATCAGGACCAATGACATCCGTCAGTTCGTAGCGTCTATTCTCGTTATTCCACTCCAACCGACTTGCCCAGAAGCGGGCAGTTTCCAGGATAATTTCTGCACCACGGTTGATTAAAAATTCGTCGTCCTGGCTGACCAGCCAATACTGCCAGACGGCATAGACGATATCGGCTGAAATATGAATCTCGATGTCCCCGGTCCAGATACGGATCATGTTGGCCCGGTCAGATGGATTTGGCACCCAGGTCGGGGTGACTTCACGTCCATCGCCGGCGCTTTCCCAGGGATATTGCGCACCGCTAAATCCATTTGTGGTCGCTTTATCCCGCGCACCAGGCAGGTTATGGAAGCGGTAAGAGAGCAGGTTGCGAGCAATCTCGGGGCGGGTATAGGTAAAGAAAGGCAGCATGAAAATTTCTGTGTCCCAAAAGGCATGCCCACGGTAACCGTACCCGCTCAATGTTTTTGCGCCGATGCTTACGCGTTCTTCGCTGCGCGGTGCGGCGATCAACAGGTGATATAGATTAAATCGTATCGCGAGCTGCGCTTCATCATCCCCTTCGATGAGCACATCGCAGCGCTGCCATTCTTCCTTCCAACAGCGGGTGTGCGCCTGCCATAGCTCATCCCAGGCGTGTTCAGGCAAATGGGCAAGTTCAGCGCGCGCAGAAGCGAGTGGATCAGCGCAATCCCTGCCCGTGAAAATCGAGGCTTTTTTTTCCAATCGAACATCATGCCCGACACTAACCTGGGTATTAAAAGCAAGTGTCGGATGGCCATGAACATCCCAGACGTGAGTTTCAATATCTTCGTCAGCAGTAACTGCGATACTTGTCGCCATCCCGGCTTCGATCTCAGTCGTATGGGTTCGCAACTTCAACCAGCAGGTTTGTCCATCGAAGCCCTGCCCCAGCCAATCCCAGTGTTTAAAACCCAAATTATCTGCTCCGGCATCCAGACCGCTGCGCAGTTCAACGCCGCCGGAATAATTTTCCGGCGTCAGAATCACTTGCAAGCACGCCAAATGGACATTGGCCAGACTGGCGAAACGTTGAAATTCCAGCCAGGTAGTTCGCCCTTGTGGACTGCGCCATCGAACCGTGCGGGTCAGCAACCCGGTATGCAGGTCCAGATGGCGTTCAAAGGCCAGGATTTCACCATCTGCCAGGCTGAACCGCTCTCCATCCAGAAAAATTTCCACTTCCAACCAGTCAGGAAAATTCACTAGTTCAGTAAAAACGACCGGCAGGTCATCAAACACACCATGTACAAAGGTCGCGCGCTGTTCGTCCGGGTAAAATTCCTCAAACGCACCACGCGTGCCAAGGTATCCGTTACCCTGGGTAAACACCGTTTCGTTGTGGCGAATACGTTCCGGATTGAATGAGGATTCCGAAATTGTCCAAAGCTCTGCCATAAATTCACCTGTGTCGATGTAAACATTTTTAATATATGTGGACTACCCGAACCGGGCATAATCTAAGAGTTCTGCAAATCCTATAGTTGCCAGCCCGATGACATGATCGGCGCCGCCGTAGTACACATACACAGTGTCGCCTACAACCAGATTGGCGCAGGAAAAAACCACGTTGGGTACATCACCACGCAATTCCCATATTTCGCGCGGTTCGAAGATGAAATCCTTGGGACGATGGATCACAATGGCAGGATCATCCAGGTCGAGCAGACACGTCCCCAGTCGATAAGTGTGGGAGGGGTCATAAGCATGGTACACAATCAGCCAACCATACTCCGTTTCGATCGGCACGCCGCCCCCACCGACCCGAAATGAATCCCAGCCATTCTCGGGCCGTGGCCCAAAGATCGGGCGCATGGATTCTACCGGCCAGTAGGTTAAATCGAAAGATTCAGCCAGCCAGACATCGGGCGCCCGGCGGTGGAGTGCCACGTAGTTCCCCTGAATGCGGCGGGGGAACAAAACATGATCCTTGTTATCTTCGCCTTTAACCAGCGCTCCAATTCGTTCCCACTGGATCAAGTTCCTGCTGTGAGCAAACATTGGGAAAATCCCGCCGCCGGCATGTGTCGGTTCGCCTTGGCCGCTGAACTCCCTTCCGTAGGCAGTATAGGACATATAAAAATCGCCATCCATTTCAGTTACACGCGGGTCTTCCACGCCACGCGAATCACTTGCATCTTGCGGCTCCAACACCGGCCGGCGCATGCGGTTCCACCGGATCCCGTCCACGCTGACTGCATAGCCAATCCGGCTGATCCAATCCAACCCCTGCGCGCGGTAGTGCATGTGAAACAATCCGTTATGGTAAATCACGGAAGGATTGAAAACATTGTAGGTCTCCCAGTCTGAAGTTGGATCAGGAAGCAGAATTGGGTTGGATGGATGACGGATCAACTGCATCAGGAATTCCTATTTTTGAATATCAAAAAATAAGGTAAACATAAATCCAGGCCCCGGGACAGGCTTATACCCGCGCGCTTGAGAGTTTAAAGCTTTCCAGGCGGTTCAATATAGCCCGGTTGCTCGCGCAGGCGATAAAAACAGCCCCTAACATCAAGCTGAGCATAAAGGCAATCGTGCTAACGATAAGAATAAGCAGCAGGAATAAAGTCAGAGCAATTGAGAACCCCAGGTTTTTACCGATCATTACAACTCCGTTGCGCAGCGCCTGGCGAACGCTCATGGCATTTTGCTCAAACAAGATCGGCAGCGCAAATAACTGGACCGTCAGCCAACTGGCCAGCAGCGCAATGTAAAGACCTTGTAGATAGGGCCTCCACAACCCTTGAACAATTTGACCAGTCAGGGCGATGTCCACGATCAAAAATGTGATGACGCCCAGGTTGATGCCACCCCACCGCCATGCAGGGCCCCAATAGCGGCCGAAAGCACTCCAGAAATCGCTGAGATCGACAACCTCGCCATGAGCGAGGCGATTGCCCCAATAGACCAACGCCAGGGTTGCTGGCGGCCCGGGCACGATCAACATATTTGCTACCAGCCAAAACAGATTGCAGACCAGCATGGTCCACAAATCTGCCCAGACGTCCTGGAATGCGTCACGTAGGATCAATAAAACCGCTTTCACCATGCTCCTGACCGTCTGGGCAGAACCTATCAACCCTTGATACCCGTATAGGCAACGCCTTCGATATAATACCGACTGAATATGAAGAACAGCAGGATCACCGGGATGGCATTGAACATAGCTCCAACCAGGGTCAGATTCCATTGCGCCTTATACTGCTGCTGGAATATGCTCAATGCCACGTTGAGCACATAGTGGTCGGGAGAATTCAAATAGAGCAAGGGCTGCAGGAAAGCATTCCATATGGATTGGAATTGCAAGATCAGCACGGTGAGGAGTGCGGGGCGGGCTAAAGGCAGAACCACCGTGCGGAAAATCTGCATATGGGTGGCACCATCGATAAAGGCTGCTTCCTCCAGATCTTTTGGAATGGATTTAAAGAATTGAGTCAGTGTGAATATGGTTCCGGCCGCCACTAAATTCGGTAGAATTAGCGACCAGTAAGTGTTGATCAAATGCAACTTGGTCATCAAGACGTACGCCGGGATCAAAGTGACTGCTCCCGGGATCATCATAGTGGTCAACATGAAATTTAAGATTCCATTCTTTCCGGCAAATCTCAATCTGGCAAAAGCATAAGCAGCCATGGAACAGAAAATGACTTGCGAGACAGAGATGGTCACGGATAAAAAGGCTGTATTGAATAACCAGCGTGGGAAGGTGCCTCCCTGACCGATGTCGGTATTCCAAACCCGGGTCCAGTTCTCCCAATGCCATACTTCCGGTAAGAATTTTGGGGGGAATGCAGTAATTTCGAGATCGGTCTTGAATGTCCCTATCATTGCCAAAATGAATGGCGTGAACATGATGATGCCTATGGCGATCAGCACTAAATACCGCAAGGTTGATTTGACAAAATTGGCCAATCGTTGCGAGACATAGTTCGATTGGAGAACTGGGGCTGGTTTCAGGTCCACGTCGATCATGTTAGCCCTCCTAATACAATTCCGTGCCGCGTTCGAGGAAGCGACGCTGGAAAAACGTGATGGCAAAGATGATCACGGCCAGGATAAATGCAAGCGCAGATGCATAACCCATATTAATCGGGCCGTTAATTCCCAGCGCTTCCTGGAAAACCAAAAAAACTGGAGTGAGGGATGTTTTCAACGGTCCCCCTTTGGTCGCCAGGTAGACCTGGTCGAATACCTGGAAGGTCCCGATGGTTCCAAGTACGACCACCAGCAGGATGATAGGACGCAGCATTGGCAGTGTAATTTTTCGAAACATTTGGAAACTGCTTGCGCCATCTATGCTGGCTGCCTCGTACAGGGCAGGGTTGATATCCTGCAGTGCTGCCAGGAACATAAGCATGAACGTCGGGATGGTCGTGTATATGTTTTGGAACATAATGGCCATCCAGGCGATGCTCGGGCCGCGAAAATACCATTGGGTGGAAGGGATCGTTCCGCCAAAAGCCTCAACGATAAGCTGTATCAATCCGCGAGGGTCACCCAACCAATTTACGGGTTCAAAACTGATACCCACCCAGCCGAGCGAAGTTTGCAGAAAATAGTTAACATAACCGGCTTTCAGGTAAAACCATACAAAGATGAGCGTAATCACAACCGATGAAGTTACGCTTGGTGTGTAGAAAACCGCGCGGAAGAATTGTTTCATATGAATCGGCGCATTCAGCAGAACGGCCATAAGGATTGCGAGAGTAGTTTGAATGGGTACGACAATGATCGTGTACCACAACACGTTGTAAAGGGATTGTAGAAAATCGCGTTTTGTCGAATCGGTAAAACCCTGGAAAGCTTCAGCGTAATTCGAAAGTCCGATCCATTTAGGACGGGTAAAAATATCGTAATCGTTGAACGAAATATAAAAAGCAAAAAGGATCACTCCGATCATAAAAGTGAGAGTGACGATCAGATAAGGTGCAAGAAAAGCATACCCGGTGATCAATTCCGTACGTCGCCGGCGGTTGGTCCAAACTTTACGCAGTTCGCGGGCAGCAAAAAAGGCGACAATAATTGCTACAATGCCGACCACGACCATGTATGGAATTGCTGTTTCGCGAACTTCGGTAAGGTAGGTTTGAAGGGTGGCCATGACTCTGGGGCCGCCCATGGTAGGTGCATTAAGAAGCGCGATGAGTAGGATAACGGCAACGATGCCAATAAAAACGAAAGCCGCTACCACCGTCTCGATCCGGGCTGGATTCTTTGCTTGCTTTGGCATTCCGCACCTCGATCGTATTCATTGGAACCGCGGGCGTTTATCCCTCACCTGGGTTCTCCAACTTTAGGTTGGAGAACCCAGATTCCATCCGGTTTCAAATTGCTTAAAACCGCCTGCTAAAGTGAGAGAAGCCGTGGTTATTGACCACTGAGCGCAGTTTGTGCTTCCGCTTGAGCCTGTGCAAAAGCCTCGTCAACCGTCTGGTCACCAAGGAAAATACGGTCCAAAGCCTGGGAGACTGCGTCGTTAACCTTGCCGGTGTTTGGACCCCAGTATGCTACGATGGTGTCAGGCAGCAGGCCGCCCTGGGCAATAGCCAGGTCATTCGGATCAACGATGAGGTCTGCCTGATCAGGGTGCGTGCTGTAGGCGAAACCGGTTTTAACGATCTCAGCCTGATTTTCGCGGCCAGTTGCGTAGAACAAGAAAGCGGCAGCTGCCATTGGATACTGGGTGGCGGCATTGATGCCGATGCCGTTGGTAAAGATGATATCGGCTCGGGTCTTTGGGCCGGAAGGGATTTTTACAGCCTTCCAGACGACGTCTGGATAAGTGGTCTTCATAAAGTTGACCATCCAGCCGCCTTCTGTGGTCATGGCGACCAGTTGCTTGCCGATAGCTTCACCACACCAGCCGGCGCTGACGTCGGCCGGGCGGACAAGGCTGCCTTCTTCGAACATGTCATTGACGAAGGTTGCCATATCCTTCACTTCGGGCGTATCCAACGTGGCAGTTGTAAAGTCGGACGATGCAAACGCGCCGCCATTGGATGTGACAAACGGTGAGAAACGCGCCCAATCAGCGCCCATGCAGAAGCCGCCGTAAGTTCCCTTGTCTGCAATTGTTTTGGCAGCCGCGCGCATATCTTCCCACGTCCAGTCATCTGTCGGCTCAGGAATGCCAGCATCCGCAAAAGCTTCCGGCAGGTAGATTAGACCAAGTGTCCCCCAGTCTTTCGGCAGGGCATAGGTTTTGCCATCCAATGTGAAGATTGTCAGAAGGGCCGGGATGAAATCATCACGACTGACATTGGTCTGAGCCATCAGATCATCCAGAGCCAGGATCTGGCCGGAGGGAGCAAACGCGGTCATCAATTGGTCGTCGACATAGAACACGTCAGGAGCAGTTCCGCCTGCCATTTGTGCTTTCAACTTGGTCTGGAAATCAGAAGGAATGGGAGTGTAGTTAACCGTTACATCGGGGCATACGGCTTTAAACCGTTCGATGGTGTCTTTGTAAACCTTCTGTTCGGATTCGTCACCCCAGCCTGAAAAGGTAATAGTGGCATTCGGTTCGATTTCCAAAGGGCACAGGCTTGTTTCGGTTGGCGCAGCGGTTGGAGCTGTGGTCTCTACGGCTGGCGGCTGTGTTGGTTCAGTCGTTGGAGCGGTGGTCGGTTCTTTAGTTGCCGCTGGACTGCAAGCAGCTACGAGCATCGATAGGGCAATCAAGAAGGTCACAATGGTAAATGTCTTTTTCATCGTTTCTTCTCCTAAATCTTACTCAAACGAGCTTGGCTTACGGTATGGTATACTTAAACCACGCAGGTGAAAATCCTGCCATCGGAGCCGCCTGTCATCTCTTGCCGGAGAAGGTGGCTCCTTTAATACATGCGGTGTGATGCGAAGTTCATCTACATCTTATGGGTGGTTCGCTCCTTTCCTGTTGAAAGGTTAACCTGTATCATTTCCGGTCGTTGATGCGCGAATCACCAGTTGGGGAGCTACCAGCTCGCCAATGGGATCCGGATAAACGCCGGTTTCAAGGGAAGAAATCAACCTTTCCATTAGATTTTGCCCGATCTTCGAGACCGGCTGACGCAGGCTTGTCAACGGAGGACTTAAATAACGCGCCGTTGGGGTGTCGTCAAAACCCGTCACGGCGACGTCCTTTCCGGGCCGGAAACCTTTCTGGCGAATTGCAGCCATTGCTCCGATAGCCATCAGATCATTCATTGCCACGATGGCGGTGGGACGGGTGGTTTCAGGCATTGCCAATAGCTGCAATGTAGATTGGAAGCCAACATCATAGCTTCCTTCGCCACGCTGTATCCAGTCTGAAAGAACCTCAATTCCGGCTGCCCGCAAGGCTGCAAAATAACCTTCCATGCGGTTATTGCCCACGCGCGAATTAAGCGGCCAGGCCAGCGCGGCGATTCTTCGATGACCGAGCGACAACAAATGTTCGACCGCAATGCGTAATCCCAATCCGCCGTCCACATCGATATTGGGAAACATATGCGGATCGTCCAGCCGGCCAAAAGCAACGAACGGAAAATTGCGTCCAAGCAAGTAATTAACGCACGGGTCATTGTAGTTAATGATGGAAAGCACAAAAGCATCCACCCGCCCCGTATCAATCAATTCGCGATAGGTTTCTAATTGTTTGGGAATTTCGGAATGGTAGGGAAAGCAAAGTAAATAGTAACCGCAAGACTCGGCAGCCCTGAACATACTCTGCAAAAACTCATCAAGGATTGGGTTGGTTTGATCCGGCGGGGAAGGCTCCCATGAATAACCGATGGTCTTGCTGCGCTGTGACCGTAAACTGCGCGCTGTGTAACTGGGCGTGTAGCCCAGCTCACGAACGGCATCCCATATGCGCTGCTGTGTCTCATCGGAAACATGAGCTTTATGGTTAATGACCTTTGAGACGGTCTGGTAACTTACCGAAGCGTGCGCAGCAACTTTCTTGAGCGTCACTCGTCTAGGCATAGAACCCCTTTGTTGGAAAGCGAACGTTCGCGCGAACGTTCGCTCTAACTGTACGTCGATAAAAAGCGTTTGTCAAGTACTTGTTTTTTCCCCCAGTCTTCTTTATCTTTTTAAGAATTAGTGCATGTATACAATATCCTACCATTCTATAATTAGTATCAGTTACTTGTGCGGCTAGTCGCTCAACCTACTGATTCAAAGGGGTAGAATAATTATATTAAACAGAATATTTGTTCTATTTAATACATCAAGCCATCTCCTTAGTGGTATGTTGTCTACGTTTTCTATTTTCTCCATGCCGTATCTGAATGTTACATACCATAACTACGCCATAGATTTGTAAAGATGAACTTGCAACCATGGCCCCCTTCCAAGGGTGCAATTGCTCGCCTTGTGGATCCCATTCCGATAATCGAAAATCAAAGTTGACCCATGGATAATCTGAACCACATGTTGATGCCCTCAGCGACAGTAGACAGGTCAGCTATGCTCTCGTGATACCTGTCTTTTCCAGTCCATAAACTTGTCGGGGCGGATTCGCTTCATTGTCATGCCCTGAGCAGTAAAGACAACCTTCCTACTATCGTTTGTGTAGAGAGAGACTGCTGGGTAACTGGAAAGAAACATAGCCGGCAGCCTTATATAAAACTGCCGGCATACAATAAATGGCTTGCAGGAGGTTACAGACCTATCCGCCCACGATTGTATTCCAGCCGTCAACAATTTTCTGGACGGCGGCCGAGAAGCTGGCCAGGCTGGTGGGGAAGTGCAGGTTGGGATAGGCGGATTCTGGCAGCAGTTTGGCGGAGACGTCAGCCGGCAGCACGACATCGCTGCGGCCTGGGTGAGCGTATCCGGTCGCCAGCATGATTTGGCCCTCATCGGAGAAGAGAAATTCGTTGGCCAGTTTGGCCCGCGGCTGGTGCGGGGCCACCACGCTAATATATTCGGCGAAGAGCATGCCAACCGTACCATCACTGGGGATTATGATCTCAAGAGGCAAACCGGTGGCGTCGCGCTTGTTGAAGCCGTCAAAGTCGTAGACAATGGAAATAGGGCATTCGCCCTTCTGCACAGATGCGACATTTAACACCACACCTTCCCGCCAGTTCTTGCTGTCACGCAGCTGATTGAAGAAATCTAGGCCAGGCTGGATGTTATCTTCACTACCGCCGTGAGCATAGGCGGCTGCCAAAACCGAACCGGTGGCGTAGGTGGAAGTGCGCGGGTCACGACTGCAGACCATGTCTTTGTATTCCGGCTTCAGCAGGTCGTCCCAGGTTTTGGGAAGGTTGGTGACTAAGTCCTTGTTCACCAGGAAGCTGATCGCCCCCCAATAAGCCACGGCCCAACGCCCATCGGGATCCTTGAAGTTCTCGGGTATTTTATCCCAGTAGGTGTTGCGGTACTCCAGAGCCAGGTTATTTTCCAGTAGTTTGCCCAACGAGTCATAGCCGATGTCTGCAACATCCATTACCGGGGCGTTCTTCTCAGCCAGCAAGCGGGTAATCTGTTCGGCGCTGGTCATGTCGGTATCAGTGTGGGTAATACTGTATTTTGTCTCTATCGCTTTCCAGATGTTGCCCAGGTTTACCCAGTCGTCTGACATTCCATAGCTAATCACCTGGCCTTCCTTTTTTGCGCCGGCCATCAGCTCATCCATGGTCGCCGCACCCGTCCCAGTAGTCTGGGTAGCCTGGGGAGTGCAGGCTGCCAACGGGGCGATGACCAGTAGAGCTGCGACAATACCCAACAATAACTTCTTCATGGTTCCTCCTGTTCGTTAGTGAATTGATTGGATTCAACGGCTTTCGAACCTAACAGATACTTTTCCGTTCCAGCCTCCTTTCGATTTAGCGGCCGCCCACCAGGTTTTCGGTGGGTTTGCCGCTTTTCCCGGCAATCCATATGATCAACAGGGATGCGATCCAGGCCACCACAAAACTGATCAATGCCAGCGCAGAGGCCTGCCGCCCATCAAAGCGGGTGAATTCCACCAGGTACAGGGGAAAAGTTTTGAAGCGCGATCCTACCAGAAGATTAGTAAGGGTGAACTCGGAGAACACTGTGGAAAAAACCAGGAGACACCCACCTAGAATCCCGGGCATGATATTAGGGACAATCACCCGGATCAATGTGGTCCACCAGTTTGCGCCGAGGCTCTGGGCGGCTTCGCTGAGGACACGCGCATCGATACTTTCGAGTGCATTGGCAACCGGGCGGTACATGAAGGGGAAACACAGTACCATGCTGGCTGCTACCAGGATATTCGGGGTGTTTATAAGGGGAATAGGGATGTTTGAATAGAAGCGAATGAGCGAGAGCGCCAGGACAACTCCGGGAACCCCGAAGGCAAATACAGACATGATTTCGAAAACCACCTTGCTGCCTGGAACGTGAAGATGCGCCCAGTAGGTGCTGGGGGTTACCAGCAGGGTGAGGCTGGCTGCGGTGGCTAAAGAGATGATAAACGAATTTCTCAAGGTGAGCAGGAATGCGCGGCGCTCCACCACTACCTGCCACCATTCAAGGGTCAATCCTTCTGGTAAGATGCTCCGGTCCCAACGGGTGGCAATCGAGAAACCTAGCGTGGCCAGGACGGGGAGGATCATAAACGCCAGAAAGAGGGTGATGACTAGCGTACGCCAGAAGGCGGCCATCTTCATACGCGCCCCCTGCGAGCTTTGGCGCCCAACCACAAGTAACCGCCTACACATAGCGACATGATTAGGAGGGAAACAACTGCCAGAGCATCAGCTATTTCGGGTTGCAACTGAACTTCGCCCCGGATGAGCGAGGCAATCTGAACTGTCACCAGGTTGACATCGGGGCCGGTCAAAGTCCAGGCGGTGGCATAGGCGCCGAACGAGTTGGCGAAGAGCAGCAGGAAACTACTGAGCAGGGCTGGCGCTAAGATGGGCAGCGCCACATGCGTCCAGTACTGGCGGGTGTTGGCGCCTAGGTTGATAGCAGCTTCCCACAATTGTTTCTTGAGGCCCAACAGGGAGGGGATGATCAGTAAAATCATCAGCGGCAACTGGAAGTATAGGTAAGCAATGGTAAGGCCTGAAATGGAGTAGATGCGGAATTGCGGATAAAGGTTGATCCCCACGGCTGCCAGAATGAGTGTGATGACCCCGGTAGAACCTAAGGTGATGATGAAGGCAAAAGCCAGGGGCGCTCCGCCGAAGTTGGTGGTCACATCGGCCAGAGCCGTGAGAGCATTGCGAACAAGTTTGTGGGGGGTTGAGAGAATGGCAAGGGCCACAATCGGGCCGAGGACCACGCCCAGAAGGGCTGTAGTTGCTGAGAGACGGATGGAATTGACAAATGATTCGATTATGGATGGGCTGAAGGCATTCCGGTAGTATTCCAGTGTGAGTCCATCCGGGGTGATCAGGCTGGACTGTAGAACCGTAAAAATGGGCACAAATTGGAATGCAGCCGCGAAGAAGAGCAGCGGCAGTAGACCTGCCCATGCGGTCAGGCTATTGTGGCGGGTCGGCCGGCGGGCAGGAGATGGTATGGCACTTGGCATGCTAGCTATTCCGAGAGGGCAAAGATAAAGATAGATCGTCTGCTGCCACACATACAGTGCCGGTGTAATGTACACCTGCCTGGGCTGCTATATCCACCCTCCCGGCCGGAGGGTAGAGATGGGTCAGGACGAGCTGCCCAACATGAGCCCGAGCTGCAAGTTGTCCGGCATCGCTGGCGTTCAGATGGTCGCCGCCCGGCCAGCCGGCAGGAAACGAACATTCACAGATCAGTATGTCCACGTTGCTGCATAGATCAACCAGAGCGGTGTCTTCTGCATAGATCGCACTGTCGGCGCAATCACCGGTATAAACCAGTGAGCCTTCTGGAAAGTCGAAACGGTAGGCTAGGCTGGTGGGCGTGTGGTGGGTGAAGGCGGTCGAAATGCGCACCTCTCCCAGTTCGAACTGACTGGCTTCGCATTCCTTGATCGTAAATGGATAGTTATGCGGGGCAATCCCCGGGTACAGGCTCATCAGGCCATTGTAAAATACTGTAGTACCACGCGGACCGGTCAGGAAAACCGGCAGGGTCCGTTCCATCTCCGGGTTTGAATCATTCATCTGGAGGAAAGTCGCCAGGTCGAGGGTATGGTCTGAATGGAGATGGGTGAGGAAGATGTACTGCAAGGAGGTCGGGTCAATCCCCCGGGCGGCCATTTTATGGATCGCGCCTGGGCCAATGTCCAGCAGGTAGGCAGTCAACTGACGGACAAGCAGAACTGCCGCTGGAGTGCGGCCAGGAGAGGGGACAGCAGTACCGGATCCGAGCAGGATGATTTCCAATGTAACAACGGATCGTGTGAGCGCTAGATGGGTTGAAGGATGGTGTTAGCGTCAATGATGGCTGCGAAATCCAATCATCATCATAGCAAAACCGATTGACGATGTCAATAATTCTGTTCATATTAATGATATATTAGTGACAAAACATAACAAAACAAAACACATAATGTTATGTTTTGAGGAAGCGGTCTGGGCGAACAAACTGCCTAAACCAGGCTTCAAGGCCTGAATAATGCAAAAGACTATATAATAATTTCCATTACTCCGAAAGCGTCTGCCCCCGCTGAGGAGCCGGAGAATATATACGGCTCGATCCCGCTGGATTGCCGGTACTGGCTCACGACGTTTTGAAAAGCTTCTGCCGTTGAGGAAGTGTTCCATCCCAATACCGCTACCGTGCCGCCAGCGCCGCCGCCGGTGATCTTGGCACCGAGCAGGCCGCGCGAGGCCTCCTGGCGCACCAGTTCAACAATCTTGTCAGTAGCTGGCGAACCCAGACCGCATGAGTTGTAACCTTCGTGTGCCTGGTACATCAATTCGCCCAACTGGCGGCCGGCCTGTTCCGAAACACCCTTTCCAGCTCCTGAGATCAGGCTAAGAAACAGGGAGACACGCCAATTCTCTTCCACAGCGTAGCGCGTGGCCGCCTTGACCGGGTAGGTGACTTCATCCCGGACAGGTGTGTATGGATCGAGGTGGATCGGGAATTTTTGACTAAAATTGGCACCGGTGACGGCGGCAGGGAGGCGATCCTCGTAACGGGCCCGAAACAGGCTTGGAGAAAGTCGGGCCAGGTAGCCTTCCCAGAGCGGATCGGTATACCGCTTCAAGATGCTGTTTTCATCCAAAACCGGCTGGATACCCTCATACTCGCACAGGAAGCGGTATCCCATAAAGGTGGCTGACCGGGCCGACTCGTATTCGAGACCGGAGACGGCATGGCGCACCCCCGAGTCGATGCCCCAGAGCATCAGGTTCTGCGGTAGGTGTACAAGCGGGTAGGGGATGCAGGGTTGGCAGAGCATTGGTACAAAGGTATCCGTGTCACCCATCACCACCGCCAGCTGGTCCATGATGCCGCAGGCAGAACCGGTCAGGGCGATCTCCACCCACTGGGTGGCAGCTGCCAGTTCTACGCCAGCCAGGCTAACCCCATAGAGGGCGGCCATGGCTTTCATCGGAGCCACTTCCAGGGCGGCTGAAGAGGACACGCCCTTGCCCAAGGGCACGTCGGACCTGAGATAGAGGTTCAGACCATGCTGAACTTTCTGGAAATATTTCAACAACAAGTAGTATAGGTCTCCCAGAATATAGGCACACCAAGCCCGGTTCTCCTGGGAATTGATCCAATTGCGCACAGTATCCAGGGGCTTAACCGTGCTGCCATTGACCAGGTCATCCAGTGAAAATTCAACCCGCTCCTCCCAGCCAAGGCGGCTGACTTCAGGGTTATAGAAGACCACCTGGCGGTCCGAGCGAGCCTGCAAGGCGGCCAGGGTGGCCTCACGGATGGTAGTCTCAAAGACCAGGCCGCCGGTGTAGTCGTCGTTGCCACCCATTAGATCCAGGCGACCGGGCGTGCGATTGATATAAATGACCCGCCCCGGAGCAAAGAAAGCAGGGGAAAGAGCCTTTACCGCATCCAGAAACTGGGTAGTATCCGGGTAAGGTTGAACATTCATTTCCGTGGCATTCATGTCTGCTCCTCCTAACGTGGCTGTGGCCTTACACAAAATTAATCAAGATGTTATGATTAGTATTGTAACATGCGCAAAACGATCGGTCAATAAACATAAAACGAAATAAAACACTTGACAAACATAACCCCTTCGCTATAATGGATGCAGAACACATCTTCAGGGAGAACACGCGTGATGCCAAAGGGTCGAAATCTTCGCCGCAGGAAGCGATGGACCGCCTGGCTGGGTATTGTCCCGGTTCTGGTCTTCTGCTTTGCGATAGAGATTGTCCCTATTATGATGATGGTCCGCGGCAGCGTCATCGATTCAAAGGGCAACTTTACCCTGGCCAATTATGCCTCCCTTGGCATTCCCCTGTATGTAAATTCGTTCATAAACAGCATCAAACTTTCTAGCTTGTCGGCATTGATCGGCACGGCGTTGGGCACACTGATTGGCTATGTAATTTACCGCTGGCCGTTGAACCGGGTGCGGGAAGCCCTGATCACGCTTTCGGATGTGACCACCAATTTCGCGGGCGCGCCGCTGGCATTCGCCTTCATCATCATCCTGGGTTCCACCGGCATCGTCACGCAGTTTTTTCTACAGTACCTCAATATCAAAATTTATCCGGAATTTTCGGTGTATTCGTTATGGGGCCTGGTGCTGGCTTACGTTTATTTCCAACTACCGCTCATGGTCCTCTTGATCATCCCGGCCTTCACCGGCCTGCGCAAGGAATGGTTTGAATCAGCTCAGAATCTAGGAGCCAGCAGTTTCCAATTCTGGCGGCGCATCGGCCTGCCGGTACTGACGCCTTCCTTGGTTTCAGGCCTGGTGTTGCTCTTCGCCAACGCCTTCGGTGCGTATGCAACAGCCTATACCCTCACCGGATCCAGCCTGACCCTGGCGACTATCCAGATTGGCTTTACGGTCACAGGTGAAGTGCGCCATGATCCTGGCATTGGCCTGGCCATGGCGTTGATCTCACTCCTCATTATGGGATCTTGTATTGCCAGTTACCAGTGGGCCACCCGGGCGGCCCGGCGCTGGTCAAGTCGGTAGGAACAAACCCAGATGGCTTCCCGCTTAAACACTAAACACAAGGCTCCATTCAGTTACCTGGTCATTCTGGCCTTCTTCCTGGGTTATATGCTCCTGCCCATCCTGGCGACTTACCTCTTTTCAGTTGCCACCCGCTGGGACCGAACGATACTGCCTGAAGGCTACACCCTGGAATGGTACCAGACGGCCTTTGCTAGCTCTTATTTCACCATCACCCTGCGCAATTCGCTGATCGTGTCTATGGCTTCGGTGCTGGTCAGCTTGTTGATCGTAGTGCCAACCGTATACTGGGTACGTACGCGTCTGCCCGAGGCTAAACCACTGCTTGAGCTCCTGATGATCCTGCCCTTCGGAATCCCAAGTGTGGTGCTAGCCCTGGCGCTCGTGCAGATCTATAACATGCCGCCGATTGCCAGGTCACCTTACCTACTGGTGAGCGCAACGGTCATCTTTTCGATGCCGTTCATGTACCGGGCGGTTTCCAATGCCATTGAAGCCATCGACGCCAATACCCTGACCGAAGCAGCCCAGAGCCTGGGAGCCGGGCTGGGTCCAATATTGACTCGAGTTATCATCCCCAACATTTTCCCGGGGATTCTCAGCGGCAGCCTGCTGGTTTTTGCCACTGTTTTTGCCGAGTTTACCCTGGCAAAGCTTATCACCGGGGCTGGCTTCAAGACGTTCCCGCTCTTGCTGGTGGAATACACCCGCAAGAACGGCAGCGTGGCAGCCGCGCTTTCAGTCATCTCATTCACCATCGCCTGGGTAGCATCCATGCTAATCCTGCTGGTTGGGCGAAGTGGAAAATCTGGCCGGCAAGAACATGCTCCCACACATTAAAAAGAGAAACCGACATGGCCTACCTCGAATTAACTGATGTCTCCAAATCCTTCGCCAACGTGGCTGCGGTGAAAAATTTTTCCCTGGCCATTGAAAAGGGCAAACTGGTGTCGTTCCTGGGGCCCTCTGGCTGCGGAAAAACCACCACCCTGCGCATGATCGCCGGGTTTGAACAACCGGATTCTGGTACGATTACCCTGGGCGGTCAGGACATTACCGTGGTTCCACCTAATCAGCGCGGTATCGGGATGGTCTTCCAGGCCTACGCCCTCTTCCCAAATATGAGCGTGGCTGAGAATATCGCCTTCGGGCTGAAGATGAAACACACTCCAAAACCAGAGATCGAGAAGCAGGTAGACAGTGTTCTTGAGTTGATCCGCCTGTCAGATACGGCCAAGCGCTTTCCCCATCAGCTCTCGGGTGGACAGCAGCAACGTATCGCCCTGGCACGGGCCCTGGCGGTCCAGCCACAGGTCCTGCTGTTGGATGAACCGCTATCGGCATTGGACGCAGAGGTGCGCCTGGCTCTCCGCGGCGAAATCCGACGAATCCAGTCTGACCTGGGAATCACTACCATATATGTAACCCACGACCAGGAAGAGGCACTTTCAATTTCAGACCTGGTGGTGGTGATGAACAAAGGGGACATCGAACAGGTGGGATCGCCGATTGATATTTATCGTAAACCGCAAACCCGTTTTGTGGCTACATTCATCGGCACAGCCAACCAGTTTACCGGCGAAATGTCCGGTGAACACACCGTGCTGTGTGGACAGTACCAATTGAACACCCGGCCGCCGGCAGACCGCATTGCCAGCGGCAGTGCAGTGCTTGTGCTGGTGCGGCCTGAAGCCATCCAGGTGGAAATGGAAGCGGATCCGCGGCCGTCTGTGAACGCAATACCCGGTATGGTTGAAACCGTCACCTTCCATGGAGCAGTCACCCGGCTTGGAGTGAATGTGTATGGCCAGCGAGTGGTGGCGGATGTGACCGAAACAAACACCGGAGTGATTAATCTCAATCAAAAAGTTTGGCTAACCTTCCCCCCAGAAGTCTGCCAGGTGATGGTGCAGAACGAATGATCTTCATCAACGGACACGAAATTGTGCTGGATCACGAAGAACGGCTTGAGCCCTGGACGGACTACGGTCGGGTAGTCTGGCTGGCAATGAATTTTATAAAGAACTGCCCGGTTGAAGCGCATAATGGCCTGCCCTGGTACCTGCAGTATTCCTGTTTCTGGACGGACCCTCTGCGTCCGGTCGTCTGGCCGGACAACCCAGCCGGTAAGTTTGCCTGGGCAGTGACCACTCTTTTAAAATATTATCCCTATTCGGGGGATGCGACCTTCGTCGATATTACCCGCACCATGCTGGAACGCTTATGGGAGCAGCGCACGCCGGAAGGCTACGCCTGGGCTGGTCTGCCATACGCTTCAGCTCACCCGGGTACAGGGGGCTATTTTGGCGCCCGAGCTGACGGCGAATATGTCACTGAACCGGATAAAGCTGCCCAGGCCGGCAAGGCTTATCTGGATTTTTACAAGCTGACCGGCGAAGAGCGTTATTTCGACATAAGCATCCGCATTGCGACTGAACTCACCCAGCACTTGCGTATGGGCGATGGAGAGCGCTCGCCCTGGCCTTTCCGGGTGGATGTGCGCGACGGCCGGGTGGTGGAAGAATACACATCCCACCTGATCCCTGCGGTGCGCCTCTTCGAAGACCTGGCTAGGTTGGGCGAGGAGCGCTTTGCAGCAAAGCGAGACCAGGTCTGGGACTGGCTGGCAGCGTACCCGCTGAAGACCAATCTATGGAAGGGGCATTTTGAGGATATCCGCCTAGACCCGGGCAACGGTAACCGGGATCAGGTGTCTCCATTGGAGACCGCCCGCTACATCCTGGAGCGCCGGATTCAAATCCCTGATTGGCAGGAAATGTCAAGAAACCTGATTTTATGGGTGAAGGATACCCTCGGAGGCCGTCCCTTTTTTACGGCGGTGCCTATTCACGAGCAAAAATACTGCTATTTTGTGATGGGCAGCCATACAGCCCGCTATGCCAGTTTATGTGCACAGTACGCTGAAGCCACCGGAGATGCTTCCATGTGGGAGGAAGCCAAACGTTCCTTTAACTGGGCAACCTACATGGCAGGCGACGATGGCCTGGTGACGGTGGGGGTTGACCGGCCCGACTATTACAACCAGTGCTGGTTTACCGACGGTTATTTTGATTACGTGCCTCATTTCATCGACGGAATGGCGGCCATGCCTGAAACCGCCCCTGCCGACAGCGATCATTTGCTACACTCTACATCTGTTGTCCAGCAGATCAACTACAACCCTTACCGGGTCAGCTACCGCACTTTCAGCCCCGGAACCCAAATCCTGCGGCTGACCTTTAAACCGGTTTCGGTGCAGGCGGGGAGAGAACCCCTGTCGTACCAGGCTTCTCCTGCCGGAGGTCCGGGGTGGACATTTGATGAGGACCAGCGCGTTTTACGCATAATTTCAAACGACCGCGAAGTCGTTATATCGGGATGTACCGAAAGGGGGTGATATATAAGGATTTTCTCCGCACCGGATAGGCTAGTATTCGTCAAACTTCACTTTTGCAACCAGAAGAAGATAGAGAGGAGCAGCAATGTCCAAGAAATACGTTTATGTACTCAGCCTGATTGTAGCGCTATCCATGGTTCTGGCAGCCTGCACCCCGGCTGCGACTCCAACAGCAGCTCCAGAACCGACCATGGCCACGGAACCAACCAAGGTGCCAGAAGCTACTACCGCTCCTGAGCCCACCAAGGCACCCGAATCCACCGTCGACCCTATGGTGGAACTGGAAACCGCCGCGAAAGCGGAAGGCACCATCATCAGCTATGGCCTGCCCGACGACTGGGTGAACTACGGCGGTATGTGGGCACTCTACACCGAGAAATACGGGATCACCCATGCTGACACCGATATGTCGTCTGGTGAAATCCTGGCCGCCCTGAAAGCCGAAAAAAGCGCGCCGGTGGCTGATATCACCGACCTTGGCCTGAACTTCGCCAAGGTGATCAACGACGAGAGTCTCTCAAAACCTTACAAGAACAAATATTGGGACGAGATCCCCGATTATGCCAAGGATCCTGACGGCCGGTGGGCTGCGGCCTACTGGGGCGCCATCGCCTTCACCGTCAACGCAGATATCGTCAAGACCGTCCCCCAGACTTGGGAGGATCTGCTGAAGGAAGAATATAAGGATACCGTATGCATGAAGGATCCGCGCGAATCGGCCACAGCCAACATGGTGGTCCTGGCGGCAGCATACGGGCATGGCGGCTCTGAAACCAACGTTCAACCGGGCTTGGACTTCTTCAAGAAAATGAAAGAGAACGGCATCCTGCGCCCAGTTGCTCCCAGTACATCGGCCATCCAGAAGGGTGAATGCCCCATCTCCCTATTCTGGGATTTTGACGGTTTGAGCAAGAAAAAAGATCTTGGCATGAACTTGGAGATAGTCATCCCTTCCGATGGCACCGTGGCAGGGCTATATGTCCAGTTCATAACAGCTGGCGCACCGCACCCCAATGCGGCTAAACTCCTGCTGGAACTGGAATACTCTGACGAAGGTCAGCTGGCCTACGCCAATGGGTTTGTACACCCCATCCGCGAGAACGTGAAACTCCCTGACGACCTGCTGGCTATGTTCCCTCCGGAAGAGGCATATGCCCCTGTAGCCTTCCCGAAAGATTTTGCTGCCCTGGATACAGCTGCAACTGCCATTTCCGACGGCTGGACCCTGATATCTGAATAACTCACTCCATAGAACCAGCCTGGGTTATCTCAGGCTGGCCTGGGAGGATATGGTAACCAATCAAAGGAGGATATATGCCTGGAACGGGAGAGCGGATTCGGCTGGCAAGATTGTTTTCTGAAGGAAAGAACGCGGTGATCGTGGCGGTAGATCACGGCCTGTATTTTGGCCCGCTGCCCGGCATGATCAATCTCCCCGCAGTGATTGACCAAGTGGCCGGTGCAGATGCTATTCTGATGAGCCCGGGTATGCCAGCCCACTGCGGCAGTGTTTTTTCGAAGCGGGGCGCGCCGGCTTTGATTATCCGCTTGAATTGGGGTTCCAATTATGCAGCCCAGTGGCGCTACAAACACAGCTACAGCGTCCCTATGGTCTCGGCGGCTGATGCCGTCGCCCTGGGGGCCGACCTGGTGATCAGCAGCCTGACGCTGCGCAACCCGGATGAGGCCGAAGATGCCGGCAATGTGGAAGTCTTTTCGGCTTGCGCTGCCGAAGCGCGCGCCTTGGGCATCCCCCTGGTAGGAGAAGTCTACCCCACCGGTGGCGACGACAAGACGCCCGAAGAACTGCAGGAAGACGTTTTCATCGGCAGCCGCATGATCGCCGAACTGGGCGCAGACCTAGTGAAAACGTTCTATACCGGAAAGCATTTCAAGGAAGTGACCGCTGCAACACCAGTGCCTGTGCTGGCCCTGGGAGCCAAGAAAATGCCCAGAGAGAGCGATGCCCTGCACCTGGCAGCTGATGCCATCAGCTCTGGCGCACGCGGGATTGTTTTCGGGCGCAATGTAATCCAATCCAATGACCCCGGCCGACTGCTGGATGCCCTCAAGGAAGTTGTCAAAGAATTCAAGGCACCAGACACGGTCGCGGCGGCCTTCCACCTGGAGTGACATGCCATTGTTGATGGGGATTGACGCAGGTACCACTTCGGTCAAGGCAGCCCTTTTTTCACCTGACCATCAAATGCTGGCGGTTGCCAGACAGGAATACACCCTCGACAGCCCTTCCCCGGAGCGCGCACAGCTGGACCCCGAGATTTACTGGCGGGCCTGCACCCAGGCAGTGCGCCAGGTGATTACCCGAGCGGCAGCCAATCCACAGGATATCGCTGCCCTGGGAGTATCGAGCCAGGGGGAAACTACCATCCCCCTGGATCGCCTGGGGAAACCACTGTATCCAGCGATTGTCTGGCTGGACAACCGTGCAGTGAGCCAGGCTATAAGCCTTGCCGCCCAATTTGGACAGGAGTTATACGATCGGACAGGGATTCCGGAAATCATCCCCACCTGGACGGCTTGCAAGATCCTTTGGCTGAAGGAGAACGAGCCGCAGGTATTTGCGGCGGTGCAAAAATACATGCTGGTCCAGGATTACCTGGTTTTCCGGATGACCGGGCAGGCAGTGACGGATGGCTCCATTTCCTGCACTACAGCTTTATACGATATCCGTAGGCACGCCTGGTGGCCCGAGATGCTGGCTGCCGTAGGGATCCAGGCCAGCCAGCTGTGTGATATTGTCCCACCCGGCACTTCAGTGGGGACACTTTCTGCTGAAGCGGCCAGGACTCTAGGATTGGGCCGGCAGGTGCAGATTGTCTGCGGCGGGATGGACCAGGCCACCGGTGCCATAGGGGCGGGAAATACCACACCGGGGGTCATCTCCGAAACGACGGGCGCTGCGCTGGTCATCCAGGCCACCATTGACGATCCGGGCATGGACCAAAGGAAAATCATCCCGGTATACTGCCATAGTGTGCCTGACAAGTATTTGCTGGCCCCGGTATGCCCTACAGCCGGCATGGCTTTAAAGTGGCTGCGGGATACTTTCTTCCAGGCGGAGATGAAAATTGCGGAAAGGGAAGGCTGGGATGCGTACGACCTGATGACAACCCTGGCGGCAGAAATCCCGCCCGGTTCAGATGGTCTTATCATGTTGCCGCACCTGATGGGCGCCTTCAGTCCTGTGCCCAACCCGCAGGCGCGCGGTGTTTTCGCCGGTTTTTCCCTTTCGCATGGGCGTGGGCATTTTGTGCGGGCCGTCCTGGAAGGGATTGCGTACCTACTGCGGCAGAACCTCGAAACCATAGCAAATGCAGGAATGCCGGTGCTGGGGCTGTGTTCAACTGGCGGCGGCGCCCGCAGCCCCCTCTGGAACCAGATCAAGGCAGATGTTTGCAAACTGCCGCTGGCGACAGTTGAAAACGAAGAAGCCGCTCTGCTGGGTGATGCTATTCTGGCCGGAGTGGCAACTGGTATATATAAGTCGATTGATGAGGGCTGCAAGGCGTTGGTGCATTTCAGCGGCAATATCTTGCCGGGTGACCAGTCCGGGTTTTATGAGGCCGCCTATCGTTCCTTCTGTGACCTGGACGAAACGCTGACGCCCTATTTCCAAAGGAATTACGCTGCCTAAAAAACAGGCACTTTCACACCTTATTATTTGATTCGCAAATTTCTAGGAGGATAACCGATGGCAACGAAAGCAAAAGTGGGCGTTCTGGTAATGGCCTTGCTGGAAGACGATTACAACAAAACCGCGCATGTGCGGCCGCTGGCCCAGAAGGCAGCCGACCGCATCGGTGCTATAATCGGCGAGTATGCTGATACAATCTGCCCGTCCCTGGTGGAGGAAGAATACCAGGCAGAGGCCGCCGCCCAAATGTTCAACGCGGCCGGGGTGGACCTGATTGTGGCAGTCGAAGTGGCCTACACCAAGGGCATTGTCCCTACCCGCTGTTTCCTGAGTACAACTGCCCCTGTACTGGTCTGGAACACCCAGCAAATCCGTTTCCTGCCAGAGGACGCCGATTTTGACCTGATCATGGTCAACTCAGGCATGGCTGGCGTTCCGGAAATGACCTCGGCTTTGCTGCGCATCGGCAGACCCTTCTGGATGGTGACCTCACACATCGATGACCCGCAAGGCCGCCGGAAGCTTGCTGATATCATTGCCGCGGCCGGGATCATCCGGCGGTTGAAGACTGCCCGGATTGCCGTGGCTGGCCACGCCTTTGAGGGCATGACTGACCTGATGATGGACCAACTCAACCTGCGCCAGTATGTGGGCCCGGTCTGCTGGCCCGTAGAACCAGAGAAGGTTGCCGTGGCAATGGCCGAAGTCAGCAGCCAGAATGTGAAAGCCCTGGTTGCTAAAGAATCTGGCCGCTACCGAATTGATATGGAAACAGCCCAGTTTGAACGCTCTTGCAGGCTGGCGCTGGCCTTGGAAAAAGTGTTACTTGATGGTAAGTTCGACGCATTAGCCTCCTTTGACCAGGTGTGGCTGACCGACCCGCGGGTGGGAATTATCCCCTCCTACGGGACGGGACGCCTGTGCGAAATCGGACTGCCCTGTTCGACCGAAGCTGACCTGACCACCCTGACTGCCATGTTGATCCTGCAGGAAATGACCGGTCAGGCAACATTCCTGGAGAATTACGTCATCGACTTTGATCGTAGTGCAATGATCCTTTCTCATGACGGTCATGGGAACCCTGCCCTGGCCGCCAAACCGTCCGATGTCGCCGTCAAGCACAGCATCTACTATGAGGGCGTGAATGGTTTCGGGGCGGGCTTTGAATTTGCCTATGCCCCCGGCCCGGTAACCAACCTGTCCTTGGTGAACGTAGACGGCCAACGCTGGCGTCTGAATGTGGCTGAGGGTGAGTCGATTGCCATCCAGCCCCGACCGGTGGCGGCTCCTCAGATGCTGTTCAAGCCCAAACATCTGAATATCGACGACTGGTGCAACGCCTGGTGCAAGGCTGGCTCGCCGCACCACATGGCGCTAGCTTACGGTCACCTGGCAAACCAGATCAAACTGTACGGCGCTCTGGCAGGCCTGGAGGTAGTTGAAATCTAAACCTGTAACCGGCAGTGATGAGGTAAAAAAATGGATGTCTTAAGCGCAGTTGAACGCCGATCGCTGATCGCCCAAATGGTCCTGGAAAAAGGCAAAGTATTGCTGCCGGACCTTGTGGAGCAGTTCAAGGTTACAGAAACTTCCATTCGCCGGGATTTGACCTTGTTGGAATCCAACGGGCGGTTGAAGCGTGTCCATGGTGGGGCAGTGTTGCTTTCGGGTAATTCGCGAACCGATTCGTTTACCGAGAAGATGCAGATTCATATTGGCGCCAAGGAACGTATCGGCAAGGCTGCTGCCGAGATGATCCATCCGCGGGATGTGCTCCTGTTGGATTCGGGCACCACCACCCTGCAGATTGTCCGCCAGATCCCAGCCGACCTGCGCCTCAGCAGTGCCATTACTCTGGTTACCAATTCTCTGCCGGTTTCCCACGAAGTGCTCACCTGGCCGTCGCCCAATCTGGTGGTCCTGGGGGGCATCTACATGCCCGAATACCAGGCCACTGTGGGCCCGCAGACGCTCAAACAACTGCAGGAATTGACGGCTGACCGAGTCTTCCTGGGCGCGGACGGCCTGACTGTGCAGGGGGGTGTGACGACCGCCAATATCCTCATGGCCGAGGTGGACCGCCTTATGGTGGACCGCTCCCGGCAGGTAGTACTGGTCACAGACAGCAGCAAGCTGGGCAGGATGGGCTTCGTGCCCGTCAAGCAGATCAGTGCCTTCCACATGCTGATCACCGACACCAACGCCCCGGTAGAGATCATCGAAGCCATCCGAGCCGAAGGCGTGGAAGTCATCCTGGTCTAGGCATTTATGTATCCAGGAATCCAGATCACACCCCCATTTTTTGAGATCGGCCCGAAGGCTTACTTGTACGGCCGCCAGTTGATGGAACTGGCCCGGGAAGCCGACCGCTTGAGTCGGGTTTACGGGGTGCAGATTATCATCACACCGCAAACCGTGGATATCCCGGCTGTTGTTCAAGGTACCCATAGCCTGCTGGTGTTTGCCCAGCACATGGATTCCCTGCCGGCGGGACGCGGCATCGGAGCAGTTTTGCCTGAGGCGCTCAAAGAAGCGGGGGCTGCCGGGGTACTTCTAAATCACGTAGAGAAGCGCCTCCCGCTTAAGGAACTAGAGCGCACCATCCAGCGGGCTAACGAGGTGGGGCTGGCCAGCATGGTCTGCGCCGACGGCCTGAGGGAAGTGGAAGCCGTGGCCCGGATGCAGCCCAACATTCTCCTGGCGGAATCAGCCGAGATGATCGAAGGCAGCAGCCGGGGCGAGGATGACCAGGCCGAGATAACCCGCATCAACGAACTGGTCTGGAAGATCAACCCGGAAATCCGGGTCCTGCATGGGGCGGGCATCCGCTGCGGGCTAGATGTGTACAACGTGATGGCTGCCGGGGCCCAGGCAGCCGGTTCCACAAGTGCGATCATCCTGGCCCCAGATCCGGCCGGGGTGCTGGAAGAAATGATACGGGCGGCGCGCGCTGGCTGGGATGCCGCCAACAACCTGAGATGAGGGAGTACCTGCCTTGAGCGTATATAACGAAATATTCCAGATCCAGTCTGACAGGCGGCCGACCTTCGAAGACGTGACTGAGCAGGTACAGGCAGCCTTGCAAAAATCGGGCATCTCCAATGGGATCTTACTAGTTTTCTCACAGCACACAACTTGCAGTGTGTTGATACAGGAGGCTTCAGATGATGTCAATTATTGGGGCACCGAGCTCTTGATGCAGGACCTGGTTAATGCCCTGGAGAAGATTATCCCCACCTGTAAGACGGAAGGGCAGTACCTGCACCCGGGACCCAAGCATATCCAGGCTGCCATGGGGCGGGATGAAGAGGCTTTCTGGTCACTGAATACCGATGCCCACCTGCGTTCCGTTTTACTGGGGCGTTCAGTGACCATCCCGGTGGTGGACGGAGAACTAGTGCTGGGTGAATTCGGGCGGGTCTACTTCGCTGATTTTGACCAGGTGCGCGCCCGCCAACGGACAGTACGGGTACAGGTGATGGGAGAATTGGGGACCTGAAGCAGTTTTAGGTGGGATCAGGCCACGTGGAATGCATAGTGTGCCCAGTCGGAGCAGCTATGAAAACCCAGCTTGATCATTTCCCTAAATTTCGATGATAATAAATTCGCCCAAGGGGAACCATGTTCATACTTTCGAATTGGCCTCAAGGAATTGATCCTAACTTGACAGCCCAAATGTTGTATTCATGTGTCCACCAAGAGGATTGGGATTGATACCTTCCGACTCGAAATCAGTGAAATAACGAATCGTTTTTTCGATTTGACATGACTAACTAAGGCTTTGAGACATAAGTACTGGCAGTGATTTGACCAGGATTTGCCCCAAAATAATCATAACAACTTAGACATTACGGTGCCGCGGTGTCAATATTAGAGGACCCACCCTCGACCGGGGAAATTATGTGGTGGATTTGTATTCCAATTTACTGGTACCTACAGCAATGAAAGGCAGCTTTTTCTCTTCCTATTTTTTTACTTCCTCCAAAAAATCAATTTTGCCGTTGGTGTAACATTCTTTCTGTAAATTGCTGAACCTTAACAAAAGGGGTGAGTCAGAAGTATCCTATATAGGTCATCACACCAAAATAGGAGAAGCCAATGACTCACCAAAATGATTATAGCTTTACACAGGAACTGGCAGAAAAAGGATTGGAAGCCATTCCAGAACTACTGCGCGTGTTGATCAATAATGCC
>Ga0209317_1000045_pt1 | contig 179782 bp, 140 predicted proteins | sample RifGroB2_FD_183994 | JGI IMG/M metagenome (GOLD analysis project Ga0209317, IMG submission 183994) | Soil microbial communities from Rifle, Colorado, USA - Groundwater B2 (SPAdes) (version 2) | ecosystem: Environmental > Terrestrial > Soil > Unclassified | place: Rifle, Colorado | collected...
CGGCTGGAATTTTATTGAGCTCGACAACTGATGCAAAGCCAACGTTTACAGCTCCGGAAGTAACTATCAATACCAGTTATACCTTATCCTTGATTGTCAACGACGGAGTGGCTGATTCTCCAGCCGATCAGGTTGTAATCACGGTTAAGAATTTAGTAAATGAAATCCCGGTAGCAAATGCTGGTTCCGATCAGGCAGTGAATGAAGGGGCAACCGTTTCGCTCGATGGATCTGCTTCGTCTGATCCAGATGGAAATCCACTGACCTACAAATGGACTGCTCCGGCCGGAATTTCATTGAGCTCAACTACTGATGCAAAACCCACCTTTACGGCTCCGGAAGTAACGATCAATACCAGTTATACCTTATCCTTGATAGTCAACGATGGAGTGGCTGACTCACCTGCTGATCAGGTTGTAATCACGGTTAAGAATGTAGTAAATGCAATCCCGGCAGCAAATGCTGGTTCCGATCAGGCAGTGAATGAAGGGGCAACTGTTACACTTGATGGTTCAGCTTCTTCCGATCCTGATGGTAATCCACTGACGTACAAATGGACTGCTCCGGCTGGAATTATTCTCAGTTCTGCTACCGATGCCAAACCTACATTTACAGCTCCGGAAGTCAGTGTAGACACACCTATTCCTTTTTCACTGGTGGTAAACGATGGAAAAACAGATTCACCGGCAGATCAGGTAATAATAACAGTGCTTCAGGTTAATAAAATACCTGTTGCCAATGCAGGACCCGATCAGATTGTTAATGAAGGAAGTCTAGTTACATTAAATGGTTCCGGATCGAATGATCCGGATAATAACGGCATGGTTTTTCGGTGGACTGCTCCCGGGACTACTCAGCTCACTGCTCCAATCATTATAAAAGTATTGGTTACAGGTCCGGCATACACAACTACCATGAGTCGCGATTTTTCGTTATCGCTCTACGATGATTCACCAGCAGCAACTCCCGGGAATAATTCATTCCTATTTAATTGGACCCTACCTTCAGGAGTAACATTTAGTTCCTCAACCGTTTCAATCGTAACTATAACTCCTCCTGACATTAATAACCCATCCAATTATACGTTCTCGCTAAAGGTTTTTGATGGTTCTGATTCATCTGATCCGAATCACAATGGGATGACCTATTTTACGCTCCCCACCACCAATTTTACGATGAGCCAGATTACCGTCGTTAAATTAAACATTACCTCTCCTGCTATTTCATCGTTGACCGACCAAACATTTTCGATGGAAATTAGTGAAGGAGCACCCTCACCCAATGCGGGGAAGATCTTCATGAGCAATACATGGAAAATGCCCGCCGGACTTATTATTGGCACCACTACCTTTGCCAAACTGACCATTATTTCACCCGACGGACCAGCAGATCCGGATTACAAATTTTCGCTCGAATTCAACAATGGATTAGCTCAGTCAATTCCTCCTTTTAATGGATTGACTTATCGGTGGACCGCGCCTCCAGGAATTGTGCTCAGTTCAGAAACAATTCCGAATCCAACTTTTATTGCTCCTGAAATGAATACCGATACTGAATTTAAATTCACATTGGTCGTCAATGACGGAATAGCTGATTCCCCTCCGGATGAGGTAATAGTCAAAGTTTTACATGTAAATAAATCACCTTCAGCAAATGCCGGAGCTGATCAATCAGTCAACGAAGGGGCTACGGCAACACTTGATGGTTCGGCATCATCCGATGTGGACGGCGATGCACTGACCTACAAATGGACGACCGTTCCGGGAATCACCCTGAGTTCAGAAACCATAGTCAATCCAACCTTCACCGCTCCGCAAGTCAGCGCCGATACGCAATATACGTTCAAACTGGTTGTGAACGACGGATTGGTTGATTCGCCGATTGATGAAGTGGTGGTTACCGTTTTGCAGGTCAATATGGCACCCTCTGCCAATGCCGGTCCAGATCAATCAGTAAATGAAGGGGCAACGGCAACACTCGACGGTTCAGCTTCATCCGATCCCGATGGTGATGCCATGACTTACAAATGGACTGCCCCGGCAGGAATTACCCTGAGTTCAACAACCGATCAGAAACCGACTTTTACAGCTCCTGAAGTAACGATCAATACCAGCTACACGTTCACGTTAGTTGTGAACGACGGACTGGCTGATTCCCCTGCCGACCAGGTGGTCATTACAGTCTGGCAGGTTAATAAGGCACCTGTTGCCAATGCCGGTTCTGACAAATCGGTGAACCAAGGGGCAACGACTTCCCTTAATGGTTCAGCTTCTTCCGATCCGGATGGCAATCCGCTGACCTACAAATGGACGACCGTTCCTGGAATCACATTGAGTTCAGAAACCATAGTCAATCCAACCTTCACCGCTCCGCAAGTCAGCGCAGATACGCAATATACGTTCAAACTGGTTGTGAACGACGGATTGGCTGATTCGCCGATTGATGAAGTGGTGGTTACCGTTTTGCAAGTCAATATGACACCCTCTGCCAATGCTGGTCCAGATCAATCAGTAAATGAAGGGGCAACGGCAACACTCAACGGTTCAGCTTCATCCGATCCCGATGGCAATCCGCTGACCTACAAATGGACAACCGTTCCGGGAATTACCTTGAGTTCAGAAACCATAGTCAATCCAACCTTCACCGCTCCGCAAGTCAGCGCCGATACGCAATATACGTTCAAACTGGTTGTGAACGACGGATTGGTTGATTCGCCGATTGATCAGGTGATTGTTGAAGTACTGAATGTGGATCATGCGCCATATTTGAAGAATGCAATTAAAGATATATCTGTTGACAAGGGCGCACCTGATCAGATTATTGATTTGAAAACAGTTTTTGCTGATGATGATTTCGGTGATGTATTAATTTACAGTGTTATCTCAAATACCAATGATTTGGTGGTTGAGGCTAAAATCACGGGAACTAATCTGACTTTGGATTTTTCAAGTGTAAATATCGGATCATCGGAAATAGTCGTTACGGCAAGTTCTAATGGGAAAGAAGTTAACTCGAAATTTGCGGTTGATGTTAACATACCCACCCTGATTAATCCGCTTGGAGAGAATTCCGCGGAAATATTAATTTACCCCAATCCTACAAAAGGTGAAGTCAAATTAACTTTTAGCCAATTACCCACGACAGGAACTTTACTTTCCATTTATAACCTTTCAGGTAGCTTGATATATAAATCGACAGCTGATGAAACGGAAAAATATATAAACCTGACCGGATTTCCAGTTGGCCTTTATATTTTAAAAATTGATCAGCGAATGTATAAATTGATAAAATTCTAGTGTTTTGCACGTTGATTGCAACTATATAAGTTTTTAGGAATACCAATACCGTTAGCATTTTGACTCACTTTAATTGATTTAAGGTGAGTCATTTTTTTGATATCTGATTAAAAATTTTGCATGAATGTCAGCCAGGCTTCAGAACTAAAAAACAGACAATAATCTATTGTACTTCTTATAAAAAATAACTGCAAGAATGATATAAGTTACCAAAAAATTAATGAAGGAAATGATGATCGACAAAATGAATATGCCTATTAAAATGGAAAGAAATCTGCTAACATGAAAGATGTAAGCTGTTAAATCAAATCCCAAAAGCCGCGCTATCGTATTGGAAAAAAGAAAAATAACCAGAATGACCAAAAATCCCGACCACATACTCCTCAAATCGGGTAAACTTAATTGCATGTGAGATGATATACAGAAAGAAAGGTACAAGAATAGCCAAAAAGTGAAAACGCTCAAATTACTCAAGGCAAACACACTTCCAGTTAATTTTATACCAAACGTGACAAACTCGCCGGCACTTTTCATGTATTCAAAAATACCGGTTCCCATAAATTCATTGGTGGCAATAAGCCTGGATATTTCGTTATAGTTTGGCAAACAAAAATAGATTAATGCATAAAGTACAAACGAACCAAAAAATATGGGACCGGTACCAATAAAAAAGTTGCCAATCCGCTGATAAAGGCTATCCGGATTGTATGTATGATTAACAAATCCAAGGCTTCCATCCGCTCTGTTTGGTGAAAATAGTTTTATTTCTATAATCCGGTGACCGAATAAAATACAAAAAAAAGCATGTCCAAACTCGTGTACCGGAGTTCCTATCCATCCGGTTAAATACATATCTAGTTTGCTCAGATTTGAATTTGCAAATGCTTTCCGGGTTGACCGTGATATAAAGTACAGCAACAGTCCGAAGATGATGACAAACCCAAAAATAGCCACCAACTGATAAAGTGTAGCAACAACGACTTGAAGAATAAAATTCAGGATGAGGTTTATGTATTGCATGTACAATAATTGTGATTGTTTATTCTTCTTATTTAAAATGACAGGCGAAGATAATTAATGAATTTTTAAGTTTCGTCAATATCTCAAAGGAGGAGGAACATATTGAATCGTACTTATGAAATTGGGTTGTAGGTTATGGTTGGAAAAATTGATAGGGGGAACAGCTGTGAACAATTTGGAAAAAAAGAATTTTGATGCTGATTACGTGCAGCAAAAGTTAATATCTTTATTGACAAAATGTTATGGCAACAATATCTCTCATTAAAAATTGGATAGTTCCCTTTTTACCCAATTGCTAAATATCAATTCCATTTTTTTCTAAAAAAAGTTTCTCACTAAAATGAAAAAGTTACTTTTGCACGGTCTTTTCAACTTATCAAATTATACAGATATCAAGATATGGAAAGTGAATCATTAATTCTCTTTTTTATAGTTGCGCTTATCCTTGTGGGTGGGGCAATTATTTTTTCAACCCTTGTTGCGCCAAATTCATTAAATCCCGCAAAGTCGGAACCTTATGAATGCGGTATTCCTACAGAAGGTCCTGCATGGATTCAGTTCAATGTAGGTTATTATCTTTTTGCAATTATTTACCTGATTTTCGATGTGGAAACCGTGTTTCTGTTCCCTTGGGCCGTTGTTATGAAATCTATCGGGATGAGGGCATTTATCGAAATCATAATTTTCTTTTTCGTACTGGGTCTTGGCCTGTTGTATGCATGGAAAAAAGGAGCTTTGAAATGGGTGTAATCAAATCAATGAAAGATGAAGATTTCGGAGATAATGAATCTCTGGAACTCTTAAAAACGTCAGGCAACAATTTTTTTCTGACCAGTATCGACAGTCTTTTGAATTGGGGCCGTTCGAACTCAGTTTGGCCGCTTACTTTTGCGACCAGCTGTTGCGGAATCGAGATGATGGCAGCCGGTGCATCGCGCCACGACTTTGCCCGCTTCGGGATTGAAGTTTACCGCGCCTCGCCGCGTCAGGCCGATGTAATCGTTGTTGCAGGGACTATCGTTCATAAAATGGTGCCGATTCTGAAACGTCTGTATGATCAGATGCCCGATCCAAAATATGTAATTGCTATGGGCGCCTGTGCAGTTTCAGGAGGACCTTTCTTTTACAATTCTTATTCGGTGGTCCGCGGAGTCGATCATGTTATTCCGGTTGATGTATACATACCCGGTTGCCCGCCTCGCCCTGAAGCCTTACTTTACGGAGTCATGCAACTTCAGCGAAAAATTAAGGGAGAATCATTTACCAATCCTGCTGATCAGACCGACAGGCTGCTTTAATTTCCATAATCTATGCTGAATAAAGAAGAAATCTCAGAAATAATCAGGACTCATGTGCCTGAAGCGGTTTTCCCTGAAGGAACGCAATTGCTGGAAGTAATTGTTCCGGCAAGAAAATTATTCTCGCTGGCGGAAAGGCTAAAATCAGATCCAATCCTTGCTTTTGATTACCTGATCAGCCAGACTGCCGTTGATTTCACTACAAAATTTACGGTGGTTTGTCATCTCGATTCGGTTAAATTCAGGCATATGCTTGTGTTGAAAACAGAACTTACGGATCGCGAAAATCCTGTCGTTGACAGTTTGACTGCCTTATATCCTACCGCTGAATTTTTTGAACGCGAAATATTCGACCTGTTTGGAATCCGGTTCAACAACCATCCAAACCTGAAACGTCTTTTTCTGGAAGATGATTACGGATTCCCGTTACGCAAGGATTTCCGCGACGAAATAAATATCATTGAACGTTAATACTCTAATGATGAGTGAAGAAATTATAAAAGATGTGATTGTTGGGGAAAATGAGGACTATATTATTAATATGGGCCCGCAACACCCTTCCACCCACGGAGTATTGAGGCTGGAGGTTTGCCTGAAAGGTGAAACTGTAAAATATTTGGTGCCACACATTGGTTACATTCACCGTGGAATCGAAAAAATGTGTGAAGCAAACACCTATCAGCAAATTATTCACCTGACCGACCGGATGGATTACCTGTCGGCACATATAAACAATGAAGCGGTTTGTATGATTGTTGAAGACGCCATGCAGGTTGAAGTTCCGGAACGGGTAAAATATATCCGTACTATTCTGGATGAGTTAAACCGCATTGCTTCACATCAGCTTTGGTGGTGTGCTTTCGGGATGGATTTGGGTGCGCTGACCAGTTTCTTTTACGGCCTGCGCGACCGCGAACACATCCTCGACATTTTTGAAGAATCATTCGGTTCACGCTTGTTGCACAGTTTTCTATGCCCGGGTGGTTTGATGCACGACGTCCACCCGAATTTTCAAAAAAGGACCAAAGAGTTTATCAAATACTTCAAAACAAAATTACCTGAGTACGATCAGCTGCTGACCGGAAATATTATTTTCCAGAACCGTGCGATAGGAATCGGGCACATGAGTCGTGAAACGGCTATCGGATACGGAGTTACCGGTCCTTCCGGACGTGGATCAAATTTTGCCTGCGACGTTCGTAAAATTGCACCATACGGAGCTTACGATAAAGTCCAGTTCAACGAAATTCTGGAAACAGGCTGCGATGTTTTTGCCCGTTATAAAGTCAGGATGGCCGAAATGTGGGAATCCATGAGCATCATCGAACAGTTGATCGACAATATTCCTGAAGGCGATTACACCGCCAAAATGAAACCCATCATCAAACTGCCGGCAGGCGAATATTTCCGCAGAGTAGAAACTGCCCGGGGTGAACTGGCCGTTTATGTGGTAAGCGACGGAAATAAATCGCCATACCGCATGAAATTCCGCACGCCAAACTTTAGCAATTTGTTTGTGATGAACGAAATTGCTTCCGGCTATAAAATTGCCGACCTGATAGCCATCAGCGGTTCGCTCGACCTTGTAATTCCTGATATTGACCGCTAAATGAACACAAATATGTCATCAAACATTTACGATTTTTCGACACTTACCGGCTCAATTCATACCTGGTTATCAGGAATGATGTCGTCAGGTTGGGTCATTTTTACCGAAATGGTTCTCATCGGACTGGTTTTTCTTCTGATGTATGCCTTGCTCGGTCTATTCCTGGTTTACCTCGAACGTAAAGTATGCGCCATCATGCAGAACCGCGTTGGACCAAACCGTGTAGGAAAATGGGGACTTTTGCAAACCATTGCCGACTTAATCAAACTTCTGTTGAAAGAGTTGATTCCAATCCGAAAATCAGATCCACTGCTTTTCAACCTGGCTCCCTTTATTGTAATTATTTGTTCATTCCTTGCTATGGCTGCTTTACCGTATGCCAAAGGACTTCAGGCAATCGATTTCAATATTGGTGTATTTTATGTGATGGCAGTATCATCACTCAGTGTGGTTGGTATTCTGCTGGCAGGTTGGGCGAGTAACAGTAAATACTCGTTGATTGGTGCTATGCGAAGCGGAGCACAAATTGTAAGTTATGAACTTTCAGTTGGTCTTTCGCTTTTGGCGATTGTAGTTTTTTCGGGAAGTATGCAACTTTCAGAAATTATTGGAAGCCAGGCCAACGGATGGTGGATTTTTAAAGGCCACATCCCGGCTATAATTTCTTTCATTATCTTCCTAATTGCCAGCACGGCCGAAATTAACCGCGGTCCTTTCGACTTAGCTGAAGCTGAATCAGAATTAACTGCCGGTTTTCATACTGAATACTCTGGAATCAAATTCGCATTTTTCTTCCTGGCCGAATACATGAACATGTTTATTGTTGCAGCCCTAGGAGCAACTGTATTTTTGGGCGGTTGGATGCCATTTCATGTCGGAAACTGGGAAGGCTTTAATCAAATAATGGATTATATCCCTTCAGTAGTTTGGTTCTTTTCAAAAACATTTTTTATCATTTTGATTATCATGTGGTTTAAATGGACATTCCCACGTCTGCGAATCGACCAGTTATTGACTCTGGAATGGAAATACCTGTTACCAATAAGTTTATTCAACATTGTATTAATTGCCTTCATCGTTCTGATGGGCTGGCATTTTTAATAATAAATAAGGATGAATAGTATAGCACAATATTTTTCCGAACTGTTTAAAGGACTTTCCTCATTATGGGCAGGAATGCGCATAACCGGAAAATACTTTTTCAGCCCGCGGGCCATTGTAACCCAGCAATATCCTGAAAACCGGAAAACCCTGAAAATGGAACCCCGGTTTAAGGGAGAAGTGACCATGCCTCACGATGAAAATAACGAACATGCCTGTACCGGCTGTGGTATCTGTGAAATGAACTGCCCGAACGGATCAATCGAGATTTTAACCGACCGCGTTCCTAACGCTGAAGGCAAAATGGAGCGTGTGATCGATAAGCACATTTATCATTTGTCGATGTGCACCTTCTGTGAATTGTGCATAAAAACCTGTCCTTCAAATGCGCTGGCTTGGGGTCAGGAATTCGAGCATGCGGTTTTCGACCGGAGTAAACTCACCAAGGTTCTGAACCAACCCGGTTCGAAACTTAGAAAGGAGGCCAAGTAATGAATGTATTCATGTTTTATATGTTTTCGGGAATTATCCTGATTTGTTCGCTTCTTACGATTACAACCCGTAGAATTTTAAGGGCAGCTGTTTATCTGCTTTGCGTTTTATTAGCTACCGCCGGTTTGTATTTCATGTTGAACTACCAGTTTATGGCTGCAGTTCAGCTTACTTTATATGCAGGAGGTATTGTGGTACTTATTATTTTCAGTATTCTGTTGACACACCACATTACTCATCGTTTTAAACACCCCAACCTTGCCAAATTGTTGATGGGTATCGGAGCTGCTGCTATTGGAAGCGGACTGGTGATTGCAACTATACTCTCCCACCCGTTCCAGGCGGGAACCGCTCCTGAGCTGAAAGTGAACATGACTGAAATTGGTAACCAATTACTTAGCACCGGTAAAAACGGATACGTTTTACCGTTTGAGTTAATCAGTATTCTGCTTTTGGCTGCTATGATTGCCGCCATCGTAATTGCAAAAAAAGATAAAAATAAAAATTCAGAAATATGATTCAGGGAATTCCACTCGAACATTTTTTAATCGTGAGCACGATCATGTTTTTCATCGGAGTTTGCGGTTTCATCATTCGCCGCAACCTGATCACTATGTTGATGGCCATTGAACTCATCCTGAATTCGGTCAATATAAATTTCGTGGTTTTCAACCGCTATCTGTATCCCGATCAATTGCAGGGACAATTCTTTTCGCTGTTCATTGTTGGTATTGCAGCTGCCGAAGCTTCGGTTGCGATTGCTCTGATCATCAATATTTACCGAAAGATGCAGAATATTGAAGTTGAAAATGTAAATGAATTGAAATTCTAAAATTTAAGAGCAATGACAGGATATACATATACTGTATTCATTATACTGATTCCGCTGGTAATGTTTTTAGTTACCGGATTGATGGGAATGAAATGGAAACCAATCGTCTCAGGTATATTGGGAACAATCGGAATGGGAACTTCATGGGCTCTTTCGCTGATTACTGCCGCCAGTTATTTTTTCGGCGGTCACCATGCTGAAGGATTTCAGACAATCATTCCATTTGAAATGAAATGGTTGCAGTTTACTGATACGCTGATTATCAAAATGGGTATCTTACTCGATCCTATTTCAGTAATGATGCTGGTTGTAATTACCACCATTTCGTTTATGGTGCATTTGTACAGCATTGGATATATGCACGGTGAAACAGGATTCGCCCGTTTCTTTGCATTTCTATCACTGTTTACCTTTTCGATGTTGGGATTGGTTATTGCCACCAATATTTTCCAGATGTACATTTTCTGGGAATTGGTAGGAGTTAGCTCATTCCTGTTGATCGGATTCTACTACCAAAAGCCATCAGCAGTAGCAGCTTCGAAAAAAGCATTTATTGTGACACGTTTTGCCGATTTAGGATTCCTGATCGGTATTCTGATACTTTCGTTTGTTACCGGAACTTTTGATTTCGGTAAACTGACTGAACCCGGAACAGCCATCTTCGGAAGCGCTGCTTCAATGAGTTTCATGGGTATTTCGGCAATGACCTGGGCAATGATATTGATTTTTATTGGTGGTGCCGGTAAATCGGCCATGTTCCCGTTACACATCTGGTTACCCGATGCAATGGAAGGTCCAACTCCGGTTTCGGCTTTGATCCACGCTGCAACCATGGTTGTTGCCGGTGTATTTTTGGTGGCCCGTATGTTTCCGGTTATCCATTTTCAGGCCCCGGCTGCACAAGAAATCATTGGTTATGTTGGTGGATTCACTTCGCTGTTTGCCGCAGTGATCGCCATTACACAATATGATATTAAACGCGTTCTGGCATTTTCAACCTTATCGCAACTCGGCTACATGATGCTTGCTCTTGGTGTTTCAGGATACGGCGGCGAAGAAGGTTTGGGTTACATGGCTTCCATGTTCCACCTGTTTACACACGCTATGTTTAAAGCTTTGTTATTCCTCGGTGCTGGTTCAATCATTCATGCTGTTCATTCAAACTACATGTATGATATGGGTGGGTTGCGCAAATATTTGCCAATTACGCACATTACATTCCTTATTGCATGTTTGACCATTGCCGGAGTTCCATTCCTTTCAGGATTTTTCAGTAAAGACGAAATTTTGGTAGCAGCTTTACACCACAACAAACTTTTATTTGCTATCGAGTTTATTGTTGCCGGTTTAACTGCTTTCTATATGTTCCGTTTATACTTCACTGTATTCTGGGGAAAAGACAGACATTATCACCACACTCCGCACGAAAGTCCACTGGTAATGACTCTTCCATTGATGTTTTTAGCTGTAGCTTCTGTTTTTGCCGGATATATTCCATTTCATCATTTAGTTACTTCTGACAAAGTAGGATTCGTAACTGAAATGAACTACATGGTAGCTATTCCGTCAGTACTCATAGGATTACTTGGTATCGCTGTGGCATGGATTCTTTACAAGAAAGAAAGCGATGTTCCAGCGAAACTGGCCGCTAAATTTGGGATGTTGTATACTGCTACCTACAATAAATTTTATTTCGACGAGATTTATTTGTTTGTAACCCGAAAGATCATCTTCAACTATATATCACGTCCAATTGCCTGGTTCGACCGCCACATCATCGATGGTTTTATGGTTGGAATCGGTTTAGTGACTGAGAAAGTATCTTACCAGATTAAAGGAATGCAATCAGGACAATTGCAGCATTATGCATTTATGTTCGTTGCAGGTACCTTGGCGTTGGCACTTTCAATGATCTATTTTTTGATGTAGGGAAAGGAAGCCCCCTTCTAATTCCCCCAAAGGGGGAAGATTTTGGGTACTGCTTCGCTATCGTAAAAGCTCCGTAGGAGCGAAATATTTGTAGCCCGGGGTTTCAACCCCGGGGAAAAGAAAAAGAATAAAAGTCGTCCGCGAAAAAAAGTTTGAAAAAGCAAACATGAAATCTCGGACGAAACAACGGAAACCTTCAGAATAGAAGGAAAAAAGAGTTCTGAAAGAATCAAAAATTAAAAATATATTCGAATGAATATTCTAACTTTATTGGTCTTAATCCCGGTTCTCACCATGATCGGAGTCCTTTTTACCAAGGATTATAAAGGCGCACGGCTCGTTTCGGCAATCGGAATGGGCGTGGAACTTATAGCAACAGTTTATCTGGTGCTTGCTTATCTTGCTGCACGAAAAACCGGGATGATGCACGAGATGCTATTTACTTCCGATTTCATGTGGTACCCTAGCTTGAACATTCATTTTTCTTTCGGTGTCGATGGAATTGCTGTAGCCATGATTGGTCTTACCTCAATTGTGATTTTTGCAGGTATTTTTGCTTCCTGGGAACTTCAATTCCTGACAAAGGAGTTTTTTGTATCGCTCATTTTGCTTGTTACAGCGGTTTACGGGTTCTTTATTTCACTTGACCTATTTACCATGTTACTCTTCTATGAGTTGGCACTGATCCCTATGTATCTGCTTATTGGTCTTTGGGGAACAGGGCCGAAAGAAAAATCGGCCATGAAACTGACTTTGATGTTGATGGCAGGTTCTGCATTGATTATAGTTGGTATTTTAGGTCTTTATTACAATTCGGCTCCTGGTGGGGGCCCACTTACTTTTAATATTATTGAAATCTCCAAAATAAATATTCCGGTTGCGGCGCAACGCTTCTTCTTTCCTTTCGCTTTTGTTGGATTTGGAATACTTGGAGCATTGTTTCCTTTCCATACCTGGTCACCTGACGGTCACGCTTCGGCACCAACCGCAGTGTCAATGCTTCATGCCGGAGTATTGATGAAACTGGGAGGATACGGATGTTTCCGTGTTGCAATGTTCCTGATGCCACAAGCTGCACAGGAAATGGCCTGGATTTTCATTATCCTGACAACAATCAGTGTGGTTTACGGAGCTTTCAGTGCCATCTGGCAAACCGACCTTAAATTCATCAATGCATACTCTTCAGTGAGCCATTGCGGATTGGTAATTTTTGCCTTGCTGATGATGAATGAAACAGCTATGGACGGAGCAATCCTTCAAATGATTTCACACGGTTTAATGACAGCCCTTTTCTTCGCCTTGATTGGAATGATTTATGGACGTACCCACACCCGTGACATTCGGGAAATGGGTGGTTTAATGAAAGTGATTCCTTTCCTTGCCGTAGTTTATATGATTGCAGGGTTTGCTTCATTGGGTCTTCCCGGATTAAGCGGTTTCGTAGCCGAAATGACTGTTTTTGTCGGATCGTTCCAACATCAAGATATGTTTCATCGCGTTGTTACGGTGATTGTATGTTCATCAATTGTAATTACTGCTGTTTATATTTTGAAGGTTGTCGGAATTATTCTTCTTGGCCCTTTGAAAGATCAGCATCATGCCCATTTGGAAGATGCCAAATGGTACGAGAAACTGAGCACAGTTACACTTGTGTTGGCTGTTGCAGCCATTGGTATTGCACCACTTTGGCTATCTGATACCATTGTAGCAAGTTTAAAACCGATTGTTACACGTTTGGCAACGGTCATCCCTTTTTAAATTGAATCAATAAAATAATACCGAAAAATATGGATCTCGGACAATTTATACTCATGCGCCACGAATTGCTGCTCACAGTAGCGGCCCTTGCCATTCTGGTTGCTGAAATCTTTACCAGCGAAAAAAACAAATCGAAAATCATCAATTTCACGTTGGTACTTTTCGCTTTGGTAACCTTCATTGGTTTTATTCCCGGAGAAACCGGTAATTTATTTGGAGGATCATTCCAATCGAGCCAACTGACCGTTTTCATGAAAAACATTCTTAATCTGGCTGTGTTGATTGTATTTCTTCAGGCCGAAGGATGGTTACGGAAACCGGAAAACGCTGACAAAATCAGTGAATATTTCGTTTTGACCTTGTCAACGCTGATCGGTATGAACTTCATGATTTCGGCTGGCGACTTTCTGATCTTTTACATCGGACTCGAAACTGCAACTATCCCGATTGCCGGGTTGGCCGCCTTCGACAAATACAAAAGTCAATCAGCCGAAGCAGGTATCAAATTAATCCTGTCTTCTGCCCTATCTTCCGGAATTTTATTATTTGGACTTTCGATGATTTACGGCGCAACCGGATCAATCTATTTTGCTGATATCGCAACCAAAATTCAACCAAACGCACTTATTGCACTTGGATTTGTATTCTTTGTGAGCGGAATGGGTTTCAAAATATCGTTGGTTCCTTTCCATTTCTGGACTGCCGACGTTTACGAAGGTGCTCCAATCAATGTGACTTCATACCTTTCGGTTGTTTCAAAAGGCGCTGCAGCATTTATCTTCACCATCGTTCTGTTCACAGTATTTAAAAATATTGTGGAAATGTGGAAACCAATGATTTATACACTGGCCGTAATCACGATGACAATTGGTAACCTGTTTGCCATGCGTCAGAACAATATCAAACGATTTCTGGCCTTTTCGTCGATTGCACAAGCCGGTTTTATCCTGTTGGGTATTCTGGGTGCCGGTGAGCTTGGAATGACTGCAATTGTTTATTTCGTACTCGTTTATGTATTTACCAACCTTGGAGCATTTGGCGTTGTAGCTGCAATTCACAATGCCTCGGGTGTTGAGACTATTTCAGGCTACAATGGATTATACAAAACAAATCCTAAACTTGGTCTGCTGATGACCATTTCGTTGTTCTCTTTAGCTGGAATTCCACCAATTGCTGGCTTCTTCGGAAAATTCTTCCTGTTTACCGCAGCTGCCGGAAGCGGTTATTATATTCTGGTGTTGATTGCCGTATTAAATGCAACCATCTCATTATATTATTATTTACTGGTGATAAAAGCCATATTTATAGAAAAGAACGAACATCCTATTCCTGAATTCCGCAGTTCGAATGCCATGAGAATTGCATTAGTGTTGTGTATTGCAGGTGTATTTATCATCGGTTTTGCCAGCGGAATATTCGAATATATTCGTAGTATCAGTCAATTGTTCTTAAATTAATACGACTCAAAAAATGGCTCTTAATAAAGGAAAACATATCATTGAAGAAATTGACGGAACACGCTGTTCACTTGTTGAAAAAGGAGTTACTCCTGAACGCATGGAATTCCTGAAAAAATTACTCGAACTCAATAAATATACAGTGAAAGTAGCATCCGAAGGAGAAACAGGCACCTTTAAAATTGGTGTAACTGATATGCTGTTTAATCCGGTTGTTGATGTTTATAAACGCAGTTTAATAAGTCCTACCGGCAAACGTATAACTCCGGCATATTGGCTTCAGGAATCAGACAAGGAAACCGAAGCAGAAGTGAATTACTGGAAAAAATAATAGCAAATAAGTTTAATTAAAAAGGGAGCCATTTGCTCCCTTTTTAATTAAACTTATTTGCTATTTTGAATTCGTTATTCAGTTACTATTAGTATTCTGTTTACTGAATCAACTCGTTCGCAAATCATATCAGCAAAAAAGAATAAGATATTACCAAGGACTACGAGGTTTGGGCCTACCACTGCTTGGAGGATTAGAAGAAGGAGGAGGAGTATATGATGTTTCCGGTCCACTGCTTCCATCAGCCTGATTCGGTTTACTTAACAAGATCATCATAGTTGAAGCCGATAATGCGAAATATCCAGCCCGTTTTATTGCATCTTTTCGTGAGATCTTTTTCTCCCCGAATTCAGTCACTTCCTTCTTTACAATCTCTGCCATCTTGTTTTTCATGTCAGTAAATAATTATGGGTTAATATTTTCAAAATTATTTTATATTCTTCTTATTGAGATCTGGTATTAAACGACCATGTTGGACTGAATGCAATCTTATTACCTTCATACTTGGCAACTACGTACCAGAAATAGGTTGTATTGGTTTTTAACCCGCTTACGGTCACTTCCTGTACAGAAATATCTTCACCTACTAATTTTTGAACGGTTGAATTTGACTCAAAAATGTAAATGCTATAGGTTAAAGGGGTCCCAGATTTCTTTCCTTCAATTTTCCATTTCAAACTGAACCCTAAAGCCTGATCCAAGGCTCCATTTCCAGGAACTGGATCATAAATAGAGATATTTCCAATGTTATTTTCATCTTTAAAAATCAAAAAGTCCAATTTGGTAGCTTCATCTGTATAAATCGCAATGGATAAAGAATTACTTAAATAGTCTTTCTTTTTAACATTGACTGCAACTTCTCCTTCTTTCAATTTCGGAATTGTAAAATTACCTTCAGCATCAGTTAATATAGAAATGCTAGCCGGGGTCGTTGTTACTAAAGCTCCTTGTATGGGTAAGTAACTTTCTCCGTCCATAACTTTACCATTAATTGAACCATAGTTTATGATATCCAGTTTTTCTTCATCACATGATGAAAGGGCAACCAGAAAAAACCAACCTATAATATATCCTATATTTTTCATAGTTATTCTTTTTAAAAATATGCCACCTTTTGTTTTATCTTAAAAAAATAGAATTTCATTCCTAACGAAATGCCCCAGCCCATATCATTAAAACGGCCATTTCTGGTTCCATCAAACTGGTCACTTAAATAATAATTCCAATCGGAGGATATCGTTATTCCAAGATTCTTCCTCGTCATATATTCCATTCCAATCCGTCCATTAAGTTTAGGAAAAAACTCATTTCCGGATAGACCAACACCTGGATAATGATAATCAAGACCTCCACCAATACTTAAAAATGGAGTGATTTTATCGTATGGTAGAAATACATATCGAAATGACAAATCGCTGAAATAGGAATAATCATCTACCTTTTTCTTTACCATCAAACCCCGGTAACCAAGATTTGCATCCAGATAAAGATGATTACTTAAGGAAGTCCCTATTAAAAATGATGTTCTTGGCCGAATTTCTCCCGCAGTATAATCACCGTAAAAAGAATTAGAACCAGCCTCAACTCCCAATGTTAGTTTTCCTCTATTATCCTTTTCCATAATCCGGCCTAAGGGATCAGAATTATAATTGATCCGCTTTTCGTTTTGATAATTTGAAAATGCTACAGAAGCAGTGTCCTTTGGTTCCTTTAGATTCCATAGTTTGTCCTGAACTCCTTCTAAAATTAAACTTTCAACGGCTTTTTCTATGGCTTCAGTAACGCATATTTCAGATGGTTCGTTATAAGTGAACCCTGTTTCAGCCTCCAGCAATCGTTTGGATTTGACATACCGGAATAAGCCAATCGAAACTTCCTGAGATAAGATTGACTTGGTGGTATAAACTGTCTTAAGCACTTTGCCATTTGCCGACGAAACTGCCCGAATGTATATACTGACACGATCTTCCCGATATTGACCAGAAGCATCGGCTCCAAAATAACGGATGCCTGCACCTCCAGTTAAAATATTTGATTCGTAGGAAATGATTCCCCCTTCTAATATAACACCAGCAAACAGCAGTGGAGGCAAAAGTGATTCATTGTTTTGGTCACCTCCTTCGTATTGAGCCCGACTGGTGCGGATAATCTTCCTCTCATTTAAGAGATTGGCCATATTTTCGCGTTCAATCGGTATAAACCAACCCGATTCTTCCAGTGCACGAATTAAAATGGTTGTAGCGCCTTGTGTAACAGCAGTCGACCAGTTGGCACCTGTTTCAGATGCTTTGTACTGACCGGTTTGATCCCTGAATTTATAAACTGCCACCACAATTTTTTCCTGAGCTTTCGGCAAATCCAGAAGTATTTTCTTGGCCGGTGTTTCCGGTCCGATTACTGCTCTTCTGGAATGCAATGGCTGATGCATATATGGTCCGCAAGCTGCCACCAGGACCATCAGAATCAGCACAATATTTATCCTTAACAGAATGGTTTTCTGCATTATAATATCTTTATAAGTATAATTTGATTAAAAATAAGGTACAGATACAGTGGTTTGACTTCCGGTTTTATTATCCAGAATGGTAATGTTCAAACCATCCGCCTGATCTCCAACTTCAATTTGATAATCACCCAGTACATATGTTCCTGCACTTAATGCGTCCTCACCAAACTGCCTCGAAACAATTTGACGTGAAAGCTGGCTCAGTATCTGCCGGTTAAGGCTTTCCTGAAAATCCTTCAATGGATCGGTTGTATACCTGCTGTATGGATCGGAAGTGGTTTCCTTGATGTCGTTCTGGGCCTGTGCCGAACTCATCAACCAGCTGTAGTTGTAGGGATTGCCCCCAAAAGCCGGATTTTTAGGTTGGTAAGTAAAATCTTGTGCGTATGTTTTTCCTGCCACGAAAAAAAATACAATCGTTAGAATTGTAAATAAAGTCCTCATTGTGTTTGGTTTTAATATTTTCATTTAGAAAATTCCTGATCCTGCCATATCATCGCCATTCAACTGCCTCATAATTTCTTCATAATTCGCTAAGTAGCTTTGTGTGGTTGATATTGCATCTTGTGATATACCTTCAATTATATCCTGACGGGGTTGAAGGACTGACTGATATACAGGAGTTTCATTTATCGAAACTACAATCAGCGTAGAGCTAAGACGAAAGGGTTTTTCTGAAATAGTAATGGTGAAGTTTTTTGCACCTGCTGGAACTTCCCAACTTCCGTAAAATAAATCATAAAAATCCTTGCCTGTTTTGGTCTTTGTATCATCAACAAGCAAACCGTCTATTTCAATTTCAGGTTCGGTTGATTTTTGAGGCTGGTTAATCACCTGATCAAACAGCTTCTTGAGGGATTCGGGTACAGGCTTCGTTTGAATACTGTCCTTCTGCTGCACAAAAGGCTGAAGAAATAAAGCTGATAGAATTATAGTTGCCAGATAGTGCATGTGAGTTATTTCATAGGTAACGAAAAATATGACTGATCAACTACCACCTTCATGTCGTGACCGCTTTGGCTAACCTCAATTCCTCCAAGAGAATTCGTAAATTGGTTGTTTACTTCCAATGACAAGTTTATTCCCTTTTGTATGAACGAATTTCCGTTTGGTTTTGACTTTGAAGTATCAAATGCATTCAGGCTCAAACCTTCACCTTCCTGTATGATAGTTTCAGCCAATGGTTTGTCAGATATATTTTCCTGCTTATATCCCACCACTTTGTTATTCTTGCCTTTCTGAGAAATAACCAAATAATTATTGTTTCCATGTTGGTCTGCTTCAATGCTATTTTCACTCCCCTGCTGAATCGCAACAATAGCATTTTTGTTCCCAAGCTGACTAACTTTCAGGTTATTTTCCTCTCCAACAACAACCGTTTGATTATTAGAACTTCCAAACTCACTCGTACTGGTACTACTGGTTTCAATCACGCTTTTAAATTGGTCGTTTTTATTACCCAAAACAAGCTCTGAAGTAATGTAACCTAACTGGAAACCAAGTAATAAATTACCGCTTCCAATTTGACCAATAGTCATTTCGTTCGAATTTCCCAGCTGAATACTATAAGCCTGATTAGAAAAGTAAGAGTTTGCATCAGATTGCTGATTGACACTTGTTTTATTCCAGTTACCTATTTGCTGAGTCAGACTCATATTACTAATGCCCTGATTCTGTATTTGAAAGCTCAGAATATCAGCCAAACCTGAGGTTCGTATTTGTTGAATAGATTCATCATTCTCATTGATCTGAATGTTTCCCTGGGAAAACACCTGGAGAATGTTGATAATTAATAGTGACAAAACAATAATAGTTTTCTTCATCATCTTTAGATTTAAATGATCCCCGGCCCGAAGGCCGGGGATTAAACCATCACACATTAAGGATTAAGGACTAACTTATTCCGGTTTGAAGATGGTGGCAGGAATTATTTATAATGTTGTATTAACGTTACAATATAACTGATTAATTTTCTTGTTCTTAATTTACGCAAGCCTGATTGTCTCCCTTGCAGTGATTTAAAGAAAAGATTTATAATTTAAAGGGATTTTAGGCGGAGTAAAGAATACCCCGCCTACAGATTAATCTGTTTTAAATTCCGCTTAAAATCTTACTGTTGTGAAACTGTTGCAATATTGCTGTCACCTGTCTGCAAGATAGTTGCATTCTGACCACCGCCCATTTGGGTAAGGAATGCATCATTTAAATCACCATCCTGAATGATTTTTGCAACATCACCGCCTCCCTGGCTCATATTAATGTAGTTGCCGTCTCCATCTTGTTTGCTGGTGTTGTCTAATGTAGCACCATTGGCTTGTGCACCAACAAAAATATTTCCATCGCCATCTTGCTCGAAGTAACCATTTCTAGCTTCCAACAATCCACCGGCAGCAACACCTACTTTGTTTCCGCCACCACTTTGAGTTAAGGTAAAGGAGTTTGCATCGCCCAATTGGAATAATTTAGCAGCATTTCCGTCTCCTGACTGAATTATTGTTGCAGTATTATCTTTTGTATTATAAACAGGATTACTAAAATTGTAAGGAGCATCTGTATAAATAAATCCCTGAGCAATACGGGCAATGTTAGCTTCTCCGTCCTGAGAAATTGTGGCATCGTTATTATCTCCACCATATTGCCAAACTGCGCTTTGATTGTTGTCTTGAATTTGCGTAATACTTACTGTACTGTTTGTACTTGAAAGAGCAGAAGTAATTGCTGTTTCACCCCAGAATCCATAGGCCCAACCTTGATATGCATAAGCTGAGTTGCCAACTCCTGTTTGGGAAACAGAACCTTCATTCTTATCTCCAACTTGAATGAATTCACCAACAACATTGGCACTTCCGGATTGAACTACAGTAGCTTTATTCAATGTTCCAGGAACATTAGAACTGGTTAGTCCACCATAATTAGTAACCATTCCTTGAGTCACATAAGCTTCATTTTTATTACCATTTTTTTGTTCTATGCTAATAGTATTTCCATTCCCATTCAACTGATCGGTAACGCCAACATTTTCATCTCCTGTTTGTATTACAGTTGCATCATTAGAACCAACTTGAGTAACAGTTGCTTCATTTTCTTTACCCGTTTGAGTGGTTACAGCTTTGTTCTGTGACATTGCCATACCAGCAACCAGCACCATTCCTAAAAATAAACTTACTTTTTTCATGATTTAAAGATTTTAATTGTTTAAAGATTTTGATTTATAAAAAACTCGTTGTGAATTAATTTTTACTTTTTTGTGGAAAGTGATTACTGTTGGATTACTGTGGCAGTATTCCAATCGCCGGTTTGAGTAGATGTTGCTGTATGCATATTTCCGGTTTGGGACATGGAAGCGGTATTCAAATCACCTACTTGCAGAATTGTTCCAATTATTCCATTTCCGCTTGCGGTTTGTGTTGCCATATTTTCTTCACCGGTTTGGGTAATTTTTATTAACCCACGAGCTGGTACAAGTCCATAATTATCGCCAGAGACAGTTTGTGTAGCTGTGTTGTTATCGTTAGTTTGGGTAATTTGTAAGTTTAGAGAGCGGCCATTGGCAGTTTGCGTTGCTTCATTCCAAGAACCTACCTGGGTAATTACACCGTTGTTTTGGTGGCTAGAACCACTACCTGTAAAGCTTTGAATTGCGGTATTATCTGAACCTAATTGGTCAATTGATACAACAGATCCCGAGTATCCGTTATTTGAACCATAAATATCTTGGGTACCAGTATTATTCGAACCATTCTGTTTAATTCTGGCATCGGTATAAACATCACCGTGACCAGTTTGAGTAGCAGTATTACTGGCACCAATCTGATCTACCTGGTAACTTTGCGTATATCCACCATTAGTTGTTTGGGTTGAAATGTTACTTGTTCCGTTTTGAACAGCAACAACTGTTTGTCCACTGCTGGATCCGGGGGCATTTAAATATTGAATCCCTGAATTTCCAGTTCCAGTTTGGGTAAGAGTCGTTTTTAATAAACCCTTATTTCCTCCTCCAGTTTCAAAAACGTCTACATCAGCAATATTTCCGCCACCTGACTGTGTAACTATTGATGTGGACGCAAAAACAGACTGATTGGTTCCGGTACCGGTTTCAATCTGGTTTATGTTGGCAATATTTGCAGCTCCATTTTGGTTGATAGTGGCTTTTTGTGCATAGTTGTCATCTGTACTTTGTGTTACTACAGATGAAGAAGAACCCACTTGGGTTACATAAGCTTCCTGCTTATCGCCAGTTTGTGTTGTTGTCTCCGTGTTTTGTGCCATAACGAAAGATACAGCCAGCATCATTGCAAAGAATAAACTTACTTTTTTCATAATTTTGATTTTTTAATTAATAATAGATTTGATAAACACGTTAATTTTTAATTAATATTTAATGAAATAATTGAATGCTTTATTCTGTATTTGCCTTCGCCTCCTTTCTATGTTTTATGGTTTATCGTATGCTTTGTGTAATCATTATCCGGTTGTTATTGCCGTTTTGCTTTACCGCAACTTTACCGGTCGTTTCCTGACTTATCGAAACCGAATTGCCTTCACCATTAATTTCAATCGAATTCTCAGCTTTAGGGTTTGTTGAAGTAGAACTGTTAACTCTTATAGTTTTATTTTCAGAAGAAACCTTAATCAAATTTGAAGAACCATTAATTTGAATGTTATAATCCTGTATGGATTCAGAATCTGAAGTTCTATCTGTAATATTTTGTGCAACAGTCGGCTTTGCTTTGCATTTATCGTTTTTGGTGAAGTTTCCCGCCCACAAGCATTGCCCCGCAAAAACCAGAATGATAAAGCCAGGTATTATTTTCATAGTATATATTTGATTAATCAACTAAGAATACACAGTCAATAGAGTACAACAACCGCAAAATCAATTACTTTGCGAATATTAATCGCGAGAATAATCCTGCGGTTGTCGGACAAAGAAATTTATTGGGTTCCCTTTTCCACGAAAATTTCCAAATCGCTAAACCAAAGTTCAACTAATGGAAGGCCAATGGCAATACGTGAAATCACTAAAATAACTAGAAATACAAATACGTAATTTTACCTATTGATTTTGATGTAGTTCAGGCGGCAGTAAGACTGTTTTTCAGTACTAAAGAAAGTGTTTCTAAATATAATGGAGAGATTTTAGAAATTGGTCACAAAATTTGATAATAAATTTGGAATAAAAAAGGAAAAAACAAAGGATTCTATCCTTATAAAAAATGGGATGGAATCCTTTGACCATAATAACAGGAAACAATCAACAGATCACATTTTCACCAGGTTGTTTCGAAGTGCATAAATAATAACCTCAATCATGTTGTTCGAGTTGGTTTTTTCCATCAGGTTGGCCCGGTGCTTTTCAACCGTCCGGTCCGAAATATAAAGTTTGTCGGCTATCGTCTTAATGGGCTGTCCTTCCATTGATAAGCACAGCACTTCATATTCCCGTTGAGAAAAAAAAGTATTTATATTGCGATCAATTTTAATATTATACTTCGTGAAAACTTCGGCCAGTTTTTCGCCCAATCTATCTGAAACTTTAACATTTTCCCGTTTCAGCACCTTTAGAAAATCGGATATAAATACGTCGTTTTTAGCGTTTTTTGAACTATTCAAAGTAACTAAGCCAATCATCAATGCGTAACCCGAATATTTTTCATAAACGGAGACATAAAGTGAGACTTCTATTTCTTTGCCCTCTTTTGAAACCATGCAAACAGTGTCCGAGAAAGAATTCAGCAAACCATTTGAACACATCGAAATATTTTCCTTAATAATCTTATATGAATCAGCTTCGATAAAATCCTCAAGACTATAAGAAGTCAAAATTTCCTTGTTAATTTTCAGGAAATCAATAAATGCATGATTTGCATCAAAAATAACCTGACCGTCGAAAAGGAATATTCCATCGGGACTTAAATTGAACAAAGCATTAAACTCACTTCGACCTACTTCTTTTAATTTTCTGTATTTGGTTAAGCGTTTCTCAACTGCACGAATAAGCCGCTCATTGTCAAATGGTTTTACAAAATAATCATCAGCTCCCAAATCCATTCCAAATCTTATATCCTGAAGATCACTATTACCAGTGATAAAAATAAAAGGAACATGATCGAGAATTGAACTTTCTTTTAATACGTGATAAACCTGGTACCCATCAACAGGATTCATATGGATATCACACAAGATCAAATCGGGATTATATTCAAAAGCCTTCTGAATTCCAATTGCTCCGTTTTCGGCACAGCAAATATCGTAACCATAATGCATGAGCAGATTCTTTATGGTTTTTGATAACCTACAGTCATCTTCAATAACCAAAATTTTGGATTGTAAATTCAAATTCATAAGTTAAACCTTATTATTATGGACGTTCCCAGCCCCATTTTGCTCGAAAGAAAGATTTCACCCTCCATAGAATTAGTGAGTGCACTAACAACAGCCAAGCCCAATCCCGCCCCTGGAATGCGACTTATATTTCGTGCGCGATAAAACGGACTAAAAATCAAATCAAATTCATCCTCAGGTATTCCAATACCACGATCCTGAATACAGAGTACTAAATGGTTTTGATTCGTTTGGATAGTCAGATTAATTTCTCCTCTTGAAAATTTAATTGCATTGGAGCAAATACTAATTATTATCAATTGTAAAAAATATAAGTCAGACGTTATCTTGGGAATCATTAAATCCCAGTCAAGAGTTATTCTTTTGAAATTCAAATTTTGTTTGGCCAGAACTACAAACAAATTATGCGTAATCTGCTTTACCCTGAAGACAGAAAATGAAGGATGAATCTGATTTTTGGCTGCCATAGTAATAAGTTGAATACTATCGAAAAAGGACTTCAAGCTTTCAACTGACTCAGCGCATAACTCAAGACATTCATTTCTAAAGCATAAATCGGCTTGGGAACCAGAATCTTTCAACAACTGAATGTTTGAACTGATTATGGCTATCGGAGTTCTCAATTCATGAGAAATAGTATTTAGTATTTGTGGATCGACCTTATTTACAGAGTCAACTCGCTGTATTAGTTTATAAGGATTTGCATCAACATTTGGGGCGTAAAACACTTTACTAAACATACTATTCAATTGGTCAATATTCGATTATCCTGATCATATTAATACAAATATACTTCTTTAAGATTTGATCCAGAAAACATGAAAAATAAGATTTTTAACGTTTTCAACTATTTGAAAAATCATGATCAAGAAGGCATGTTTTAATTTGTTGTAAAATACAATTAACTATTAAACTAAACTAAATTATTGACCTATTTCTCACGAAACAGTAAAATTAATCCATGAATGTGGCGGTTTAGCGAATGAATATCATTTGCAAAGAAAGCGAGGATTGAATTGAATTATGAAATTGCATAAAAAAAGGATTAAATTATTGTGCAAAATGAAGAGAAAAAGGTTCTCTATTGCTTAAGTGGGTAAAAAGAAAAAATGATTTACCTACCTTTACAGCCATAAAAAACCAGCAGCATGGAATTAAATCTACTCACAGCTATATCTCCTATTGATGGACGTTACCGTAAAAAAGTTGAAAATCTTCAGCTGTATTTTTCAGAATTTGCCCTGATTAAATACCGGGTATTCGTTGAAATTGAATATTTCATTGCCTTATGCGAATTGCCGTTACCTCAATTGAAGTCGTTCGACAAAATGCTCTTTGGGTCACTCAGGCAAATTGTCTTCAACTTTTCCGTTGAAGATGCACAACGCGTAAAAAATATCGAAAAAGTTACCAATCACGATGTGAAAGCCGTGGAGTATTTTCTGAAAGAAGAATTCGATAAACTGAATATTCAGGCATACAAAGAGTTTATCCATTTCGGGCTGACCTCACAGGATATCAATAATACTGCTGTACCAAAATCGATTCAGGATGCGTTGGATAATGAATATTTCCCGGCCATTAATGATCTGGTCGACAAGCTGGATGAACTGGCTGAAGAATGGAAAAATATCCCGATGTTGGCAAAAACCCATGGACAACCAGCTTCACCAACCAATCTGGGCAAAGAAATCAGGGTATTTTCTGAACGGATCAAAGGTCAGTTGGAACAATTAAAATCAATTTCGTGCGATGCCAAATTTGGTGGCGCAACCGGCAATTTCAATGCTCATCAGATTGCATACCCTGAAATCAGCTGGAAAGCATTTGGGAATCATTTTTTAAAAAAATATCTGGGTCTCGAACGTGCGCAATACACCACTCAAATTGCCAATTACGACAACCATGCCGCTATTTTCGATGCGATGAAACGCATCAATATTATCATCAAGGATTTGAACCGTGACATGTGGTCCTATATTTCGATGGAATATTTCAAGCAAAAAATTAAAGCCGGAGAAGTAGGTTCATCTGCCATGCCACACAAGGTAAATCCTATTGATTTCGAAAATTCAGAAGGAAATATTGGGTTGGCAAATGCCATCTTCGAACATTTATCATCAAAACTACCCGTATCACGATTGCAGCGAGATCTGACCGACTCCACTGTTTTACGCAACATAGGTGTTCCATTTGCCCACACCCTGATTTCGATTAACTCGACCATGATTGGATTGAAAAAATTACTTCTGAATCCTGAAGCGATTAATGCTGATCTGGAAAAGAACTGGCCTGTTGTAGCTGAAGCCATTCAAACTATTCTGAGAAGAGAAGGTTATCCAAACCCATACGAGGCCCTTCGCAATCTCACCCGTGTCAATCGGAAGATCGATCAGGAAGTGATTCATGAATTTATCGATTCGCTTGATATTACTGATTCGTTAAAAACCGAGCTAAAAAAAATTACTCCGCAAAACTATACCGGAATATTTTAGTTAATACAATAAATATCTACTAATTAAAGTTTTAGGTACAGTTATATCTACTGATTATTTTATCATTCAATGAGGGATTTTTTTAAGATTTTACGAAGGTTTATTCCGCCATACAAGAAACAGTTAATCCTCAATTTCCTGTTCAATTTGCTATCAGCATTGTTCACTGTCTCTTCAGTAACACTGATGATTCCGATTTTAGACATCCTGTTTGACAAAGCAAAAGATGTACACGACATGGCGCCATGGGCTATGAATCTGGAGGCTTTAAAGCACAATCTTTCTTACTATATCACCATAATTAAAGATGCCCAAGGAGCTGGACTTGCACTTCTGTTAATTGGCTTTTTTGTTATTTTCACAACCTTACTAAAAGTTGGATTTGCCTATATGGCAGCCTACGAAGCTGTTTATATCCGGAATGGAGTGGTAAAAGATATACGTGAACAGATTTACCAAAAGATGCTCAGGCTGGCATTACCTTTCTTTTCGGAAGAACGAAAAGGTGACATTATATCCCGAATTACCGGCGATGTTACTGAGGTCGAGAATTCAATCATGTCATCTCTCGACATGTTCCTGAAAAACCCAATTATTATCCTCGTTTTACTTGGTTCCATGCTTGTAATGAGTCCAAGCATGACACTTTTTATCCTGATCGTTCTTCCGTTGGCCGGATTTGTAATCGGACGGGTCGGTAAATCACTAAAAAAAGTATCTCGTGAAGGTCAGGATAAAATGGGAATGATTTTGACTGTTGTAGAAGAAACTCTTGGTGGGCTAAGAATAATAAAGGCATTCAATGCCGAAAAGAAAATGAATGCCCGCTTCAACTCAGAGCTTCATGATTATAAATCGATCATGAACCGGTTAATGCGAAGGCGTGAATTAGCTCATCCTCTTAGCGAATTGTTGGGAACTATTGTGATCATCATTGTGGTTTGGTATGGTGGAAAACTCATTCTAAGCAACAATAGCGAACTGACAGGAACTGAATTTATAGCCTATCTGGCAATTTTCTATCAAATCATCAATCCAGCCAAAGCCTTTACAACTGCCCTGTACAGTATTCAAAAAGGATTGGCTTCGATGGATCGTATCGATAAAATCCTTTTGGCTGAGGTTACTATACCACAAGCTACTGATGCAAAACCGGTTAGCACATTGAAAGATTCCATCGAATACCGGAACGTTACTTTTGCCTATGAAGAAAAAGTAGTACTAAATAACGTCTCGCTTGAAATTAAGAAAGGGAAAACCATCGCTTTGGTTGGCCAGTCTGGTAGTGGCAAAACAACTTTTGTTGATCTGCTGCCCCGGTTCTATGATGTGAATGGCGGCCAGATACTGATTGATGGAATTGATTTACGCGACCTGAAACTGCACGATTTACGCGATCTGATGGGTAACGTCAATCAGGAAGCAATTCTGTTTAACGACAGCATTTTTAATAACATAGCCTTCGGGGTTGAGAATACCTCAATGCCGGAAGTGATTGCAGCCGCCAAGGTGGCCAATGCTCATGATTTTATTATTGAAACCGAACATGGATACGATACGGTTATTGGTGATCGCGGAAGCAAGCTTTCTGGTGGTCAACGCCAACGGCTAAGCATTGCCCGGGCTATCCTGAAAAATCCGCCGATTCTGATTTTGGATGAAGCAACATCTGCATTGGATACCGAATCAGAACGTCTGGTTCAGGATGCTTTGGAAAACCTGATGAAAAACCGCACTTCAGTAGTGATCGCACACCGCCTGTCAACTGTTAGAAATGCCGACCTGATTTGCGTTTTCCATGAAGGCGAAATCGTTGAACGTGGCACGCACGACGAACTGATCGAGCTGGATGGCAGGTACAAAAGATTACACAGTATGCAGATGTTTTAAAAATCAGGAAAAAGGAAATAGGAAAAAACGGTGATCCGTCCATTTTTCGGTTTCCTCAGCAGTATCAAAAAAATTAAAATCATTTTCAATATTTTATTACATTTACCGCGACTGAAAAAACCTTGGTTCAATCAGAATTGGCGCGGTTTGCAGCAGAATTTGACAAGAAGTATGAACAACAATAAACTTTTCATTAATGAGAAAATGGCGCATTGAAGACTCGGCTGAACTCTACAACATCAATGGTTGGGGGATCAACTTTTTTTCTATCAACGAAAAAGGTCATGTAACCGTAACTCCAAAGAAAAACGGAATTCAGATCGATCTTCACGAATTGGTTGAGGAACTTCAGCTTCGGGATGTCTCAGCACCCATGTTGCTTCGTTTCCCCGACATACTGGATAACCGGATTGAAAAAATGGCCAGTTGCTTTAAAGTTGCAGCCGAAGAGTATGATTACAAAGCCCAGAATTTTATCATATACCCGATCAAGGTAAACCAGATGCGGCCAGTGGTTGAAGAAATTGTTGGTCACGGCAAAAAATTTAACATTGGTCTCGAAGCAGGGTCAAAGCCTGAATTACATGCAGTAATTGCCATCAATACCGACAACGACTCGCTGATTATCTGCAACGGTTATAAAGATGAAGATTACATTGAATTAGCTTTGCTCGCTCAGAAAATGGGAAGGCGTATTTATTTGGTGGTCGAAAAATTGAACGAGCTGAAACTGATCATTAAAATTGCGAATCGTCTGAAAGTTAAGCCGAATTTGGGGATTCGCATCAAGCTTGCCAGCTCCGGAAGTGGTAAATGGGAAGATTCAGGTGGCGATGCCAGCAAGTTTGGATTAACGTCAAGCGAATTGCTCGAGGCCCTCGATATTCTCGAGAAAAAGGAAATGAAAGATTGCCTGAAACTGGTGCACTTCCACATTGGCAGTCAGGTGACCAAAATACGCCGCATCAAACTAGCCATGCGCGAAGCATCACAATTTTACGTACAGCTTTACCTGAAAGGATTCAATGTTGAATTCGTTGATATCGGTGGTGGATTAGGCGTTGATTACGATGGAACCCGCTCATCGAGCAGCGAAAGCAGCGTGAATTACAGCATTCAGGAATACGTGAACGATGCTATTGCAACCATGGTAGACGTGAGCGATAAAAATAACATTCCACATCCCAATATTATTACAGAATCAGGTCGTTCGCTGACGGCTCACCATTCAGTTCTGATTTTTGAAGTACTCGAAACCTCTACCCTGCCAACTATGGGCGAAGAAGAAGAATCGAAAGACGACGACCACGAACTGGTTCGCGAATTGTTTTCGTTATGGGAATCGCTTAATCAGTCCAGAATGCTTGAAACATGGCACGATGCGCAGCAAATCCGCGAAGAAGCACTCGACCTGTTCAGCTTAGGGCACCTTGACCTCAAAACCAGGGCCCAGATTGAACGTTTGTTCTGGTCGATTACCAAAGAAATTCACCAGATGACGGGGGAGTTAAAACATATTCCTGAAGAATTACTGTATTTGCCAAAATTACTGTCTGACAAATATTTCTGTAACTTTTCGCTATTTCAGTCACTGCCCGATTCATGGGCCATTGATCAGATTTTCCCAATTATTCCGATTCAGCGGTTGGATGAAAAACCAGAACGTTCAGCAACTATTCAGGACATTACCTGCGACTCGGACGGAAAAATCGACAACTTTATTTCGACCCGGAATTTCTCGTATTATCTGCCGGTGCATCCATTAAAGGCCAAAGAACCGTATTACATCGGCGTATTTTTGGTTGGAGCATACCAGGAAATTTTGGGCGATTTGCATAACCTATTTGGTGACACCAATGCCGTGCATATTTCTGTCGACAGCAAAGGCTACAGCATTGACCAGATTATTGACGGCGAAACCGTCGCCGAAGTATTGGACTACGTTCAATACAATGCCAAAAAGCTGGTTCGTACCGTCGAAACCTGGGTAACATCTTCTGTTAAATCCGGAATTATAACTGCCGAAGAAGGAAAAGAGTTTTTATCGAACTACCGCTCCGGCTTGTACGGATATACTTATCTGGAATAAAAGAGCTTGTTTACAAATAAAAAAAGATGCAAATACCTCAGCAGAAGTATTTGCATTTTTTAATTAATCATTTCAGGCAAAGCATCACAATACAATTTTTACTGAATCTTTTCCGGCCCGAATCAAATAGAAGCCTATCGGAAGTCCAGCTATAACAGCTTGATTGTTTTGAATTTTTACTTGTTTAATTAGTTTTCCTGTTCCGTCAAAAACCGAAATCATATCACAGTCTATTACATTCGTTACTCTGATTAGCCCATTATCAGTCCAAACAGCTATTTTACTATTTTCTATTGTTTGCATTCCGGTTGTGCCTTTAAATGCAGCTATCACTCCCAGGTCGGCGGTCAGCCAGCCATGATTCAAATCCTGGAAATAAATACTAAATGCCGAATTTGTTAGTTGGATAGATTCTTTACTCCAGTTGGTTCCTCCGTCCGATGTACGAATAAGCTCATGGGTTTGCGTATTACCATGCTGATCCGGAATACCAACTCCAATCCAAACATGATTTGCATCTAAAGCAAACAAACATTTAAGATAGGCATCTGTACCTATACCGGCATTTGTAATTTTCGTCCAGCCGGTTCCTCCGTTGCTGGTTTTCAGGATTCTGCTCTTTGGACCAACCACCCATCCATGGTTTTCGTCAACAAATTGCATTGCTCCTGAATTGGTCATTGTATCTACACCATTCAAATTGTTTTCCATATACTGCGAAATCCAGGTAACGCCGCCATCGGTAGTTTTCGAAATCGAAAAACTAGGCGGAGTATCGTTAATTTCGGTCAACCATCCGGTGGTCTGATTCTCAAAATGGAAACAGGTAACTACATCTGTTGGCTTTATTGAGTTATTGATCAAAGTCCAGGAAATGCCTCCATCGTTCGTTTTATAAAATTTTCCTGCTTGGGTTTTCACATTCCACACACTGGCCCAACCAATTTTCGAATCAAGAAATTGCAATTGCATTCCCATTTCTCCGGATTCCTGTGAAATAATTGATTTCTTCCAGCTAACTCCCCCGTCAACAGTATAAAAAAGAACAGCACCTTTCGCGTCACCAAAACCTGAACCTAATGTTTTAAGTACCCAACCCGTCTGGGGATTTACAAAACAGAGGTTGAAAGCCGGATCTGAAATTGAAAAGAGTGCATCAACGGACGATACCTTAACAACACTCCACAAATTACCAGCATTGGAGGTATGCAGGATCGTATTTCCGTTCCCGTTGATCCAGCCTTCGGTTAGACTGACAAACTGAGCCTGACTAAGCATTGCGTTTTCTCCATATCCCAAAGGATTTTGCTGAAATACCCACTGGGCTTTCGTTATTCCACCGTTAATCAAAAACAGAATCAGATTAAAGATCAAAACAAATTTCAAGGTTTTCATAAGGTCGGTGTTTGATTGTTTTTTTCTGTGAAACCAAATTGTATATTTAAAAAAATTGGTGATCTACCGGAAACATAATATGTCACTCATCAAACGTTCTTTGGATTCTTTCTCACCATTTCGGCAATCACACCAAACATTATCAATGCGACCAAAGCACCGGCAATAAATGCAGCCTGCAAACTTCCGATGACATAAAATACACCGATAAGCAATGGACCAATGGTTTGACCAATGCGAAGAACCATGCTGTTTACAGACATGAATGCTGCCCGTTCTTTAATAGAAGCAAAACCTACCAGCAAATTCTGGATAGAAGGAACCAATAAACCATGCCCGAGCCCGAAAACGATCACAGATAGAACAACTTGAATCCAACTTTGACTAATCAGCAGCGAAAGCATGGAAAGAAAATAGAAACCGGTTCCAAACAACAGGATTGTTTTAGATTGAACCCGCTGATTAATTCGCCCCAGTTGCGAAGAAGTAGCGGCTGTAACCAAAGACATTATGGACATCATCAGTCCGATATGAACTGAGGTGGCATGTAATCGTTCAGATAAAAGAATGGGGAAATACGTCAGATAAGTTCCGTAAAGCAATACAAACACCAACATATTGACAATAAAAAGTCCCCAAACACTTCGCTGATTGATATTTGCCCAGATTCGCCGGAAATATTCTCCAATTCCCTGATGGTCTTTGGGTTCAGGATTTTTCAGGCCAAAAATGACGAACACTCCAAGCGGAATGGCCAGCAGCGGTAAATAGAAAATGTATTGCCAGCCAAAAACTGCAATAAATCCACCCAGCGCCGGATAAGCTGCCGTTCCGATACTCAAAATGCTGGCATTGTAACCCATCAGTGCAGTTCTTTTTTCTCCGGAATACAAATCACCGATTAGTGTAATGTTGATGCTCGAAAGTCCGGCAGCGCCAATTCCTTCAACAAATAAAAACACCAAAAGTGAATGAAAATCGCGCATAAAGGAACACAGGAAACCGGCAATTCCGAAGATAAATAAGGAAGGAACCAACACCAGTTTCCGACCAAAACGATCGGCTAAAATTCCTGTCACAGGAGTAAGAAAAATGCCAGGAAGAGTGAAAGCGGCAATCAGCCAACCAATTTGCTGTGTTGATATTCCAAAGTACCTGATAATTCCAGGAAAAGCGGGAGTAATGCTCGCAATGCCCATGACAGCAATCAAGGTGACTCCGAAGATAATGATCATGTTCTTTTCTATGCCGGACGAACGTGGCTTGGTCATAGCTTTGGTAATTTGATCTTAGCTAACGCTAAAGTAGCAATTTACCTGCTCATCATTCTTCTTTTTAATTCCTGCATCACTTTTTTTCGAAGTTCAGCCTCTGTTTGGTACAGAATAATGATCTGCTGAGGAGTAAGTATTGTTTTGAATTCTTTGTAATACTTTTCACGGATTGAAATCAATTTTCTGGCAGTTTCCAATTGATTTACAATCATCTGATCGGCTTCTTCCGACGAAATACTGTCGGCATTGACTCTCATCATTCTGGCCAGATTTCGAAAATCAATCGATGATATTTCCCTCTCATATTTCAGATAGATTGGTCGAAACTGATCAAAAATAGTCTGATCGAGTTTTAATTGAACTTTGATTTCATGCAGTTTGGCCTGAATAATCCGTTGCCGTACCATCGGAAACCGTTCCGGATTTTGTGAAGAAGCAACAAAACCTGTGAACAGGAACAGTGCAAAGAGAATGACCGAAACTATTTTTTTCATGGTATTATTTTTAGTTGTTATTGATAGTTTCATCTGTAAAAGGATCGGCTTTATACATAGCAGCAAGTTGCATCAGTTCTTCATCAGATAAATCAGCCAAAACCTCATTCATATCCTCAGTACTTTTAGTTTCAGGAGCATGCTTCTCTGAAACATCGTTTTTCGCGGGTTCAACAACCGGCAATTCCCGAATTGGTTGATTTTGTTCTGAAATGATGGTTGTTTCAGGCTTTATTTTTTGAGCAGTTACAATTTCATCAGCCTTTTGGTTATCCTGAATCAAAAATCCCAGAAAAACAACAGCGGCCAATGACGCTGCAACTGCTACTGAACGCCAAATGATCAATCGTTTAGCTTGACTACGCTTTTGCTGTTTAGCCCGTTCAAGCGTTTTAGCCGAAATCTGATCAAAAAAATCGTTTGGCACCTGATAAGGTAATTTTTTACCAATCCCTGGAAAATCCTCCGATTGCTTCATATCTATTCATTTTAAGCTTGTTCAACCAAATATTGCCTGATTTTTTCTGAGGCATAATGATAATTCGTTTTCAGCGTATTTACCGAAGAATCCATAATTTGGCTGATTTCTTCGTAGCTCAGTTCATCGTAATAGCGGAGATTAAAAACCATCCGTTGTTTTTCAGGAAGCCTCAAAATAGCCTGCTGAAATTTAACCAGCATCGCTTCGCTGTTTTCATTATCGCTGTCAGAAATATCCCCAAGCATTTTATCGGTAATTAACTCAGCATTTTTCAGCCAGTTTTTATTTTTCCTGAAATGTTTGGTGCATTCGTTTGTAGCAATGCGATACAACCAGGTAAAAACTTTACTTTCTCCTTTAAACGAATCAGCAAACCGGTAAACATTGATGAATGTCTCTTGTAAAATATCTTCAGCATCCTCGTGCGAAACCACCAACCTGCGAATATGCCAGTAAATTGGCTTTTTATAGGTATCCATCAGCTGTAAAAAGCCCTTATCTTTCGAAGCCGGGTCCTTAATCAAAGAAAGCAATAATGCATCTGACGATTCGTTCATTAATTAAATTCAGGAATTGACTGGTTTATGCTTTGGATGTTAAAAATAGCTGAAAGTTAAATTTGGATTCCTTTTATTTTCAAAAAATATATTTCAAATTGTTTCTAAAAAAATTTCACTTCCTGATTTAACCTTTGCCTTCAAACTGCTTCTTACGGTTATATCAATTAAATTCTAAATATTTTGCCTTATGAAACGATTAACAGTTTTTCTTGCAGTATGTCTTGTATTTACTGCATTCCAATCATGTCAGAAAGATGAAGTTACTCCAGTCCTTGATGAAATTTCGATGAGCCAGCAGGAAACCCAGGCTGAAGAAACCCTTAATGACATTGACATTTTGGTTGATGAAGCATTAGATAGTAATTTTGGAACACTCAAATCGGCCTCTTTGGAAAGCTTGTCGTACCTCACCGATTGTCCGGTGGTTACAGTTAATAAAACTGCTGTACCGCAAGTAATGACCATTGATTTTGGTACATCTTGTACAGGTAAAGATGGTAAAAAACGTTCCGGAAAAATCATTGTGACTTCTACTGCTTTTAACACCTTCCCTTCTGTGCGTGATAAATCGTTTGATAACTACTTCGTTGATGGTAAAAAAGTTGAAGGAAGTGTGACCAAGACCATTTCCAAAGATCAGGAAAACAACATTCGGACGGCTGTCATACAGGAGAATATTACCATTACATTTCCTGATGGCGAAGGAACATCAAAAAGAGTTGCAAACCTGACCCGCCAATATCAGCGAAATGCCTTGTTTAATCCTTTGGACAATAAGGTTGTAAGCTGGGGAACAGTCGAATTTACCCGTATTTCAGGTGTCAAAGTAACCAAAACCATTACATCCGGCGACCCTCTCATTTTCAAACTGGCTTGTCACCATATCGTGAGTGGTACGGTAACCTTTACAACCAGTAATAACCGGGAATGGAGTATTGATTATGGAAATGGAGATTGCGACAACAAAGCAACCCTTACTAGCGGTGATAAAACCAAAGAAATTACAATCAGATAAATTAAAAGGAAATGGTCATTAGTCATTAGGAAAGCTGACCTTGTATGTTTCCTTATGACTAATGACATTTACCTATAGTGATGAGTAATTCAAACGCCTCAATACATACAGATTTTTTCAGCCTGCAACTGAAATTATTCTAGGTTGTGAAAAACTATTTACTATATTTGCCCTCGCAAAAAAGAATACGGGTGTAGCTCAGTTGGTAGAGCACTGGTCTCCAAAACCAGGTGTCGGGCGTTCGAGTCGCTCCTCCCGTGCAAAGGCTGCTCAATCGGGCAGCTTTTTTGTTTTAAGGAAAGACTTTGGTACCTTCAACCCAAATTCAAATGTTATGACTGTCGATTTATTTATACCTTGTTTTATCGATCAGATCTACCCTGATACGGCGTTTAATACCGTAAAATTGCTCCGGAAAGCCGGTTTGGAAGTGAATTATAACCCAGAGCAAACCTGCTGTGGACAACCTGCTTTCAATAGCGGCTATTGGGACGAAACCACCACTTTGGCTAAAAAATTTATCCGCGATTTTCCAAACGACAGACACATTGTAAGTCCGTCGGCATCGTGTACCGGGTTTATAAAAAACTATTATCCCGACCTCTTCAAAAAGGACCAGGCTGAATTTGTGGATTACCAACGTTTAAACCGAAACCTGTTTGAACTGACTGATTATTTGGTTAATCATTTGAATTTTACAGATTTTGGCGCTGAATTTTCGCACAAGGTTTGCTATCACGATGCCTGTACTGCTTTGCGTGAATATGGAATCAGGCAGGAACCAAGGCTATTGCTCTCGAAAGTAAAAGGATTGGAACTGATTGAAATGGAAGATACCGAAACCTGTTGTGGGTTTGGTGGTACATTTGCTGCAAAATTCACGGCAATTTCAACAGCCATGACCGAACAAAAAGTGGAGAATGCTTTGAAAACAGGAGCTGAATACATTGTTTCAACTGAATCTTCGTGCATCATGAACATAGAAGGATACATCCTGAAAAACAATTTGCCCATTAAACCAATCCACATTGCCGATATTCTGGCTTCGGGTTGGGAAGGGTAAAACATTGAGGACTATGGATAATCTCATTAAACAAGAATTCACTTTTGCATGGATATTTTTAGCAACAGCCCTTGCTTCACAAGCTGAACCGGCAAGTATTTATGGAATTTCTAATGTTGCTGACGGTATTAATCATGCTGTTCCAACTCAAAAAGAATTGCAAATATCATTTTCATGGTTAAGTAAACAAGGACTCGTAGTTAATCATGCAAAAAAGTATTTATTAACTTCCGAAGGGAAACTCGTGTACGAAAATGCATCTCAAAACACAAAATTCTTACAGAAGATCTTACAGAACCTGGAAATAAAATTTGAGATGCTGAAACAAGTTCAGCATGACGCTCCGAATAACAAGCGCGGAACTTTAAACATTGAACATTAAACTTGAAACTCAATTATGACTGAAATAGGAAAATTAAATCATTTAGAGGTAGTTAAAGAAGTAGATTTCGGAATCTATCTCGATGGTGGTGATCTGGGAGAAATCCTGATGCCGAAACGATATGTTCCTGAAGGAACGATGCCCGGTGATAATATGGATGCATTTATCTACCTCGATTCAGAAGATCGGTTGGTAGCAACTACCGAAAAGCCTTTTGCCATGGTGGAAGAATTCGCCTTGCTTCAGGTTGTTTCTGTTACTCCAGTCGGAGCATTTCTTAATTGGGGACTTCCAAAAGATTTGTTTGTACCCTTCCGCGAGCAGCGTCAGCCGATGGAAGAAGGTAAAAAATACCTTGTATATGTCTATCTCGATACCAACACCAAACGTATTGCGGCCTCTTCCAAAATCGAACAATATCTGGACAACATTCCTGTTGACTATGATGTAGATGAGGAAGTTGACCTGATTATTGTGAATGAAACCGATTTAGGTTACAATGCCATTATCGACTACAGTCATTTGGGCGTGATCTTCAAAAATGAGGTTTTCCAGCCTTTGAATCCCGGGGATAAAGTTCAGGGATATATTAAAAAGATCCGCACCGATGGTAAAATTGACCTTTGCCTGCAAAAAGCCGGATACGAAAAAATCAGTTCGTTCGCCGATAAAATTATTTCAGAGTTAGAAAAAGCCAAAGGATTTCTACCATTAACCGACAAAAGTTCCCCTGAAGAAATCTACAAAGTATTTAAATTCAGCAAGAAAAATTTCAAAGCTGCAATTGGAGCGCTTTACAAAAAGCGGATGATTGCTATGGAAGAAAGCGGAATCAGGCTATTGATTTCCGAATAACAACCGATACGATAAAAGACTCACGGGGTGAGTCAAAGTCACCCGCGAGTACAAAACTCGAGAATATTCAATAACCAATATCCAATTCAAGACAAACTTGAAACCTGGAACTTGAAACTTGGAACTACTCCGTATGAAAGTTTGTATTGCTGAAAAGCCCAGCGTGGCAAAAGAACTGGCTCAGATTCTGGGCGCCAGCGTCCGCCGCGATGGCTATTTTGAGGGAAACGGATACCAGATGACCTGGACATTTGGGCATTTGTGTACGCTGAAAGAACCAAACGATTATAAGGAACAGTGGAAGACGTGGAACATCCATTTGCTTCCAATGATCCCTCAAAAATTCGGAATTAAATTGATTGAGAACGATGGGGTAAAAAAGCAATTTGCCACCATCGAAAAACTAATGTCAACCGCCGAGGAAGTGATCAACTGTGGTGATGCCGGTCAGGAGGGGGAATTGATTCAGCGATGGGTGATGTCGAAAGCGAAATGCACCGCACCGGTAAAACGACTCTGGATTTCATCGCTCACAGAAGAAGCCATTAGAGAAGGGTTTCAGAAATTACAAGATGGTAAAAAATTTGATAATCTTTATTCCGCAGGAAGTGCACGTGCCATTGGCGACTGGTTACTTGGAATGAATGCCACCCGACTTTACACCCTCAAATACGGACGAAACAAGCAGGTTTTGTCGATTGGGCGAGTGCAAACCCCTACCCTCGCGATCATCGTAAACCGGCAAAAGGAAATAGACACATTCAAGCCTGAACCTTATTTCGAAATTAAAACCATCTACCGCGAAGCGACTTTTTCCGCTGCTTCCGGACGATTTTTGAAGCGGGAAGATGCAGCACAGGTATTGGAAGAAATCAGTCATTTCGAGTTGGTAATTGGCAAAATTGAAACCAAAAACAGTATTGAACAACCACTTCGATTGTTCGATTTAACCTCGCTACAGGTGGATTGTAACCGAAAGTTTGGAATGGGAGCTGAAGATACGCTGAAGACTATTCAGTCACTCTACGAGAAAAAACTGACGACTTACCCACGTGTGGACACCACCTATCTTTCGGATGATATTTACCCAAAGATTCCGGGAATCCTGAAAAACCTAAGAGGTTACGAAGCCTTGACTGCACCACTGCTTCAGGAGAAAACTATACGCAAATCGAACAAGGTTTTTGACAATACCAAAATTACCGATCACCACGCCATTATTCCTACAGGCCAATATCGGGCCGACTTAAACCAGAGCGAGAAACAAGTGTTCGATATGGTAATCAAACGCTTTATTTCAGTGTTTTATCCAGATTGCAAGGTAGCCAACACCACCGTTGAAGCTAAAGCTGGATCGCATGATTTTAAGGCCACCGGAAAACAGATTCTTTCACCCGGATGGCGTGCTGTTTACATGAATGAGAAGAATCCTGTTCAAAGTGACGAAAATATTTTGCCGATTTTTGTCACTGGCGAACACGGACCCCATGAACCGGGATTGCTCGAAAAATTTACGCAGCCCCCCAAATATCTGACAGAAGCAACATTGCTCCGCGCTATGGAAACCGCCGGAAAAAGTGTGGACGACGAAGAATTGCGTGAATTGATGAAAGATAACGGCATTGGACGGCCTTCGACACGCGCCAACATCATTGAGACGCTTTTCAGGAGAAAATATGTCAAGAAAGAGGGCAAACGTTTAGTTGCCACCCAAACCGGAATTGATCTGATCGGCACGATTGAAAACGAATTGCTTAAATCGGCCGAACTGACCGGACAGTGGGAAAAGAAGCTACGCTTAATTGAATTGGGACAGTACGATGTAGCTCTTTTTATGGACGAGATGAAACAAATGGTGACTGAAGTGGTTCATCAGGTAAAAAATTCTCATGGACGGGTTATTTCGATGGCTCCGGAAGATCCGGTTGTTCAGGAGAAAAAAGCGAAATCTACTCCGCCTGAGCCAACAGAAACCATTTGTCCTGCCTGCAAAAAAGGTATCCTGAAAAAAGGCAGGAATGCATGGGGTTGCTCCGACTGGAAAGATGGTTGCCGTTTCATCATACCATTTGAGTTTATGGGAAAAAAGTTAACCGACACTCAGATAAAACGACTGGCTGAAAAAGGAAAAACCACGTTAATCAAGGGATTCAAGCTGGAAGTGGAAATCGTGGATGGTTTTCTGGAATTGACCAATGATTTCAAAATTTCGTTTTCAGAAGCTGAACCCGAAAAGTTGGTATGTCCGTCGTGCAAAATTGGCGAAATTGTGAAAGGAAACACGTCCTGGGGATGTACCAATTTCAGAGGTGGATGCAAACTGCGTATTCCGTTTGAACTTCAGGGTAAAACACTGAGCAAAAGCCATGTGGCTCAACTGATCTTAAAAGGCCAGACCCGACCTTTTACGAGTACTGAAGGAATCATAAAAACAACAGGCATTTTCCGGTTTGATGCCAGCTATCAGGTTAGTTTTCAGGAGAAATAATTCTAACCCGGAATAGATTTTTTAAAATATTCATCACAAACTGATAGCAAATCGGTTTAATATTCTGAAAAAGTTGCCATTTGCATGGCTATCGCATAATGCAAAAACTGCTTAAGATATTCGATATTTACAAGCTCGTTTATGTCGTAGATCAGGTAAGTAACCAGTAAAGATGAACCATCAACTTCACCATAGTAAAGCAACATTTGTCCATTTCCGTCTTTCGCCATGCGGCTGAATTCATAAGTTGCTGTTTCGTCTTCTGCACTTACTTCACTTGCATCAGGAGAGGTAGGATCAATAACCCAATCATTGTCATCAAAATAATCGTTATAAACTTCCAATACTGCTTTTTTTGCATCTTCAAAGGTCTCATAATCGAAAGGCATAGCGTCATAAAAAAGCGTTGAATCTGCATTGTTGGTGTAGAACCATCCATCAGAAACCGAAAAATCTTCCCCGTATGGAATAGTTATTGTCGCACCGGTGTTGAAATCTTCATATACATCATATTGAGTATCTGTCATATCAATATTAACACTGTCTGTCAGGGCTTCAAGTTCAGCTACATCCTCTTCTGCCATAGTTGCAATAATCTCATCATAACTTGCGGTCCATGTTTTCGAAATCGACATATCTCCGTTAACGATGGTATTCTCTTCTGCTTCTTTTTCCATTTCCTGATCTTGCTCGGCTTCCGAGGCATCAACAGCGACAGTGGTGGTGGTGCTGTAAAGGTTTACCTGTATTGAACGTGTATTCGGTTTGGCATCATTTGAAGTAAGGAGAAGAGGAACGTATTTTGATGCAGGCATGGCCCAGTTAAGACGGGCAGTACCTTCACGCAGACCTCCGTCTGCAATGCCAACAACTTTGCCATTGTCAGCAAAAATCGGAGCGCCAGAATGACCTGGCTGAATGGTTGAACTTATCCTCAAAATATTCGCTTTTGATAAAGGATAACCTTGTTTTTCCAAAGTAAATTTCAGATCATTTCCATTGATGATACTGTTTAAGGTAGGTGTAGAGGTCAGACTTCTGGAAAAGCGAATATCATCGCCAGACATATCGTCAATCCCATGTGGAAATCCCCAAATACTGAAATCATTTTTAGAATTCGGGTCCGCATCCTGAAGATCAAGTGGCACAAGGCCAAGGTCAGCATCAAGCACAAGCAGGGCAAGATCGGCTTCGTACAAAACCTTCTCGACCTTTACACCACATTCCTTTAAACCCTTATTGGTTGATACCCTGATGTTCTCATTAGGTATGCCAGCCACAACGTGCAAGTCGGTTATAATGTGCCTTGAATCTTTCCAGCACCAACCAGAAGCATTACTTATTTTTTTAACCGATTTGCCATTCTCTGTTGTGGTGAAGGTGGTTGTTATTTTAACCACTGATTTTGCTCCATCTTTGTCCGACTGAGCCAGAAGTTTGGATACTGGTATGGCAGATATCAGAACTGCGAGTAAGAATCGTAAAAAAGTTTTCATGAGATTTTGCTTTAAGATGGATTAATTTTTCTCAAGCTGATAAACCAAATCAGCCAATGCAGTCATCAACTTTTTTTGATTTTCAGGCTGTAATTTGGCTACTTCGGTCGCGATTCTTGAACTGGCATCGTAGTTTTGCCATTTTTCAAGGTCGGTACCAAATTTATTGATCTCGGTATCGATTCCCTTCATGGTACAAACGAGGTCTCGAAGCGCGCTTAAAAAATCGAAGCGTTGGTTTTCAGGAATATTAGTTTCTATGACTACAAGTAAAGAATTCAATGAAGCATTTTCCAGTCTTGATATCTTTTCTTTGGCAATACCCCAATCGTTATTAAAATTTGAGGGATCAATAATGCCACAAAGGCTGGCTTCCTGTTCAGCGCTAAACAAACTGGAACTTTGACCGCGCTGTGTTTCAGTAATTGCACCCACTTCACCGGTTTTTGGATGTATGGCAAGGCGTTGAAAAACGACCAGTTTACGGGCATAATCAGGTTCATAACCGGCATCAGTCCATTGTTTAATGCTTTTTTCAAGCGAAGTGGTAAAAACCTCATGCGTTCGAAACCACATCCCAAATAATATTCCGGCAATAACAGCAAAACCGAACCATCCGGCCCGCAATGCGGTGAAATGGGCATTTTGGTTTTCTTTTTGATATTCCTCAGAGCTAATTCCTGAAAAACTCCGCTTATCGAATCCAAGAAAAGCGCCCAACACTGCGGTAAGAGCGCCCATAACTATTTTTACCGTTTCGGAAACCGACAAGCCCATAATAAGACCAAGCAACAATCCCAAGCCAATGCCGGAAAAAATGGTGGCCTTCTTCAAACTTGCTAAAAGTTTTTTTTCATCTTTCTCCATAGGATAAGTTTTAGTTTGATGCTAGAGGTACATATGTTTTACACAATCATTAATACTTTGGTTAATTATGGTGAGAATCATGATAATGTTCACTCAACAGATCGGCACCAAAATCACCGTTGAAATCGCGCCAAACCGTATGAATATGATTGGCTTGGTTTTGAGTGTTATCAAATTCTATTAAAAAAGATTTTCCCTGAACACGGAAATAATGCGGTTTACCAACCTTGGTTTCGCCTGCCCAGCCAAAACTCACCAAATTCAAATCCTCATTGATAATCTTTTCCATTCGAATTTTTGCAATGTCTTTCGGCATCGATAACAGATAGGCCACAATCAATTTATTCAAAACGGTCTTTTGCGCATGAGTCATGTCGTGCCCAAATATACCCACAGGTTTCAGCGGACTTACCTTTACAGCATTGGTGGTTACAATGTCAGAAAATGCTTGTAACTTAAAAATGGCTTTTTGCTTTTGATTTTCAGAGAATGAATTCACCAACAAAAATCCAAGATCTTCTTCGTCGTTAATGATTTGTTTTCCTTTTTTTGAACCAGAACTCGCGACTGCAGGAAAAGCTCCAAAAAAGAAAGGTGCAAAAGCCAATTGATTATCAACTACCGTATAGTTTAACGAAACATGATGTCCGCTGAATTTCCATCCCCATGTTCTGTCCTTACCAGGAACTCCATAAACTGTTACAAAATAGTTTTCAGGGATTCGGCTTGAATTGGTTGGTTCTGTTTCTTTTAGAAAATATTCAAGTCCCATGATGTCCTTGGTTCTTTGATAGCCTTCTTCACTTAAATAGGCCTGCATTAAAGAATCCAGGATCAGCTTTTGGCTGTTGTTCAGGTCTTTCACTGCAATTCCTGAACGGGCAACCATAGACGCAGGCAGATAATGCCAGTCATATCGGCTCATTTCATTAAAGGGGAATACAGCTTTTTCCTTTTGTACCTTATTTAAAGAATTCACAAAAGCATTGGCTTTGGCAGAGCCTGAATTAATGTTCTCAGTTGTTGTTGCGAACAATGCAAAGGGAAACAATAGGAGAAGAAGAAGCTTCATATATCTGATTTTATTCTGTAATGAGAAGTTCGATATGTAAGAGTAAATTTCCTCTGCATCAAACTAAAAGCGTCATAATGTTTACTTTTCTTTCACATCATCATTGTAAATATCCCTGATGCAAATGAATTTACCGTTGCGCTTTTCCCATATGGCCATATATTTTCCTGTGGATGTTACTTTACCAGTTTCATCTTTAAAAGTTGACTTACCGACCTCCGTTACTATATTTTCGTTTCCAAATACATCTAAAACATCATAAGAAACAGTGGAACCTTTTGGTCTTTTTGCCATATTTTCTTCAATATCCTTTTTGATGGCTGCTTTACCCACAACCATAGGCTTGTTATTGGAAAGACTTACTGCATCGTCAGCATAAAAAGCTGCTACAGCATTTAAATTTCGTGCATTATCAGCAGCTGCCCAACTGCTTTCCAAAGCCTGTATCTCAGCTTTTAATTTTGCCATGTCAGGTTTTGACGACATTTGCTGTTCAGTAACAGTGGGTTTATCTCCACTTGTTAATGTAAATCCAAATGCTGATAAGAACAGAGCAATAGTTATTGCTGCAATCCCGGATTTTTTCATGTTTTTCATTTTTCAGTTTGTTTTAGTGCCTACTCTGATCGGTTTTCGGCTTTATCCGTTTTTGTAGTGGTTCCATATAAATAAAATAAAAGACAAATCAATCTTCTATTTGTTCATATCTGACGACATAATAATAAATCAACTCAAACAGATTTCTTCAAATGCTATTGATTCGAACCTGATAAATCAAAAAAGCCCTGTAAACAAATTGCTTACAAGGCTTTTCAGTACTAAAAAATTTCTTGCTGAATTACTGAACAACGACAAATTCGTTCTTGCCTGATTCAAGATTTAGGGTGATGGTCTGATTCACTTTCTTTCCTGAACTTTCAGCTATCACTTTCCCGTTCTGACTGATTTTCTTTCCGGAAAGTTTTAAAGTAGCCGTGCTGTTTGCCGGAACGACCACCTCATAAATAACCGTATTCTTGACGCGTTTCCAATTCGATTGGATTCTGCCGTAAGGTCCGTCATGACTGGTTCGAAAAGAATTTAGTCCTTTCACAAAATGAGGTTCGAGCAATACATTTTTAAAGCCCGGTTTTTCCTGATCAGGTTTCATTCCGCCCAAAGCTTTGTAGTACCACGCTCCTATTTCGCCAAACATGATGTGGTTGAGCGAAATATCACGGGTAGCATCAATCGGCCAGTTTTCGTAAAGCGAGGTTGCACCGTTCACGATCCACCATCCCCAAGACGGAAATGTTTCCTGAGCCGCCACTTCATAAGCCAGATCAGCATACCCGTTTTCGCTTAAAGCATTCAGAATGGTTTTCGTTCCCAGCAAACCCACATCCAGATGTTTGTTGTCGGCAATAACTCGTTTAGCAAGGTTATCGGCCACTTTCGATTTCAGGTTTTCAGGAACAATTCCCCAGAAAAGCGGTGCGCTCAATTCGGTTTGCAAACCAGTTCCGTAAATTCCGGTTTCTGAATTCAGGTATTTGGCGTTGATGGCTGATGCTATTTTGGCAGCTAATGCAGAATATTTTTGGCAATCGGCTTCATGTTGCAGTATTTTAGCTGCTTTGGCCAGAATCGCAGCATCCACATAATAATAAATCGACGAAGTCAGTTCTTTCGGCGTAACCGATTTTACCGGCACCCAATCGCCAAGCCCCCAGTCAGTAATACCATTCGGGCTGATATCGGTTATGTGATCGACATATCTTTTGAGAGTACTGTAATTATCAGCCAATAGCTTTGAATCACCGTAAAAAAGGTAAATATTCCAGGGAATGATAGCTATGGTGCTGGTCCAGTCAGGGCCGTTTGCCCAGGTGTAGCCCCAGCCACTGGTTGGAATGATGGCAGGCAATACTCCATTTGGCTGTTGCTCATCGCGGTGATCGGCCATCCATTTTTCGTAAACGGTAATTCCGTCGAAACTGTAAAGGCCTGTTTCGCTGGCAATGTGCGCATCGCCCGTCCAGCCATTCTTTTCGCGCTGCGGGCAATCGGTTGGGTAACCGTAAAGGTTCGATAAATAAGAAACATTGGTTGCTTTCCAGATTTTATTCAGAGTTTCATTGGAACTGCTAACCTGACCAACCGGAGGTACATCGCTGTGCATAAAAATTCCGGTCAGGCTCTGGATTTCAACCGGACGATCACTGGTAACCTCTACATATTGAAACCCTTTGTAATTAAAATGCGGCCAGAACGTTTCCACACCTTCGCCGCTCAAAGTGTAAATATCGGTCTGGAATGGATCTTTATCATCAGTCGGGCGGTAATGCACATCAATGTTCGACATGTTCACGTTTCCGTCTTTGAAAATCATTTCGGCATGTTTCAGGCGAATAGTTGTTCCGCGCTCACCTTTCACACTGATTCGGCTGATTCCGGCAATGTTGCGTCCCAAATTGTAAACAGACTTCAGTTCAGTCATTTTATTTAAGCTGACCGGGGTAATCTCTTCCACAAAGCGAATCGGGTGCAGTTGCTGTGCCACGATGTTTTGCGAAGGAGCATTTACAGGAATGGCGTTTTTCCATTTCGAATCGTCGAATCCAAATTTATCCCAACCGGGCTGACTGAGCCTTGCATCGTGATGTTCAGCAGTATAAATGCTGTTGAAAATAATCGGGCTCAGCGAGGTTTTCCAGTTGGTTCCTGAAGTGATGATTTCCTCACGGCCATCCTGATAAGTGATTCGCAGATCGAGGCAAAATTTGGGATGGTCGCGCCATGGAGCTTCGTGAAAATACCAAACAGCGGTTGACTGGTGGTTGTACCAACCGTTTCCGAGTAAAACTCCCAAAGCTACTTCTTTGGCATTCACCAGTGAAGTTACATCGTAAGTCACATATAAAGTACGGCGGTCGAAACGGGTGTACATCGGGTCGAGCCGATGGTCGCTTACTCGCTGACCATTGATTGAAACTTCGTATAATCCGGCAGCAGCCATATAAATGCGGGCACTTTTTACTTTTCCTGAAGGCTGAAATTGTTTGCGGAAATACGGCGCCGGTTTCAAGGCAATATCTTTGGAATCGGAAATCCATTCGCCTTTCCAGTTACTAATCTTCATAATCCCGGTTTCGAAACTGGCTATTTTTGCAGGAACTGATTTTTGTTGGTCTTTGTCCCATAAAATCACCGACCAGTAGTATTTGGTAAATGGCTGCAAAGCTTTCCCCTGATAAGAAATCAGCATATTCGAACCTGAAATTTTACCCGTATCCCAGCTATTTCCTTTTCCGGCAGCTACCTGAATCGAGTCGGTTCCTACAATAACCTGATAAGCCGTTTGAAGCGCACCTTCACGATTGTCCAGCATTTGCCAGTGCAAACGCGGTGAAACGCCGTCGATACCAATTGGATTGATAAGGTATTCACATTTTAAATGAATTGGTTGGCCAGATTGAGCCTGAGTTTGAATGGCAATCAGCACAAAAAGCAATAGGCCAAAAAATCGGGTTGGGATCATAAATGTTGGTTTAGTTTATTTTCCAAAGATAAGTAAACACCAATTATTGCTTAACTTTAATCCATTATTTTAAAAGCTGTTCAAAATTTAAAAGATTCAATATGTCACACGCACAGATCGAAGAATTAATCGCAAACATCGAAGAACTTATTCCGGTTTACATGGCCATTCCTGAAGATTACGCCAAATCAAAAGGCGTTGCATCGCTTTGCATCATTAGCGAAGATGGCCGTATTTACGGAAAAGTATTTGGAACCGATAAACTCCGAGGTCGCGATTCTTTCAAAATTGCATGGACGAAAGCCAACCAGGTTTGGATAACTGGGTACAAGACCAATGAATACGAACGGATGATTTTTACGGACCAAATCGATTACCATACGTTTGGCATCAGCCTACCTGATCTGATTGGTTATGAAGGCGGACAACCGATCACTCTTCCAGACGGAACAAAATTGGCTGTTGGATTTAGCGGATTCCGGGGATCAAGCGATCTGGAGATTGTAAAAAAATCGCTGGCGAAAGTAAACGACTAAACAATCTAAAAAACATAAAATATTTAACAAAACTTATCATGATGTTGTAATTCAAATATCTTATATTTGATTTTACTGTCAACAAGCTCCTATCCATGACCAAAAGATGAAATTGTGAAAAATTTTATTGGAATCATAATTTTTGCTTATTCCTTAATTACCGCTATTCACTGGCAAAAAACATGGATTGGCCTTGAATAATTTTTCCGGACTAATTTTCCGAAATATATTCACCTGATCATAAAACCAAAAAATAAATTACTATGGAAATGGCATTATTGTTTGTCGGAATTTTTGTTTTACTCGTTTTTTTAGCCGGATTTGTAACAGTCAATCAAGGCTTTATTGCTGTCACTACTATTTTCGGAAAATACAACCGTATTCTGGCACCAGGACTAAACTACCGAATCCCACTTGTCGAAATGATCTACAAAAAGATTTCAATCCAGAATCGTTCCATCGAACTTGGATTTCAAGCGATTACCCAGGATCAGGCGAATGTACATTTCAAAGCGATGTTACTGTATGCGGTAATTAATCAAACCGAAGAAACCATTAAAAATGTAGCCTTTAAGTTTGTCGATCAGGAAAATTTTAATCAGGCGCTGATTCGCACCATTGAAGGTACAATCCGAAGCTTTGTAGCAACTAAAAAACAAGCAGAAATACTTGAACTTCGGACAGAAATTGTTCTGGAAGTAAAAAAACATCTGGACGGCACACTGGAAGCTTGGGGTTATCATATGATTGACATTCAGTTGAACGACATCTCTTTTGATGATGAAATCATTAAATCGATGGCAAAAGTAGTTGCATCGAATAATCTGAAAGCTGCGGCTGAAAACGAAGGACAGGCCCTTTTGATTACAAAAACCAAAGCTGCTGAAGCTGAAGGAAACGCGATTAAAATTTCGGCAATTGCCGAGAAAGAAGCCGCTATGCAACGTGGACAGGGGATTGCTCTTTTCCGCCAGGAAGTAGCCAAAGGGATGGCAGCGGCTGCCAAAGAAATGATTGATGCCGATCTGGACTCGTCGTACCTGCTTTTTTCGATGTGGACCGAAGCAATCAAACACTTTGCTGAAGCAGGCAAAGGCAATGTAATCTTTTTGGATGGCTCAACCGATGGTATGCAAAAAACCATGCAGCAGATGATGGCTACCATGAAAATTAATGAAAAGAAATAGGGACTAAATTACTGATCCGATGTACTCCAGGTCATCGGATCAGTCGTTTAAAATCTTAACCTATCTCTTTTCCAACAGCACCACATTTTCCACATGGTGCGTATGCGGAAACATATCAACGGGTTGTATTCGGATGACTTTGTACGCTTCATCCATTAAAGCCAGATCGCGGGCCTGAGTCGCCGGATTACAACTCACGTATACGACCTTTTCAGGAGCAGCTTCAAGAATTGTTTTAACCACCTCTTCGTCCATTCCGGCGCGCGGCGGATCGGTAATAATTACATCAGGGCGGCCATTTTGAGAGATAAAATCGCTGGTTAGTATTTTCTTCATGTCACCGGCAAAAAAGCTGGTGTTTTCAATACCGTTCAGTACCGAATTGACATGCGCATCTTCAATGGCTTCAGGAACATACTCGATACCAACAACCTTTTGCACATTCCGGGCAATAAAATTGGCAATGGTGCCGGTTCCGGTGTATAAATCGTATACCACTTCGTTACCTTTTAATCCGGCAAATTCACGGGTAACTTTATACAATTCGTAGGCTTGTTCAGAGTTGGTCTGGTAAAAACTTTTCGGTCCGATCTTAAACTTTAGTCCTTCCATTTCTTCCAAAATATGGTCGTTCCCTCTATAAACCATAATTTCCTGATCATGAATCGTGTCATTTCCTTTTCCATTAATTACGTACATCAGCGAAGTAATCTGATGAAATTCCGCCGCAATGGCAGCCATTAAGGCTTCACGATTTTCTTTTTGTTCGCTGTAGAAGCAAACAATCAACATGACATCGCCGGTTGTGGAAGTACGCACTATAATATTCCGAAGCAATCCTGATTGTATTTTGCGGTCAAAAAATTCAAGTTTATTTTCATCGGCATATTTCTTGATGAAATTGCGTATTTCATTGGACGGTTCGTCCTGAAGCCAGCATTTGCTGATGTTGATAATTTTATCGAACAGTCCGGGAACATGGAATCCCAAAGCATTCAAGTTTAATTCATCCCAGTCGGTACTGATTTCATCGTGAGTCAGCCAGCGTTTGTTTGAAAAGCCGAACTCTAATTTATTTCGGTAGAAAGTGGTTCTCTTAGATCCCAAAATAGGAGTAATTTCCGGCAGTTCAATTCGTCCAATTCTTCGTAATTGATCGGCTACCTGCTTTTGTTTGTAGAAAAGTTGTTTTTCGTAAGGAAGAAACTGCCATTTACAGCCACCGCAAACCTCAAAATGTTCACAGAAAGCCGCAACGCGGTCGGGTGATTCAGAAACTACCCGTTTAACAATAGCCTCCATGTATTTGGTGCGTTTTTTAGTCACCTGCATATCAACCACATCGCCGGGAATGACATGGGTTGTAAACACCACCACATCATTCACACGACCAATTGCCTTTCCTTCAGCACCAATATCGGTAATTAAAACACCTTCCAAAAATGGCTTGTTATTCCGGCCTCTTCCCATGATTTTTATAATTTTCAGCAAAAGTAGTCAATTAGGGTTAAGAACATGACCATAAAAAACAACATTTGTAAAAATGAGACTTCTCATAAATTGATTTTTGCCACAAAGACACAAGGACATCAAGTTTCACAAAGATCAAAGATTAGAATTCAATAGTTGGAGTTTCATTGTGACTTTGTGGCAATTTCTCCTTCAATCTTAGTGTAAACAAAACAAAAAGACTCTCGTATTTAAACTGAAATTTCTATCTTCGGGAAGAATTAAACCTTTCTTAAACCTTTTATTTGATTATCATGAAACAATCCGTATTAATTCTTTTATGTATGTTAACGATGAGTTTATTCGCTCAGGAGCCAATAGGAATCTTTAAGTTTAACAAAGATATTGGTTCTCCAAAACTTGCAGGTTCTGCATCCTATGATAAGGCTTCACAAACCTATTCCCTTTCCGGATCAGGCTATAATATCTGGTTCGAACGTGATGAGTTTCATTATTTGTACAACAAACTAAAAGGAGATTTTATTCTGACTGCCAATTTTGCTTTTGTTGGAAAAGGTGTTGATCCTCACCGGAAAATTGGCTGGATGGTCAGGGCTACAGAAGATGCCAATTCAGTTCATTCTTCGGCTGTTTTACACGGCGATGGGTTGACTGTTTTACAGTGGCGCGTTCTCCGCGGTGCATTTATGCGCGATCCCGAAGATGAAATTTTTTCGCCAAAACCGAACTACACCATTCTTCAGGTTGAACGTTCTGGTAAGACAATTATTTTCAGGGCAGCCCATCCAGGTGAACCTTTACAACTTATTGGCAGCCAGGTTATGGAAGGCCTTCCTGACGAAGTGTTGGCCGGATTATTTATTAATTCGCACAATCCTGATGTGGTTGAAAAAGCCAAAATCTGGAATGTTCGCATCGATCAGCCAGTTTCAGCTACCTATGACCCGAACAAACAGGGATGGATAGGCTGCAGGATGGAAACAATGAACGTATTTGATGGTAAACGCAAGATCATCTTAGAAAAAGACAGCCGTTTTGAAGCCCCAAACTGGATGCCGGACGGTAAAAAATTACTCTTTAATATGGATGGATTAATTTATAAAATTCCGGTTGAAGGGGGTGAGCTTGAAAAATTAAATACAGGTAGTGTCATCCGAAACAACAATGACCATGTGATTTCTTTTGATGGAAAAATGCTCGGAATAAGCAGTCATAGGGAAGGGTTGAATGGTGGGGGTTCAACGGTTTATGTATTGCCTCTTGAAGGTGGCGAGCCACAACTGGTTACACAGGATACACCATCCTATTTGCATGGCTGGGCAGCAAACAACAAGGAGGTGGTATATGTTGCACAACGAAATGGAAGCTCGATCTACAACATCTATAAAAACTCCATAAAAGGAGGCGCAGAAGTGGCATTAACCGACAACAAAGCCAAAGAACATGTTGACGGATGCGAATATTCGCCGGATGGTAAATACATTTATTACAACGGCAGCCAGTCGGGAACCATGCAACTGTGGCGGATGAAACCTGATGGAAGCGAAAAAGAACAACTTACCTTCGACCAATACAACAACTGGTTTCCGCACATTTCGCCTGATAATAAATGGATTGCCTTCATCAGCTTCGAGGAAAACATTGAATTCAATTCTCATCCTTCTTATAAAAGAGTCATGTTGCGATTGATGCCAGTTTCGGGAGGAGCCCCACAAGTAATTGCCTATCTGTACGGCGGACAAGGTACCATTAACGTACCATCCTGGTCGCCCGACAGCAAATCAATTGCATTTGTCAGCAATTCAGGAAAAAAATAATTTTAGTCTGAGAAACTGTTTAAAATTTGAAATGATACATAAAATCAAAAAATTTACCCCGGACCCTAAAGGGTGATTTTTTGATTTTTCGGGCTCCCTTTAGGGTTTGGGGTAACCTGGAAAATCAAAATGAGTGAAATTAAACAGTTTCTGAGTTCATGAAAACCTCCGTGATTATTGAAATCGCGGAGGTTTTTTGTTCGGAATATTCCAAAATATTTCAGCTTTCCTGTTTATATTTGGCATAAATATTCAGGCCATGACACGCATAAAAAAAAGATACATCATCCTGGGAATCCTATTTCTCCTCATCATTTCTGCTTTGTTTTTCCTATCCGATTTTACCAGAAATTACCTCGTTAAAAACAGCGAAAAACTCATCGGTCGAAAGTTGACTGTTGGCGAAATTCATTTTAACTATGCCAAAGTTGCCGTTCAGGTGAAGGATTTGGTTTTATTCGAGGCCAATCAGACTGATAGTTTTGCATCGTTTAACGAATTCTATATCAACCTAAATCCCTGGACTTTGCCTTCCAGTGAATATTCTGTTTCCGAAATCAGGCTGGTTAACCCGAGGATACAGGTCATTCAGGACGGTGAAAAATTCAACTTCGATAGCCTGATGCCGAAAGAAGACAGCCTTGCAGTAAAAGATACGACCACACAAAACAATATTCTAAAGTTTACCATTCAAAATATTCAATTGGTAAATGGAAAGCTAATTTACCATGACCTTCAGAAGAAAAATCAGGTGGAAATGAAAAACCTGAATTTAAACCTGCCGCTGATTTCGTGGAATAACGAAAAATCGAATTTGGGACTTGATTTTGTGATGGGAGAAAAAGGTAAAGTGAACGTGCAGGCTACAGTGGATAATGTAAATAAAAAATACCACATCGACCTTACTACCCAAGACATCCAGATCCAACCTATTTCCAGCTATCTTACTGATTACATTGACATTAAATCGCTGAATGGATTACTTACATCGAACCTGCAAATTACAGGTGACATGAATGAGGTAATCAATATTTCAATAACAGGTAAAGGCTCGGTTGCCGGACTTTCGGTACTCGACGGAAAGTCAGAAGAAATCATTTCATCGACTAAGGTTAACGCAAGCTTAAAAGATATTAACCTGAAAACTTTTCATTTTGAATTTGGTAAAATTGAAGCCATTGAACCTCGTTTGCTCGTCGTTCGCGAAAAGAAAATGACCAATCTTGAAAGGTTGCTCCTTCCCTATTTCCACAACGATTCGATTAGTTCGGCTGCCCCGGAAACGATGATTACCGCCGAATCAACCCCAACAACCTACAGCATTGACACGATACAGGTCAATAACGCATTGGTGGTCATTTCCGACAAAACGCTGAACCGACCATTTAACTATGAGTTGAACAACTTGAACATGACCATGACAGGTCTTTCAGAAAGTGCCGACCGGATTCCTGTTGAATTCAGCACCAAACTGAATAACAAAGGTGAACTTTTAGGAAAAACAGTTTGGAGCATGGTTGACATGATGAAACTGGAGATGGATGCCAAAATAAAACGGCTGGATTTAATGAGTTTTTCTCCTTATACCGAATATTATATTGCATCGGCTATTACTCAAGGGTGGTTCAACTATGACCTGAGCTTAAAAATGTCGACAACCAAACTACTGAATACCAACAATGTAAAAGTAGAAGAACTTGAGTTTGGTAAGCGGACCAAAGATACTTCGGCAATAAAAGTTCCAGTTCGCCTTGGTTTGTATCTCATGAAAGATGCCAAAGATTTAATCGCTTTTGATATTCCGGTTGAAGGAAATCCTTCGGAACCCAAGTTTAAACTGGGCAAAATAATCTGGAAAACCTTTGCCAATTTGATGGTAAAAACAGCTCTTTCGCCTTTTAATGCTCTTTCTGGCCTGGCCGGTACAAACCCGGAATCGCTCGAAAAAATGTCATTTGTATTTGCACAGGATTCGCTCGATCAGGCACAACGCGATGAATTGTCGAAATTGGCTTCAATCCTGAAAAAGAAACCTGATTTAATTCTGACATTTACGCAAACAACCGATCCGGAGAAAGAAAAAAGCGAGATAGCAGTGCAATTAACCAAAAGTGAATACCTTGCCACACAGCCAACTGACCCTGCTTCTCCGAAAATAAAAGCCGGAGAAATCAAAAATGATGATGCAAATTTGCTGGCCTTTATCCGTAAAACCGTTCCGGCAGTTGATTCCTTGGGAATCGAAAAAGCCTGCGAAAATCGGGTGGATGCCGGGCAAATCGAAAACAGATTCCAAGCCATTTTAAATGAACGAAACCGGTTGGTGTATGATTTTATGACTGTCAATCAGGGCATTCCTACCGAATCAATTCAGGCTTCAACCGCCGATTTGAAAAACCTTCCGCAGGAATTGAAAGTCCCGCAGTTTAAAATTGAAGTTTCCATTAAGTAAAGAAGGACCTCTTAACCCGCGTTACCCTGAACTTGTTTCAGGGTCCGCCAAACGACAACAGATCGTTAGCAAAAGATGCTGAAACAAGTTCAGCATGACGCTTTGAAGAAGGAGCTACTTGGAATTTGAAATTTGGAATTTGGAATTCTTCAACGTTCCCGATGTTTCTACTATCTTTGCACCCTCAATTTTAAGCATTATGATTTCGGTTGATCAATTGGTTGTCAGTTTTGGCGGCTTCGAACTTTTTAAAGGAATTTCATTGTTGGTGAGTCCCAAAGACCGGATTGGGCTCGTTGGCAAAAATGGTGCGGGAAAATCGACCCTACTGAAAATTCTGGCTGGACTTCAACTTCCCAATGAGGGAGTTGTATCAGTCCCAACTGATGTTCGATTGGGATATTTGCCTCAGCACATGGAGGTTTTTGATGGACGAACCGTTTTTGAGGAAGCCGTGACTTCGTTTGAAGAAATTTTGGATTTGGAGCGGCGTATCGAAGAAATAAACCATCAGATTGCTACACGTACCGATTACGAATCAGTTGAATACCACCGTTTATTAGATCATGTTACCGAATTTAACGACCGCTTTCATATGTTGGGCGGTAATAATTTCGAGGCCGAAGTTGAACGGACGCTAACCGGGCTTGGATTTTTGCGAACGGATTTTACCCGGCAAACTTCGGAATTCAGTGGTGGATGGCGGATGCGAATTGAGCTGGCCAAAATCCTTCTGAAACGACCAGATGTTTTTCTCCTCGATGAGCCTACCAATCACCTTGATATTGAATCCATACAATGGCTCGAAGATTTCCTGAAAAATTACAATGGGGCCGTTGTGCTGGTTTCACACGACCGGGCATTTTTGGATGCTGTAACCAATCGCACCGTTGAAATTACACTTGGACGAATCTATGACTTTAAGTCTAATTATTCGAAATACCTGATTCTGCGTAAGGAGCTGAAGGAAACACAGATGGCAGCTTACGTCAATCAGCAAAAAATGATTGAGGATACCGAAAATTTCATAGCACGTTTCCGATATCAGGCGACCAAGGCGGTTCAGGTTCAATCGCGTGTAAAAGCGCTCGATCGGCTGGAACGTCTGGAAGTTGACGATGAAGACAATTCGGCACTCCGCATCAAATTTCCGGCGGCGCTTCGATCAGGAACTGTAGTTGCAGAGGCAAAAGAACTATCAAAAAATTACGGGAAACTCCATGTCCTGCATAAAATTGACCTGATTATTGAGCGTGGCGAAAAAGTGGCATTTGTCGGCAAAAACGGCGAAGGAAAAACTACGCTGGCCCGGATTATCATGAACGAACTGGAACACCAGGGAGAAATGAAACTCGGGCATAATGTAAAAATAGGATATTACGCACAAAATCAGGCTAATTTGCTTGATGAGGAATTAACCGTTTTTGAAACCATCGACCGGATTGCCGTGGGTGAAATACGCACCAAAATCCGGAATATCCTGGGCGGTTTTATGTTTTCGGGCGATGATGTAGACAAAAAAGTGAAAGTGCTTTCAGGCGGTGAACGATCCAGGCTGGCCATGGTGAAACTGATGCTGGAACCTGTTAATTTACTTGTTCTCGATGAGCCTACCAATCACCTTGATATGCGGTCTAAAGAAATCCTGAAACAGGCATTGATCGATTACGACGGAACAATAATTGTAGTCTCGCATGACCGTGATTTTCTCGAAGGTTTGGTCAATTGTGTGTATGAATTCAGAGATAAAAAGGTAAAACAGCATTTGGGCGGAATCTACGATTTTCTTCGGCGTAAGAAAATGGAATCGATGAAGGAATTGGAGAAAAAGGACTTAACTTTGAATCAGGAAGTTAAAGTGCAAAAAAGTGAAGATGCCGACAAACTGAGCTTCGACGAGCGAAAAGAAATCAACAAAAATATAAGCCGTCTCGAAAAAAACATTGAAAAGACTGAGCAGGACATTGCCGGTCTGGAAAAGAAAATTGCAGAAATGGATAAGAGTCTGGCCGAGACAGATGGCTCTGATCCGGAAATTTTCAAAAAATATGACCGGATGAAAAAAGACCTGGAAAATAAAATGTACGAATGGGAAATTCAGACCGAAGAATTGGAGGATTTGCTGAAGAAGAAAACATGGTAAAAGAGTTGCGAGTTCCGGGGTACGTGTTTCGAGAAATAACCCGCACCACGTAACGTGCAACGCGAAACGTAAAATGATAAATCATCAATAATAAATCACAAATGTTCAAAAAAGAAGATAAACCTGCCGACGATCTGGTTTTCGGCATACGTGCTGTAATCGAAGCTATCCAGGCAGGAAAAGAAATAGATAAAGTCCTGATCAAAAAAGGATTGATCGGCGATTTGTTTAAAGAACTTTTTGATCTGATCCGCATTCGTCAAATAGCATTTCAGTATGTTCCGATTGAAAAGATTAACCGGATTTCGCGTAAAAATCACCAGGGTGTACTGGCTTTTGTTTCGCCAGTGGCATTGCAGCGAATCGAAGATATTATTCCAACCATTTACGAAGAAGGAAAAACCCCTTTTGTTTTGGTGCTTGATCAGGTAACCGATGTGCGCAACTTTGGAGCTATCGTTCGTTCTGCCGAATGTGCAGGCATAAATGCCATTGTCATTCCCGATAAAGGTTCCGCCCGCATCAACGCCGACGCTGTAAAAACATCAGCCGGCGCATTGCACCTGGTTCCGGTTTGCCGTACCCGTAGCCTAAAGGAAACCATTTCGTTCCTGAAAGAATCGGGATTAAAACTGGTTGCTGCAACCGAAAAGGCGAATAACATCTACACCAAAGTAAACCTGACCGGACCCATAGCTTTTATCATGGGTTCAGAGGATACCGGAATTGATCAGCGATTACTGGCCCTGGCTGATGAAGAAGTTAAAATCCCGATTCTTGGGAAGATAGAATCCTTAAATGTTTCTGTTGCTGCCGGATTGTTGATTTATGAAGTGATCAGACAAAGGGGATTGACAACAGAAGTTTAAAATTTTCTCTCTTTTTGCCATTGATTAGCTGCTGGCAGCTAGCAGCCAGCCAACTGATCTTTAATAATTTATTAACTCAATATATTCCAACAGATTGTAGTTTGTACTACCTTTGCAGCCCTGAAATTCAGGAACAACAAAAATATTGATCACATGATTACGGTTTCAAATTTGGCTATTCAGTTCGGAAAAAAAGCATTGTTTTCGGATGTTAATTTAAAATTCACACCAGGAAACTGTTACGGTGTGATCGGTGCAAACGGTGCTGGAAAATCAACCTTTTTACGCATTATTTCAGGAGATTTGGATGCCACCCGAGGATCAGTCCTTATGGGTCCCGGCGAACGTCTTTCCGTTTTAAACCAGAACCATAATGCTTTCGACGAACACTCGGTACTTGATACCGTTCTGATGGGACACACCGAATTGCTCCGTGTCATGAAGGAAAAAGATGCCTTATACGCCAAAGCAGATTTTACAGAAGAAGACGGACATTTGGCCGCCAAACTGGAAGACGATTTTGCCAATATGAACGGCTGGAACGCAGAAAGCGATGCAGCAGGATTGCTGAGCGGTTTGGGCATTAAGGAAGCGATGCATTATACCCTGATGAAAGACTTGAATGGTAAGGAAAAAGTCCGTGTTCTGCTTGCACAAGCTTTATTTGGAAACCCGGACAATCTGCTGCTTGATGAGCCAACCAACGACCTTGACCTTGAAACTGTACTTTGGCTCGAAAATTACCTTTCAAATTGCCAGAATACGGTAATTGTTGTTTCGCATGACCGCCACTTTTTGGATAATGTATGTACTGACGTGGTTGACATCGATTTCGGAAAAATACGGGCTTTCTCCGGAAACTATACTTTCTGGTATGAATCGAGCCAGTTGGCATTACGTCAGCAGCAGAATCAGAATAAAAAGGCTGAAGAAAAGAAAAAAGAATTGCTTGAATTTATTCAACGTTTCAGCGCCAATGTGGCTAAATCGAAGCAAACGACCAGCCGCAAAAAAATGATCGAAAAACTGAAGATTGAAGAGATTGAACCTTCGACCCGACGCTATCCGGGAATCATTTTTCAACAGGAACGTGCCACCGGTGACCGTGTGCTAACCGTTGATAACCTTTCGTATGTTCAGGATGGAGAAGTGCTTTTTAAGAATATATCATTTACTATTGAACGTGGAGATAAGGTAGTTTTTTTGGCTAAAGAAAACAGGGCAATTACTGCTTTTTTCGACATTATTAACCGCCAACTGGAGCCAACTACCGGAACTGTTGAATGGGGTGTGACCATTACTACCGCCTATTTACCCAATGATGTTACCGGCTTTTTTACCAAAAACGAAACGCTTTACGAGTGGCTTGGAAATTACTCCACCGATACAAGCGAAAACTTTCTGCGCCAGTATCTGGGGAAAATGCTTTTCTCAGGCGACGACCTTCAAAAAAGTGCCAAAGTTCTTTCAGGAGGCGAAAAAATGAGATGCATGATTGCCCGCATGATGCTTGCCCACCCAAATACTGTTATACTCGACCATCCTACCAACCACCTGGATATGGAATCAATTCAAGCCTTTAACAACAATATGAAAACATATCCCGGACAGGTACTAATGACAGGACACGACCACGAATTTATTGAATCTGTTTGTTCACGTGTAATCGATTTGACTCCCAAAGGAACCATTGATAAATACATGGACTTTGAAGATTACCTCACCGACGAAAAAATTAAAGCTCTTCGCGAAGAAAAATACAAATAAACAACTGTTTACAATTACTGATCTGATGACTTGAAGTTCATCGGATCAGTTGTCAAAATATACAAAAGCCGTCTTTGGAAATTCCGGAGACGGCTTTTATTTTCAATGATGTTTTATGGACTATTGCCTCTTTAGACAATAAATTTTCCCATTTGTTGAAGAGAAAATGATCAAATCTTCCGTTATCAATGGTGTTGAGAATATTCCACCCAATTCTTCTTCCACTTCCAGAAATTGCTCGTTTGATTTGATGATGGAATAAATATCATCACGATAGGAATCATTAGGTTTGAAGTATTTAGTGCGGGCAGCCAGATATGAATCAGTGTTATAGGTCCATTTCTTCTCCCCGGTTTTGATATTGATCCCATGCAATTTTCCGATGGTAGTTCCCAGGTACAACATGCTGTCCCTGTATGCATTGTTGCCAAATACCAAAAATTCCATGGGCTTATTCCAGTATTCAGCTCCGGTTGACGGATTAGCAGCAATGAGTTTTCGTTCATCAGCCGAACCGATATACAGCACTGAGTCATGAATGTTGTTCGATAGTCCCCACCCTTTGGTAAAAGCCTTATTCCAATGACAAAACCCTTTTTCCTGATCAAGCGCGTAAACATTATAATCGCGTGAACCGATAAACAATAAACCGTTAAAAACCGCTGGTGATCCTTGCACTTCTCCTTTGGGAAAATACCGGTGACCAACCGTTTTAAATTTCCAGATTAATGATCCATCAGTCTGATCGAGTGCATAAACATATCCATCGAATGAACCGAAAAAAATCCTTCTGTCAGCAATTGCCGGAGTTGTATGAATGATTCCGTCCGTCTTAAACGTCCACATTAATGTGCCACCTTCAGAGCGAATGGCATAGAAATAACCATCACCGGAACCGAAATAAAGTATTCCATTATTTAATACCGGCGAGGAATGAAAGTAATCAGCAAAATCGTATTTATGCTCTCCTTCAGTTTTAAATGTCCAAAGTAATTTACCTGAAATAGTGTTTAGTGCATAAATAACTCCATCACCACCATTTAAATACAACCGATCTTTATCAAGGCAAATATTCGAGCGTATTTGTCCGTGGGCGCGAAAATTCCATTTTTCTTTTCCGGTATTCAAATCGAGTACATGCAAAATACTATCGAGTCCACCGATATAAACTGAATTGCCACTTACAACCGGCGAAGCATAAATGGGGAAATTCGTACTGAACTCCCATTTCAACGCAGGCAGAATTTTGAAATCCTTGATTGAAACGGATTCCTGGGAAAAAGTTTCAGAAAACAGGATTGAAAAAGCCAGTATAAAAAATATTGAGACCATCCTGATTCCAGTTTTTCTTTTCGATCTGCTGTACTTCATTTTGGATCGATTTTGATTGGTTGAAATCAAAAATAGCGTAAAATTTCGTTTCTGATTTACCGGCCAGAATCAAATCACTTTTAAAATCGCACAACACCTCAATAAAGTATTAACCGAAGTCTGGCAGAGCCTTTGCCGTTAAGCGACTTTTACTAATTTTAGGGTCTGAACAAACTTAACTAAGAACCTTAAATGGATACCCAACTGACGAAAACTATCTCAACTCCACGCAGCTCGCAAACCTACATTCTTGTTACTGCATTCATGGCGCTCTTTGCCATAGTGGGATTTGCTTTATATGGATTACCTTTTTTTTACGATTTCATGACCAAAGAATATGGTTGGTCAAGGGCTGTTGTGACTTCAGGAAATGCAGTTGGAAAGTTAGTGGTTGCCCCCTTATTTGGATTTTTGGCCGGTTGGTTAATTGACCGTTACGGTCCGCGATCGCTCATGATGACCGGAGCATTTTTTACCGGAACAGCATTAATCGGACTCAGTTTTGCCGATTCGCTTCCAACGTTTTACCTTTTCTATGTCTTCAATGCGCTAGGCTACGTATTTGGCGGTCCTCTCCCCTGCCAGGTTCTAATTTCCAGGTGGTTCGACAAAAACCGTGGAAAAGCCATGGGAATTGCATACCTTGGCATTGGTACCGGTGGCGCTGTGGTACCATTACTTTCAGCCGGATTGGAAAAAAATATGGGTTGGCATTTGGCGCTGATTACTTTGGGAGTTTTGGTTATCCTGATTGCTTTCCCAATGGCCTTTTTCATTAAAGATTCGAAAAAAGAACCACAGGAAAAAGCAAAAACAGAAACGATGGTTCCTATCAAAACAATACTTCAGAATCCGAATTTCTATTTGCTTGCATTAGGTAGTATGTGCTCAATTGGAGCGGTTGGAGGAATCATGCAACACATCAAACTTTATCTGCGGGATTTGAACTTTACCCAGTCTGATGCAGCCCAGGTCATGTCGTTCGTATTGATTGCAAGTTTGGCGGGGCGCGTTCTGATGGGATTTCTGGCTGATCTGATCAATCGCAAATATGTGATGATCCTTATCTACCTGATTGTCGCTTCAGCTATTCCGTTGTTGTTACTACCAGATTTTGCAGGTAGAATCTATATTTTTGCGGTTATTTTTGGGATTGGACTTGGTGGCGATTACATGATTATTCCGCTAATGGCAGGCGATTTATTTGGAGTGAAAGCATTGGGAAGAACGATGGGTATTATTCTGGTAGCCGATGGCATTGCCGAGGCTTCTTTTCCAATGCTGGTCGGTGGATTATACGATGCTTCAAAAAGTTATACCAATGGGTTTCTTGTCCTGATAGGCTTGGCAGCTTTAGGGGCATTGATCGTCTCATTTTTGCCTAAAACAAAGCAAACGGTTTAATTCAGGATTAATTCAATGGTGCACTTGATGATTAAAATGATGTAGATAGAATTTTATTTTAGATACAAGCAAATCGTGTTTGATAGGTTTGCTCAAATAAGCATCACATCCGAAATCAAAAGCACGAATTTTATCATCATTACTTGCATAAGCAGTCTGCACAATAATTTTCGTGAACCGATTGAGTTGTTTTATTTTTCTCATGACTTCATAACCATCCATATCAGGCAACCTCACATCCATGAGTACGATCTGTATTTCCTGAGTACTGCATATTTCAAGCGCTTTTTCACCATAAATACAATGCATGATGGAAAATCCTGATTCTCGCAGTACTTCTTTTAAATACTGCGCATTATATTCATCATTATCAACAATTAAAATAATATCATCCGAATGCCTTGATTCATCTTCTGACTGGAAATCTTCGGTTGAATTATACGGATCATCTGTGGTTGTAAAAGGCAATGTGAAATAAAAGGTAGTACCTATTCCAACTTTTGATTCAAGCCATATTTTACCACCCATTAAATCAAGCAAACCCTTTACAATTGAAAGTCCAAGACCTGTTCCTCCATAGAATTGGGAAGTGTCGTGCGCAGCCCGGGTGAAACGCTTAAATATTTCAGTATGTTTCTCACTTGAAATCCCAATTCCCGTATCAGAAACATGAAACATGAGCTCCTTTTGATTATTGAATGAACATCCAAGTTCAATTTTTCCGGAAGATGTAAATTTAAAAGCATTTTCTATCAGATTAATTAGAATCTGCTTTAGCTTAAGCTCATCAATTACGATCTCAAGGTTCCTTACCTGTTCCGAAACTTTAACTTCAAAATCAACATTCAATTTACTTTTCGCGTTTTGTTTATCATCAAACAGACTTTCCATTTCAATAAAAACCTCATTAATTCTGCAGTTTTCAGGATTATGAAGGATTTGTCCAGATTCAATACAAGCAATATCTAGAATAGCATTGATGATACCCAGCAGATCGGTGCCTTTCTGCTTAATGATGCCGGTATATCTGTTTAATGTCGCTTTGTTAGTAAAATATCCAGGCAATAAATCAGCAAAACCAAGAATTGCATTCAGCGGGGTGCGAATTTCATGACTCATATTCTGAAGAAATGATGTTTTAAGACGATCATTTTCTTCAGCCTTTTCACGTGCCTTTATCAGTTGATTCTGTGTTTCCTTCAATTCCGAAATGTCAATGCAAACGGCCAATGCGTCGAGAATCTTCAAATCTTCATCAAACAAAGGATAAACCGTTAACATGGCCGTAAAATCCTCTCCCGATTTGCGTTGCATGACAATCTCATCCTGACGGCTCCAGCCAATTTCATCAAAATCACTTCGAAGCGCCGGGAAAAAATCAGAATGATTCAGTAAATGGAACAATTCCAAAGGTTTTCCAGTTACTTCATGAGAAGAAAATCCGAACATCTTCTCAGCACCAGGGCTGAAACTCCGGACGATGTATTTATCGGATAAATCAAAAGTAATGAACGAAACATCAATGGCAGCATTGTACACAGAGCGAAGTTTACGTTCATTGGCCCTCAAGGCTTTTTCGATGATTTTGCGTTCATTTATTTCTCTGTTCAGATTTTTGTTGGTTAGTGTGAGTTCTTCGGTTCTTTCCTTTACCCTTCGGTCGAGTTCGCTGTTCAACCGGTTCAATTCCCCATACATAAATATATTTACAAGCCTTTCAGCAGCAAGCTGAACCACATGCTGCATGAGTTTAAGAATTGGTTGAAACCGGTTACCTGATTTACTGTTATCCAGAAATACAAAATAACGGTTGTAAATGCCTTTGCAAAAACAAGGGATTATCAATACAGATGATGGTCTGAATGATTGATTTAATATCTTAAATGAGAATCCATAGGATTCAAAGTCAGCTTTTTCCAGGATCAGAAATCTGGATGTTTGCAGAGTTTCAGAACTGATTTCAGAGAAGGACAGATAAATTTCATCTTTTTTCAATTCGCCAAATGAGGCATAAAATCCTTCAACGACCAAGCCATGAACACCTTGTTCGAGACAAGCGCAAAATGGAATATCCTTTAGAATCGAAATACGTTCCAGAATCTGATCAAGCAAAAGAACCGAATCTTCAGTCTGATAAATGATTTCAGCAGCTTGACCTAAAAGCAAGGCATCTTCTGTTCCATCTGTCAGTACTGATTTTTCCTTTTCAAGCATCATTTTATTGATATTAGTTCATCAAATTCTTTTGAGAATCGGGATACTTTAAGGTTATTTGATAATTCGAAATTGTTTGTATTTGAAATTTTCCATTTTTGCCCACCGTCCAGAATTAATGGAAAGAGTGCTTTTACATCGCTTTCTCAAAGGATAGGCATAAAACTAAAAAAAAGAATCGAATTTGCATACCATTTGATCAGTTTAAATGCAGCTTTCATGTTTACAATTGAATAACTTGAGTAATATTGTTTAAAACTAACGGTTAAATTCATGAACTTATTTTCAATTCCTCAAAAGCAGAATTATTTCGGTAAGGTCTAAATTTTATTTCTTAATGTTATAGAACACATTATTTAAGATTTGCTTAACACCTTTTGAGATTGTGCAAGTTATCTTTGTAACGTTATCACATTTCATAAGTTAGGTTTGATTAGTTTTATTGGTTTAGGTTAGTTTAGTTTAGTTAGGTTTAGGAAAAGGATGGATTAGAGAATCTATCCTTTTTTCTTTTTACCCTTGATCAAACTCACTTATCGAATATCTTTTCGGTCAAAATTCTGAGAATCCGCATTCCTGTAAGGATTAATTGCTTTTTTTATATAAATTTGGTCAACTGTTATACCCAACAAGTAAAGAGTTGACATTATGAAGAAGATACTCATTGCCGATGTCAAGTCATCTATTACCAATTTACTCATCCAGTTTTTAAGCAACCATTATCGTGTTGAGACAAAAGATGACGGCTTAGAAACACTCATTTGGCTGCAACAGGGCAATTTTCCTGATCTGATTATTACTGATTTAGATTTGCCAAAACTGGGTGGAATTGAATTAGTTAAACGGGTGAAAGAAAGTGGCTATTTCAGTAATATTCCAATTATAGTTATTAGCAGCAACGAAGACAGTTCCGATCGGATACAATGTTTGAAACTTGGCGCAGCAGATTACATTGTAAAACCGTATAATCCTGAAGATTTGTTAATCCGCATTGAAAAATTTTTACTCAAATAAACCTTTGTTTCTATGGAACCCAACAATCAGGTCAAACTAAAAATTCTTCATATTGGGGCAGATCCGGAATTCAATTCCCCAATAAAATACGAAAATTATTACGTGGATATCATTACAGTTGATAATCCATTTTCGGTAAGCCAGTGGGTCACAGCGAATGGATTACCTGATGGTATTGTTTGTGAAAAAAGAATACCGGGAGACGATGTCTTTACTTTTTTTGATTTTTGGAAGAAGCAATTTGACAATGGAAAAAAAACTCCTTTCTTAATTCTTGATGATGAAAAGAATCAGGAAACGATCAATAAAGCACTTCAATTAAAAATTGATGATGTTTATACTAAACCAGTCAGTACCGAAACATTGATTAGCCGGTTTCTTATCCTAAAAAAAATAAAACCATTGTCTGATCCGGATTCGATTTTAGAAACAACACCACCTAGATATCAGACTCCCTTTTTTAAACGGACTTTTGACCTCCTGTTAGCTTCAATAAGTTTGTTACTGATTTCGCCTTTACTTCTTCTTATCGGCATTGCCATCAAAATTGAATCGAAAGGAAAAGTATATTCCGTTTCGAAAAGAGTAGGTACCGGATATCTGGTATTCGACCTTTATAAACTGCGATCGAGGTATTCCAATCCCGATAAACGTTTTCAGGAGCTTTCACACCTGAATCAATATTTAAAAGAAGCGCATCCTGCTTATGCCAATAAAGACGTTGAAAACGATCCACGACTGACCAAAGTGGGATATTTTATCCATAAAACAGGTATCGACAAATGGCTACAGCTGATCAATGTAATTAAAGGCGATATCTCGATTGTGGGCAACCGTCCCATTCTGATGTACGAAGCAGAAATGCTTTCCATTGACGATTGGAACGACCGTTTTCAGGCACCTGCCGGATTGACCGGACTTTGGAAGATAAAATCACATAGAAGTTATAAATCTTTGTCTATCGAAGATCGTAAGTTACTGGATAATAAATATGCAAAAATCGCTAAAAGAAAATATCCTTTCTGGAAAGACCTCCTGATCATCTTGCGGACAATTCCGGCCATATTTCAAAAGAAAAATGTATAACATTCTTAAATAAAAGGAAAAAGTCAATAGTCATTAGGGAATTATTGAGTTGTACATTTTCAAATGACTAATGACTCTTTTCATCAAAATCAAAGCAATTCAGTCTTTATCTTCCTATTCCGAATTCAGGTTGCTACAAGCAGGATGACAAAAACAGTGTACCAAATGATCGTTTATCACACCGGTGGCTTGAAGGTGCGCATAAATTACAGTGGAGCCTATAAACTTGAAACCCATCTTTTTTAAATCTGCTGAAATAGTATCAGACAAAAGTGTTTTTGCAGGGATTTCCTTTAAAGTATTAAATGTGTTTATTACTGGTTTATAGTCTACAAATTTCCAGATGTAGCTATCAAAGCTACCATACTCCGATTGAACCTCCAGAAACCTCTTTGCATTATTGATGCAGGCCAATATTTTAGCTTTATTCCTGATTATTCCGGCATTATTCATCAGTTCAATAACCTTATCATCACCATATGCAGCAATTATTACCGGATCGAAATTATCAAATGCCTGTCTGAATGCTTCCCGTTTGTTTAAAATGGTTTGCCAACTTAAACCGGCCTGCATACCTTCCAAAGTCAGGAACTCGAATAATTTCAGATCATCATGCAAAGGTCTTCCCCACTCTTCATCGTGATATTTGCCCATTAGCTCATTTTTCTGAGCCCATTCACATCTGTTATCCATATTTAGTGTTTAATCTGTTAAGAATTCAAAAAATATTAAAAATATGCGAAATATAAGGCTTCCGGGCTAAAATATTATTTTTGCTCTGTGTAAATTGCGCCGGCATGAAAAATATCTTTTTTTTCCTTTTGATTCTAACAACCAGTCAACTTTTTGGCCAGTTGAATATCGATCATTTTATTCGTGTTGGTGAAACCCGAATCCAGATTGGCAATTATGTTGGCGCCATCGAGAACTTCAATATTGTAATCCGGTTTAAACCTCATTTGCCTGAGCCCTATTATTTCAGGGGGCTTGCCAAACATCAACTGGATGATTATCGCGGAGCAATTCAGGATTACAATACAGCCATAGAAATTAAGCCATTTTATCCTGACGCATTTATGAACCGTGGACTGGCTTATCTACAAATTAATGATTATAAAAAAGCCATTGAAGATTACAACCGGGCCATTGAACTTGACCCCAACAATTCAATCATTTACAACAATCGCGGTATTGCAAAGATTTCGACCAAAGATATTGACGGCGCAATTGCTGATTATGACAAAGCGCTCGAAATAAATCCGAAATTCACAAACAGTTACATTAACCGAAGTAATGCACGCCTGATGAAAAATGACATCAGAGGGGCCATTAAAGATCTGAATCAGGCTATTATGATCAGACCTCACTTTGCAAGCGCTTATTTATTGAGAGGATCGGCCCGGTTTGAATTAAACGATTATGCCTCGGCCTTACGCGATTTTGATCAATGCATCAAACTCGACCCTGGTAATGCTTTTGCTTTTAACAACAGAGGAATCGTTAAACAAAAACTGGAGGATTTTAAAGGCGCTATTGCCGATTACAACATGGCCCTGCAAATTGATCCGACTCAGGCTAATGCCTATATGAACAGGGGAATTGCAAAAGAAATGCTCAAATTACCCGGATATAACGAAGATTATGCTCTTGCTGCCAAGCTTGATCCCAAGTTTGCCTTTAATCCGCAAGATGTTGATTACAATTCACTGGCTCAGGCAAATAAAAAAGCCAATCAAGCCAATCAACAGAATCCAAATCAGGCACAAAATAAGGGGCAACAACCACCTGCATCCCAGCAGAATTCGGCTAATCAGGCCAATAATGCGCAAAAAGATCAACCCGACACCAACTCAAATTCGGAACAAAAAAAGGAGACAAAAGAAGAAAGAGACCGTAGAAGATTAAGATTAGCCCTGGCTGATACAGATAATGTTCCGACAACAAAAAAAGAAGAACCAACTGATGGCCGGATTCAAAATAAAAACATAGTGATTGATCTTCAGCCTGTTTTTATGTTGTCGTCCTACAACAGATATTCAAACGATTTTGAGCGCCCCCAGTACTATAATCTGGAACTTGAAACGATCAATAATTACAACAATTACAATCCGGTAATTACCATTTCAAACAGACCGGTCAGCGATCTGACTGAAGTATTTAAAAATCAAATACTTTTTTTCAACGAAAAAATTAAAATCAACAACAAGGAAAGTCAAAATTATCTGAACAGAGGTATTTTTTACTGTCTTATTGAAGACTATTCCAATTCGATGAAGGACTTAAATAAGTCGCTTGAATTAAACAATTCAAATATGCTGGCTTATTTTGCCCGTGCCAACTGTCGCATGAAAATGATAGATGCTATTGAGCAGTTAAAACAAACATCCGACCGGATTAAAGTTCCGATTAAAAATGAAAACCGGAAAAGCACTGAAACTATCGTTGAAACTGTGACGGATTATGCCGATATTTTATCGGACCTGACCATTTGTTTGGAAAAAAATCCAAAATTTCCATTTGCTTATTTTAATCAGGCTTACGTAAAATGCAAAATGCATGATTATCAGGGTGCGCTGGATGATTTGAACCATGCCATTGAAATTGAGAAAGATTTTGCCGAAGCTTATTTCAATCGTGGACTGACCAAAATTTACCTCGACGACGTGGAAGGTGGCGCTCTGGATTTGAGTAAGGCAGGCGAACTTGGCATTCAGGATGCTTATAACATTATCAAGCGGTATTGCAATTAAGTGTATCTTAGTTGTTTCAAAATTTTAACCATTTATTTATCATGCAATTTGCCAATCAACCACTTGCAGAACGATTGCGGCCTACCAACCTAACCGATTACATTGGTCAGGAACATTTGACAGGCGAAGGGGCAGTTTTGCGCAAAATGATTGAATCGGGCAAAATCGCATCCTTTTTGCTTTGGGGACCTCCCGGAGTTGGCAAAACAACCTTAGCCAAAATAATTGCGAATACCCTTAACCGTCCATTTTACACCTTAAGCGCTATTAATTCAGGAGTTAAAGACATACGCGATGTGATTGATAAAGCGCAGAGGAACCAGTTTTTTAACCAACCCAATCCGATTCTTTTTATCGATGAAATTCACCGCTTCAGCAAATCGCAACAAGATTCATTGCTGGGCGCCGTTGAACAGGGAACCATTACTTTAATTGGTGCCACTACCGAAAATCCATCTTTCGAAGTCATTTCGCCACTTTTATCACGCTGCCAGGTTTATGTACTGAAATCGCTGGATAAAGCCGATCTGTTGAAAATTGTAAATATCGCCCTTACCAAAGACACCTACCTGAAAACGAAAAATATTCTGATTGAGGAAGACGAAGCCCTTTTGCGTTTTTCAGGAGGCGACGCCCGTAAACTTCTTAACGTACTCGAATTGGTCGTAAATGCCGAAGAAAACGAAACCGTAACGATTACCAACGATAAAGTTATCGACAGGCTTCAGAACAACATGGCTATGTACGATAAAAACGGGGAAATGCATTACGACATTATCTCCGCATTTATTAAAAGTATGCGTGGAAGCGATCCGGATGCCACTGTTTACTGGCTGGCCCGTATGATTGAAGGTGGCGAGGATGTTAAATTTATTGCCCGTAGGATGTTGATCCTGGCCGCCGAAGATATTGGTCTGGCCAATCCGAACGCCCTGTTGCTGGCACAAAGCACCTTCGATGCGGTACATAAAATCGGTTATCCCGAAGCGCGTATTATCCTTTCGCAATGCGCCATTTACCTTGCCACTTCTGCAAAAAGCAATTCGGCGTACTCGGCCATCGACGAGGCCATAGCGTTGGTTAAAGCCACCGGCGACCTGCCTGTTCCGCTGCATATACGCAACGCCCCAACCAAACTGATGAAAGAACTGGGCTATGGAAAAGACTACAAGTATGCCCATTCATTCGAAAAAAACTTTGTTGAGCAAGATTTTTTACCAAAAAAAGTCAAAAACAAACGGTTGTACACTCCGCAAAACAATCCGCTGGAAATAAAAATATTGGAACGTTTAAAAAGTCTCTGGGGTAAACGCTACGACAAATAGGTTTTACAATAAAGAACCAATAAAAGTAGGTTAACAGCTTTTTGTTACTGATATATTCCAAAAGAGTATTTATTCGATTAAAATTTCAATAAAAAAATGATGGAAATGTTACATACTTGTTACAATAGTATTGCAACATCCTGATTAAAAAAGACTAGTTTCGCATAGACTAAATAAACCCATGAACACCATTAAGAATATACTAGATCCTTTCAAAAAAATAACACTTTCAGACCTTGACCGGGTCAAACTAATGAATAGGACCGACCAGAAATATTGTCTTCACATTTCTAAATTACCTCTTATTTTAGCAGCAATTAAAGACGAATATTCCCTGCTGGAAATTCAGAATGAATCGTTGTTTAAGTACGACAACACCTATTTTGACACTCCGGACAATCAAATGTATATCTCACATCAGAATGGTAAGAGAAACAGGTTCAAAATCAGGGTTCGAAAATACGTGCAGACTTCTGATCATTTTCTGGAAGTCAAATTCAAAAACAATAAGGGACGGACACTTAAGGAACGGATTGAAAGACCAGACTTTAAGTCGACTTTATCCAGTCAGGAAATAAGTTTCATCGAAGAATCATCCACTTATTCTGGACTTCAGCTCGAACCTAAAATCAGGAGTTTTTTTAGCCGTTTCACCCTGGTTGACAACGAATATACCGAAAGAGTTACCGTCGATATCTATCCAGGTTTTAAAAATCATGTGAAAGAAGTTACCCTGAACAACCTTGTAATTATCGAAGTCAAACAAAACAAAACCTGTAAACCTGCACTAATAACTAAAATTCTGAAAGAGAATAAAATCTCGAGCCAGGGATTTAGTAAATACTGTATAGGCCGGTCGCTGCTCGAAAGTGAAATCAAGAAAAATAATTTTAAACCACTCCTGCTGAAAATCGGGAAAGAATACAACAATTAAACAACAGAACATGCAACTTTTAAACCTTTTATTACAAATAATTCCGGATGAAGACAACTTAAGATTCCTGGGAATTAAACTGATTAATTCGGAAGACTACATTGAACTTCTTACCCGATTTGCCCTTAACATGGGAGTTATTTGCATCATTGTTATTGGACTTTATGCAAAAACCAGCAAACGGAAAGATTTCTATTTTAGTTATATTGCTGTAAGCATTGTCATATTCCTGTTATGTTTTTTGCTCGAAAGTGTAAAAATAGAATTAGGATTTGCCCTTGGGTTATTTGCTATTTTCGGCATCATCAGGTACCGAACCGATGCCATCCCAATTAAAGAAATGACCTATTTGTTTGTTGTCATTGCAGTCTCAGTAATTAATGCCCTGGCCAATAAAAAAATCAGTTATGCCGAATTAATAACCACCAACCTGTTAGTGGTTGGCGGGTTATACATCCTGGAAAAAATACTTAATTTGAGGCAGGAAATATCCTATCGGGTTATTTATGAAAAAATCGAAAATGTCCAAGCCGGTAAAGAAGATATCCTTCTTGCTGACCTGAAAGAACGAACGGGTAAAAATATCAAGCATTTTGAAATAGAACGCATTGATTTTTTAAGAGATGTTGCATACATTATCATTTTCTTCGATATTAACGGTAAAAGTAAAACCGATGCGTACTAGAATAAGTTTACTAATCCTTTTCATTCTGCTTTCATTTTCCGGCTATGCTCAAAGCGGACCTTCAACCTGGGTCGAACTTGAGTTCAGCAAAAAAATAGTTAAAAACCTGAAGGTTGAATTCAATCCTGAATTAAGGCTACTGGGTGGATTTGAAATGGATTCGTACATCCTTGAAGGAGGACTTTCCTATAAATTACATAAATACCTTACGCTTGCCGGATATTATAGGTACGAAAATGAATGGAAATATAAGAACAGCACGGGCGCCTATAAAGGACAGGTTTCATCAAACAGATTGGCCTTTGATGCCAAATCAGGATTTGAATTGAAGCGGTTGGCTTTTCAGTTTCGGGTACGTTATACCAATGGAGCCGATTTTGACCAGACTACCGATGACAAGGCTTCTTATTTCAGGTACAGGGCAAAAATTGATTATGATATCAAAGAAAGTAAATTCGTTCCATTCGTTTCGGTTGAAGCTTTTCACGATTTGATCCTGAAGGATGTTGACAAAATGAGATATACAGCTGGATTATCCTATGCGATTAATAAAAATAATGAGGTGGGCTTGTTCTACCGTTTACAGGACTATTCGGAAGCTGATAAAACAAGTATGAATATTATCGGGATTGGATATAGTTTAAAATTCTGATGAATGAATTATCTTCGTTAAAATTTTAAATAAGATGATTCCCAAATTAAAATACCCGAACTCTAATTTTCTGTTGTTGGCTGGCCCGTGTGCCATTGAAGGCGAACAGATGGCTATGGAAATCGCCGAACGAATTGTTGAAATAACCAACAGGCTACAAATTCCATATATCTTTAAAGGTTCCTATCGAAAAGCCAACCGTTCAAGGCTTGATTCATTCGCCGGAATTGGTGATGAAAAAGCATTGAAAATACTAAGAAAGGTCAGCGAAACATTCGACATTCCCACAGTAACCGACATTCATTCTGCCCCTGAAGCCGCTATGGCAGCCGAATATGTCGATATGTTGCAGATTCCTGCTTTCCTTTGCCGGCAAACCGATATCCTGGTAGCTGCTGCTGAAACCGGAAAAGCTGTTAATATCAAAAAAGGTCAGTTCCTGTCAGCAGAAGCCATGAAATTTGCAGTTACCAAAGTGCGCGAAAGTGGAAACGATAACGTTTTCCTGACCGAACGTGGGTCTACTTTTGGTTACCACGATTTAATTGTTGACTACCGTTCCATTCCGGAACTGCAGAAAAATAATTGTCCGGTAATCCTCGATATTACACATTCGCTGCAGCAACCCAATCAGTCCAGCGGTGTTACCGGCGGACAACCTCAACTGATTGAAACCATTGCCCGTGCAGGTATTGCTGTAGGAGTTGATGGTATTTTTATTGAAACACATCCCGATCCGGCAAACGCAAAATCTGACGGAGCTAATATGCTGCAGATTGATTTGCTGGAAGGACTTTTAACCCGGCTTGTCCAGCTTAGACAAGTTGTAAAATCATTTTGAAATGGAAAACAGAAGAAGTTTTGTGATGAAAATTGCTTCAGGAGTGGCCGCAACCGGATTTGTTTCGGCCTCTGGAAACGCAAGGGCCAGTGAGGTCCCATTGAAAAACATTTTTGTGCATCATGTATTTTTCTGGTTAAAGGAACCGAAAAACAGCGAAGCCAGGGCACAATTTGAAAAGGGACTGAAAGAACTGATTAAAGTACCTCAAATTCAGTCAAGCCACATTGCCACTCCGGTTGAATCTCCTCGTGAAGTGGTTGACGATTCATTCACCTATTCCTACATGGCCTTTTTTAAGAATAAGGAGGATCAGAACATTTATCAAACCCATCCTATTCACCTTAAATTTATCGAAGATTGCCAGCACCTTTGGGAAAAAGTGATTGTTTATGATGCAATGGATTTATAGGAGTGATAAATTAAAAGTTATGAGTTATAAATTATAGAACTACAGGTCTCTGATTTAATGAAAGAATAAATAGGCCATAAAAATTGCAGCCACAATTCCTGCTAAATCAGCGATTAAACTGCATGTAAGCGCATAACGTGTATTTTTGATGCCTACTGAACCAAAATAAACGGCCAGAATATAAAAGGTGGTATCCGCCGATCCCTGTATCGTACAGGCAACGCGACCGGCAAACGAATCGGCACCGTACATTTTCATGGTATCAACCATCATTCCGCGTGCGCCGCTACCGCTTAAGGGTTTCATCAAAGCAGTAGGCAATGCCGGAATAAAATCAGTATTGATTCCCATTTGTTGAAATCCCCAGCTTACCCCTGAAATAAGCCACTCCATTGCTCCTGAAGTGCGAAAAACACCAATGGCAACCAAAATGGCAATCAGGTATGGGATAATCATAATAGCCGTATGAAACCCATCTTTGGCTCCCTCTATGAATGCGTCATAAACATTCACTTTCTTTCGCATAGCAAGAATAAGAAAGCTGACTATAACCGTGAAGATGATCAGGTTACTGGCGACCGCTGAAATAGCCTGAATCTGCTCTTTCTCCAAACCAGAAAAATACCAGATGATCCCACCGATGAACACAGTCATTCCACCCAGATAAGTCAAAATTGTTTTATCCAAGAGGTTGATTTTTTGATGCCAGGCAACAGCCATTAAACCAGCCAGAGTGGAGCAAAAAGTAGAAAGAAGAATTGGAATGAAAATATCTGAAGGGTTGACAGCCCCCAGTTGTGTGCGGTAGACCATGATGCTGATTGGAATAATAGTCAAGCCGGCAACATTCAAAACCAAAAACATGATTTGGGCATCGGATGCAGTATCCTTTGATTGATTCGTTTCCTGCATTTCTTTCATCGCTTTTAATCCCATTGGTGTTGCAGCATTGTCGAGATTCAGCATGTTGGCAGCTAAATTCATGATGATGGAACCGTGTGCCGGATGATCTTTTCCCAATGAAGGAAATAGCTTGTTGAAAAACGGACCAACCAGTCCTGAAAAGACTTTTACCACCCCACCCTTTTCTCCAATCTTCATGATGCCCATCCAAAGTGTTAATACACCAGTAAGACCCAGCGATATTTCAAATCCAGTTTTCGCCATTTCGAATGTTGAATTCATCATTGCCGAAAAGATATTCATATCGCCAAAAAAAATGAGCTTCACCAAACCAATGACGAAAGCGACGACAAAGAAAAAAATCCAGATGTAATTGAGTGCCATTTACCTTATTTGAGTGGATAATCCGCACTAAATATAAACAAAAAATAGTGGCTGATTCAAGAAGAAATCTTTTGAAGTTGCTACTTATTTTGTACCAATCTTTTGTGGCTGATATCGATCTGTTTTTGCGGTATTGGATAGGTCACATCTTCTGGTCCAACAAAAGCATTCCCATACAGCGATCGACCCCAAGGCATTGATTTTTCGTATTGCAACGCCCTGTTAAGTTCTTCAACTGTAATCCCCCAGCGGTTCAGATCAAACCACCGATGTCCTTCCATGCCAAGTTCAAGCTTTCGCTCCATCCTGAGAGCAAGCCTGGCTTGATTGACATCCGAAAACGAAGGATATGGAGAAATCACATAGTTGGCAGCCGGAGTAACTCCATCAGCTTCCTTAACAAAACCTTCAGGATTAGCTGCACGCTCGCGAATTTGATTAATATTCATCCTGGCCCCTTCCAAATCACCGGTTTCGATCTGACATTCGGCAGTTAACAAAAGGACATCAGCATAACGAATCATACGATATCCATTTGCTGTAAAACCACACGTCCAGTTTCCGACTTCAGTATAAATCCCCTCCTGAGATTTTTTATAAACCATCTTTTTCTGGCTGTATGGACCGCCATAACTCTGATCCCGAATCCAGTCGCTACCGGTATGAACGCCCCAGTCCCAGTAAGGAATACCGCGTCTTCCAACTGTCCAGTCCAGTCGTGGATCAAGCGGTCCGTCATCCTTTGTATAAGTTTGAGATGGAGATAATCCAAAATCATTTTTTACAGGCAACTGGTTATACGAATTGTCAAGCAGAGGTAGTCCTTCTGATGTCCTGAAAGAATTAACAAATTCCTGGGTAGGTTGAAAAAATCCGCAACAACCCGCCGGTGATCCTCCATTGACTTTATAGGGAAAGTTTAACACTTCACCCCAGCCACCATTCCAGCCACCCGAACCATCATTCACAGAGTATTGAACGGTATATACAGCTTCTATTCCGTTTCGGTTCTCAATATCAAAGATTTCGCCAAAGGTGGGCGCAAGGCCAATGGGCGCACCATTGGGTTTTGTCCCTATTTTGGCAGCCTGAAGGATTAGAAGTGCAGCCCCATAACTTCGATTCATTTGCATCATAGCTTTGGCGAGAAGAACTTTAGAAACCGTTCCGTTAAATCTTCCGATCTGTCCCATGTTATCAGGCAACGAAATCCCTTCCTGAAGATCAGCTATTATTTTATCCCTGATATCAACCTGATTGGTTAACGTATTCTGATCTGTATTTTCATCGACATAAGGAATATTCTGCCACATTCTCCAGGCCTCAAAATGAAACCAACCACGCAAAGCCCTGGCTTGCCTCAAAAACAGTTCAGCCTGATTGGTCGAGATGTCCCCGTTTTTGAGCGCCAGGTTAGTAACTTCAACGACATTGTTGCACCTTGAAATGGCTTCATATACCTCTTCCCATTTTATATTCAGCCAACTCGATTCGGAACTGTATGGATTAGTTGAACTTTCTGAAAAGGTTTGGATAGCATGAATATCATAATTCGAATCGCCTGCATCGCTTCCTTTATTTGCAATCAAACCCCTGATATCACCATAAACCCAATTTGACGCAGCCGATTCCCAACCGAATTGTGCAGAAACGCCGTCGAGCATAGAATAGGCCCCAATTAACAAAGCATCAATACCCTTTTCATTTGCCAATACATTATCGTCAAGAACGCTTTTGGGTTTAACATCAAGAAATTCCTTTGAACATGATATCAGAAAAGCAGAAAGCAAAAAAACCGTTAGTGATTTGATTGAAATTTTCTTCATTGGTTATTGACGAAAACATTCATTATGAGGAATTTTACCAGTTAAAGTTAAACCAATTTATTTGAAAAATAGTTTTAATTTTTATAAATATAAGCGTAAACTTCAATGCTTGAAACCATGCCTTACACTTATCAATTTCTGAATTAATACGACTAAAAAATACATTTTTGATTTTTAGTTATATCTTTAAATCACTCAAAAAACTATTAAAGATGAGTCGTACATTTTTATTTATCTTCATTGCTATACTTGTTTCCTGTAGTCCGAAACCTGCAAAGAATCAACCGGAAAGTTTAGAATCAAAACTAAAAAAAGAGGCCGTTGCGCTAGCGAAGGATTACGCTTCGAAGCAGTTAAAAACCCCAACCACCGATGTTGATGGTTTTGGTATTATTACCATTAAAGATGACCTGAAAAGATACCGGATCGACCCTTCAAAAATTTTCATCAATCAAATTAACTCTGATGAAAGCAAGGATGCCCTTGTTACTATTACTTCTACTTACCAGCAAGACATAGGCATGCCGGAACATTTGGTATTGCTGAATACCAATGGCAAATTGGAGCTTGAAAAGGTTTTAGAACTGGATATAAAAATCGTAAAATTAAAAGACAGAATAATTACCGGAGAACTTCATACTAAACCGAGGACATCACCCTTATACAATTGTTCACACTGTATTGAAATTGCAAACTATCAATATAAGGATGGTGACCTGGTTCGATTGAAATAGCTGAAATTATTTCTTATTAAGTTTATAAACAGCAACTTTGCCCCGGTTTATTCCCGCAACAATTAAACTCGTATCTCCTTCAAGGTATTGAAGCGACTCAACCATACCCTGAAGTAAAATACCACTTTTTGATGGTGGAAGCACATTGAATGATTGATTCTTTCCATTACTTATAAGGACATCGCCTTTATTTGCATCGTAGTATCCGGTTGCGATATCGTAGGTATGATCATTCCCTGAAATCAAAACGTCTGGAATCTTATCGCCATTAAAATCTTTCAAGATCATTTTCTTTATCGGAGAGAATTGAAGTTCCCTTGGTAATTTTTCCCATTTAAATGCACCTTTTTCATTCCACAGTATATAACTGGAAGTGGTATTTACGTGAAGTTGAAAATCGAACCGTTTCAATATTTCAGCATCAAAAATCTCTTTAATACCCACATAACTAAAGGTGGTATAGTCTGGAAATTTCTTCTGAAAGAAGGTTGATTGCGCAACTAACTCATCGAGATAGTTAATCGGATACTCAGTCATTTTTCCGTCTTTATCTTCCCAATAACCGGTTGAAACCGGGTCAATATTGCCATCGAGATCTAAATCTACAACATACAAATTCAGAGGATACTGATCGCTCACTGTAAAACGATGATTCTCTCCTAAATTACCAGCAATATAATCGTCATCACCGTCCTGATCAAAATCACCTGCTACGATTGAATTCCAAATACCATGATGATCTTCCATCCCTGGAATGATTTGTGGAACAAGTTCTTTTCCCTGCATGTTTTTAAGAACGACAATAGAATTCCATTCACGGGTAACAATCAGATCTTCCCAGCCATCTTTATCGTAGTCGGTCCAAACAGCATCGGTTACCATTCCCATATCTAACTTCGAGGAAGCATTTACCGAAAGTTTACCTTTGTCATTCAGTACCAGCCACGAATGATTGGAGTAGGGATAAGTTCCCTTCTTAACCCTTGCCCCCACAAAAAAATCGACACTCCCATCATGATTAAAATCGAATGGCCGGATTACAGAAGCAGGGAAAGCAGGTATAGGCAGAGGTTTCCGGTCAAATGAGCCTTTATTGTTCTCATAAAGGTAATGCTGATAATCCTTTTCTTCGGGATTTTCATAACCTCCAGCAATTGCTATTACATCGTTATCCCCATCATTATCAATATCCAAAACAGCTAAATCGGCTTCAGAGAATTCCTTTTGAGTGGTTAAACCATTAAAAACGGCTTCCTTAAACTCATTGCCTTTTCGGAGCAATACCGTGGTTGGAATGATATTGGTTGACCCAATTATCAAATCTTCAAGGCCATCCATATTGATATCTCCTTTGGCCATGATTGGTCCAATCTGCGAAAATTTATGTGGAATAATATTCTGATGAAGGAAAAAATCAATGAAATCCTTTTGGTTATGAGTGTAATTAATTAGTCCGTCTCTTTTAGTGAATAAATAATCTACAGTTTCAGAAGTTCCTTTACTGGAAATTGCAGGTTTTGAATCATTCTCGTTAATTTCGATTTGCTGATTGACCTTTATATCTTTCAACAGCGAAACCTCACCTGAACCAGGCCAGGTAACTTTAAGCGAATCAATGACTGAGTTAGCCGGCAATCCGAAATGAACGGTAGGATCAACCGACGAAGCATATCCTCTGGTCATAAAGTGCTCGGTAAACTGATAATTATCCTTACTCCACAGCTCCACTTTAGTGCCAATAGCCATCGTATTGCTTCCTTTTCCGGTAAGTTTTATTTTCAGAAAACCAGTTTTTCCATCTGATTTCTCCATGGTAGTGTTTTTCAGGACAAATGCTTCGTCATTCAGATTATTGGTAATGTAATCCAGATCACCATCATTATCTAAATCAACAAATGCAGCGCCATAAGAATAGGATGGAACATTTGGCAGCCATTCTTTCGATTTATTGGCAAAATTCAGATTACCCGTATTTTCAAAAGCAAAATTGGGTACTTTCAATGCCGGAGCCAGATCAATCACATATTTTTCGTCGCCAACAAATCCATAAACTTGTGCTTTCATACGGGTCCAGTCTTTGTCGGTCATATCACGTGGATAACCATTTGTAATCAGCAAATCCTTATCACCATCATTGTCATAATCGGCAAATAATGGCGACCAGCTCCATTCAGTCTGGTATACCCCCATCAACTGACCTACTTCACTGTAGGGTAACATTTCATTATTGATGAACCCATTATGAAGATGAAGCATATTTCGGAGATACTGGTGCTCGTAATCATATTTTGCGTCATTGACATAGAAAATATAACTAAATCCATTTATGGTTTGCTTCTTTTTGTAATACTTCTCTGGCAACATGTCTAAGGTCATAATATCCGGATTCCCGTCATTATTGATGTCTGCAATATCATCACCCATGGATGACTTAGTCTGGTAAGACAGATATTTCCGAATCTCATTTTTGAAAGTACCATTTCCCTGATTGATATAGAGTAAATCATTTGACATGTAGTCATTCGAAACATAAATATCGGGGTATCCATCCTTGTTAACATCACTAATAGCCAGACCAAGGCCGAATCCTTCATACAAAATACCTGCTTCTTTGGTCACATCAGTAAAAGTTTCATCACCGTTATTCCGGTAAAGTTTATCATTATTGGCTGCACTTCCATCCGTAACTTTGGTACGGTATGAAGTATTCATTCTTTGTGTCAGGGTATTATTCAAAACATACAAATCAAGATCACCATCACGGTCATAATCAAAAAAAGTGGCATTAACCGACTGATCTTCATTGGCAATTCCAAACTTTTCGGCCATCTCTGTAAAAGTTGGACTGTTACCTTCCTTGGTGCCATTATTGATCCATAATCTGTTGGCACATTTCTTTGGATTCTCATTCGCGGTTGACGTAAAATAAACATCGACCCATCCGTCACCATTAACATCGGCGAGTGTTACACTGCTGAACCACTGATTATTGGTAAGCCCGGTAAAATTTCCGGTAATATCGTTAAATTTAAAATCACCAGTATTTAAATATGCTTTTGGCGAAACCTGGTTTCCTGAAAAAATAATATCCTGAAGACCATCATTGTTCAAATCGCCAATTCCTACGCCTGCCCCATTATAAATGTATTCGTAACTCATTACATGGAAACTGTCGGTTTCAGTCACTGTATTTTTGAAATCGATTCCGGTTCTGCTGGAACTCATTAACTGAAATCTTGATGATTCGGAACAAGCGAATAAAAACACGGCAAGCATGAATAGCAATAGATTCCTCATTTGGACTTAAATTAAGTTAGGTTTTACTCGAACCGAAAATATAAAAAAAAAGTGGACTACCGATATGGTAGTCCACTTTCACATATAGTAAATTAATTTTACCTGTTCTGTACTAATTTACCCAAACTCAAGTCAAGCTGACGCTGAGGAATAGGATAAGTAGCATCTTCTGGTCCTACTGTTGCGGATCCATACATGGAGTTACCCCAAGGCATTGTTTTTTCGTAAGCAAGAACTCTACTCAATTCGGTTTGGGTAATTCCCCAACGGTTCAAATCGAACCAACGGTGACCTTCCATTCCGAGTTCAAGTTTCCGTTCCATACGAACAGCCAAACGGGCCTGAGCCTGATCAGTAAATGCTTTATAAGGAGCAATTACGTACTTGGCAGCAGGTGCTGCGCCATCCATCACAAAACCATCAGGATTGGCAGCCCGGTTACGAACTAAATTGATATTAGCAAGAGCACCGGCAAGGTCGTTAGTTTCAACCTGACATTCAGCAGCTAATAAAAGGATATCAGCGTAACGAATCATACGGTATCCATTGGCAGTCCAACCTGAAGTCCAGTTACCAACTTCGGTATATTGACCTTCCTGAGATTTTTTATAAACCTGTTTCTTTGGGCTGTAAGGACCAGCATAGGATTGGTCACGAACCCAGTCAGAACCAGTGTGTTTGCCCCAATCCCAATATGGGATACCGCGACGGCCAACAGTCCAATCGAGTCGTGGGTCAAGATTTCCGGCATCCGGAGTAAATGGCTGAGAAGGAGTTAAACCTACGTCGCTTTTTACCGGGAAATTGTTGTAGGAATTGTCAAGCATTGGCAATCCATCAGCAGTTGTGCGGAATGAATTCACAAATTCCTGGGTAGCCTGGAAGAAACCGCAGCATCCGCCTGGTGATCCGCCGTTGCCTTTGTACGGGAAGTTCAAAACTTCACCCCAACCAGCATTATAAGCGCCTGATCCATCGTTAACAGAATACTGTACGGTATAAACTGATTCAATACCATTCCTGTTTACAATATCAAATGATTCACCGTAAGTTTTAGCCAAACCAATGGGTTCTCCGTTTGGTTTTGTTCCGGTTTTAGCCGTATTCAAATTGGCCAAAGCACCAGCCCAATCTTTATTCATCTGCATTTTAGCCTTAGCTAAAAGAACATTGGCAACTGTTCCGTTAAAACGTCCAACCTGACCCATGTTGTTCGGCAAAGAAGTACCTTCCTGAAGGTCAGCAATAATTTTTGCTTTTACATCTTCAGTGTTGGTAACATTTCCGACGTCAGTTTTTTCATCAATATAAGGAATTTTTGCCCACATTCTCCATGCTTCAAAATGATACCATCCACGTAAAGCTCTGGCTTGTTTTACGAATGTAGCGCTTTGTTCTGCGGTAATGGTACCGGCAGCTAAAGCTTTACCGGCAACAGTAATAACACTGTTACAACGGGAAATCGCTTCATACACTGATCTCCATTTTACATTCAGGTATGGGTTTGTAGATGTTTCAGAAAAGGATTGAATAGGGTTGATGTCAGGTTGGTCACCGGCATCAGTACCTTTATTTCCAATCATTCCGCGGATATCACCATATACCCAGTTTGAAGAAGCTGCTTCCCAGCCAAATTGTGAAGATACCCCATCGAGTAAGGAATAAGCTCCAATAAGAAGAGTATTAACACCTTTTTCGGTCGCTAAAACCCCTTCATCCAAGCTCCCTTTCGGTTTAATTTCCAGAAAATCCTTGTTGCAGCTTACTAACGCAGCAAATACCGCCAGGACTATGGTAAATAAAATTTTATTATTTTTCATATTCAATTAATTTATAAAATTACAGAGTAAGATTAAGACCTATGATGAATTGCTTCACATTGGGGTAGTTACCGGCATCAACACCGAAAGCACGGTCACCTCCACCAATTTCAGGATCTAATCCTGAGTACTTGGTAACAGTGAATAAGTTAACAGCCTGAACATAAACTCTTACAGATTTCAGATATACTTTACTTAAGCTGCTGGCTGGCAATGTATAACCAACCTGAAGGTTTTTCATTCTTAGGAATGAACCATCTTCCAGATAGTAGCTTGAAGAAACTGTATTGGTAGAGAAATTTGATTTATTGGATGCTTTAGGTACTGAGGCACCTGTATTGGTAGGAGTCCAGCTGCGATAAAGTAAATCCTGACTTTTTTGTCCCTGGAATGAAGGCCAGAAATCAACCCACCATTTGTTGTTGTTGAAAATATCATTACCCTGTGATCCATACAAGAAAGTGGAAATATCAAAATTCTTATAAGTTAAAGCAAGGTTCAATCCGAATGTAAAATCAGGATTTGGATTGCCAATAAAGGTTCTGTCCTTTGGATCAATTACTTTATCGTTATTGATATCAGCATATCTGAAGAATCCTGGTTCAGCGCCGTCCTGCTTAGCAGCAGAAGAAACTTCAGCAGCATCTTTAAAGAGACCAACTACCTGATATCCATAGAAAGCTGACATTGGATGTCCAACCATGTTGCGGTTGTATGAACCAATACGTGATCCACCCCAGTCAAAGAAATCAACGCCATCTGCAATTTTAGTGATTTCATTATTTACTGTGGTAATTACAGCACTTCCGTTAAAACCAACTTCGCCAAATGTATTTTTGTAGGTAACTTCAATATCTAAACCTTTGTTTGACATCGAAGCAATATTTACATATGGAGCATCTGCACTACCTGCAGTTCCCGGTAATTCAGGATTGAATAACAGGTCTTCGGTTTGTTTGGAATACCAGTCGAAAACGATCCCGATTTTTGAAGAGATAGTAGCTTCAAAACCGATGTCGGTAGTTACGTTGGTTTCCCATTTTGCATCCGGATTGCCAATACGGTTCTTACGGAATCCCTGAGCTGAGGAGTTACCGGTTCCATTGATATCGTAATAAGAATTATTCTGTTCTCCACCAAATAGCGAAAAAGCATTTCTTGGATCAACAGAAAGTTGGTTACCCATGGTACCCCACGAACCTCTCAATTTCAAATCGGTCAGCCAGGTCACATCTTTCAGGAAACCTTCATCTTTAATACGCCATCCGGCAGAAAATGATGGAAAAATTCCGTAACGTTTATCTTCACTGAATACGGAAGAACCGTCACGACGAATAGTTGCACTTAATAAATATTTATCCCTGAATGAATAATCAGCTTTTGCAAACTGAGAAACCAAAGTTATTGGTGTGTTGGCAAATGAGTTAGCAGCAACAATGGTTTGACCATTATCTAGAGTTCGGTAATCTACTGCATCAGAAAAATATCCTGCACGTTGAGCACTCAACTGGCGATACAAATTAATCCGGTTGCTTTCGTAACCTGCCACAGCGGCAATTTTATGATCTCCGAATGTTTTATTATAATTAACTGTATTAGCCCAGGTCCAGTTGCCACCATAATTAGCGCCTTCTGTCATACTTGGTGTAGCATTGTTTTCGGCATTTTCATAGGTTGAATTGTTGAACGAATAGTATGCACCATTAAAGAAAGTGCCTCCAATTCTCGACCTGAAATTCAAGCCGTCCATGATCTTCAAATCAACGAATGCACTGGCGATTATGTTTAAATTGTAGTTTTTGTTGTCTTTGGCTCTTTCAAGGTTAGCCAAAGCATTCGTAGCATTTCCTAAACGTGAAATAATACCTGTTCCACCATATTCACCAACGATGAAATTATGCGATGTTCCGGTAATAGGTTTTGTAATAACCGCTGGTACTATAGGTTGTGAACGGTATGGCCCCATCTGGATTGGACTTCCTTCTTCAAGATTGGCAACACCTTGATTTGTACTATAGTTCATCGCAACATTTTCGCCAATAGTTAAACGTCCGTCCAGTACTTTAAATTCAGAGTTGAAACGGGCAGTATATTTCTTGTTATAACTGGTTTTAATAATACCATTCTGAACAAAAGCGCCAACTCCTGCAAAGAACTTGGCATTGTCATTACCACCCGATAGAGTAACGTCATGATTAGTGATGCTGGCATCATTCGTAATGGTTTTATACCAATCGGTATCAGCAGCCCATGCTGGCAGGGTTGGAGATGCGTTGGAAGATGGACCATAAATAGGGTGAGTTTCAGAAGTTCCGTCATTTTTATAGACCAACCACTGAAGGTTTGCATATTCCTTGGTATTGAGCAAGTCTTTAGTTGGTCCGCCACCGGCAAGTTGGGTACCAGTGTACATGTCGTAAGTAACTTTAACACCACTTCCACCTTTTTTGGTCGTAATCACGATAACACCGTTAGATGCACGAGATCCGTAAATAGAAGCAGCACCGGCATCTTTCAATACTGAAATTGATTCCACATCATTGGGGTTAATCGAAGAAATGTTCTGCGTTGGAACACCGTCAACGATATAAAGCGGATCGTTGTTCTCGAATGAGCTGAATCCCCTGATTCTAATTCTTGATGTTTCACCAGGTTCTCCTGATCCTACCACGGTAACCCCTGAAGTACGTCCCTGTAATTGGTTGGTAACGTTGCCTGTTGGAACAGCTTTTAAAGCGGTCGTTTCAACAACACCAACGGCACCGGTAATATCTCTCTTCCTTTGAGAAGAGTAACCGGTTACAACAATTTCCGAAACAGCGACAACATCGGCAACCAATACCACATCGATAGTGGATTGAGAGCCAACAGTTACCTCTTTGGTCTGATAACCGACAAATGAAAAGACAAGCACTGATGAAGGGCCTTGTACCTTAATGGAATAGGCACCTGACATGTCAGTGAGAGTTCCGACAGTTGTCCCCTGGACAACAACAGTTACGCCAGGAACAGGTCCCTCTCCTTCGGCAGTGACCTTCCCTGTAATGGTCCTTTGCTGAGCAAAAACGATGCCCATCGAAAAGACCATGCTGAGAAAAATCAGCGCTGTACGCCGCACAATTGTAATAATTTGCATAGTCAATTGTTTTTAGATTAAAATAAATTAGTTAGAAAAAAAGAATTATTAATTGCTTAATATGACCAAAGTTAGGAAACTAATCATATAAACAAAAAAAAATACCGTCAATTTTTTAACATTTTTTAATCTTTTTTTAATGTAGTTTTAACACTTATTCAAATACTATCACTTCCAATTAGGATAAAACAGGATTCCATATTGTAAATAAGACAATTAATCATTTTTGTATTTTAATCCTTATCGTTAGTCCGAAAATTCTTAATATTGCTGTATGCTGTTATATTCAATTATTTTTCGAATTATTTAAACACAAAGTCCAAAAAAATGTATTTCCGGAGAATAATCGAAACAAAGCATTTATACTTTTAAATTCCTTATTATGAAGATACTCATTGTTGAAGATGAACCAAAAGTTGCATCATTTATCAAGAAAGGACTTGAAGAGAGCAATTATGAGGCAGAGATTGCCTACGATGGATTATCTGCCTATAATCTTGCTCACCAGTATCAATACGACCTGTTTATTCTGGATGTAATCATTCCGGGAATAAGTGGTCTTGATTTATGCAAGAAACTTAAGTCACAATATCCGGATATTCCAATTCTGATGTTAACCGCACTTGGAACCACTGATGATAAACTGATTGGATTTGATGCCGGAGCCGACGACTATATGATCAAACCGTTTGAATTCAGGGAGCTGCTGGCCAGGCTCAGGGTTCTGCTAAAAACGGCAAACAAGGCTTCAGATCAGTCAAATAAACTAATCTTTGGTGATCTGGAACTGGACCTAAACCGAAAAACTGTAAAAAGGGGTACCGCTCAAATGGAACTTACCGCTAAAGAGTTTTCCCTCATCGAATTTTTTATGAGAAACAGCGGACGGGTACTTTCACGAAACGACATCGCTGAGAAAGTCTGGGACGTCAGTTTTGATTCGGGAACCAATGTTGTGGATGTTTATGTGAATTTTCTAAGAAAGAAGATCGATAAAGGATTCGATAAAAAGCTTATCCATACCAAGGTTGGCTTTGGTTACATTTTCGGAGATTTATAAAATGCAGATCAGAAGCAGATTAACATTACAGTTTCTTTTTTGGGGAGTAATAATAATGATTTTTACTTCATTAATTATTTACTATTCTTCAGCCGGATTCAGAAAAGAAGATTTTAACAACCGTTTACGAAATAAAGCCAAAAGTACTGCGCGGCTTCTGCTCGAGGCTAAAGAAATTGATCCTGACCGGGTTCTGAGACTCGAGAAGGATAATCCTGTTAATCTGATTAATGAAAAAATAATCATTCTAAACTTCCTCAATGACGTTATTTATTCTACCGATCCATCAAATGAGATAATAATAGTTGGCAGCGTTTTGGAACGTGTAAGGTCACTTGAAGATGTAAACTACAAACAAGGACGATACGACATTGTTGGTGTGTTGTATACAGCCAAATTTGACAGGTTTGTTGTTTTAGCTGCAGCCACCGATATTGAAGGTGAATTTTACCTGAAGAAGTTACGGCTTATCCTTGTTTTGGTTTGTTGCCTTAGTGTGGTTTTGTTTTCACTTGCCGGCTGGATCTACTCGGGAAAAGCTTTGAAACCCATGACCGAAGTGGTAAAAAAAGTAGAGGAAATTTCAATTACCAGTCTGAACTTAAGGGTGCCGGTTTACAACGAGTTGGATGAAATCGGGAAACTGGCCAAAACTTTCAATAACATGCTCGAACGGCTGGAAACATCGTTTGCTGTTCAGAAGGATTTTATCTCCAATGCGTCGCACGAACTAAGAACTCCTCTTACATCAATCAATGGTCAGCTTGAGGTTTTGCTTTTGAAGGACCGTTCATCGCAGGAATACAGGGATGCTGTTGAATCGGTACTTGAAGACATCAAATCCCTGATCCTCCTTTCGAACAGGTTATTAATGGTTGCCCGGTCAAAATCAGAAAGTGTCGTCAATATGGAGAAGGAAGTCAGAATTGATGAAGTTCTTTGGCAGGCACAGGAAGAAACTCAAAAATACAACAAGGATTATCAGGTTAATATTTCATTGGGTGAATCACTCACCGATTCAGATCACCTGGTGGTAAATGGCGACGAACCTTTGATAAAGGCAGCGCTCACGAATATCATTGATAATGCATGTAAATATTCAGCTGATCATTCAGTTGACATTCAAATAGAGCATACTGGTCAACAGACAGAACTGGTTTTTACTGACAGGGGAATTGGCATTTCAGAAGCCGAACTTCAAAAGGTATTTGAACCTTTTTACCGCGCCTCCAACGCGATTGAATATCCGGGAACGGGAATAGGTCTTCAGCTTGTCAATCAGATTATTAAAACGCACAATGGCACTATAAAAATTACTTCTGAACTTGGGAAAGGGACAAAAGTAACTGTGAAGCTGCCGACAAAAATCTGATTCAAGATGTTAATTCCTGTCGGTATAAGCTCAATTTCACAACCACATCTCTAATCCCGGATGCAACGTACCGATGCACCACAAACCTTATCGTAGTTTTGAAAGTTAATGGCACAACTAATGTAGCTCAAAATATGGAGATAGGCACTCGAAGAGTCGAATTCACTGGCTGTCCACCAGTATCCAAAACTTCCCAAGCCGTAAAATACACCAAAGCTGTTCCGGATGCCTCCGGGAGATCCTAAAAAACCGTTCTCGTTAGTCTTTTTCGAATTATCGGCTAACCCGGTATTTCTCATTTTCAAAGCAGCCATCACTCCCCCACCAAGAAAGTTGATCAACTTAGTCCATTCTTCATCGGTAGCCACATGCCAATCTTTAGGTGCTAAACCCCTTGGATCATTTATTGCATACCAATTGTAAAGTTTGCCTAATTTTTTGCCATTTTCCGGGTCATTTTCTATATAGCACCAGGCAGGTTTACCTTCCTCTCCCATCTTTTTCCACTCAACAGATGTTTTTACTTCAGGTATTGGGTCGCCATTTCTGAAGTGACTCACGTTCAGATTTTCAGTCATCCAGACCTGATCTCCTATTTTATTGATTGGATGCTTTTCCCTTCCTGGTCTTTCACTTCTCCCCCGCATGAGGAAATCATTATAGATAAAGCTAGTAACAAGTATCCAGGTATTATTTTTGGTATCTTCATGATCACTTTATTTTATCAAGACTATAGAAATGAACAGAATACAAATTTTAGTAGAAACTAATTGGTAAAGAAAACAAGCATAGCAACAGTTATACTCACAATGAAAATTGTTACTGGTAATAAAAGCAAAAATTCCTGTACCGGTTTAAATTCAAATGATTGCCAGCTTCTTTGTAAATTTCTGAGGCTGAGATAAATTCCTCCTAAAATTATTCCGGCCTGAAATATTGGGATGTATTGGGGAAATAGCTGATGCCATGGTGTACTGGCTGTACCTAACAAGTCCCATCCCCAGCCAAATGGATCTGATAATGATTGAAGTATAAAACTGATGTTTACAAACAGCATGGGAATTACAAAAGCAATCCAGAGCATAAGGCCCAATGGAAGCAAAGCACCTGATGATATTAGAAATGCTGACTTGGATGTAAAATCTGCCTTTGATAACCTGATCCCTAAAAAAGAGAGGAAATAAATAATGCCGGGCATAAATACCAGTGCCATGAACCATATAATCACGGTATAAATACCAAAAAGACCCCAGTTTTCTTTATCCAGAATATTTACATAGTCACGGACTACCGGCCAGTGCCCCTGGTATAAAATACTATAGACAATTGCCAGAGTAAAGATCGAAATACTCATCCAGGCCTGACCAAAATTGCGCGTTCCCAATTCGGAAGCAAATGGGCGCTTATACAGGGTTACGTTATTAAATTTACAGCTTCGTGTACATTCCAGACATAATCCACAATCGGAATTCTCGTTTAGCTGACCTACATTTATCCCATAAGGACAGGCCCAACCCTCAGAACTGCCTTTCTGGCAATACTGAGGCTTACAACGATCGCATACTGCCTGCGACTTATTCCTTATTGAGAGCATGCTCATTCTTGAATATGGTCCGACAAACACGCTTACCGGGCATACGTACCTGCAAAAAGAGCGCAGTTCCCAAATCAAAGACATGATGGTTGGCACCAGAAGAAGCATAAGAACAGTTATTCCGGAAATTGCCGGAATGGCAACCAGCGTTGTGGAAAAAGTTGCAAGAAGCATAAAAAAGAAAAGTCTTGGCCAATCGTTACTCAGCCATTTTGGCCATTTCAGGAAAAGACCTGAAAATTTATTATTGTATTCTTTGGTCGTTCCGTTAATTGGAGAAAAGAAAGATTTACGCTGTATCCAGTCACCTAAAAAAGGCAACGGACAAATGGTGCACCATATTCTTCCAAAAAAAGGAGTCAGAATGGCTACAAGGAAAAATAGCCATATGGCCCACATGAGAAGAACACCAAGGTTTCTGCCGGATACTTTGGTGCCCAGAACAGAGGTAAGGATCACAATGTAAATCATTACCATTGAAAAAATTATCAAAATAACCTGCGGCCACCTCGATACGATTAACTTCTTTAATAAACCGGAACCTGCAAACAGGTCTTTATAATTTGTCTTATTTCCATCTGGTTGTTGAACCGGGCTAATCTTACGGAATATTCCCATAAACCATAAAAATAAAATCCCAGCAATACACCCAAGACTGAAAACCAGCAGGGTATTAGGAAATATTACCAATTTCCCCTGTTCAAAAGCATGCATCGGACCACACCATACATGACAACGAAAATTACTTCTGGCTACTATATAATTGAATATCCCCGGATGTCGTGCCGTAAAAATAAGCTCTTTTTGGGTTACTGGTTTAGCAGTAGGATCGCTGGTTTTGAAAACCGTAATTTCATCGTTTGAAGGGGTAACCTTGGCATCAATATCAAACTCTTCGAGAAAAAATGAATGTCCGGTATCTTCAGTTGAAAATGTCAGGTGTAGTGTATCTCCACGGTTACAGCGAATGACTGAAGGATCCTTTCCATATCGGAAACTTTTGATATGTATGTATCGGCTGGTAGGTGTTTGTGTAAAAAACTGGCATACCAGAGATGGCACCAATCCAAAAGCTAAAATGATTAATATTTGAACTCCGACTTTTTTAATTTTCTCCATTTGTGTATTATGCTCATTTATTTGACATTAGTATTTACTAGAAATACCTTTATCAAGGTTCAAAAGATAATTATTATTTGATTGAAATTTACCCTCTGCATATTTTATTAGATTTGTAAAGATTCATCAAATTAATTTTATTCTGAGCTCTATGGCAAAAGATATCAACAGTTCAAAAAAACAAAACAAAAGATTAAAAAACCTCATCCCACTGGCACTTATTCTTTTTGTTTTTATAGGTGTTCCAATGATATTCCTGAACTTTCAGGCAAAGCGAAGTGGAATGACCTGGGGTGCTGTGATACAAAGGATAATGAACAAATCCGGAGAGAAAGACGATGTATCCGGCGCTGTTTCAAATAATGCTGTGGAGGAAGAAACTAATTTTCTGGACTCTAAGCTGGTTGGAGATAGTTTTACCGAACCACCTATGATTTCGAATGTTGCCGTTGCTGATCTTGATCATGATGGACTTCTGGATGTGATTGTTTGTGACAGCAGAAGCAATACTATTTCGTGGATCCGGCAGTATCCTGCCGGTACATATACCGAAACAAAACTCGCCGATAATATGATTGCCCCGGCTCACGTTCAGGTAATCGATTTTGACAAGGATGGGGATAATGACTTGATGGTTGCCTTTCTCGGCCTTTTATTTCCCAGTAACGATAAAATTGGCTCTGTCGTAATTCTTGAAAATGATGGAAAGAATAACTTTATAAAACATATTGCTGCAGATAAAATTGCACGTGTATCAGATGTCAGGGCAGGAGATCTGGACGGTGATGGTGATATGGATCTTGCTGTCGCACAATTTGGTTACGACGATGGCGAAACGAGGTGGATGGAAAACCTTGGAAACTGGGAATTTAAAAGTTATAACCTGCAACATCTTTCGGGCCCAATTAATGTTGAAATAGTTGATATTGATAAAGACGGGGACCTCGATATTATTTCTCTTGTTAGTCAGGAATGGGAAGAAATATATGCTTACATCAATGACGGGAAGGGAAAATTCAAATCAAAACTATTGTTTGGATCAAGTAATGAGGATTATGGTTCCAGCGGGATCTATATGTGTGATTTGGACCAGGATGGGGATCAGGACATACTTTACACCAATGGTGATGCTTTTGACTATATCCCACCGCAAGGAAGGTCGTGGCATGGCGTGCAGTGGCTGGAGAATAAAGGCAGTTTGAATTTTGAATTTCACCGAATTTGCAATTTTACTGGTGCATTTAATGCCAGACCGGTAGATATTGATAGCGACGGTGACCTGGATCTATTTGCTGTAAGTGCCTTTAATCTTTGGGATAAACCAGAATCGATGAGTTTAATCTGGTTGGAGAATGATGGAAAACAACAATTTGCCAGGCATGATATTACAAATAATCCAACCCATCTTATCACTCTTGAACTGGGAGATTTCAATAACGATGGTTTAATGGATATGGTTACCGGTGGCATGCATGCCTATCCGCCATATGACAGAATGAGCAGAATAGCATTATGGATGAATAACGGAAAATTACCTCAGAAGAAATAAATCCAATTCATTTTTGTTGTGATTATTCCGGCAGCATTAATTCCTGATTCAGATTCATGAAATTGATGCGATTGATTTGTTGTTCCAGGTATTCAGGGCTGGTGGAGAACAAACCCAAATCCCATGTATCGGCAAAAACACGTCCGGCTTTTAAACCAATGCCATATTCAAGTACTGTTTCCAAAGAACTAATTTCGGGGAGGTGAAAATCATTCATTTTCATCAACTCTTCCATTGCCCCGTTTCCACCCCTGACCGGAATTACAATACAACATTCAACACCAACACTGAAAGCAAAATCAATAGATTTTTGTGCCCAAATGATTCCCTCTGATTCAGTCAGATAAGGAGGTCGCAACAAAATAAAAGTTCGGGACCGGATTCCGTTCCGGCTAAGAAACTGTACCGAATTCCTGAAATCATCTGTTGTTACATGTTTGTTCAACTTTCTGAGAATTTCAGGGTGTACCGTTTCAAGACCAATGGCAATCTGCAACTCAGCATGTAACATATCTCTGAACTGCAGACATCTATCGTCGATGAATTTGGGATGACTTTCGACAATAACTGTTTCAAAATCTTTTAACAGTAATGCGATTTTCGGGTAATCAGCAGGTGGAATTGCGCGGTCATCGAAAAAACTTCCACTGTTGTACAATTTTAAATGTTTGACCGCAGGCATCTGAGCCAATGCCCATTCAATTTGTGCAGGAATAGCACCAACCGGCACTGGCCGATCGGTAGTATTCTTCCACAAATCGCACATCAGGCAATGCAAGGGACATTCCATGTTGGTCAGAAAAATCGTCGCGGTATCTTCGATCTTACCCGATATCTGACGTTCTTTTTCAACCAGCCAGGCATAAGGCTTGAACGGATCAACCTTGTTTTTCGTTCCGCGATGAGATAAAATCCATTTGTCATGCGTAATCTTATCCATATTTCTGGTTTAAGAAGGATAATTTACAGATAGACAAGGGAAAAAAGTCATTAGTCATTAGGAAATAAAGAAAAAGAAATAAGAAAACAGAAATTTTTTCCTCTTTCCTTCTTTCTTTTTCCCATTGACTTTTTTCTAATGACTAATGACCGTTTCCTGTTTTTTATGATTCATATTTTGAAAGAAATTCTTTGCGGTACTCAATTTCCCGTTCAGGAAAATGATTTTTGAATGCCTTTTCAGAGGTAGCACCATGTTGGAAACGTCTTTTCGGAAATACCGGCATATCCATTCCGGTAATGGCTTTCACACCCCTGGAAACAAACTGGCCCTTTAAATCATACAATTTCTGGTGATCCCAGTTGGTCATATCGATGTAAGGAATCCCTTCTGAAATTTCGATAACATTAGGCAAAGTGTATGGGCTGAAACTTTCGAAACCAAGCAAATCAGCCGGAGCAAATGTTCTCATGTAACCACGGCTCAAACCGCCAGAATAAGTTAAAGAATGCTTGATAGACTCAACACCCCAGCCTTCGTGATACAACATCAGGTTATTGAGTACACTTCGAATGGTCAATTCCGGATTTTCTTCAATCGGATAGTCTTTCAGGTTTTCATCACCTCCATCACCATCGAGCAGGTATTTCCACTCCGGATAACGTGACCTGATTCCCTGAAGCAGCGCCAGATTCATCGTTGCCGACTGAATGTCGAGTGGTTTATAATCTTCAGTCATGGTGACCGCTTTTTTCCAATCCAACGCTGAATAATCAACTTCGATGGGTTCAAGGAACATTTCGAGATTCAATGCTTCCAGAAATTTCCGTGCCTGGAGTAAATCAGCGCCATCACCATCAATCGAAAGAGTGAATGCTTTTAAGCGTGACGGACTTTCTCCAAGTTCAATCAAAGCATGATAGGCCAGAATAAAAACAGAACCACTGTCGATACCTGCAGAGAATGTTACGCCGATTGGTCCTGAAGTTGCCCGATATTTCAGCCATTTTTTTATTTCATTATAAACAGTGCAAATGTAATCTGCTGCAACCTGATCAGCATTCTCAGGAACGAATTTATTGCGTTCGGGCGTAAAGAAACGGCTATAAACCGGATTTGGATCGGGGCAACCCAGCAATTCGATTTTGGTGATGTAATGCGCCGGAACCATCCGGGTATACGATGGGTGGAATTGATGGTCCATGCCTTCCTGTTTCAGGTAATCGAAGATGACATCTATTCGTTCGGCAATAACTAACTGTGGACCAATTGGCCGTTTGGCAATAAAATAACGCAACGGACGACCAATAGACCGTGCCATCCGTATGGTTTTTCCTTCGACCGAAACGAGTGAAAACTGTCCGTCAATCTTGCGAACCGCTTCAACATCACCCGATTTAACTAATTCAACTGCCTCCTCGTGGGTCATGTTATAAATAACATTCTTTTCGGGAATGGTGAGATCCACCACTTTGCTCACATACATACTGTTCATATTCTTTTCTATTTTGAGTTATATTCTATTTTTTCATAATCAATTACTATTCAATCCAGAAGGAGGAAAAAGTCATTAGTCATTAGTCATTGGGAAAAGTAAAAAAAGTCTTTTTTGAAGTCTGATTCTATTTGTCCGAAATGAGGGTTCAGTTTTGTCTGATATTTTCATACGGACGATTTCTCTCATCTCTTCCTTTTTCTACTCATATTCCGTGCTGCTGGCCCTGCTGTTTTCCTGCTTCCTTTTTCCTACTGACTAATGACTTTTTACTACTTTCAAAATTTAAAATTCCTATTTATTTAGAATTCCTGTTCCCTGAAGAATGGTCAGGTACTTGTCGCAACTAATGTTTTTATACACTTCCTTTTTCCCGTCTGACCAATTGATCTCCAACTGATCAATTTTCTTTTGGGAACCAAGTCCCACATGAAGACGTTGTTCATTATTTGAGAGGTAACTGGTTGCCCACTGGTTAATCAAAACCTGTTTCATTCCACCGGCAGTTACCGTTACTTTTGCTGAAACAGCCGATGCAGGCCCATTTTTGCCTTTCAGGGTCAATCCAAGCCAATGATTTCCGGTTCCACCTTCGTTCCGGAGAAGTACAGGCGCTACCGGTTTATTGTCAACATGGGAAATGATCACGTCGAGGTTTCCGTCGTTATCAAAATCACAAATGGCTAATCCCCTACCCGATTTTTTGGTGGTAAAATAGGCGCCACGCTCATTCCCGACATTTTTGAAATGTCCTTTTCCATCATTCTCCAGTAAAATCGGATATTGAAGAATTAAATCCTCAGCGGTACCATTGGTCGCAATCAAGTCCAAATCACCATCATTATCGTAATCAAACAATGCCGACCCCCAACTTCCTTTGCCTTCCATAGCGCCCGCTACACCACTGCTTTCAGAGATGTCGATATAAATGCCTTTTCCCATATTCTTGTAGAGCGCACCGTAATCAAGATCGGTCACCAAAATATCAATTAAGCCATCCCCGTCCACATCGCCAATGGTAGGGTGCATCGAACCTGTTCCTTTTCCTTTACTGTTGGCTGCAACACCGCTTGCCATCCCTACTTCTTTATAAATTCCTTTATCATTCCTGAAAAGAAAATTCAGCTGATGATCGTTAGCCTGGAAAATATCAAGATCGCCATCCTCATCTGTATCAAGAACTGTAAATCCCATACATTTTGAATCGGGATAAAACAGGTTGTTCTTTTGTGTTACATCAGTAAATTTTCCATTGGACTGTTGTTCGTAAAGGAACGAGGCTTGTCCTTTATATTCTGTCGGACTGGGCATCATATCCGGTGAGCCCGGTGTAAAATAAGCCGGATCGAATGCCATAAAATTTCCAACCATCACATCGAGCCGTCCGTCGAGGTTATAATCCCAGAATGAAGCGCCAATGCTCCATTTCTCAAAACCATTCAGTTTTTCGGAACCAGCAAGTCCAAGTTTGGCCGTAATATCGGTAAACGTACCATTGCCGTTGTTGTGATAAAAAACGTTGGGACCATAATTCAGCACATACAAATCCTGAAAACCATCGTTGTCCAAATCAATCGCACTGGCAGCCATACACCATTGTTTACCGGCCACGCCAGCTTTTTCAGAAACCTCGGTAAAGGTTCCATTTCCATTATTTTTGTAGAGTTCATTGTGCGAATTCCTGAATACTTTTCCCGCCGGATCGGAAATGCCCTCGAGATAAGTTCCGTTCATCAGGTAAATATCCATCAACCCGTCGTTGTTGTAATCGAAAATGGTAATCCCCGATCCACTGCTTTCAATGATATTTTTATAGGTGTAATCACCTATCGTATACTTGAAATTTATACCTGTTTTAGCTGCCACATCGGTAAACATTACTTTCTTTGGCTGAGCAGACAATAAAACCGGAAGACTCAGCAAAACCAAAGCTAATCCGACGTGTATGATTCGTTTCCTCATTACTAATTTCTCTTTTTTATTGAATTACGATACTCATCTTGTGTAACAACGCGGGTATTATATTCCTGAAGATATTTTTGAGTTTTAGCGTCATTAGGAAAAAAATCTTCTTTGGAAGGAGGATAACTCTTCATCCCGTGAAACGGAAGCGGAAGCACCTCATTTCCGAGAGCAGTATTGATATCGCCATCTTTCACCCAGCCCACACTATGAATCAGAAAATCTCTTTTCCATCCTTTCTTTAATTCCGGCAACACTTTCGCATCAAAACTGATGGTCGTTTCATCACCTGCGTTTGAAATAATGTACAGGTTATCTGAACCCGTCAAAAGTGGCAAAACATCACCGTACCGGGTATAATTTCCGGTCAGGTCGCGCCATTTCCGGTTTTTATCTACTGAAGAATAGTCAAACCAATGAGGACCGTAGCGGCCACCTTTGCGAAAGCTTTTTGAGAAACCGCGATAGTGAATATCAGCCATTTCAGGATTTAGTACCGTTTTGCTGATTGTTGGAGCAGAGTTCGTTTCCGAAAAGAAAATCTGGTCCCAATACACTTCCATATTCGACCTGATTTTGATGCGGTGATCTGGGGAAAGGAATTTTCCGGAAAGATCGGCAATAACCCATTTGTCTTTACCCATCGGGAAACCGAGATTTCCAACTGTTTCCCATTCTCCCTTTTTATTGATGACCTGTATTTCAGGAGATGTAATCTTCATGGCATCAGATTGCGAAATAGCCACATTGATACTGGCATCCGACGGGAATATCCAGCCATTCAGGAAAAGAGACAGGTTTTTTACTTGTCCTATTTTGCCAGGATCGAGAATTAGCTCGTGCATCTGAGTAATTCCCTGGTATTTATCCGGCACGAATCCTGCAACATATTGATCGTCCTCTTTGGCAATTTGTGCCAAAACATCATTTTCTTCCTGATCAACCGCTGAAACCGGGAAATGCTTTTGGCTCACCTGGTAAATCTGACAGCCCGGGAATGGAGGTGGTGTAAATTGTTCGGGAACGTAAACATCAACCGAATCCGGATGATCGACTGCCACCAATTGAATCTGGTCAATATAAATGGTTTCCCAAAGTTCGGAGGTTACCTGAATGGAGTATTTACCATCTTTAGGTTGCAGAATTTCACCCGGAATCCGGATATAATCATCAGAGGCATCAGCAAAACCGTATTTGGTGGTGCCTCCCATAATTCCCAAAGGCATTCCCAGGGCGCTCCTCCAGATAATATCTTTGGCAAAAATGTATTCTTTACCATTCCAGGTATATAGGAACGGGCATGAACCTTTCAGGGTTTGAGCTTCAATAATATCCTTATCGGCGCCCGGCATAAATATATTCTGTGGAACCCCGTTGGTCCAGGTGATGCGGATCACATCAGCCTTGGTGCGGTTACCCAATCCAAAATGAACTCCCGGCTCAGTTACCACCAGCGATTGATACAAATCACCGGAACGCATTTCTACTTTTGCCCCGATTCCAAAATGGTTATTCTTGGCGCTTCCAGCCCTTAAGCCAACCAACTTCATATTCACGAAATGATTAATATTTCCTCCATCGTTCCGCAACAGAAATACACCTCCATTGGTTCCAGCAACGACCATATCAAGGTCACCATCATCATTGTAATCGAATAGTGAAATCTGCCTTCCTGATCTGGGTTCTTCAGGTAAAAGTTTAGAGACATCAGAAAAGACCCCAACAGCGTCGTTATGAAAAAGGAACAGTCCACGGGCACCTTTATCTGCAGCTTCTCCGGCTATCAAAATATCAAGGAATCCATCGTTGTCAAAATCAAGAAATTTAGCATCGTTAACTTTGACTTGCTTCAGGGCAGAAAACATTTTTCCGGTGTTTTTTACCGGTTCGTATCCGCCGGTTCCATTATTCAGGTACAATTCAGAATTTTCGCCATTCACTGAGGCAACAAAAAGGTCAAGAAAACCATCGTTGTCGCAATCTCCAACTGCAACCGCACTCGAACCACCTTTGCTTTTCAAACCCGATTTTTCGGTAGCATCGGTATAAATTCCCTGCCTTTGGTTCGAATATAAAGTGTTGCTTGTTTTTTCGTTGACCACAAAAAGGTCAATATCGCCATCATCATCCAAATCGCCGAAGGTTGCAGCCTGACTATTTGCACCAGATGCTGAAAGCCCCATCTCAGTGGTTCGTTCCTGAAAAGTACCGTCCCCGTTATTCCTGAAAACCATGTTTGACGTTGAGCCGGTTTCAAACAAATCCAGATCACCGTCGTGATCCAAATCGAAGAAAACCGCTTTGTTGCCGCCAGTTTTACTTCCTATTTGTGCATCCGAAGTAACATCTTTAAATACTCCTTTGCCAGCATTCTGGTACAAGATATCACCACCTTCGCGGGTGATGTACAAATCCAGAAATCCATCGTTATCGTAATCGGCAAATACGGCGGACGATTCTTTGCCTGAATGATTCAGTCCAACTTCATCGGCGACATCTTTATACCTGCCCATCTCGTTGTTGAAGAGGTAATGTTTGTATGAACCCGAAGCCGGATCATAACTGCCAGCGTACAAATCCGCATCGCCATCACCATCGTAATCAGCCGTTTCAACATGCGTAAAATTCCTGAATTCAGGATTTTCACCATCTTTAAACGGAGCAATCATATTCAGCCCGGCCGAAGCTGTGCCGTCCGTAAATTTAATAACATCAAGAATGGATTTATTGTCAATCGATTGAGTACTGCTTTGCTGGTCGTATGTAATCAGCGGGAACCCGATTAATGAACCTCCAGGCCCTTTAAACTCAAGTATTCCGGCCTGATATGGAGAAGTAACCTTGATGTAATTGTGAAACATGGAAAACTGGACGAATGAATTTTGCTGATCTCGCTTTTTAAGCAACGAAAGGGCTTTTTCATAAAAGGGGACAGCTTCTTTTGGAAACTCCGGAAACTGTTTATGAATAATTTCCAATTGCTCAATAGCCTTATCGGCCTCCCCATTTTTGACGTATATTTCAGTCAGGTTAAGGCGCGGAACCAGATTGCCCGAAGCCTTTTCTACCAGCTGAACGAGGTAATCCTGGCGATGTTTTTGTGATTCGGCGTCCGGTCCGGCAGCATACAGTTCCGAAAGATTGTAAAGTATTTTAATGTGGTCTGGCGCCAGTTTTAAGGCTTCCGTAAGTTCTGAAATGGCTTTTTCCCGCTGATCATTCACCTGATAAACCGTAGCCAGCAATAACCTGATATCAGCATCTTTCGAATCAATTTCGATGGCCTTAAAAAGCTCTTTTTCAGCTTCCGGGTATTTTGCCATCCGGAGATAAGTGAGGCCCAGATTGGCATACCCCATTTTCTCGTTTGGCGCCAGATCAATCAGTTTCAGGAATTCCTTTTCTGCCTCTTCAAGTTTAAATTCTTCAAGGTAAGCCAACCCTAAAGTTTGGATAGACATTTTGTCAACGGCCTTTTGCCGGTCGTCTTTCGGAGTACTTTTACAACTAACGAAAACCGTTAGCGAAAGGCAAACGAAGTACAGAAAAAGAAGGTGTTTCATAGGTATAAATGAATTGGTAGGAGATTTGAATTTTGATATCGGATTTTACGAAATTAAATTTTCAATTTTGCTTGATTTTCGGTTCAAAAATAAGAAATAAAAGTATTCATATCTGGCTATTTTTCAAGTATTGCAGGAGTACCATCTTTAATTGGAGTCAAAATGAGAGTGCCTGACAGATTCCCTTTTTGATCAAATTGAATAAGTCCTGTAACGCCTTCATACTGAATTTCAGATAATGCTTTTTGGATGTTTTCGCGTTCAAGACTTCCTTTTTTGATCGATTCAACCAACAAATTCATTCCGTCGTATGCGAAGGTGGCAGCAGCTCCCGGTAAATTACCGTATTTCCGTTGAAACTCATCATTGAATAAATTTCGCTTTGATTTTAACCACAAGCTTGATGTTACCTGTATTCGATTTTCCATCGTTTTCATTTCTGAATTTGTCATTTCATTTTCGTTCAGAACAGATAAGGTAGAAAATACCGGAATGTTCATTTTCTTTGATTGCATTTGCTGAATGATTTTCGCCGCAGGTCCAGGTTTTACCAGCAAAACGATAGCCTTAAGATCAGCTTTGACCACTTGATTCAGCAAATCGGTAAAATTCAGATCGGCATTATTGACACTAAACTGCACCGGATCAGGTTTTCCAACCATTTTTATTTTTTTCACAAAGCTTTTCAATGCCGATTGCGAATCGTATTCCTGGTCGGAAATTATTCCGATTGAATTAAGGTATTGTTTTTTGCAGATTTCGTCAATCAAGGCAGATGCCTGCTGGTTGTTATTGGGCACACAACTAAAAAACCAGGGAACAAATGCCTGCGAAAGTGTTGGATCGCCCGCCCAAACTGATAAAAATACAGTACGCGATTTGGTCGTGACCTGTTCAACCAGATGAGCGTTCCTCCCATCGGTTGAACCCATGATTGCACAAACTTCATCATTAAAAATCATGTTGACAGCTTCTTTGGCTCCCGTGCCCCAGGGTCCTTCCATTGAACGGACCACCAATTCGAAAGGAAGCCCGTTAAAACCGCCCTTTTCGTTTGCCTGAAGAATGGCCAGTTCTGCGCCATTCTTTGCTGCAAAGGCATTTTTGTCCGAAATCAGAAGTCCTATTTTTACAGGTTTTAGTTTTGACTGTCCATATCCGTCAAACGCTACAATAGCCGAAAAAAGAAACAGACAAAAAATGCGAAACATAGTCGTAAGTTTAATGGGATTGACAAGGGGAAAGAGTCATTAGTCATTAGGAAAGAGAAAAGAGGAAACAGTAAAGAGAAAAATGATTTGGATGTGGTGACTGCCTTGCATTATACCTTATTCCTTTTTTCTTATTTCAAATGACTAATGACTCTTTTCTATATTCTTCTATTTACGGCTTGTGCAACTTTTTCAAGATCAATCATCAGTTGATGAAACTCCGGAAGGTCCAACGACTGATACCCATCACATAAAGCTTCTTCAGGCTTATAATGAACCTCCATAATCAATCCATCGGCACCAACAGCTACGGCAGCTTTGGCCATAGCCGGAACCATCCAGCGAAGCCCGGTTCCATGGCTTGGATCAATAAATACCGGCAAATGAGTTAGGTTTTTTAACATGGGAACTGCACTTAAGTCGAGCGTATTTCTGGTTGAAGTTTCAAAAGTGCGAATCCCCCGTTCACAAAGAATAACCTGATCGTTTCCATGATGAAGGATGTATTCTGCTGCCAATAAAAACTCTTCAATAGTGGCCATCATGCCCCTTTTCAGAAGAACCGGTTTGCCACACATTCCGGCTTCCTTTAACAAGGGATAATTCTGCATGTTTCGCGATCCTATCTGGATCATATCGGCGTATTCTGCTACCAGTTCAACCTGTCGGGTATCCATTACTTCAGTTACAAAGGGCAAACCGGTTTCATTCCTGACTTCACTTAAAAGCTTTAAACCATCTTCGCCCATACCCTGAAATTTGTATGGTGATGAACGTGGTTTGAAAGCGCCTCCCCTTAAAATCCGGGCACCTCCACCTTTTATGGAGCTGGCTGTTTCAAAAAGCTGTTCACGACTTTCCACCGCGCAAGGACCTGCAATGACGACAATTTGTGAACCGCCAATTTCAACCTGACCAACATTTACTTTGGTAGAATTTGACTTTGTTTCCCGGCTTACCTTTTCGGGAACCTGAAAACCAACATTTATAGAATAATTACATGCACCATTTTCCATGGTTAATTGTTAATTGGTATAGGAGTTGGTTGTTTTCTTCACAGTTCCTGATTTTGGCGCAGTTTCCATGTGCGGGGCAGGCGTAAACTCAAATTTTCCATTGCGTACTTCAGCCATATAAATATCGCTGACATCATTCCAACTGTGGTCAAAAACAATCTTACCAGTCACTCCCGGGTAATTCTGAAATTCCTTCAAACCAGCAATTACATCGCGGATAAGTACCCGGTTAAGACCTACTTTCTTAATAGCATCAATAATAATACTCATTCCGTCATAAGCATGGGCTGCAAAAACATCTGGCTCCTGATTAAATCTTTTGATATAATTTGCTTTAAACGCCAGGTATTTAGGATCAGTAGAATTTGGATTATACTGACAGGTTGTGACAACGCCTTCGGCCAGCGGACCTGCAATTTTAAGGAACTCCGGAGATACCATACGGTCGGAACCAAATACAGGCTGTTTCAAACCAGCAGCCCGGACTTGTTGTAAAATTAATCCGGACTCTTTAGCATTACCCCAGAGCAGAATCGCATCCGGATTGGTTTTCTTAACCCGCTCGATTTGCGCCTTGAAATTAGTTTCCCCATCATTAAAACGTTCTTCGATGACAAATGGGAAACCCAACCGCGAAGCAGCATCAGCATATTCCTTCACTCCAACCCTACCGTATCTACCGTTTACCCTGATCATGGCTACTCGTTTATGGCCCATTTTTTTGTGGATGTAATTGACCAATGCAAAACCACTGGCCCGGTCGTCGGTTATCACACGGCATTGCCATGGAATATTGGTTTCAGTAAAAGTTGGATCAGGATCACCGGTGCAAACCATGTATATCTCCAGTTTTAATGCTGCGCGTAAAGCCACATGCGAAACAATGTCGTCGATTGAACCCAGAAAGGCCCAAACTTTTTCATCGTCCATTTTTACCACTTCATTGGCAGCAGCTCCCCACAAACCGGCATCGTTATGCTCCATTAATTTAAAGGGCAATCCTTTGTATCCACCCTTTTTATTGGCTTCTTCCATTGCCAGAGTGGCACCGTGAAGCATCTGAATTCCCTGTGGAACCAACACTGAAGTGGTCAGTGGCCCAAGAAAACCAATCCTCACTTCTTTCAGGTCTTTGGGAGCTGTTTTTTCACGTCCGGCACCATAAAACTCGATAGGGGTCAGAAAATGATATTTATAAGCTTTAGCAAATTTATCGTATGGAAAAATCTCATTAGAGGCTTTTCCATAGTTGGTTTTCTTTTCCTGTGCGTTCAGATTCGAAATCTGCCCCATCAGAATGAAGTAACAAAGAACTGATAACCAAATTATTCGTTTCATTATTTTTGTCATTAAGAAGTTTTACAGATTGCATAAGCTTCAATTTCAACCAAAAGAGTTTCCCAACACAACCTTGCCTGAATTCCGGTACTGGCTGGCAAAGGATCGAGATTCATCCAATTGTAAAAAGTAGTTCTGATTTTATTAAACTCAGCATAATCACGTTCAATGTCCCTCAAATAATTGGTCGTTCTGACAATGTCATGCCATGTCATTCCTTCAGCTGCCAAAAGATTGGTGATATTGACATAGGTTCTCCACAACTGGGCTTTAAAATCACCAATGTGTTCAGCCTGACCTTGCTCATTCACACTTGCAGTTCCTGAAATAAGCAGAACTTTATATCCACCCAAATCGAGACGTAAAGCCCGGGAAAAAGACGAAGGTTTTTGATAATCGTATGCCTCATTGATGACATGAGGGGCATGAGTTACAAACTTTTGAATCGGAGGTCTTTGGTCGTGTAATGAAGGATATACTGATTCAATAATGGTATTTGCATCCGATAAAATCCCCAATTTTTTCATTTCAATTCGCTCGCCATCGGTTAGCCTTGTCAGATCAATTAATAGTTTGTTACTTTCCATTTTTAATATTTTATTACTCGATTAGGTTATTTAGTTTTTTATGAATCAATTATTTAAGCAATTCACCGCGACTCACTCCACTTGAGGTAGCCACCCAAATAAAATTCTTGTCAGCATCTACACCAATAATGAAATTATGCGAAATGGATGGCGACAGCGGAATTTCTTTTTTTACTCCATTGGTTATAATAATGGCTTTACCATCAGCGCCATTTTCATTTTTCTTGTAAGTCACCCAGTTCGTTCCATCGCTGCTGCTCAATCCCTGATCGGTACACATAAATGCAATTCTACCTTCTGCCCTAATGAAGTTGATGAAATTACTGGCCAGACCACTGTCGTGGTCGAAATAACCTTTCCATTTTACACCATCGTAATTGCACAAACCAAAATAAGAGGACACCCAAAGTTTACCATCTGCCCACGAGGTTCCTGTAGTAATATCATGAACCGGGCCATCATTGGGAAGCAGATCAATTTCCATTTCGCCATCCGGATCAGTATAATCTTTAAATTTTTTGGTGCCAGTGGTATACTCAATTACCCCACCACCCCAGGCGGCAATAAATATTTTACCATCGCCTGCTGAAACCCCATAAGTCCAGGGTTCGTGCATAGGCGCGTTCTTTTCAGTAAAAATTTCCCATTTTTTCAAATTGGTGTCATAATGACCAGCACCCCCGCCTGTTGCTACCCAAACATCTTTGCCGACACAGCAAACTCCATACACCAAGTCGTTAGGCATACCGCTGTTTAGCTGGGTAAAATTCTCGAATTTACCGCCCGACCAACGACATAACCCCCCCAAAGTACCAATCCAGATATCTCCCGTCAATTCACTAACATCAATAGATACAATTCCATTGTGAGGAAGACCATCCTTAGTGGTGTAAGTCCGCCATTTTTCATTTTCATAAACGGCGAGACCATCGTGTGTACCAACCAATACGCGGTTTCCATCAATACGAACAGCATAGGCTTTATCCGAAGGTAATCCATCCTTGGTTGTAAAATTCTTCCAGTGACCATATACAGGCATTGGTTTTGAATCGCTGGCAACAGCCTTAGCTGTGGGTTCTTTTGGGGATGACTGATTCGTTGCCTTTGATATTTCTTTTTCGGTTTTTTGTGAACCGGAAGCTGAAACACGATTTATACTTCCTGTCGTTCCGATTAAAATGACCAGAGTAACAAATACAAAATTCAGCACCCGGTTACTTTTAACTTGTATTTTCATAATTCTACTGTTAAATTAGTTAGAGGTATTTTCAGTATGTTTTTCTTTTTTGAGACTTTCGGTATAATCGGGACTGCTTAAAGTTTTTAAAAACTCAATCATCTCGTTTAATTCAATCTTCGACAAATCATTTGCAACACCATGTTTGTCATACGGACTATATTTGGTCCAGATTTCTTCCAGTGTAGCCGCCCGCCCGTCGTGAAGGTATGGAGCCGAGGCGTAGATATTATTAAGATGCGGGGTATCAAAACGGATCGAGTCATCAGTAGCTGCAAGGGTTCCGACATCTCTCAACATCTTGTTGGTATAATATGGCGCAGGATGACAGGTTATGCAACGATTACCAACAGGAATTTCTTTTCCGCTATTATCCACCGAGCGTTCAAAAATTTCCTTACCGCGAAGCTGAGCCTCCGTCAATTCTCCGGTTGGGTTATGCTGAAGATTTGGTGGATATTGAATTCCCGTCATAATAAAAGAGGCTATGGCATCCAGGTCGGGATAACTAAACTGTTCGGTTCTGGTCAGGACAGTTGAAAAACGGATCCCATCTTGTTTGAAAACAGTTTGATTTTTTCCGTTCCATTTAAATGGTGCTGTTTTGCCGATATCCCTCAACGACTGTGTATTGGTGAGGTTTCGTCCCATATCTTTTGACGCCATGTTATAAACCAGACCATCTTCATGATAATCGGGATGACAGGTATAACAGGAATATTGGTTCTGAAAAGTATGCCCGGCATTGGCGAAAAGCCGTCTTCCCTGGCGTGAAACCGTAATTTTTTCAGGACCGCCCAAATCTATGGTAGTGAGGATTTCCAGGTTTTCAGTGCTGATTACAGAAATCCGGTCCTGAAGTTGTTCAGCCACATATAGTTTTTTCCCGTCAGGAGAAAGCGCCAGACCTTTTGGATTTGCTCCGGTTGGAATTCGTTTTATCACAAAACGACTACTAACCCCCAGATTATTCTCGTAGGTTTTCAGCGTTTCAGGAGTAGAAGAGTTAATCAATGCACGGATGGAATCCATATCCAGAACTGAGATACAATCGACTCCGGCATGTGAAACAAATGCTTTTTTACCATCAGGAGTAATAATCACATCGAACGGGTCGGCATAATAGGCATTTGGCTCATCAAGCATTAACTGGATAATCCGTCCGTTTTGTTTCTGCTCAAAAATCCCTATTCCATGGTTCATCATAAATCCACGTTCAACCTGAATGGAAGGAACTAAATTTTTAGGCCTCATAAGCGTTACTATGGCCAAATCACCAGTTGGAGTGAAGGCAACATTTTCAGCCATATGGGCCGATTCAAGTGTTCTGAATCCGGAGTTTCTTGCCGAACTGTCGTTGATGAGTGTCATATCTGTTCTTACAGGTTCGCCATAGGGCGCAATATTGGCACGTCTGCTGGTTACAAACAGTAATTTCTTTTCAGGCGAAAGCTGAATTCCTGTAGGATTATTTCCTACGTCCAATCTTTTTTGTTCCTCACCAGTCTGAAGATCAATGACTGAAACATTGGATGAATACGTATTCACCGCATACAGCATTTTTCCATCGGCGCTAATGGCAAGTCCTGAAGGCCCGTTAGCTGTTTGAAGCGTATCGACTACTTCTGATGCAGCCAGATCAATAACCGAAACATTATCTGACCATTGATTACTCACGTAGGCTTTTTGCCCGTCATAACTTAATACTACACTGTGAGGGAGTAACCCGACTCCAATTTTGCCAATGACCTTGTTTTGTTCTGTATCCACCGTTATAAGCGCATTGCCTTCCTGCGCAACTACATACAGGCGACTACCATCTTTTGAAACAGCCATATTAATAGGTGAGTAATAGTCCTCATTGATCATTTTAGTAATAGGGCTTTCACTTTGTATATATAAATGGCAATCCAGGCACAAAAGCGGGTGATCTTCAACGCCGGTACGGTAATTCACATGCGCTCTGGCTAACTTATGACCAGGGAAGTAAATGATCAATCCCAGCACAACCAGGATTCCTAAAATCCATATTTTCTTTGCTGATATCTTCATAACTATTCGAGTGAAATCTTCTTCTCTATTATCTTTTCTATATGAACCGGCACATTAACCGGAAGATTTTTAACTGCCAATGGAACACGGTTTTCAGGAGTCTGCTCATGATCTTCGTGACATCCTACGCAACCTCTTCGCTCATTGGGTCTCATCCACATCCATTCACAAGGCTGGTTCAGAACCTGGCCATTTTCATCAAGAGCGCGTAGCTGGAATGGCTGATCAGCAATCACTTTTAGATAAAATGAACCATCTTTTTCAACCTGAACAATGCCCATTGATGAGTCCATTCCCATTATTTCAAGAGCCACTGCTTTTTGAAGAACCGGAGAATTTTTAATGAAATTCGGATCTAAAAAATTGATGTCCTGACAAAGCAGCAACCCGCTTTTTACCCCAAAATCAACTTCACTGGGCAGTTTTTTAGGCCTTTCATGATTTTGGACTACGGCAACTTCGCACGCATCGTATTCAGCATCAGTATAAACAGCCTTTCCCAAAGTTTTTGTTTCAGGATCAAATTCATAAACTGAATATCTTTTTGCTTCCGGCGAACGATAGGAAACCAGCAGTTTTCCGGATGGCATGGAAAAAACCGACTGAAAATCGCCTTTTATTTCTGACGTAAGATTTTGACGTGAATGCAAAGGACGATTATAACTGATGCAAGTAATGTTGCTCTTATTTTCAGTAGATTCAACAAAGACTATTTTGCCATTTGTTGTTTCAGATACACTGCTTACGAGATTACTCCCAACAGAACCCTGATAGAATAATTCAGCTTTGGTACCATCTGGACGCATAATCATCAGAATGTTTTGCTGCTTTTCAGCGCTACTGGTTTTGTCCAAAGCCAGTACACGGCCATCGTTCAGAACGGTTAATGCTAAATAGGTATTTGGAGTAAAAGTGATCTGTTTTGGGTCAGACCCATCCGGATTACAGGTAAATAACGGGTGTCCGGTATTTAAGCTATCCGGATTGGCTAACAAGCCATAAACAAACCGGCCGTTGGGCAAATGAACCGGATTAGTGTAATTTTCACCTGAAGAAGTCACCTTCCTGACCTTGAAATTACTGAGGTTCATTTCATAGATCTGCCATGCGTCGTTTTGTTTTTGCATGGCAGTAAACAGCAGGCTTTTTCCATCCCATGAAATTTCGGGGGAATGCGCTGAATAATATCCTTCTGTAAGCACCTTGACACTGACTTCCGGGTGAGTCGGGTCGATGGCAACAATTCTGGCTGGAACATTATTTTTCCACAAATCCTGATGTTGAATTTTACCGGCTACCTGGGTGAAAACCATCATACCTTCCATCGATTTTTCCCCGCAAGAGGATAAAAGTAACGATGTAAAGCTGATTGAAAAGAATATCAGTAGAAATGATATTGAACTTCTTTGTTTCATTGACAATGATTTATTTGGGTTCCTTGACGGTGAGTATTTGATTGGCTTTCACATTCTCCAATACCTGAACTTGTCCTGAAGGCCATTTGATTTCAATTTTCTCAATCCCGTCGTTTTTGGCAAGTCCAAAATGCATTCTCGGATCATTTTGCGAAAGATAACCAGTCGTGCTTTTCTTTTGTGCAGTCTGAACAACACCTCCTGATGTCAGTTTAACCCTGGAGCCAATTCCGTCCCTGTTGCTGGTTTGCCCAACCAGGTTTAAGGTGATCCAGTTATTTTGATTGCCTTTGTTATTTCGCAAGAATATCGGGCGATCGTTTAGATTAACAATGAAACCATCCAGGTCCCCGTCATTGTCGTAATCGCCAAAGCTGGCCCCACGTCCAACAAATTCTTCAGTAAAATACTTTCCTCTCTCTACTGAAACATCTTTGAAGTTTCCGCCACCTAAATTTTCGAATATTTGGTCTTCCTGTCCATAGAGGTGTTTGAGGGCGCCATTCACCTTATAAATATCAACATCGCCATCATTGTCATAGTCGATAAAAGAAGATGACCAGCCAACATATTGGCCGGCAGGCATGGCAATTCCTGAAGGATAGGATTTATCACCAAAAATACCGTTTCCAAGATTTTCGAAGAGCGAACAATATTTATCATCCGATACAAAAAGGTCAAGCAATCCGTCGCTATTAAAATCAGCAAAATCAACTGACATGCTAACAGTTCCTTCTCCACTCTGCCCAAAAGCCGTGCCCGACATGGTTCCTCTGTCGGTGAAACCTTTACCTCCGTCGTTGTGCCAGAGGTAATTGAGCGAATGATCGTTGGCCACATAAATATCTACGAAACCATCATCATCGTAATCAGCTGCTCCTACTCCCATTCCTCGGCCATCAATATCAGTAATTCCCATGGCTTTGGTCACGTCTTCAAACTCGCCGTCACCTTTATTATGATACAAAACATCAGCCTGAACATCATAGGCCATCGGACCGGGAAAACCATCAGGAGCATAAAAATACTTGTAGGTAGGATCGAAAAAAAGATAGTTCGCTACGTAAAGATCGAGTAACCCGTCGTTGTCGTAATCGAACCAAACCGCACCAACACTGCATTCATTTCCACCGACTACACCGGCACGTTTGGTTATATCCTTAAAAGTTCCGTCACCGTTATTTCGGTAGAGCACATTGGGGCCATAATTACTGACAAACAAATCGGGATACCCGTCATTATTGAAATCGCCCACCGTAACACCCATTCCGTAACTATCGCCACCCACTTTTGCTTTATCAGTAACATCTTCATAAGTTCCGTTTTTCAGGTTGCGATACAAGTGGTTTTCCGTTTTAAAATTAGGTTTTTTACCCTTACTGAAGGTTTCAATCCATTTGCCGCTACATACATAAATATCCATATAGCCATCCTTATCGTAATCCAGGAGAGCTGCTCCTCCACCAACTGATTCAATAATATTATCAAGCTCATCGTCACCAATTGAATGGACAAAATTCAAACCGATTTCCTGGCCAATTTCCTGATAAAAATCTTCATTTGCTACAGGAACAGTACGGTTAACCTGCTTTTTAGATTTTGAGGAAGAATTGTTTTTGGAATTACATCCGGCAAGAAAAAGAAATACAATTAGTAGAAATACATAATGGCCGGAAACATTTAATTTTTTGGCTAATTTTTTTGGTTCGCGCATAACTAGGTCAGGCTAAAGAGAGTTAATTAGTTTATATTCAAACACATAAAATGCATTTTCATTCCTAAGCTGTAGGGTTCCCGAATAAGTTTTCCAACTACATTGAATCAAACATAAAGTAATTTGATTCTGCCACTACCCGATTATTCGAATATACTAACTACCCTGCAATGATAATACAATTCTATGCGTGTAGGGTTAAAATACAATTAAAATGACATTAAAATCCGCTAAAAATGGCGTAAATACTAAGATTTAGCATAAAAGAAGAAAGGGATTCCATCTTTCTTGAACTGATGGAATCCCTTTTCATTAAAGGAGATAAAAGTTTCTTTTGTTCCGCTGTCTTTACATTCGAAAATTCAGGTTAAAATCTATTTGCCTAACTTTTCAATGATAAAATTTCCAAGTTTATTACCCTGTGTTGCGCTGATATCAGCCGTAAAACGGTAATGGATGCCTCCGTAGATCCGGCTGACCGATGCTTCGGCCGCAGCCTCTTCAAAAGAGTTAAAATCTCTTTCCATCCCGATGTACTGGAGATCACTGTTATCATGAAATGCAAAATTATCTCCGAAAAGGGCTGTGAGAACCGTTGATGAGGTCGCAGAAATAGAACTATGCCCGCTGGTATATTCGGGAAAAGGAGGTGTTTGCAGGAAAGGCAGCCATTTGGGATCGATCATTTCGTTTATGGCAGAAACCGGACGAATGTAGGCGCTCCTGTACTTTTCATCCCAGCACGAAATAAACGATTCATACAAAGCAATAGCAGTATAGGCATAAGCCTGTGCGGTTTTAACTTCATCAGCGCCCGAGGTTTTTGAAGCAATGGCAGCAATACCCATCCAGTGCCCTCCCGGGGTGATTTTCTTATTGGCAAACATCATGTGACCGGAATGTTCAATAACCATTGGATTATCATCCCAATATTTGGCAATATCTTTTTGCTCCTGGGTGATGTGTTTATTGATAGTATAAACTTCCAACAAACCTTTATAATACACGCTTGAAGTATCTTTGCTAAAAACTGGCGGTGCTTCCGGCTTAAACATCGAAGCAGAGTCCATCAACATGGTTTTCATCGTGTTCCAGCACCATTCAATCCCGTCAAGATAGTCGGGAGGGGTTGGTCTCCACTTTCCGGGATCATTACTTCCCAAATATTTAGCTTTTCCTCTCGAAGGGCCATATCCATCCTTATTCGCTCTTTTTAGGATAACTGTTGCAACAGAATCACCAAAATCAACCGACCGCTTATAGGTTGCTTCATCAAGTGTTTCTTTAAAGCTATTGTAAACTGATTCCTCATAGGCTGTTAATGAGTCAACCGAAAATACCCTGACGTTTCTGACTACATTAAAAAATGCTTTTGTGGCAGCAAGCGTAAAATTATAGTCTTTACCTTTTTCAGGTTCAGGCATAGCTGCAAATCCTCTAAGCTTTGCCGTAATTGAAGGCGCTCCTTGCTTTTTATAACGAATGGCTTCGTAAGAGGCCAGCGACGTATAAACATAGAGCCTGCTGGCAACAGGAGGTGTAAAAACATCATAAATAATTACCTGTGTCAGCTTATCCTGATTCTGATGCAAGATTTCAGCATCGGGCAACTGTTGTACTTTTTTCTGACTACATCCAGCAACTGCAAGACCAATTAAGGCCAGAAATGCAATTTGTTTTAATCTTCTCATAAGGTCATTTTTTTGAATATGTTTGGTTTTCTTAAAAGTCAATCTTTCTTTTTTGCCCTTTATTGCCGGTTATGGTTACTGATTTCAGGTTGATTCCTGCGTTTAAAAACCTTGCAGATTGTGATAAGAAGGAGGAACCATAACTGAACTCCTGCTTTTGGGTCGTGCCATTCTGAAAATGCAACTCTGCGCTGATATCATCAGGCTTAATCGAAATATTCTTATTTTTTTCTTCCAGTTCAAATACTTTTAACGGGCCTCTGTTTTGAGCTGCAGCCACCAAATAATTTCCTTTTGTACTCCTGAATTTGACCATGGCCTTGCCATTTCCGGGAATAAATATGCCACTTTCAGAAATGGAAAGGGGCTTAAAGTCACCCTTCCCGTTTCCTTTCAGCAAAAGACCGTTTGAGGCATCGTAAGCTCCGACCAAAACATCTGTTCCATAATCGTTACCATTGATCAGGACATCAAGGTTACCATCTCCGTCAAAATCATCGGTAATCATGCCGTTAACAGCTGAAAACTGCACTACTGACGGCAATTGTATCAAGGTAAATTGGTTATTCCCATTGTTTCTGCAATACGACGACTTGAGATCGGTTACTTTGAGTTTCAATGCTTCCTGAATTTGTTTTTCTGTAAACATCTGATCAACGGTTGATACAGCCTGTGATTTATAATTCTGATACTTTACACGCATTTTAATCATCTGCTTCACAATATCGTCGCGGCCATGAGCAGGATAATTCTTCATCGTAGAATCCTGCTGACTGGTAATCAGGTAAAGTGAAGGAAAGGCATCGTAACTTCCATTGTTATCGAAGTCACTCGAAATAATTGAAACAGGATATTTATCGGATGCCCTGAAAAAGGAATTCTGTCCGAGATTCCCAACCAAATAATCCATATCGCCATCGTTGTCAAAATCCCCGGCTGAAATGCTGTTCCACCAGCCTGTATGACTGTTGATGCCTGACGAAGCTGTTACATCTTTAAAAACGCCATTTTCGTTGGAAAGAAAGGTTAAAGGCATCCATTCGCCCGTCAAAACCAGGTCGGTCCAACCATCGTTATTAAAATCGGTAAAAAGCGCGTCACAAACCAATCCAATGTTAGTCAAACCAGGTGCTACATCTTTGGTTACATCAGAAAAATTAATTGTTCCATTTTTTGAGTCATTCCTGTATATAAAACTTGAAACTGGTTTTGGATAATTCCACGGATCAACCCTTCCGGAGACGAAAAGATCAAGGTCGCCATCCTGATCGAAGTCTGCTGCCCGCACACAGGCTTTGCTGGTGTGGTTCACCGGAAATACATTCTCCTTTTCAGTATAATTTCCTTTGCCATCGTTCAAATAAAAATGATCGCTGTAACTGGGCGAACCCGGATCATTTTCAAATCCTCCCGAAACCACATACAAATCCTGATCGCTGTCTCCATCTGCATCAAACAACAGGATTCCCATATCATCCCAGTTTTTGGACGAAAGTTTTGAATCCGGGATGAGTGATTTTTGACTGAATGTTCCGTCCACTTTCTGAAGGAAAATCTGAGCACTGTTGCCTGCAGAACCTCCTGAAATCAGATCATCAAGATCATCGCCATTTATATCTCCAGAAGCCAGTGCCGGCCCGTATTCCGAGAGTTTGTGCGGAATTAATTTTTGGATGTTAAAATCGACAAAATCAGTTTCCTTTTGCACATAACTGATTTTCGAAGAGGAGGTTATATCTTTAAACAACACATTTTCTACAGGCACTTTTTGTGCCAGGGAATACTTAAGAGGAGCATCTTTTATACTAACTTTCAAAACCTGATCAGCAGCAACATCACTGAAAAGTTGCTTTCTGTTGTTTTGCCAGCGCACAACCATTGAATCGAGCTTTGAAATAATTCCCAAACCAAAATGAGCCTTGGGTTCAACCGTTGAAAGATATCCCCGGTAGGGTGAATTTTCCCAAACCTGCTTTTTGCCCTGATCGTAATAAATCTCAATCCATGCGCCCAATCCATTGCGGTTCAATGAATCGCCCTGTAATTCAACTTCCAGATAGTGGCTATTTTCCTTGTTGAATTCTCTGGAATTATTCCGGTAGAGCGATGCTTCATCGTTAATGTTGTTGATTATCAGGTCGAGATCGCCATCCTGATCAAAATCTGCATAGGCCGCTCCGTTTGAAAATGTAGGCGCCGACAAACCCCATTTTCCTGACATGTCAGAAAAAGTAAGATCCGCATTGTTTTTATAAAGGTAATTATGAATTTTTACCTCCGGAACCTGTTTCAGGATATCAGCTTTTGAAGTGCTCGCCCAGGCTTTGCTACGGAACATTCCAAAATCACGGTCAGTAATATCACGGGGAAAACCGTTTGCAATGAATAAGTCGTTGTATCCGTCGTTATCAAAATCGGTCAAAAGTGGTGTCCAGCTCCAATCGGTGGCTTCAACACCGGCAAAATACGCAATTTCCCCAAAAACCGGGATTTGGGTTGAATCCGGCATATCAGGTCGCATTCCCTGATTCAGTTGCAATGTGTTCCTGATGTATTGGTAATTGTAACCAAATTGATCCGAATTCTGGAAGAATTGGTAACTGGCGGGGGGCAGCATCATTTTTTTGCGGTAATTGTCCTCCGGGTTCATATCCAGCGTTATAAAATCCATCAGGCCATCGTTGTTGATATCGCCAACATCGTTTCCCATAGCGCTGTTTGATGTATGTTTAAATGCCGAAGAAAGCATCTCAGAAAAGGTTCCGTTCCGGTTATTGATCCACAACAAATCGTTCGAAAGGTAATCGTTGCTCACGTAAATATCCTTCCATCCATCCAGATTAATATCGGTTATACTCGCCTGATTTCCATACCCTTCAGTCTGAATTCCAGCTTGTTTCGACACATCCGTAAAAACCGGATGGCTAAGCGAATTGCTCCAGTCGTTCCGAAATAATTTTCCGGTACTCGAATTGGATCCGTCTTTGACAATCGGATGAAAAACATAGGGAGAATTCCGGTCTATAATCTCATTTACTGTCAGGTAAACATCCAAATCACCGTCGTTGTCGTAATCAAAAAATGCTGCCTGGGTGGTATGCGACTGATCGTCAAGCCCATATTCTTCGGCCAATTCCTTAAAGTTCGGAACACCGCTGGCATCTGCACCCTGATTGATGTACAGGAGGTTTTTCCTCTTTTCCTGATTTTTCCAGATCGTTGCAGAAACATAAATATCCTGCCAGCCGTCGTTATTGATATCCACCACAGCAACGCCCCTGCACCATTTTTCTTCACCTGTAACCTTGGCTTCATCAGTCACATCCTCAAATGAAAAGTTCCCTTTGTTCAGGTACAATTTGCAGGAAGTAAGATTGCCGGTAAAATAGATATCGGGTAACCCGTCGTTGTTGAAATCACCGACTCCTACCCCGCCCCCGTTAAAAACATTTCCATTATCCAACTGATTAATTGAATCATTTTCAACAATCAGGTTATTAAAATGGATTTCCGATTTGGAGGATTTGATCTGTTCAAAAAGTGTAGGTTTTTGATTGCAGGAAGTTAAACAACTGATTAATAAAAATAAAACACACAAATTCGATAGCCTAGAGAGAGAGAATGAAACCATAAATTTTAAATTAGATAAAACTGAAAATTGGTATTCATGAAATTTACACCAGTTCAACCAATCAAACAGCCTGTTGGTTCACGCCTCTTACCTGATTATCATTAAAATGCGATTAAAATGTATTAAATTCTGCATCATCCGGCAGCCCGGCAATTTTTTCGTTTTTTCAGTGTTGAAATACACACCTGAAAGACAGGGATTTAAAGAAAGTTTGGTTCTATGACGATTTGTTTGGATAAATATTTTTTAGCTCCAGAGCAGAATTAATAAGGTTTAGGTTATCACGGTTCTAAATTTATTCTTATGTAACTACAATTATAAAGGCGAATCCATTCCGTCCGAAAGAAGGTTCATGCCTTGAAAAACTTTTTCGTACGGACGGTTCTCTTCACCGATTTTACAATTCTATAAATATTTTGCTCCTCTGGAGCAAGCGCCAATTAGTCGTTTCGGCTGATTAGAACAAATTAGTGCCAGCGGCATGTGATATTTGTAGAAAAAAGAAACAGATGATGACTGTTGTCCGCGTAACTTCTTAGAGTAAGGCTTTGGCCTACTTTCGGACAAAACAGCAACTGCCTTTAAAATGTAGTTACATAAACAGAACCGAAGTTTTGAATACTTCTCAGGCGATAATTAAATCTATGCCGGCACTTAAAAACTCATCTTTAAACCTTGAATCGAGTTCGTCATCGGTAGCAACATGCCTGATTTCTCCCGGATAGCAAATATTGGTCAGTTCGGTTTTTCCAAATTTGGTTGAATCGGAAACGATAAACACATCGTTTGATTTTTTGATGATGTAGCTTGAAATTTCTGCCCTGAAAAGATCACGAAGGGTAAATCCGGCTTTTGAGGTATAACCGTCGATACCAATAAATGCTTTATCGAAATTAATGTGATCGAGACTAACTTTGGTGATTTTTCCAACCAGGCTTTCGCTTTTTTGCTGATAAATTCCGCCAAGCAAAATAATACTGGCTTGTTCGTTTGTCCTGAACTGTCTGGCGATATAAACATTGGTGGTAATAATGGTCACATTTTTTTTTATCAGTTCGCGCGCCAGTAGTGCATTCGTTGAGCCGGACTCGATCAAAACTGTTTCTCCATCTTTAACTAATGCGGCAACCTTTTTTGCAATCCGAAGCTTTTTATCGTAGTTGACACCCAGCCGAATGGAAAGGTCATCGGCATCTTTGAGTACGGCACCTCCATGAATTCTTCGCAGGAGTCCTTCCCCTTCAAGAAAATTCAGATCCTGCCTGATGGTTACCGAGGATACATTCAGTTGAGAAGAAAGATCATTAACCGAAGTCAGGTCGTCCCGGCTCAAAAGATTTAATATTTTGCTTTGCCGTTCGTTTAACATGTTTCCAGTGCTAATGATGCCGCTCCAATAACCCCAGCATGACAACCAATTTCTGAAACACAAATATCAATCGGGTCGAAAATCATATCCCGGACATATTCATTAAAGGTTGCCCGGATCTGGTCCATGTAAAAATCACCCCAACTCAGCAGTCCGCCTCCCAAAACAATTATTGGTGGATTTAACGCCTGAAAAATGTTGTAAATTCCAATTCCAACATATCTGCCACTATCGGCGATAATCGATTTTGAAACCGGATCATTCAAGCGAAGTCCACGTTTGAGCAGTTTGCCATCTACAAGCGAATATTCAAAACCATCAGGGAGTTCAAGGTTGGAAACCATTCCTTCCTTTATTTTTTTCTCGAATAGATGTGGAAGCGCCATCCCACATGCAACCGACATCAGGCACCCACGGTTTCCACAGGTACAGGTCAGTTCACTTTCGGGTTCAACAATGGTATGGCCAAATTCACCGGCAGTGCCCGTCACTCCCCGATACAGGCGGTTGTTGATAATGATTCCGGCACCAATGCCCGTGCTGATGGTCAGAAAAACCATATCACTGTAACCTTTGCCTGCGCCAAACCTGAATTCACCGAAAGCCTGCGCATTCGCATCATTATCAAGGTAAACAGGTACCGTAAAACTCGTCTGGACGGCATCGCGTAACGGATAATTTTTGAACCCTTTCAGATTGGATGTGGTGATAATTACACCGTCTTTATATCGGATGTGTCCGGCACAGCCAATTCCAATCCCAATCAAATCAGATTCCTGTAAGTTATTCTTCTGAAGCAACTTTTTGATGTTTGTACTCACCTGATCGGTTAATCCTTGTTCTGACTTTTCAGCATGGTCAAATTCAGTAATTTCATCAATGATTTTTCCTAAAAGATCAACTAATGCCACTGACAGTTTGGTGCCTCCAATGTCAACACCGCAAAGAATCTTTTTCATATTCAGGTTTGGTTATTTTTAGTTCAGTTTCAGTCAATCATGGTCATTTATAGTCATTAATGGTCAGTCATAGTAAAGCAATTTAATGACTATCAATGGCTACTGTATCTGTCGTAAAACAACATTTCCAATGCTTTTACCCTTGCATTACAAGGTTTGTTCGGTACGCGCTATAATATCGTCCTGCGTGTCAGGCGACAAGGTAGTAAAAAAGGCACAATACCCTGCAACCCTGACGATCAGATCACGATATTTTTCAGGATCCCTTTTGGCAGCCAAAAGAGTATCTCTTGAAACAATATTGTATTGAACATGCCAGCCCTTCAAATCGGTAAAAAATGTTCGTAAAATAGAAACCAACTTTTCTTTGTCTGCATCGGTTTTGATCGTTGAGGGAGTTAATTTTTGATTCAGCAAAACCCCTCCCATGATCTTTTCAGTCGGGAGTTTGGAAACCGATTTAAAAACAGCCGTTGGCCCCAATATGTCACTACCCGATGAAGGTGAACTGCCTTCAGCAACCGGCGTATATGCCTTTCGCCCGTCAGGAGTGGCCGGAACAACCGATCCGTTTGGCACATTGGCCGAAATACTTGATGTTCCGGCGTAGTACCTACAACCAATCGGACCACGATTATATCTGGTCGTATGATATTTTTCAAGTTCAACGATAAAATCAAGGTATGCATCGCGTAAAAGAAGATCGACATAATCATCATCATTTCCATATTTTGGCGCGAAATTCAACAGCATATATCTGATTTTTTCACCGTCTTTTCCTTCAAAATCGCTTTCAATGGCCTGAAGTAACTCTTGTTTGGTTATTTTTTTCTCTTCAAAGACCAGTTTTTTGATGGCGGCAAGCGAGTTGCCCAAATTGGCAATTCCAACTTGCAATCCTGACACAAAATCATATTTCGAACCGCCTTCCTTGATTGTTTTTCCACGGCTGATACAACTGTCGACAAAAGCCGAACAGAGGATATCAGGAACATATTCTTCAATGGCTGTATCCACAGCCGTATCTATTTCAACTGTTTTCTGTGCATAAAATTTGATCTGATGTTGCCAGGCTTTATAGAGCTCGTTAAACGAGTTAAAATCAACAAAATTACCAATTCCCTTATAAAATGTTTTGCCTGAATACTTGTCGAGACCGTCATACATGGAAGCCAGCATAACGCGCATCAGGTTCAGGAAACTCATGCCAGTGCAGCGGTAGCCCCATTTCCCCGGAACAGCAATTTCAATGCAACCGATGGCCGAATAATTATAAGCATCGTCTTTTTCAACACCAAGTTTAATCAGTTCAGGAATCACAATTTCATCGTTGTTGAAGGCTGGCATTCCAAATCCCTTTTCAATTACCCGGATGCATTCATTCATAAATGTTTCACTAATATTCTGATGAAACCGAACCGAAAGATTGGGCTGTGTTAATTTCATTTTACCAACAGAATGCAGAATAAGAAAACTTAATTCGTTCACAGCATCAAGCCCTTCGGTAGTTTGTCCACCAATGGTCACATTCTGGTAAAGCGGTCCGCCAGCCGAGAACCGTGTATGCGACCATGGCCTGATTTTATTTACCGAAAGCAATTTGATCCAGGTACTTTCAAGTAATTCCGAAGCAAACTCATCGGTCAGGTTGCCTTTGAGGATATCTTTTTTATAAAATGGATAAAGGTACTGGTCCATGCGGCCAAGCGAAACCGAATGCCCATTGCTTTCAATCTGCAGAATGAGTTGGACAAAATACACCAGTTGCAGAGCCTGATTGAAGTTTTCAGGAGCATTTTCAGCAATCGCCTTACAATTATGGCTGATGTTTGTCAATTCAGCTTTTCTCACCTGATTCGAACTGGCTTCAGCCTGTTGCAATGCCAGTTCCTGAAACCGCTGAATGAACGACTGAAATGCTCTTATCGAAATAGTCAGGGCTGTGTAAAAATGATCTTTTCTGACTCCATCCTGTTCGTATCGTTTCACCTGTTTATGGAAGGATGAAATTTCATCCAGATAGCCATTTAATCCTACTTCAAGAATTTTATAAAAATCAACTGCAATATGTGCATCGCCCGATGTGAGGTTTCCAGTTGCTTTTATGATAGCGGAATCCTGCAAATCGCGCAATTCCTGCGACATTAACGCCCGCCCTTTGTCATATAAAACTTTACCTTTCCACCAGGCTGCAATTTCAACCAATTCTTTTTTGTGCTCATCGGTAATAAAAAAGGCATCACCAGACCTTTTATCCAGTCCATCCATTTCTTCAGGCAGCCAGTCAACTGCATACTCAGGAAATATGGGCGCAGCGCGGTGTTGGGAAGATTGATTACCAACAATCAGCTCACCTTCATCAATGAAAATGGTCATTCCCAACAAGGTCTTTTCCAAGGCTATGGCACGTTTCAGAATTATGGGTTTATCCTCGTTTTCGGCATAAGCCTGAGTGTAAAATTTGGCACGTTCAGTACATACGGATGGTTTTGTCCTTAAAACTTTTTCCCTTAATCCTGAAATCCGTTCAGAAACTTCTGTTGATTTGATTGTTTTTATCATTTTAACCTCCAATTTTTGCAATTAATCCAACGGATTCTGCATAGGCCATATATTCAGCCATTTCTACTGTATCCAAATTTTTCATTTCTGAATATCTATATTCCATTCCAAGCATTTCGTATTTGGCGCTTCCCAGGTTATGAAACGGGAGAAAATGAATTTCACGGATCGTTTTAAGGGCAACAGTATAATCTATTATTCCCTTCATTTCCCCGAAAGTATGATTGAATTCAGGGATTACAGGCACACGAATGATGATATTTTCGTTGCAGGCAGCCAGCTTCTCAATGTTCGACATCACCAAACCAGCATTTCCGCCCGTAAACCGTTCGAATTTAGCTGAATTGGTATGTTTCAGGTCAACCAAAAACTTTCCGGTTTTACCCAGACAACGTTCGATCTTTTGCCACGGAACATGCAACGAAGTTTCAATGGCGACATCGATTTTCTGCTTATTTAATTCATCCAGCAACAATTCAAGTTCTGGTCCCTGCGAGAGTGGTTCACCTCCGGAAAAGGTTACGCCGCCACCACTTTGCTGAAAAAATAAACTGTCTTTTGCTATTTCATTCAGGATTTCCACCATATTCTTTTCTTCGCCAGAAACAGAAAGGGCCTTTGACAAGCAGACATTCATTAACTTTTCGGGCTTGGTAACCGAAGCCCAATCAATCAAAATTCCATTTTCATTGCCTGAAAGGTATTTCGATTCCTGTCTTAAACAATCTCCAAAATTCCTGCACAACTTCCTGTCATACATCAAACTGTATCCAAAATCCTGACTTTCCGGATTGCTGCACCAGGCGCAACGAAGCGGACATCCTTTATAAAAAATTACAGTTCTAATTCCGGGTCCGTCGTGTGTTGAAAATCGTTGAATGTTGAAGATCATGCAAACTGATTAAAATTACACAGCAAATATAAAATATTTTCATTTGAAATATCAATAGCTTTCATTTGAAATTAACAAAATTCTAACAATGTGATAAAATCCATCAGTCAATGTATTTTTTGATGCCCGATAGCGGCAGAGCCGCAAAATATTTGTAGTAAAAATAACTATTGGCAGGTAAGGTGCAAAGCACCGAAATATCGCATCAGATGGCAAATATTTCGGTGCTCTGCACCTAACTAGCACTTGCATTATTTTGCTCAAACAAAACACCTTAGAAATCCATTTTTTAATAAATCAAAAAAAAAAAAAATGGTCTGAAATTCAAATCTAAAAGCAGCAATTGCTCATTTAAAAATGAATTTCAGACCATTAACTATAAAAGAACTAAACCTGCGAGTTTCTACTTACAGAAATTGATTCTGATTTATTCAGGTATTTCATTTTCGCCTTTCACATACCCAAAATTGGCCAAAATACCTCCATCTACATAAAGCACGTGTCCGTTTACAAAATTGCTTGCTTTTGAAGCGAGGAAAAGAGCTGCATTTCCAACATCTTCCGGTTCACCCCAACGTCCGGCCGGTGTGCGGGTCATCACCAAATCGTTGAACGGGTGACCATTTTCGCGAATCGGACCAGTTTGAGCCGTCACAATGTAACCGGGACCAATACCGTTAATCTGAAGGTTATATTTAGCCCACTCGCAACACATGTTGGCTGTTAGAAGCTTCAATCCGCCTTTGGCCGAAGCATAGGCAGAAACTGAATTCCGGCCATAAACGCTCATCATCGAACACATGTTGATGATTTTACCGCTACGTTTGGCAATCATATTGGGGGCAACGCGCTTCGAAACAATCAGTGGCGCAATTAAATCAACGTCAATAACCTGCTTAAAATCGGCTATTGGCATATCGAGGATTGGAATTCGTTTGATGATACCGGCATTGTTTACCAAAATATCGACAGTACCAATTTCTTTTTCTATCAGTGATATTCCCCTGTCAACATCTGCTTCGTTGGTTACATCAAAAACCAACGTATAAACGTCAATTCCATCAGCCCGATATTCTTTTTTGCAGTTATTGAGTCTCTCTTCACTCAGGTCATTCACACAAATTTTTGCACCGGCTTTACCAAGCACCTTTCCAATAGCCATTCCAATGCCATGTGTTCCACCGGTAATCAGGGCTACTTTTCCTGTCAGATCAAATAAATCGTTCATATTTGTTTTGTTTATATATTTACTTTAATTGATTGGGTTGCACAACATCCATATCAGAATAGTCCATGTTTTCTCCTGCCATTCCCCAGATAAAAATATAATTGGAAGTTCCTGCAGCCGAATGAATTGACCAGTTTGGTGAAATCACGGCCTGTTCATTCAACATCCAGATGTGACGGGTTTCCTGTGGTTGCCCCATAAAATGACAAACGGCCTGGCCTTCCGGAACATTAAAATAAAAATAAACCTCCATACGACGACTGTGTGTATGAGCCGGCATGGTATTCCAGACACTCCCCGGGCGCAATTCGGTCATGCCCATCTGGAGCTGACAGGTTTCAACCACTTTGCTTACCAGCAACTGATTGATCTGTCTTTCGTTAGAAGTTGCTGCCGAACCCATCTGCAACACGTTTGCATCCTTTAATGTGATGTGACTAACAGGCAGCTCTTTGTGTGCTGGTGTTGAATTCAGGTAAAATCGTGCGGATGCATTTGCACTTTCAGATTTAAAAATAATCTGTTTAGCACCTTTCCCAATGTAGAGGGCTTCCTTAAAATCAAGCACATATTCAGTTCCATCAACCAATACCATGCCTTTAGCGCCCACATTGATGATTCCAAGTTCGCGGCGTTCACAAAAATACGGGGCTTTCATGGGGTCGATTGCAGTAAGTTCAAGCGTACCATTGGCTGGAACAGCGCCACCGGCAATGTACCGGTCGTAATGCGAATAGACCAGCCGGATTTTATCATCTTCCATGACTTGTTCGATCAGGAAATGTTCTCGCAGCTGTTCAGTATCATATTTTTTCACATCCTTGTAATGTGAGGCAAATCGTTCTTCAAAAATGATTGACATGATTGTAAGTATTTATTTTTTAATGTATTTGTATTTTAAAGCTTCAAGATAATAATAGTCGGCATAATTCAGCGGGGTGTCCACCTCCAACTTTTTAGGCATATTGCCTACACAATGGGTGATTAAAAAACCTCCGTTCGTACCAAATTCTGCCAGATATTTTGGAGAACTTAGGCTATTCAACATTTTTTCAGCCAACGCCGCATATTCAGCTTTTCCTTCTTTAGTAAGTGAACTCAGCATAAAAAGCGCAGAGGAAGTAATTGCGGCGGCTGATGCATCGCGATAGGCGTTTGGAATGGCCGGATCGTTGTAATCCCAGTATGGCACCAAATCTTCAGGAAGGTTAGTCTTAATATAAGCTGCTATTTTTTTTGCAGCATCCAGGTATTTTTTATCACCTGTTTCGCGGTAACAAATGGTGTACCCATACAAGCCCCACGCTTGTCCTCTTGCCCATGATGAGTCATCTTTCAGACCTTGATGAGTAACTTTTGCAATGGCTTTACCTGTAATTGTATCGTAATCAACTACATGATATGAACTCATATTTTCGCGGAAGTGGTTGGCCAGAGTTGTATTGGCATGACTGATGGCTACCTCGCGGTATTTTGGATTTCCAGTTACTTTGGAAGCCCAGAATAACATTTCAAGATTCATCATATTGTCGATAATAACCGGAAACTGCCATTGTTTGGCCCAGTCCCATGATTTGATGCATCCGGTTTTTGGATTAAACCTTGAAATCAAAGATTCAGAAGCTTCTATGATTACCTTTTTGTAATCTTCATTCTTTGTGATCCGATAGGCATTCCCGTAGCTGCAAAAAACCATAAATCCCAGATCATGGGTATTTTTTCGGTGCTGCACACCATTGAGTTTCAAGGTATTTTCAGTAGCAATCTTTTTCCACTTCTGATCTCCTGTTAATTCATACATATACCAATAACTTCCGGCAGGAAATCCGCAACACCAGTCTTTTTTGGTTATCATTGCATATTTTCCGGCCTCAAACGTCCGGGGAACCATGGTGTCATTTACAGAGTTGGTTACCAAAAAATTAAGCTGCGCCGAAAGCTGACCCACCAGTTTGTCTTTTTGTGCAAAAAGGCTTTTTGATGTGCAGGAACAAACAACAATAGCGAAGATCAATATAGAAGCTAATTTCTTCATTTTGCAGTATTGTTTAAATTATACAGGTTAAGAAAATCTGATCTGAATGCCACAAAGATAAATTATTTTCAACAAAGCGCAATCGATTGCATATCTATTTTATTTCTGATGGCTTAAAAAGAAATATTTAGCATATTTGCATAATATTCAAGACTATTATGAACAAAAATTCCGAACCGACCATTCACGACATCGCCAGAGAACTGAAAATCTCTGCATCAACTGTTTCAAGGGCTTTAAACGATAATCCGCGAATTAGCCTGAAGACAAAGGAAAAAATTAAAGCAGTGGCCGATCAGCTTGGATATCGTCCAAACACACTTGCATCAAACCTCCGCAATAAAAAATCGAATACCATCGGGATTGTTGTTCCATTAATCAACCGACACTTCTTTTCATCGGTAATCAGTGGAGCCGAAGATGTTGCCTATAAAGCAGGGTATACAGTGGTCATTTCACAATCGAACGACCTCTCTGCCAAAGAAATTAACATTGTGCAATCCATGTTTTCGAACCGTGTTGACGGCTTGATTATTTCCATTGCCATGCAAACCAACACTTTTGATCATTTAAAAATTTTCAGAAAAAGGCACATTCCACTGGTATTTTTCGATCGTGCCGTACCCGAAATTGAAACTGACAAAATTGTAGTCGATGATTTTGCCGGTGGTTACAGAGTCACACAACATTTGATTGATCAGGGGTATAAGCGGATTGGTCATTTGGCAGGCCCTCAAAATCTGATGACGTACTTTGACCGAAAAAACGGATACATGGAAGCTCTCCGGAAAAATGGAATTGCCTATGATGATACGTTGATTAATATTAATCGGCTAACCAGCGAAGAAGGAGTTGTTGCTGTCCAACAATTGATGAGCCTGCCCAATCCGCCTGATGCTATTTTCTGCGGAAACGATACCACAGCTCTCAGTGCTATGATTTATCTTCGGGACAAAGGAATCAGAATTCCTGAAGATGTTGGAATTGTAGGATTTAGTAACGAGCCATTTTCAAAAGTTGTATCCCCATCTATTTCTACCATTGCCCAGCCAGGTTTCGAAATGGGGCAAAAAGCCGCCGAATTAATCATCCGAAAAATAGAAAACAAAGAGCGAACCTACCAAACGATAGTACTTCCAACTGAATTGATTGTCAGGGAATCATCAAGCAGGAGATAGAGTGAAGAAAAAGGAAGACCGAAGTCCGGAGACCGGAGTATCACACCCAGAGCGCAAAACGCATTAAAGAGAGCGACTTGGAATTTGAAATTTTAACCTGGAACTAAAATCTTACCGAATTCGGTCGATAGAACGAATTAGCGCTTCGTCTTTACCAATTGACCTTATAGCCAGATAATCGAGAATTATTGCAACAAGCGGGAAGACAGTGCCCATTTTAAAGCTGATTTTCGATCCGCTAAAGGAAAAGTAAGTGAAATAGTAAAACATGCCAATAACACCTAATAAAAACAGGATTGCAAAAACGATTACCCTAATTTGCCTGGTTCTGTTCTTGTAACTTAAAATGGCATAACCATGAGCAGCCAAAGCAATTCCGGTCAGAATCGAAAGTAAAGCACCGTTTTTTTTCAAAACACCATCCAGTAATACTCCTTTGATATTGAACTGATAAATAATGCCATCAGATAAAATCTCTGCAAATGGTAAGACAATTAAAAAAGCAATCAGAACAGCTGAGATCAGCAAGTATAAAGTTTGGATACGTTGAATCATTAGGATAAATTTTTCCGCAAAAATAAGTTTTTTTAAATGGATAGATCTGTTGGACAAAGTTTTTTTGAGCTCTGTTTCAGGATTTATTATAATTTCAAATAACTGATCATTTTAAGCTTCATCTTTTTTATTTTATACATTTGGACAGACAACTTAACCTGCAATTCCCGGAATGACGAGATTTAACAGTGCTTTTACAAAAACGATTCTGCTAATCAGTTTGATTACAGGATTGTGCGTTGGATCACAGGCACAGGATGTTTACTTTTCGCAGTTTTTCATGAATCCCGTTTTTATGAATCCTGCCTATGCCGGAACGATGAAAATTCCCCGGGCTGGTGTCCAATACCGAAATCAATGGCCCGGAATGAACAAGGCCTATGCCACCTATTTTGCCTCGTTTGATACTTATCTGCCTAAAATAACCAGTGGAATAGGTTTTTTGCTTTACAACGATGTTCAGGGAGATGGAATTTATACCGAATCCAGTTTTAAGATTGCCTATTCCAAAGAAATAAGAATCAATCAGCAGTGGACCATGTACGGAAGCCTGACCGCAGGGGCTCACCTTAATTCACTCAACTTTAACCGTTTAATATTTGCTGACGGACTTGATCCTATTTATGGACAACATCAACCAACTGCTGAAACTGTTCCTGATAACAATAACCGTATTTTTCCTGATTTTGGAGCAGGTCTTTTAATTTTCAACGACAAGTATTTTTTTGGAATTGCCGGCGATCACCTGCATGAACCAGATCAATCCATTTATACCGATTATTCCCAGGTTCTTCACCGCAAATACACCATGCATCTCGAAATCAATTTGCCTTGGTACAGGCCCGGGCACCTGCGCAAATACTGTACATTCAATCCGAATTTTATACTTCAGTCTCAGGGAACCGAACAAAATATCACTTACGGATTATATGCCAACCGAAAAGGATTTTCACTTGGATTATGGAATCGGCTGACCACGCGGAAAAGCGCTGATTGTATTGTAATGGCCGGCTATATGGCCAAACAACTGAAAACAGCAATTACTTATGATCTTAACCTGAAAGGAGTTGGACTCCGCTCACATGGAGCAGTCGAAATTACCGTTTCGTATTTGCTAAAGGATCCGGGAAAGAAAAGTATCTTTCCTTTTTATGAAATACCCGGAGAATGGGATATCAGATAAGAAAGTCATTAGGAAAAAGTCATTGGAAAAGAGGAAAAAGAAAAAAGGAAAGTGGAAATGGATTTTCTACCAATGACCCTGATTTTTTTCTAATGACTATTGACTATTTACTAATGACTTTCGTGTCAGTTTGAAAAAAAAGTTACATCCGCGAAACTCCTTCTTATGCCGGATTTGTATTTATATTTCGGGTGACCAAAAATAACAAAGATACCTGAGGGCGATTTGGCGGGAAAATGCCATTTCAACTTCAGTTTTTTTGCGCCATATTGAATTACCGGGTGAATACTTCCTATCATACAAGATCCTAAACCGAGACTTTCAGCAGCAAGCATGGCATAGGTTGCCGGTATATACGGATCGGCCAGATCGCAATAAGCTGAAGCAGAGAAATACACAGCTAATGGTGCATCGTAAAGCAGATAATTCTCTTGTTTTTCTTTCGATTTAGTCATGAAATTCACCAGCGGTTGTCCAAAGCTTTTCATAACCAGATAGGCTTCTTTGCCAAACAAACGCCAAAGCCAGATAAAAGCCGGAGAAAATACCCAGCTGATTTTGCTGAAATAATCAATCACATCAAACGAAAACTCACGAACCTTTTCTTTTCCTTTAATAACGATTAAGTGAACATCTGACGGAGGTATTCCCATTGGTGCAGAAACAGCAGCTTCAATGATCTTTTCGATCAGTTCATCTTCAATGTCTAAATCTTTAAAATCGCGGATACTTCTTCTGCCAATCATCAGATTTTTAAGCAATTCAAAACTTGGCTTGTTCTTCATTTCTGAAAGGTCAATCCGGTCATCTGCTGTCATTTCCCTTCCTGAAATCTCAATTGCATTGTTCGGACAAACAGCCATACATTGTCCGCAAGCAACGCATCCGAATAAAGGTTGATTACTGATTGCAGGTTTCCCTTTCTCCATAATCAAAGAGAAATCTTTACATACCATAACACAAAGACCGCAAGAATTGCAGCGATCGTACAAAATACTGATTTTGCCATTTTCATTGGTTCTGCTTGTGATGATTGCCATGGCCGGTTTTTTTTATAAATTTAGGCAGTTTTTCTAAGAAAATCTATACAACTAAATTACATTCATGAAGAATTCTGCATTTATTCTGAAAATCATTCTACCCATTTTATTTTTCAGTCTGAAAACTAATGCACAGGAACGATATAAAGATGAAATCACCGATTCTGTTAGGGTTGAGACATTTACGTATGCTTTCAAAGATGGAAAGTCGCTCGATTTGGACGTTTATTTTCCGGCATTCGATCGGGTAAGCAATAGACCTTTAATTTTTTACATGCATGGTGGTGGTTTTTCTGGCGGCACACGTAACGAACCCGGGATTAAGAGCTTTTGCAAAACTCTGGCACGGCATGGCTATGTGGTTTCATCCATTTCTTATCGCCTGACCCGTAAGGGAACATCAACTGCATTCGGGTGCGACTGCCCGGCATTGGATAAGCTCAATACATTTAATGAAGCGGTCGAAGATGTTCAGGATGCGACTTTCTTCATGATCAAATACCGTGAGAAAATGGGAATCGATCCGCAAAAAATCATCCTTTCGGGCAGTAGCGCTGGTGCTGAGGCGGTGTTGAATGCCGCTTACCAACCACCCTATTGTTACGGACTCGACAGCGGACCGGTTTCATATGCAGGCGTAATATCAATGGCAGGCGCTGTCCCCGATACATCAAGGATTTTTGCTGAATCAGCTATTCCCTCATTACTGTTTCATGGCACCTGCGACAACCTGGTTCCCTATGCATCAGCGCCTCACCATTATTGCAAAGAATCTCAACCAGGCTACCTTATTTTGCATGGTTCATACACCATTGCCGGGAAACTCAAGAAACTTGGAACGCCTTACTGGCTATATACATACTGCAATGGTGCTCACGAAATAGCCGGCAAACCAATGTCGGCCAACATCAACGAGATCATTGATTTTTGCTACTCTTTCGTCGTAAATAAGGGAAAAGAGCAAAAAAATACAGTAATGAAAATTGAGAACAAAACTTGTGAATACCAATCTTTTAACTTTTGTACAGAATGAGACATTTCCTAATTATACTCCTGCTTCTGGCCGGTAATAACCTAGTGGCACAGAACCTCCGCGTCATCACCTATAATATTCGATATAACAATCCGGGAGACGGGGTAAATGCCTGGCCCAACCGCAGCAATCAGGTGAGCGCTCTGCTCGAATTTCATCAGGCTGATGTTTTTGGTTTGCAGGAGGCTTTAATCGGACAAATTGAAGATATCCACACCCAATTGCCTCAAATGAAATGGGTCGGGGTTGGCCGTGATGATGGAGAAAAAGCTGGTGAATTTTCACCGATATTTTATAATTCTGAAAAATTTAAAGTGTTAAAAAATGGAGGATTCTGGTTGAACGAAGCAACCGACAAACCAGGTCTGGGCTGGGATGCCGCCTGCAACAGGGTTTGCACCTGGATTGAACTGAAAGAAATTAAAACCGGGACTACTTTTATGGTTTTCAATACGCATTTCGACCACATTGGAATGAAAGCCAGAACAGAATCGGCCAAACTCATCCTGAAAAAAATTGAAGAACTTAATAAAAAAAATCTGCCGGTGATTTTGACCGGAGATTTCAACCTCACCCCCGATAAGGAACCTATTTCGGTAATTACCGCCAAACTGATAGATTCCAAATCCATCAGTAAACAGGCTCCATATGGCCCTGAAGGAACATTCAATTCGTTCAAGTTCGATGCCCCAATGAAAGACCGGATCGACTACGTTTTTGTTAACGATCAGGTCGAGGTACTACGGTACGGTGTACTTACTGACTCAAAAGACCAACGGTATCCATCAGATCATCAACCTGTTTTGGTAGATTTAGAGTTGAAGGCAGGAAAGAAGTAACCATTTAACCTGAACAAAAGGCTCTTAAATTTGCTTTCTACACTATGAAAGTTGATTTTATCATCGTTGGACAGGGTCTTGCCGGAACGCTTCTTGCCAATGAACTATTCAGGCGAAATAAAACCCTGATGGTATTTGATGATCCGGATCAATCCTCATCATCTGAAGTTGCTGCCGGATTAATCAATCCCGTAGTTTTTCGAAGAATGACCAAGAGCTGGCTGGTTGATGAAGCATTTTCTCAAATGGAATCTACCATAAGGAACCTTGAAGGATTATTACATACCCAATTGTATTATCCCGGCAAAATGTTGAAAATATTGCGCGAAGACAATGGTGTGTTTTGGAAAGAAAAAGTCTTCGCAAATCATTTAGAGAGCTATTTGGATGCCGAACCCATAAAAAGCTTCAGGAATAATTGGATTTCCGATACTTTTAGTTTTGGTTGCGTTAATAAATCCGGGAGGCTTGATATACAAAAACTTATTTCACTTTTCACTGAATTCCTGAATAGTCAAAACTCCATCAGAAAAGAAAAATTTCATTTTGAAAAACTGACATTCAACTCTGAACTGGTAAAATATGAGGAAATACTTGCCGGGAAGATTATTTTTTGTGAAGGACCATCCGCTTTTACGAATCCGCTATTCGAAAGATTAAAGTTCAAACACTCCAAAGGTGAACTACTTGAACTTAAAATTCCGGGGTTGCACCTGAATGAAATCCTTAACGGAGAAGTATTCGTTTTGCCAGTCGAGGATGATTGGTATAAAATTGGGGCAACTTACACCTGGGATGAATTAAACCTTGAAGCAACCGATTCGGCGCGTTATGACCTGCTTGCCAAACTAAAACGCATCATTTCAGCAAATCCAACTGAAATCATTCAAAAAGCAGGAATCCGGCCTACCATGCACGACCGAAAACCTGTAATCGGTTTACATCCTGAAAATCCACAGGTCGGTATATTTAATGGTCTCGGTTCGAAAGGAGTTTTATTGGGTCCCTATTTTGCTTGCCAATTTGCGGATTTTTTATGTGGGAACCTGGATGTCATAAATTCAGAGGTTAATATTCAAAGATATTTCAGCAAAATATAATTTCTACAAATAGGATGATCTTGGATATTTAGTCAGAATTCAAACCTATTTTTTTAATATTTTTGAAGAACCAACAAGCCTAAAAATCAACTCCAAATGAAACGACTTTTTTTTCCTCTTTTCTTTTCCTTTTTCCTGAGTGTTTCATTAAGTCAGGCACAAAAAACTGAGATCCAATATCTATCAGGAACAGGCAGCGACCATACCGTCAACTGGGATTTTTTCTGTACTGCAGGTAGAAATTCAGGCAAATGGACTCAGATTCCGGTACCCTCTAACTGGGAACTCCAGGGTTTTGGAACCTATAACTATGGGCACGATAAAGATGAAACCCGTGGCAAGGAAACCGGAATGTACAAATATGAATTTCAAGTGCCCAAAGAATGGAAAAATAAACAGGTCTGTATTGTTTTTGACGGATCGATGACCGATACAAAAGTTAAAATTAACGGTATATCAGCAGGCAAAATACATCAAGGCAGTTTTTATCGTTTCAGATATGACATCAGCGAGTTGCTCAAATATGGAAAGGAAAATCTGCTGGAAGTATCAGTAGATAAACATTCAGAAAATGAAGGAGTCAACAAAGCTGAGCGCCGATGTGATTTCTGGATCTTTGGGGGAATTTTTCGTCCGGTTTTTCTGGAAGCCAAACCGCGCGCCAACATTGACCGAATTGCGCTGAATGCCAAAGCTGACGGGTCCTTTAGTATGGATGTCTATTTAACAAACATTCACGAACGAATGGAAGTCAAGGCAAGGATAAAAACTCTTTCCGGTGAGCCTGTCAGTCAGCCATTCTCGGTGATTCTTGATCAAACACAAACAGTAGCGCATCTAAAAACCTTTGGTGAAAATATTAAATCCTGGACACCAGAATTTCCCAATCGTTACAAAGTCGAAATCCAACTGATCAACGATGTAGAAGTGATTCATGAAATCACTGAAAAGTTTGGTTTCCGGACCGTTGAATTGCGGGAAAGTGACGGTATTTATGTGAATGGTGAAAAAGTGATGTTTAAGGGTATTTGCCGGCATTCTTTCAGGCCAAACACAGGAAGAACCTTGAATAAAAAAGTCAGCGTGGAAGATGTTAACACGATAAAGGATATGAATATGAATGCAGTCCGAATGTCGCATTATCCACCGGATGACCACTTTCTCGATGTCTGTGATTCGCTCGGGTTGTTTGTACTCGACGAACTGGCTGGTTGGCAGGCTGCTTACGACACTCGGGTCGGTTCAATTTTAGCCCAGGAAATGCTGATGAAGGATGTAAATCATCCATCAATCGTGGTTTGGGATAATGGAAACGAAGGTGGCTGGAACACTGAACTCGATCATTTTTTTGATGAACTGGATCCCCAGAAACGACCACTGATTCATCCCTGGGCTGAATTCAGAAGCACCGACACCCAACATTACAAGGATTACAATTATGGTGTTGGCACGCATCAGCAAGGAAGGAAAATTGTTTTTCCAACCGAATTCCTTCATGGATTGTATGATGGCGGACACGGAGCCGGACTGGAAGATTATTGGAAAATGATGTTGAACAACCCACTCTCAGCAGGTGGTTTCTTATGGGATTATGCCGATGAAGCTGTTGTCAGAACCGATAAAGACGGGATGCTCGATACCAAAGGGAATTTGGCTGCCGATGGGATTGTTGGCCCCAATCTGGAAAAGGAAGGCAGTTATTATACTATCAAAGAAATCTGGTCACCTGTATTCTTCGAAAACCGCTACATTACTTCCAGCTTTAATGGCGAGTTCCCGATTGAAAACCGCTACATTTATACGAATCTGAGGGACTGTAAATTCACCTATAAGCTGGTTGATTTACCCAAACCTGAAGAAGATTCAGAAAAAATAATTGAAACCGGAAGGATTGAATCGCCCAATCTGGCTCCGGGACAAAAGGGCAAAATCAGCCTGTTTTTATCAACACATTTTTTCGACAGCGATGTTTTGTATATTACTGCAAAAGATCCATACGATCGTGAAATCTACACCTGGAGCTGGCCGATTAAAAGTGCAAAAGCCATATCTGATGAAATTACAACTGATAAAAAGTCAGGAAAAATAAAAATTATAGAAGATGCCATCGGACTTACCGCTCAGATTAATAATCTGTCGTTCAAATGGGACAAAAAAACCGGTTTCCTTGCTGGTGTCAGGAATGAAGACCGACTTATCAGATTTTTACACGGACCAGTTCCGGCAACAGGATCAGCCGAATTTCAGGAGTTAAAAAATTATTCGGAAGGGGCCAACCAAATTATTGAATGCATGTACAAAGGGGACCTGAAAAAAGTAAAATGGACTATTCTGGCTTCCGGATGGCTTAAACTGGAGGTTTTATATAAGTCGCCTTACCAAAGCAAATTTATGGGAATCAGTTTCGATTATCCGGAAGATCAGGTAACAGGAGTTCGCTGGATGGGCGCAGGACCATACCGGGTATGGAAAAACCGAATGAAAGGAAATACGTTGAACGTTTGGGAAAAAGCATACAACAATACAATCACCGGTGAAAGCTGGATTTATCCTGAATTTAAAGGATATCACCGGAATTTTTATTGGGCAACCATCCAATCGAAAGAACAGGATTTTACAGTTGTTTGTCCTGATGAAGACGTATTCCTAAGGCTTTTTACTCCTGAAAAACCCAAAGGAGCAAACAACGACAACACTTCGCCAGAATTTCCGGCAGGCAATATTTCGTTTATGCATGGCATCGATCCGATTGGCACCAAATTTACCAAAGCTGAAACATTAGGGCCAATGAGCCAGCCAAATATGTTTCTCTACGAAAAATACCTGACTCTTTACTTTAATTTCAACAAGGAACAATAGAGTAGCAGATCTGTAAAATTACGTGCAGGCTTTCCTGTTTTAAGGGAGTTTTGAAAAATCTATTTCTGGAGATTTAACTGAACTAACCCGCGAAAACCATGTGTCAATTGAAACTTGGTCGCTAAAAAATCCACAGTTCTTCAGAAAAAAAGTTTGCGCAACATTTCCCCCGGCATAATCCAATCGGGCTTCTTTTCGGGCAGTAGCATCCGCAGTAAATCGGGCGCGGTTCAACTCGGTCCATTTTCCATCTGAATTGCAAACCCATTGGTTGGTATAGTCCACTTGACGAGTAATACAACCCATTTCAGGAATAAAATTTTCGAGAAAAGAATGTAGTCGTTTCAGATAAGTGTTGGTTTGCGGGCGTCGAAAACTGGCAATCAATTCCCATTTTCCAACTTCCGGAGCGAAAAAATAAGCCGTATAATCAGTCGAATTATTCTGGATTGGTTCGGCTTTTAACAAAAATTGGTATGTTGTACCGGCTTTCCAAAAGAATTTCCTGTAACTCTGACCACCAGAACCTTCATTCCCAAATTCTCCGGAATAAACATCCGGACCTTTTTTAAGGAGTTTAATCTTATGATCTTCAGGAATATCATTGGGATTATCCGTTTTAAACGGACTCCAGACCGAAAACAAAATGCGGCGCTCAGACTCTGAATTTACCTGAATGCCGAAATAACCTTCAGCAAATCCGTTAGCCATAAAATATGAACCTACCACATCGTTGCCATCCGGAATGGTCATTTCATTGTAAAACCATTGTACATCTCCTGCCTCAACCGGAATTTCATAATTCAAATGTACCGAAGGCCCTCTCCTGCCCCAGTAAAAATCATCCTTCACGTAATTAACGTTCACATTAGTTGCTGAACCTGCCAATAATACTTCAGTTACACGGGCAAATTCATCAGAAGTTTTTTGAAGTCCCTGTAACTCCAGAAAATAATACCCGGCCTTTTCAACCAGGAAAGAGCCAATTTCAATGATTTCGGATTCGGATTTGGGTACAGAAATTTCCCTGCTTATACCGTTAAAAGTTGCCCTGAAAATTGATTTCCCTGAAATGACCTGTGCCCTGATTGCCAGCTGAACGGAACCTGCTGTGCTTAAACGGAAATAAGTTCGGATACAATCATCAGGTTTATTCCAATGCAGGATTCCATTTTCGGTGATTATCTCGTCCGATTTCATCGGATCATTTACCAGCCAACTGTTTCCAAAAACAGGTACAGATATTTTATAATCAAGCTTTTCCACATTTCCTTCGCCATATAAATTGAAGATGAAGAGCATAACTACCAGAAAAATGAGTGACAACCTTCGTAAGTTAATTTGACAGTGTAATTCCATATCAATAAGTGAGTTAGTTCAAAATTTCAGAGCAAAACTAGCATTTCGATTCAGGAATAGAAATGACATAAGCTTTAAAGAGTAAAAATGGGTGCGACAAAATACGCACAAATGCTTACCACAAATACCGCTTTACACTGAACTGTTTGAATTTATGAAAAATTACTTTCGTATTGTGAATACCCAAAAGCCAAAAATGGAACTTTACCAGGAACTTACCAAAGATGTCAGGTTTGCAGAAGGATTAAAATCGTGCATGAATTGCGGTATCTGTACAGCCATATGCCCTGCTGCCGAATTTTATGATTACGATCCCCGAATACTTGTGGCTACAGTTCAATCCAGGAACGAAAAAAGCATTGAAGATTTACTGAAAAGTGATGTGATTTGGTATTGTGGCGAATGCATGTCATGCAAAACCCGGTGTCCACGCGGAAACTGTCCGGGACTAGTAATTATGGCCCTGCGATCACTTTCTCAAGAAATGGGTTATTTTGTTGAATCGGAAAAAGGAAGACAACAGCTTGCAATTAAACGTGTTGTTGGCGAAAATATAGTTTACAGAGGATATTGTATCCTTCCTGAAAATCTTGTTCCAGAATTGCATCCGGAACAGGGTCCTGTCGGGGAATGGATTTTCGAAAATAAGGAAGACATTTTTGAGCGGGTTGGTGCCAATTATAAAGGAGATGGTGAAGGTGCTTTACGCCAAATTCCTCAGGAATCGCTTGATGAGCTTTACCGGATTTTCGAAATAACCGGTGGATTTGAGCGATTCGACAAAATTGAAAACTTCTCAAAATTTAAAGCAAAAAGCATGGGATATACTGATCCTGAAGAGGAATATCCTGACTATGTCAAACATGTTTTTACCACTAATAATGGCAAACACAACCGACAATAATGAAAAAAGAAGGCAAGATACAAGTCTGGCAGGATTATCAAAAGGAAATTGCCGATGATCATTATTTCTATGTAAGAAGTTGCATCCGTCAGAATTTCTTCCCGGGGTCAGAACAAACTTTTCTTAAAATACTGCGCAAAGAACTGAATAAAGATATCTACGAAAATCCACATCATACCAGTTGCTCAGGAATTGGCTATCACTCTGATATTGTTCCATTTGACACAATACAAACCATTATTGCCCGGCAATTTGCATTAATGACTGAAGCCGGATATAAGAATCTGGCCGTCTCGTGCATTACCTCGTTTGGCATATACAACGAAATTATTGAAACATGGAAAGAGTTTCCTGACGAACTGGAAAAAGTACGTACGTTCCTGAAAAAAGCTACCGGCCGTGAATTTGAAATCCCTCAAAATGTGGCTCATGCAAGCGACATTGTGTACAAATTCAGAAATAAAATATCATCAATCGGGAAAAACCGGTTGATCAATCAAAAAACCGGGCAACCACTAAAAATTGTAGAACACATTGGCTGTCATTATTCTAAAATGTTTCCCTGCAAAGGTGTAGGCGGGGCAGAATTTCCATATGTTTTAGCCGGAATGATCGAATCCTGGGGCGGGGAGGTTATTGATTATCCGGAACGCCGGCATTGCTGCGGGTTTGGGTTCAGGCAATACCTCATCATGTCAAACCGAGGCTATTCAGTTTCCAATTCAAGAAAAAAATTCGAATCGATGGAACCCTATCATCCGGATGCCATTGTGAGTAATTGTCCTGGATGTCCTATGTTTCTTGACCGGTGGCAATATGTAATTCAGGAAATGGAAAACAAAACCTACGGCCCAAATGGTCAGGGAATACCAGTTCTGACTTATGAGGAATTAGCCGGATTGGTTCTTGGATACAACCCCTGGGACATGGGAATGCAAATGCACCAAACCAATGTAGAACCGTTGCTGGATAAAATGGAAATTGAGTATAATCCTGATTTAAAATATACCCGGAAAGACGGGAAAATGATCGGAAAACCTATGATGGTGGGCTGTGGTTGGTAATATGCACAATCACGTAGAGATGCACGGCCATGCGTCTCTACAAAAAAAAAATTTATACATGAAACACATTGTAATTATAGGAAGTGGAATAGCTGGGATAGAAACGGCAAGCGCACTAACAGATGCCGGACATTGGGTAACGGTAATTGAAAAAGAAGTTCATGTTGGAGGAAAATTAAACAACTGGACATATCTTTTTCCTGACTTTACGCCTGCTGAAGAAATCACCAAACCCCTATTTTCAAAGTTTAGGGAAAAAGACTTTTCCTTTCTGCCGAACACCGAGATTAAAACAGTCATCCGAAATAACAATAAATTTAGCATTGAGACATCAGGAAATCAGCAGTTGGAGGCTGATGCAATTGTATTGGCAACAGGATATGAACTCTTTGATGCCCGCCGGAAGGAGGAATATGGTTATAAAATTTATGATCATGTCATCACATCATTCGATTTGGAACAATTATTCAAACCTGAAGGAAAGCTCACAGTAGCATTCGGAAAGCATCCAAAGCGAATCGCTTTTGTGCATTGTGTTGGTTCGCGCGACGAGAAATCGGGAAATCACTATTGCTCTAAAGTATGCTGTATTACGGGGGTAAAACAAGCCATTGAGCTTAAAAAACGCATACCTGAAGCTGAAATATTTTGTTTTTATATTGACTTGCGAATGTATGACAAACACTTCGAGGAATTATACCGCCAGGCTCAGGAGAAATACGACATACAATTCATTCGGGGGCGATTATCCGAAGCTTCAGAAAACATCGATAAAAGTTTGCTGATCAAAGCTGAAGACACCCTTTCAGGTCGACCTCTTAAAATGAATGTCGATATGCTGGTTTTATTAGTTGGAATGGAAGCAGGAGAAGGAACAACGACTGTTGCCCGCACATGCGGAGTTAGCTGCGAAGAATCCGGATTTCTGAAAACACAGGATTCGTTTCTAAAGTCCAATTTTTCTGATCAGGAAGGAATATTTCTGGCCGGAAGCTGTTTTGCTCCTATGTCGGTACATGATACCATTTTGCACGCAAGATCAGCTGCACAGGAAGTGAATGACTGGCTAAAAAATAACAATTAATGAAAGATTTTGGCTACACTGTCATTAAGCAACGCACTATAGACTATGATCAGTTTGATGGGCGCCTGCTTAAGGAAGTTCTGGAAATGGAACCATCCTTTAAGGTTTGTCTATCGTGTGGCGGTTGTACTGCCACTTGCAGTGCTGGTGATTTGGTTAGCTTCAATATCAGGAGAATGAACCTGATGCTCCGTCGTGGTGAAACATTTGAACTCGAATCTGAAATCGAGAAATGTATGCTCTGCGGCAAGTGTATGCTGGTTTGCCCACGTGGAATCAACCTTCGAAATGTAATCATGCTTATAAAAAAAAGCATCTTGAAATTTAAACCTGCAAAGACATAAACAGCCATGGAAGTACCGTCGTTCATATGGCCATTTACCATCGGGCTCTTATTTATTTCCTGCTTTTTGGTAATTATCATTGGCATCTGGATTAGTGAACTCTCACGAATTGATAAAAGCAGGATGATACATAGCATTTTTACCCGGAAAAGCCTGATGGCCATTCGCGAAATCTTTATGGAATCATTGCTTCATCGAAAAATATTCAGAAAAAATCCGCTTCTGGGCTATATGCACATGAGTTTAGCATTTGGGTGGTTTCTTTTGATAGTTGTAGGACACATTGATGCATACAATCATTTTCATACTCTATCAATTCCAGCCTACAAAGCCATATTTTTCAGATACTTCATCACGGAACCAGTCTCATCATTCTCCGGAAAAATATTGGCGGCTACTATGGATTTGTTGCTGGTATTTGTGCTTTCCGGAGTAATCCTTGCTTTTTATAAACGACTGAACAGTAAATCATTTGGAATGGCAAAGACCACCAAACTCAAAGTTGGTGACCGTATTGCCCTTGTCTCACTTTGGTTAATTTTTCCATTGCGTTTTTTTTCTGAAAGTATAACAGCAGGGACACATCATAATGGAAGTATAATAAGTCAGCCAATTGGGAATATTTTAGCCTCTTTCCTACCTGTTCAATCACTGGAAACGCCAATTTGGTGGGCATATTCAGGATCACTAACTATTTTCTTTTTGGCATTACCAGTATCTCGCTATATGCATATTCCTATTGAGGTAGTGCTTATTTTTCTTCGGAATTATGGGATCAAAGTTCATAAACGTATTGACGGATATTCACGTATTCAGGTATATTCTTGCTCACGCTGTGGCATTTGCTTGGATAGTTGCCAAATGACTCATGTTGACATTAAAGACACACAATCAGTTTACATGCTGAAACACATCCGTAATAAAAACCTTACCGATGAAAAACTTTTCAATTGCCTGCTTTGTGGACGCTGTCAACCTGATTGCCCGGTTGGACTTGAATTAAATGAATTGCGTATTACACAGCGAATTGAATCAACTAAAGAATATAATTCATCCTACGAGTATTTGAGAAATGGGAATGCACTAATTAGTCCAAAAACCGAAATAATCTATTTTGCCGGATGTATGACTCACCTTACACCTTCTATAATTAAGGCTATGAAAGAAATTTTCGCAGTGGCAGGTGTTAAATATTGGTTTATGGATAGCGAAAAAACAGCCTGTTGCGGTCGTCCATTAATGTTGGTAGGCCAATTAGAGGCAGCAAAAAAACTGATCGAAAACAACCGCGAACGGATTCTAAAATCCGGAGCTAAAAAGTTAATAGTCTCCTGTCCTATATGCTATAAAGTATTTAAAGAAGATTATGCTCTGTATGGAATTACAGTTCAACATCATTCCGAATATCTTCTTGATTTAATGGCCAGTAACCGTTTACCAATTAACAAAATGCCCATGAAGGTGATTTATCACGATCCTTGTGAATTGGGTCGTGGTAGCGGAATTTACCATCAGCCTCGGTTGTTGCTGGATGAATATTCAGAACTAATTTCGACAAAAAGTGAAAAAGAAACAGCTTTCTGTTGCGGCGGAAGCCTAGCAAATATAAAGATTGATATGACTGCACGAAATCAAATTCGTGATAAAGCGCTGGATAACTACCTTAGGTACAATCCTGACTCCTTGGTAACCGCCTGTCCACTCTGCAAAAAAACATTTACAAAAAGCCATAAACTCCCAATATTTGATATCTCTGAAATTATACATATGGCTATAAAACACAAAGAAGAAATAACAGAGCCAAAATCTCTTTTAAAGGAAGAATACATAATAAACTTAGATTCCATAGGAAGAAAAGCACATTAGAATCCAAAAAATTTGAGCCAACTAATCTCTTGGCAATTCCTGAAAATGGTTATTCAGATCAATAAATTGATGTACCCGAAGAAAATCGCGACAAAAAATAACCATTAAGAAACTTAAAATAAACCTCTGAAAAGCTGAATATTAGAAAAGTGATGTATTTAATGAAATATTAAGCTAAAGAGATTTTTCATGAGTTTTGATAAAAAAAAATAAAAAAAAATACAGTTATAAATAAATTTATTCTAAATTTGTTATTAGAAATTAGAAATAGATGTATAATTTCTGATATTAAGGATCAAAATAGTTAATTATTCTTCACTTAAGTTTTGATTCATTTAAAATCAACAGAAAAAAAACCAGTGTTATATCACTAATAATGTGGATAACAGTAGGATTTCCTTTGTATTTAGCTATGATTTCCGTGGAAATATTTCAAATTCACTTTCCTTTCGATATAACAATTCAGAGTTTTAAATCTTGTGGAATTAAATTCTAAATTGTAAAAATAGGTTTGCTTGATATCGGTTCATAAGTATATTGTGGCAATACAAAATATTATTAGCTAGCCCAAACCTACTTTTAAATTTAATCCCTTTATTAATTTCAATTTTTAACGTGAAGTTATTTCTCGTCAAAAGAATATTACCTCATCTTTAACCATTAAATAATAAATGCTATGACAAAAAAGAGATTTGTAGAATCACAAATTTATAGGATACTCCAAGAAAATGAATCTGGAGTTCCTATTTCTACCCTGATTAAAAAATATGGTATAAGTCAGGCTACCGTATACAATTGGAGAAGTAAATACGGAGGCATGAATATTTCTGAAATCAGACGAATAAATGAACTGGAGGAGGAAAACGATCGGCTAAAGAGAATGTTTGCTGATTTGAGTCTTGAAAATCTTGTACTAAAGGGAAAGCTTGAGAAAGAAAAATAAAGAAATTCAGCAATTCCAGAAAGACGGATGCCTAACCTTAAATTTAAAAATTATTTTCTAATCAATATCAATTCTCAAACCAACAAATAATTATAAAAATAAATTAGAAATTTATAAAATTGCATCATCTTGTTTCATCTTAACAAATAATTAGCCAGTCCACTAACAATTCTTCTAAACCATTGTAATAATTCACTTTACATGAACAAATAATTAATCTAACTAGTTTTTATTCTTCACAAAAAGAGTCGGAAAATACGTATTGATTTTCTAATTTATGAGACCTAAATTTACTATGTAAGATCGTGTTAATCTTTTAATTCTAATGATTTCTAATTTTAATTAGAAATTATTCCAATTAAAATAGAATTTAGTTTTTATCATAAATATTTGTCAATATGATTTTGGACAAACAAAATTATCAATGGTATGCCATTTATACAAGAGCAAATTCCGAAAAGAAGGTTGCAGAAAAGCTAATTGAGAAAAATATTGAATGTTATTTACCAACAAGAAAAGTATTAAAAACTTGGAGTGACAGAAAAAAAAGGATTGATGAACCTCTTTTTAGATGTTATTTATTTGTAAAAGTTAGTTACAGAGAATTCTTTAATGCCTTAAATACTACTGGTGTTGTTTGTTTTGTAACTTTTGGTGGCAAAGCTCAACCGATTCCAGAAAATCAAATTTATAACATCAGAACTTTCATGAGTCAAATTGACCATGAAGTGACTCTAACTTATGAAAGAATTCAAAAAGGAGTTACTGTGCAAGTAGCGAATGGTTCATTGCAAGGTATAAAAGGAGAAGTAATAAGTATTTACGGTCAATCCAGGCTTATGATTCGTATTGATTCAATGAATTGCTGTCTGTATGCAAATATCTCCAGAGATGAAGTGAAGTTGGTAGAAGAAATTCCAGTTGCTAGCAATTCATATGCTACTATCTGAGGAGCCTGAACAACAGATTAGTTTTTCTGAATCAATTAACACATCAACGAAGAATAGTTTTGATTTTAATATCCAAATGAATACCAAGTTCACAAACCTATAAAATTACATTTATGCTTAAGGAAAGAGAACCGGTGCTGGAGAAAATAAGTATAGTTTTTCAAACCTTTTTAACGGTGGCTTGCTTTTTTGCATCAAAAACATTAATCAATATTTTTGTTGAGCCGATCCCCCAACATTCTAGCGAATATAAAATTATTGCATTTTTAATTATTCCAATTTGGATTCTGATTATGGATCAGACCAACCTAGGTAGGATTGGTCGGTTAAAGATGTATTCCACTCTATTTGTTGAATATTTCACTGCAATAACGATTGGTACACTTCTGCTCTTTTCCACAATCTTCATTCTTGACTTAAATTCAATTTCCAGACTTGTAATCGGACTCTTTGCCATAATTGATTTAGTCGTTCTATATTCATATAAATATGTTCTTTCATCGACCATGAAATATTTTCGTCGACAAGGCTTAAACAGCAGATTGATCTTAATTATTGCTGATCAGGACTCAGATTATTTTATTGACCGGTTGATAGAAACTAAAGATTGGGGGTATCGTATCTGGGCAATAATGTCTGACGATCAATTTATTAAAGAAAAATACAATAAGGAATTTCTTATTTTACCCTATGAACACGACTTATCTGTAATTATTGATGAAAAAACCATTGATGAAGTAATCTATTGCAAAAGCATTTTCGATCAGAATGAAATTCAGAAATTCATCTATGATTGTGCAGAAGTTGGTGTAGTATTCCGTTTACAATCACAGTTATTGAATTGTGTCAAAATGCAATCCTCACTTTCTTTCTTAAATCAAATGCCATTTCTAACATTCAGGAATACGCCAGACAATTATCTCGCCCTAAAAATGAAATCATTTCTAGATTTTGTCATTTCGTTATCAGTGTTAATTTTTCTGTCTCCGTTCATGTTAATTATAGGAGCCCTAATTAAAATGGATGGTGGTCCAGTTTTCTTTTTACAGAAAAGAATGGGATTAAACGGAAGAAGGTTTCTATGTTATAAATTTAGGACAATGGTGGTGAATGCGGAAAATTTAAAAGAATCTCTGATGAGTCAGAATGAACAGGACGGACCTGTTTTTAAAATTAAAAATGATCCTCGAATTACTCCAATAGGACGTTTCTTGCGTAAAACCTCATTAGATGAATTGCCTCAATTTATCAATGTGTTAAAGGGAAATATGTCAATAGTTGGTCCCCGCCCGCCAATCCCTTCTGAAGTAAAGCAATACCAAAGATGGCAAAACCGAAGGCTAAGTATGAAACCAGGCATTACTTGCATTTGGCAGGTTTCCGGCAGAAATAATATTCCATTTGAACAATGGATGAAACTTGACATGCAGTATATTGATAACTGGTCATTAAAATTAGATTTTATAATTCTTTTAAAAACCGTTCGAGTTGTATTAACTGGCGATGGACAATAAAAATTACAAATTAGATTATCCCAAATAATTTAATTTGTGATAATCTTTAATACTTATATCTTTGACTCCAAGTTCTTAAGTAAGAGAACCAATATAATGTTGTATTTTATTTTCACTCGCACTGAAGTCCCAAAGCTAGGTCTTTTGCCTCTCTATACTTAGAGAGGGGCAGAGAATCGAACGAAGCAATGAGATGAGTCAGGGTTTTGACCAATAAGTTATGCAACATTATTTCATTCTTTTAACTTACTTCTATTGCATTATCCTTTTGTTGAATAATCTGAATTAAAATATACTAAATTCTAATATGAAAAAAGCGAATTTACTAACTATGTTACTTATCATTATTTCTTTGATTTCTTGTCGAAATAGTAAAGAATTAGTTTATCTTAATGATGCACAAAATAATGAAAACATAAAAGGATTGCATTCAGAATATAAACTGAAAACTGGAGATATTCTGTACATCAGCATAAAATCGATTAATCCGGAAATTAACACGCTTTATAATCCGGAATCGAACATGGAGGCTGGTGGTGGAGGTGGATATGGCAGCATGAAATATTCGACACCTAGTGGAGCCTATCTATATGGATTTGAAATAGATACTGAAGGCAACCTTAAACTCCCGATGTTAGGTAAAATTAATCTTTTGGGGATTCCAATCTCTCAGGTCGAAAACCTGATTCAAAAAAAGGCAGATGAATTTCTAAACGATGCTATTGTTAAAGTAAAACTCCTGAATTTTAAAGTAACAGTAACGGGTGAAGTGAGGAGTCCAAACACATACTACAACTATAACAATTCTATTACTGTAGTCGAGGCCATTGCCTTGGCAGGAGGACATACAGATTTTGCTTCGATTAAAAAAGTCATGGTAGTTCGTTCATTTCCAGATGGAAATAAATCCTATTTACTTGATCTTAGTTCAAAAAAAATATATTTATCAGAAGCATTTTACCTGCAACCGAATGACTATGTGATTGTTCGACCCGATAAATATAAAAACTTCCAGTTAAACAGTCAGGCCTATTCGCTCATATTTTCTTCAATGTCAATCCTGCTTGCTGTAGTGGGCTTTGTTTTAAAATGACCATTTATTTTTATATTTTCGCAATTGCAAAATTGAAATCAACTTATTCTTATTCAAACTTTAATCAGAATATATACGAATGATAAATAGCACAGATAATTTAAACGACTTGCAAAAACAAGAAGAAGAATTCGATATAAAAAAAATAATTTTTCTTTTTTTGCGCAAATGGTATTGGTTTGCATTTTTTGGTCTTTTAGGTCTTATTGGAGCCTACGGATATAACAGAATTACCATTCAGCAGTACGAAGTATACTCTACCGTTCTATTACCTGAAAGTTCAAAAGGCAGTGACATGATGAGTATGTTTCAGGGGGATTTTAATTTGCCGAAAAGTATCATTTCTGATCAGATTGAAATTTTGAAATCGTATTATACAGTAAGACAAACCTTATTAAACCTGAATTGGAGAACAAGTTGGTATAAAAAAGATATGTTTGTTTGGAGAGGTATCTATAAAAACGAACCTTTTGATGTGCAGGAAACACCGAATTTTATCAATCCTAAAAACATAGCGATTTTTATCACACCTAACTCAAATAATACCTATGCCATCTCAGTTGATGGAGAAATTTATTACAACGATTCAAAAACAAAAGTCAAATTCAAGGCTACAGGGACTTATGATCAACCATTTACAAATAAGTATTTTAACTTTACATTATTGCGCAAAATAAATAATTTCGAAACTCCTTCGGAACAATATTATTTCACATTTAATGACCTTAATAATTCCACACTCTCCTATCAGAATAAAATAAACGCAGGTTTAAAAGATAAAGATGGATCAGTTATTCTCTGCTCAATTCAAGGAGGAGAACCTGAAAGGGAAAGTGACTTCCTTAATGAACTGATTAAAGTATATACCGAAGGTAAAATGAGTTTCCAGAATGAAGCTCAACGCAGATCTCTCGATTTTATTAATCAACAACTAGTTGGTATTTCTGATTCATTGAATACTGCCGGTACAAAGTTCACTGAGTTCAGATCAAGGAATAACATTATCAATTTGGGAGAAGAAGGTAATCTGGTTATGAATAATTTGAAAACTATTGAAACAGACAGAGCTCAGAGTCAAATGCAACTCGATTACTTTGAGAATCTTTTGAAATATCTTAACACCAGTGATTTTAAGCAGATTGTTTCTCCATCGGTAGTTGGTATTCAAGATGCCTCTTTGAATGCTCTAGTTCTAAAATTAGGCGATTTATATAATCGTAGACAGATTCTCTCTTTTAGCGCAAAGGAAAACAATCCTACCCTGATAATGATTGACCAAACATTGAATCAAACTCGTAATCAACTTAATGAAAACCTTCGGAATCTGATTGATAACGCAACTAGAAACATCAACAGCCTGAAAGATAGGCAATCAAATATCAGCGTACAACTGAATAAATTACCTCAAAAAGAACAACAGATGGTAAATATTCAGCGTCAGTTTAACCTTACGAATGAAATTTACACCTTCTTACTCCAAAAGCGTGCTGAAACCAATATAGCTTTGGCGTCAAGTATGCCCGATGTTCAAGTCATTGATGTAGCCCGACCTGAAACAGCTTACATTGTAGGCATTTCACCCATAAAAATGCTGGTAATGGGATTAATATCAGGACTCATCATTCCTATGGCATTCATGTTTATTACCAATTTTTTTGATAATCGCATTCGGACTCAAGAAGATGTAGAAAACCACACCACCTTGCCTATTCTTGGAAACATCATGCATGATGATGGTAAAACAGAATTGTCCGTAGCAGAGAATCCCAAATCCGTAATCGCGGAATCATTTCGAACCTTACGTACCAATCTGAATTTTATGTTGCATGATTCTGGTGGAAAGGTACTATCCATTCATTCGGCCAATCCCAGTGAAGGAAAATCATACATAGCGGTTAATTTAGCCAGTATTTTGGCGATGAACAACAAGAAAGTATTGATTATAGGTGCTGATTTAAGAAAACCCAAATTGCATAAAATTTTTAAAATTGAAAATGAGATTGGACTTAGTACATATCTTATTGGATATAATACCGTTGACCAAATTATTTCACCTACAACAATAAATAACTTATCACTTATAACATCAGGTCCTATACCTCCAAATCCTGCTGAAATTTTAGGAAGTGCCGAAATGAAGAAACTAATAGATCAGTTACGAAATAGATTTGACTTTATTATTATTGATAATGCACCTGTAGGCCTAGTTACCGATGGATTTATTGTAAGTAATTTGAGTGATTTAAATATTATGATTTTGCGTTATGGTATCTCTCACAAACATCAGGTCGAACTATTCAATCAATTTGCTTCTAAGAAAATGGTAAGCAACCCTGCCATTCTGGTCAACGATATCAAATTAAACGAGTTCGGCAGTACCTATTACAAACATTATCAATACGAAGCCTATCAGAATGCCTACTATGCTGATGAAGAAAAGAAAGGAAAGAAAAAAATGAAATCAACCATTTAACCATTTAATTTCTCTTTTAATCATCCTATGATTATTGCTATTGATTTTGACGGCACCATTGTTGAACATCGTTATCCTGCTATTGGTCGTATTCGCCCATTCGCATTTGAAGCCATAAAAGCCCTCCAGGCAAAAAAGCATCGGCTAATTTTGTGGAGCTACCGCTCTGGAAGAGAACTTGAAGAAGCAATAGAGTTTTGCCGTTCAAATGGAGTAGAATTTTACGCTGTAAATAAAAATTATCCTGAAGAAAAATGGAATCCAAAAGATAGCAGGAAAATCTTGGCCGATATTTACATAGACGACCGCAATCTTGGCGGAATTCCTTCATGGGGGGAAATTTACAATACCATCTGTCCGGAAGAAGACATTACTATAACAGAAACGAGTAGATCTTGGTGGAATAGAAAATAAAATTCAGTAATACTACCACCCATAAAAAATTTCACTTATTCCATTTGAAATCATAATCATTTCTAAGTGATAAAAATAATTTTGCAATAAGTTTTTATTATTTATATTTTGCTTTATCACAAATAAATTATTGGAATATATACCTGAATCTTTCATTTATGAATTCCGTACTTTCTGATGCACGATTGATCGATCTTCCAAAAATTGAAGATCCACGTGGAAATCTTTCTTTTTTGGAAGAAGGACAACACATTCCATTTGAAATCGCCCGGACTTACTGGATCTATGATGTACCAGGGGGACAAATTCGTGGTGGTCATGCATTTATTCAGCAAAAGGAATTCATAATTGCACTATCAGGCAGTTTCGATATAATAATAAATGATGGAACAGCTAAAAGAAAATATTCTCTAAGCCGATCTTACTATGGCTTATATATACCTGAAGGTATATGGAGACAAATGGAAAATTTCTCTACAAATTCTTTAGCTATGGTAATAAGTTCAACTTTTTATTTAGAAATTGATTACATCCGTAATTATAAGCAATTTTTAAAATTTAAAGGATTATGAACAAATCAAGTGTTTATAACTGCAATGTACTTCAACTAACAAAAATTCATAATCCAGCTGGTAATATTACTATAGTTGAAGGAGAACGTAATATCCCCTTTAACATTTGTCGAATCTATTATCTGTATGATATCCCAGGTGGTGAAAGCCGTGGTGGCCATGCACATAAAGTGCTTCATCAGCTAATTGTTGCAGCAAGTGGAAGCTTTGAGGTATTGCTTGATGACGGAATAAATAAAAAAATTGTTCGATTGAACAGACCTAACTACGGATTGTTAATAGTTCCTGGAATTTGGAGGGAATTATTTGAATTTTCTTCAGGTGCAATTTGTATGGTTTTGGCATCGCACAAATATGATGAAGCTGATTATATAAGAGACTATGATAGTTTTTTAGCTTTAAAAAGTTGATACTAATTGAGATGATTGATTTGTTATCAACTATTATTTTATAAAAAACAAAAAATAAAGTTATGCTAATTGATATTGGTGAAAAAGCTTATCATAGAATATTTCAAGTGGATCCACACCCTTTTTTGTCACAAAAATTTTTACAGCTAAATAGATCGAAAGTTGAAAAAATTATATGGCTTGTCGAAAATAAGACAAAACCTCAAATTGGCCTAATAGTAGGGCTTAGGGATGGCTATCTTATTAGTCCTTTCTCTGCTCCTTTTGGAGGATTTCATTTCGATCACGAATTAATATGTATAAGTGTTATCAACGAGTTCTTAAAAAAACTACAGCATTTTATTAAAACAAATGAATTTAAGGGAATTAAAATAAAATTACCACCTGACATTTATCATTCATCATTGAATTCCAAAATTATAAACTGTCTTTTTTATGGGGGATTTTCTATAAAAACTATTGACATTACAAGCTGGATTGACCTGGAATCCTACAAAAATTGGTTCAATAATTATGGTCCACGAAAATGCTTGAAACAAGCTATCAACAATGGACTAATTTTCAATAAAACAGAACAATTAAGAGAAAAATTTGAAGCATATGAATTAATCAGAATGAATAGGTTGAGAATGGGTCGTCCAATCTTTATGACCTTTGATGATTTGATTAGAATGGATGACATTTGGGATGTTGATTATTTTATTGTTTCTGATAAAAATAACACAATAGTAGCGTCCTCTATTAATTATCGGGTTCACAATTCAATTATATATACTGTTTATTGGGGCGACAACGAAAATGGTCGAACTCAAAGAGCAATGGATTTCTGCATTTTTAACCTTTTAAATCATTATAAACAAAATGGGTATCAATTCCTTGATATTGGCATCTCAACTGAAAATGGACTACCAAATGAAGGACTACTTCGATTTAAAGAAATACATGAAGCTACCTCTTCATTGAAATATACATTTTCTTGGCTAAATCCCTTAGAATCAAAGATAACACCAGAAACAAAAAAAAATGTAATGGAACCGATTAAGAAATATGGAATTATTCTTCGTCTGGTTGAGGTGGATGATGCAGAATTTATTCTAAAACTGAGAACTGATCCCAAATTAAATAAATACATTTCCTACACCAGTCCTGATCTAAATGATCAGATACAGTGGATTGAATTCTATAAAATCAAAGAAAAAGAAGGACTGGAGTATTATTTCATTGCAGAAGATGAAAAAGGAAACAGATATGGGACTATTCGATTATACAATCGGGAGAAGAACAGTTTTGAAATTGGAAGTTGGCTCTTTGCTCATAATTCACCCCTTGGGATGGCTGTAAAAGCACACATCATAGGTTATGAAATTGGATTCGAGGTATTTAATGCTGAATACTGTAAATTCGAAATAAGGAAAGAAAATACTGCTGTGTTGAGATATGTTGAAATCTATAAGCCTCAAATTGTTGAAGCGGATGAATTAAATGTCTATTTTCAATTAACCAAAGAAAATTTTTATAAAAATAAAAACAGAATTGCTGTTTTTTCATCTGGAAATAAAAATAAAGTATCTAATATCTACATCCACCCAACTGCTGAGGTTCAATCAACTTTAATAGGAGAAGGAACAAGCATTTGGCAATATTGCGTAGTGCTAAAAAATGCAAGGATAGGGAAAAACTGCAATCTTAATTTCAATGTATTTGTCGAAAATGATGTGAATATTGGAGACAATGTTACCGTTAAATCTGGGGTTCAGCTATGGGATGGAATTATACTGGAAGACAATACTTTCATTAGTCCAAATGTAACATTCACAAATGATTTTAAGCCTAGATCAAAGCATTACCCCGAGAAATTTTTAAAAACACTGGTAAAAGAAGGAGCAAGTATTGGTGCAAATTCAACAATAATTGGAGGAATTACAATTGGCAAATATTCAATGATTGGCGCAGGAAGTGTAGTTACAAAAAATATACCCGACTATTCATTGTGGTATGGAGTTCCGGCTGTTTTTAAAGGATACATCTGCAAATGTGGTCAAAAACTGGACAATATATTCATTTGCACAAATTGTCTTACTCCTTATAAATTATCAAACGAAATAATTTCAGAATTATGATCAAATTCCTTGATCTTAAAAACATCAATGACAGTTTTGAACCCGAGTTATCCTTGTCGGTAAAGCGAGTTTTAGATTCAGGCTGGTATTTACAGGGCAATGAGGTAAATAAATTTGAACATGAGTATAGTGAATATATTGGTGTAAATCATTGTATTGGAGTTGCTAACGGATTGGATGCTCTTCGCCTGATATTAAAAGCGTACATTGAACTTGGAATGATGAAGGAGGGAGATGAAATCATTGTTCCTGCAAATACATTTATTGCATCAATTTTGGCAATTACCGATAACAGGCTGGTACCGGTCTTTGTCGAACCCAGTATCAATACTTACAATCTCAATCCTTTTTTGATTGAAAAAAAAATCACAAAACGAACTAAAGGTATCATGTTGGTTCATTTATATGGGTTAAATGCCATGCATCCTGAAATTGATCGCCTGATCAACAGGTACAATCTAAAACTCATTGAAGACAATGCCCAAGCTGTTGGAGCTTTATATATTCAAGATTCAAGATTCAAGATTCAAGATTCAAAAAGGACCGGTGCATTAGGCCATGCAGCGGGACATAGCTTTTATCCTGGCAAAAATTTAGGCTGTTTAGGCGATGGCGGTGCTGTTACAACTAACGATGATGAATTGTCATCTGTAATTCGTGCACTGGCCAACTATGGTTCCAATAAAAAGTATGTGAACGACTATCAGGGACTTAATTCACGTTTAGATGAAATACAAGCTGCTATCCTACGAACCAAATTACCACGTCTCGATGCTGATAATCTGCGCCGAAACCAAATTGCACAATACTATATAGATAACATTATTAACCCAACAATCTTCCTGCCAACTCAGAACCTGGAACTCGGAATCCAGAACCCGGGACTTTCCCACGTATGGCATCTTTTTGTTATCCGTTCGCCATACCGTGATTTGCTTCAGCAATATCTTGGACTAAATGGTATTCAAACATTGATCCACTATCCGATTCCTCCACACAAACAATTGGCATATAAAGAATGGAATGAATTATGTTTCCCTATTACTGAGCAAATACACAGAGAGGTATTGAGTCTGCCCATAAGTCCAATAATGACAGATGATGAAGTTCGGGAAGTAGTTAATAAACTAAATAATTTTAAGAAATAAAATGCTTCATTTTATAAAAAATGTTTTAAGAAAAGTTTTACCTCAAAATTCAATTAATATACTGAAGGCTTTATCCTTATACATTAAAGGTATAACTTTCAAATTGACGCTCATCAGAACAAATGCAAAACACAAAAAAGCTTTAAAACAAATAAAAAGTAAATCAAAAATCAGAGTTGTTTTTTTTTTAATTCATCATACAGCCTGGAAATACGAAGGTGTTTATCGCTTAATGGAGAGAGATAAGCGATTCGATCCAATTGTCTTAATATGTCCATTTATAACTCTTGGGCATGATTTTATGACCAAAGTAATGAATCAATCATTTGATACATTCAAGAAAAATGGTTATCAAGTAATTAAGGCGTTAGATGAAACCACTGGAATATGGTTAAATGTAAAAGAAGAAATAAATCCGGAAATTGTTTGCTTTACTAATCCATGGAACATTACCCGACCGGAATATCAGATTCGCAATTTTTTGGATACGTTAACCTGTTATGTTCCTTATGGATATGAAACATCACACTTACATGAGGCATACTATAATGGGGAAATGATGAATTTAGTTTGGAAATTTTTTATTGAAAATAACATTCACAAAGAGCTTTCCAGGAAATATTCAAGAAATAATTCTACAAATGTAGTCGTTACCGGTTATCCAGGAATGGATAAGTTCCTAATTGGAGGTTTCAGCCCTAGAGATGTTTGGAAATTAAAAGACAAAAAATTCAAGCGGATAATTTGGGCGGCACATCACACAATTCCAGGTTTGGGCGCTTCTCTGGACTATTCTACTTTTTTAGATTATTCAGAGGTAATGCTCCAATTTGCCGATCAGTTTAAAGAAGATATTCAGATTGCTTTCAAACCTCATCCTAAGTTGAGGGAAAATTTAAGTAAAGATGAAGTCTGGGGAAAATTAAAGACAGATGAATACTATCAAAAATGGAGTGAACTAGACAACGGACAATTGGAAGAGGGGGAATACTTGGATCTGTTCTTTACATCTGATGCCCTCATCCATGATTGTGGGTCATTTGTTGTTGAGTACCTCTATACAGGAAAACCCGTGTTATATTTGTTCAGAGACGACCAGATTACCGAACGTTTTAATGAAGTTGGGAAAATGGCCTTATCCAAGTTTTATTCTGGTAAAAACAACCATGATATTGAAAAGTTTATCAATGAAGTAGTTATCGGTAATCGTGATAGTTTAAAAGAGGAACGAAATTATTTTTTTGAATCGGTGATTAAACCACCAAATAACATTACAGCCTCAGAAAATATTTTCAAAAGTATTGTATCCGAAATTTCTAATTAATAGGCGTAAGCCCCTTCAATCAACAAAACGGCGTAGTTGAAAAAGAAGAATAGATAATGCCGGTTTAAAAAAATATTGGAGGTTTGTTTAAGTTTAAACTGGCTCTGATAAATTAGCTTAATGCACACATTCGATTAACAGCTTATGATTCATTTTGTAAATAATGTTTTAAAAAAGACACTTCCAAAATCATTACGGAACAAGACTGAAGCATTAGCATTTCGCTTTCAATCCTTTATTCACAGTAAAGAAATCAGAGGGGTACAGGCAAATCATCAAAAAGCCTTACTGCATATTCAAAAAAAAAATAGGATCAAAGTCGCTTTCTTTCTGATTCACGATTCAATCTGGAAGTACGATGAGGTGTTTAAAAAATTCAGGAATGATGAGCGTTTTGAACCTATTGTTGTAATATGCCCCTATACAGTATATGGAGAGAAAGCCATGTTCCATGAAATGGAAAAAGCATATGATCTGGTTATAAAAAAAGGATATAATGCAATTAAATCTTATAATGAGCAAACTCAAAAATGGTTGGATGTAAATAAAGAGCTTAAACCTGATATTATTTTTTTTACCAATCCCCATAAATTGACTAAAGACAGTTATTACATCACAAATTTCAGAAATTGTCTTACCTGTTACGCTCCTTATAATTTTGGGAACAGCCATTTATATCAAATGATGCACAACCAATTATTTCACAATTATTTATGGAGATTGTTTGCCGAAACTGATTTTCACCGGAAACTATCAGTTCAATATGCCAGGAACAAGGGAGTTAACGTGGCTCTAACCGGATTTCCCGGAACCGACGTGTTTCTCGACCCCAACTATGTACCTGTCAATATTTGGAAACAAAAAGAACCTAACATCAAAAAAATAATTTGGGCGCCTCATCATACAATCGACAACAACACCGAAGTACTGAGTTATTCAACATTTTTAATGTTTGCTGATTTTATGCTTCGCTTGGCTGATGAATACCAAGGAAAAATACAAATAGCATTCAAACCACATCCACTACTTAAATACAAATTACAGCATCAACATTATTGGGGAAAAGACCGAACCGAACTTTATTTCAACCGGTGGAATGAAATAGAAAACGGACAATACGTAGATGGTGATTATACTGATTTATTTTTGACCTCAGACGCCATGATCCATGACTCAGGTTCGTTTTTAATTGAATATCTTTATACCGGCAAACCAGTTCTTCATCTCGACCGTGATCTAAAATTTACCGAAAGGCTGAATGAGTTTGGGGTTCAGGCCTACAACAAACATTATCATGCAAAAAATTCTGAAGAAATCATATGGTTTATTGAAAATGTACTAAATAATACAGATGTAAAAAAAGAAGAAAGGGATTCATTTTTACACTCGGAATTAATTCCTCCAAATCAAAGAAGCGCATCAGATAATATTTATTTTGAGATAGTAAAACAACTATATTAAATAAAACATGCTCAGAAATAAGATTGTTGTTTATACCGGAGGTACCTTCGACCTGCTTCATAGCAATCACATAAGAATGATAAACTATGCAAGAAGCCTGGGAGATATTTTAATTGTTGGGGTAAGTACCGATGAACTGGTATGTACATACAAAACACCTCCAACTATTCCATTTGAAGAAAGGATCGAAATAATAAAATCATTGAAACAACCGGATATCGTTATTCCGCAGCATTCGTTGGACCACATGCACTTAGTTAAAAAAATACATATGGATGCCTTTGTCATAGGCGACGATTGGTTGAATAAATATGATTACCTTGATCAATTAGGGGTTAAGGTTTTTTACTTTCCGTATGGTACAGGAGTATCCTCCACCAAAATAAAACAAGATATCACATCTAATTATTTGAATATCCGAAAAGATATCGACAACCATCCGAATCCAGATATTAAGTAAAATATTTTACCATGAAGTATGCTGTTGTGACTGGTGGAACAAAAGGAATTGGTAAACAAATATGTATCGATTTACTAAAAAGAGATTATTTTGTGATAACAAATTATGCCAGTGACGATACAAGTGCACAAAATACAAAAACTGATTTTTTAAATTATTCAGAACATTTTCAGGTTGTTAAGTTTGACCAAGCGCAAAACAAACAAGTTTGTGATTTTGCAAAGTTTATAAAAACACATACTAACCAAATTGATTGTATAATATGTAATACGGGTATAACGTTAAGAAAAAGTTTGGATAGCATTACTAATGAAGAATGGGAAACTGTGTTTAAAGTAAATGTTCATTCCCATTTTTATCTGATACGCGATTTGAATGCATTCATCTGTCGAAAGGCTAAAATCGTTTTTATAGGATCCTTAATGGGCGAAGTGCCGCATTCTTCTTCAATTGCTTACGGAGTTACAAAAGCAGCTGTTCACTCATTAAGCCGAAACCTGGTTAAAGAATTCTCTTTGCGGGAGGTTACGGTAAATACAATAGCGCCAGGTTTTGTCGAAACAGAATGGCAAAATAATAAGCCTGCAAAAATAAGAAACAATATTTATAATAAGACTGCAATCAGGCGCTTTGCAACTGTTGAGGAAATTTCGATGGTATGTATGATGATTATTGACAATGACTATATTAACGGCGAAATAATTTCTGTACATGGTGGATATAGTTATAAATAATATTTTTAATTCATCTTAAGTAAATTTTTTCATATTGAAATAGTTCGTTTGAAAATAATCAGTTATACCAATTTAATGTCTCATTTTCTATTCATGTCAAATTTTCTATTCACGTTCACAAAGAATCGTTCTTTGAGCGAATGTTGATATTTGACAAAAATATTATTCACTTTATTTTATTATTTTAACTTAGCTAACATACTCTATTAAAGAATTTCAAAAAAAAATACCAAAATTTTTATAGATAATATCTTAAACTTAGAACTTTATTCAATTCACATCCAAACATTGATCATCAATGATTGTGGCTGTGCCATTTAATTATTTATATATAAAGACAAAAAAAGCCTACTATTTATTTTGATGATAATAAACTAATTATACTTTTGTCCATTGCTACGGAAAATTAAATTTTTAAAGGATGGAGAAGGTACAATTGAAAAATTATTGTATAGTATGTCTATGTGTCATTTTTTTTGGGTTATTCACTTATTCAGCTTATGCGACAAGCTACTATGTCTGCAATTCAGGAAACGATTCTAATTCAGGTCTTACTTCTGCTTTACCCTGGAAAACTTTGACAAAAGTGAACAGTGCTACTTTTCAGCCCGGCGACCAAATTTTGTTTGAGCGAGGAAATATTTTTTATGGTACATTAACCATAAATTATTCAGGAACATCTATTAGCCCAATCACTTTTGGAGCCTATGGCACTGGATCAAATCCTATCATTACTGGTTTTACTCAGGTTACTTCATGGACTAACTTAGGTTCAAATATTTGGGAAAGTACAAGTGCTGTTTCCACACTATCAAATCTGAATGTTGTTACTGTCAATGGTGTAAATACCGCAATGGGTAGAACACCAAATACAGGATCAGTCTACACGGCACAAACACATAATGCCAATTTATCAATTACGAGTAGCGGTTTAAGCGGAACTCCTAACTGGACAGGAGCGCAGGTTGTAATAAGAAAAAATGGATCTACTTGGCAAACTGGAATTGTCACTGGGCAAACAGGTGGAACAGTTAGTTATACAGACGAAGGCAAATTCACCCCTTCAGACAATTGTGGGTTCTTTTTTCAGGCAGACTCAAGAACCTTGGATATTCAAAACGAATGGTACTATAATCCTGCTACTAAAAAACTTAAGATTTACAGCACTTCTCAACCTGTAAATGTTGCTGTTCCAACCATTGATATTTTGTCGGATAATTATGCAAAAAATTATATCAATATAGATGGTATTACTTTTCAGGGTGCAAACTCATTGGCATTAACGTTTAATGCCTGTAGTAACATTAATATTACTAACTGCATAATAAATAAAATAGGTCTTGTAGGAATCAATTTATACAACACGGCAACTTACACCATTAATAACAATTTCATTAAAAACTGTAATTATTCAGCAATATTCTCATATGCTGGAACAAAGAATACAAATGAAAAAATAACTAATAATATAATTGACAGTACTTACATGATTTTAGGCGTTGGGAGGCTATATCAACCGGCAGCAATACATACAAATACTGATGTCTCACTGGTTCAGTACAATTCGATACAGCACAGTGGTTATGATGGGATAATGCACACTGGGCTGACAGGTCAGGTTCGGAATAATTTTATTAACTACAGCCTTTTGAACCGTAGCGATGGTGGTGGAATTTATACATCCGTTGAAACCACAAACTTAGTTATTGATAGCAATATAATTCTTAATTCAATTGGCTATCCACTTGGAGAGCAAAATGGGTATGTCGGGACAAGGGGAATTTATCTGGATAGCAATTCGGCTAATGTAACGGTATCAAACAATACGGTTGCCCATTGTTGGGATGGGATATACCTTAGTTCTGGTACAGATCACAATACAATTGCTGGAAATACTGTTTTTGACAACACCAGAGCAGCACTGACAATTAATAATCCATTTCAGGCTGCTGGAAGTGTAAACAACAACGTTGTTAATAATAATAAGTTTATTGCGAAGTCGATTAACACAGGCATCAAATGGTATAACGATCAAATGTGTTTATTGGTATCAAGTTCATATAATGATATAACTACATTTATCAGTTCTGCTTCAGGGAATTGTTATGCCAGGCCTCTTTCAGACACATATACAGTAAAGGTATCACAACCCAATATTGGTACTGTTTCAAAAAGATTTGAAGAATGGCAAACCTTTTCAGGAAAAGACGCTTCATCGACCAAATCACCACAATCCATTTCAAGTGAAAATGATTTTCAATTTGAATACAACAACACGAAAACGGTAAAAACGGTCACTTTATCACGCCCAATGATTGACATGAAAGGAACCAAATATGTTGGAAGCATTACTTTACAACCTTATACTTCTGTGGTTTTGATGAAAGATGCCAATCCTGATTTGGGTGATGTGATTGCTCCTGTTATTACTGGTTTTTCCATACCTGCAAGTTCAACTTCACTAACAGTGCCAATAACCACTTTAAGCGCATCTGATAACGTTAGTGTAACAGAATATTTATTAACTGAAACTTCCACAAAACCAACATCAACAGTTTCCGGATGGTCAACCAACAAGCCAACCTCCTATACCTTCACTTCAGACGGAACAAAATCATTGTATGTCTGGGCAAAAGATTTGGCAGGAAATGTATCGGCAGGATTATCTGATCAGGTAGTAATTACTCTGTCTTCCAATGCTAATACTCTGGGCAACACAGAAGTGTATAGTCAAATATTAGTGGACACAAACCGGCGGGCAATGCCTTTTACTTTTAGTGAAACAGGATTAATACAGAGCATATCTATTTATCACAACGGAGGCACAGGTAATGTACTGCTGGGAGTATATTCAGATCAGGCTGGCAATCCGTCATCTCAGTTGGGGGTGACCTCATCAACCCTTATCAATGCAACAGCCGGATGGCAGACTGTTTCGCTTACAAGTCCGGTAACAGTTTCCGCTGGTCAGACCGTATGGTTGGCCTGGGTATTTCAGAATAATCCGGGCGTTAGATACACGACTGGTACTCCTGGACGTGCCCAATCATTGGCAACATGGACAGGAGGAATGCCAAGTACATTTGGAGCATCATACATTTACAATACCAAATTTTCTATTTACTGTACATATACTTTAAAAACGAATACTCTGGGCAACAATGAAGTGTATAGTGGAATTTCAATGGATGCGAACCGGCGGGCAATGCCTTTTACATTTAGCGAGACCGGAACCATACAGAGCATATCCATTTATCACAACGGAGGCACAGGTAATGTACTGCTGGGAGTATATTCAGATCAATCTGGAACACCGTTATCTCAGTTGGGGGTGACCTCATCTACAGTTATCAATGCTACAGCCGGATGGCAGACTGTTTCGCTTTCAAGTCCGGTAACAGTTTCCGCTGGTCAGACCGTATGGTTGGCTTGGGTATTTCAGAATAATCCGGGCGTAAGGTATATGGCTGGTACTCCGGGACGTGCCCAATCGTCGGCAACATGGGCAGGAGGAATACCAGCGACATTTGGAACGTCGACCATTTATAATACTAAATATTCGATATACTGTACCTATACTGTAAACACAACGACCTTAAAGAATGCAAATATTCCGGATATTCTTGATTTCGACTCGTCTGCACCACCTGTTGGAAATAACATCCTGATGAATACTGCTATATCAGATGAAAGTTCAAATCAACTTTTTGCGGAAAATGATTTCAAATTGTATCCAAATCCTGCAAAGTCATTCATATATGTTGATTATACTTATCTGCCTGAGAAAGGAACAACAATTGAAATAATTGATGGTAAAGGGAAAAAAGTATTTGAACACTTGCAGGTATCTTTATCGAACAAGATTGATATTAATCAGTTTACTTCCGGTATTTATTTTATCAGATCGATTTATAACCAGAAATATAACGTTAAAAAGCTAATTGTTCAATAATGAGAACCCAGAGTAATGACATCGTGGCTTAAGCCATCTGTCAGATGTATAAAAGTGGGTATTGAACCTCGTAAGTCTGATAAGGTGTGCATTTCTACCGCACCTTATTAGACTTACGCAACTTTACCCACGGGAAAAGGCTCAGACACAAGTCAATGGTAGAGCTGTCCAAAGCATTCTCCATATTGTCAATATCTAGGGCAAACTTGTTGTCTTGTTTGTAAAGCCGGTGGGCTTTCCTGATCAGGACTTGTGCAAAGTCAGCATAAATCCGCCAATCCATGTTTTCATTGGCATCGGCCAATGTATCCTTTCCGACATCACATAATCATAGTGTTGGCCGGTATGCACAATAATCTCTTCGTGAATTCCTTTCAGTTTGGAAGACAATGGGGCAAGCTTAATAAATTAAGGCCTTGCCCCAACAACGGAGAGTATCTTCATGATTGATTTTTTATTTCGAAAAGAAAGTGGTTTTTAATAATCAACAATTATTTATAACAATCGATAAGGTGCAGAAATCTGATACTAACCGTGCAAAAGAAATAAGAAATCCATGAACAGATCAGGCTAAAAACTGGTGTTTAATATATTTATCCGGTTGATAAATATTTGGCAGGTTATTTTATTTTTTTTTCGCCCAATTGTGCGAATTTGCTGAGCGAATATTAATCAATTCAATTGGCACTAATAATGGATGACAAAAATTGACTTTTTCTTGCGTGATTCAAGTGGTTTATATTTAATATTTTAACGCTTTTTGAGGAGTATGCTTACCGTCATTTTCAGCCTTTGGAATAGCATTTGGAATTAATTGGGCATTAAAATTTCAAATGATGAAAACGATATCCAAAAAAGTGGCAAAAAAAATATTCCTGTTCTTAGTAATGGTTAGCATTTCACTGTTAAGTATGGCAACCAATTATTATGTAAGCAGCACCACAGGAAATGATGTTAATTCCGGACTAACCACTTCTTTACCTTGGAAAACATTAACAAAAGTTAATGCCACTAATTTTGTAGCCGGAGACCAAATAATGTTTCAACGTGGTGATACTTTTTATGGATCGTTAACAGTTAAAAATTCCGGTACAGCAGGAAGTCCAATTGTATATGGGGCTTATGGTACAGGTGCAAACCCGATTATATCAGGCTTTTCTCAGATTACTGCATGGACAAATTTAGGTTCAAACATTTGGGAAAGTACTAACGCTGTGTCAACTTTGTCTTATCTGAATATAGTTTCCATAAATGGTGTAAATACTCCAATGGGTAGAACTCCGAATTTAGGAAGGTATTATTTTCTTCAAAGCCATACGGCTAACACTTCTATTACAAGTAGTAATTTGACCGGAACTCCAAACTGGATAGGTGCTGAAATTTGTCAGCGTAAAGAGAATTGGATATGGCAAACCGAAACGATTACATCACAAACTGGCAGTACAATAACCTACACAGATGAAGGTAATTATTCGCCCAGAGATGGTAATGGTTTTTTTATTCAGGCTGATGCCCGTACTCTCGATGTTCAAAATGAGTGGTACTATAATCCTTCAACAAAGAAAATCAGGATTTATAGTTCTTCACAACCCGTTAATGTATATGTTCCAACAGTTGAAAGAGTAATTGATAGTTACAGTAAAAGTTATGTTACTATCGAGAATCTAACCGTAATGGGCGGAAATTCATATAATATAAAATTTCAGACAGGAACGAACATTGTAGTTCAAAATTGCAATATATTAAAAGGTGGACAATTTGGAGTGCATATGTATGATTTAGATAATTATGTGATTAATGCAAATACGGTTAAACAAAGTAATTTTACTGCTATAAGTACATGGTCAAGTTTAAGTAGTGATTACGAAACTATTACGAATAATGTAATTGATAGTACGTTTATGATAGTAGGCGTTGGGTTAGCTGCTGGTTCTGCTGGTATAATAACTGATGTTGACCATTCATTAGTTCAGTATAATACAATAAACCATAGCGGGTATAATGGGATAATGGTTCGAGGACAACACGCACAAGTGAGTAATAATTTTATTCAAAATTCATTAAACTGGTGTAGTGATGGTGGTGGAATTTATACAACAACTGATAATACAGCCTTGATTATTGATGGAAACATAGTCTTAAATTCAATTGGATATGTAACTGCCGGAACCAACTACAATGGTGCTAGAGGTATATATTTAGATAGTAATTCCAGTAATATTACGGTGTCAAACAATACAATTGCTCATTGTTGGGATGGAATATATCTAAACTCAGGTTCAGATCATAATACAATTGCTGGAAATACTGTTTTTGATTGTACAAGGGCTCAATTATATTTCAATAATTCTTATCAAAGTTCTGGAAGCGTTAATAACAATGTTGTAACAAATAATCAATTAATTGCTAATAAAATAAATACTGGCATTCAATGGTATGATGATCAGATGGCCTTAAGTTTTTATAGTAATTATGATGATATTTTAGGAATGATTAGTTCTGCTTCGGGCAACATCTATGCCCGTCCAATTGATGACACAAATAGTATTAGAGCGAATCAGCCTTCAACATCAGGTGGAATTGATAGCTATAAAACATTAATTCAATGGCAAACATTCTCTGGTCAAGATGCAAATTCAAAAAAATCTCCTCAATCGATCACCTCAGAGAATGATTTTCAATTTGAATACAACAACACGAAAACGGTAAAGACTGTCACATTATCCAGACAGATGATTGACATGAAAGGAACCAAATATGCTGGAAGTATTACCTTACAACCTTTTACTTCAGTGGTTTTAATGAAAGATTTAACTTCGGCTGTTGCTCCAGACCCTCCAACTTCGGTTGTTGCTACTGCCGGAAATGCAAGTGCAACAGTTTCTTTTGTGGCTCCAACGAACAATGGAGGATCAGCTATCACTGGTTATACTGTTACATCGATTCCAGCAGGCGGAACTGACAGCAATGCAGGATCAACATCACTCAATCACACAATTACCGGATTAACGAATGGTACATCGTATACATTTACGGTTAAAGCTACCAATTCAGCAGGAACTTCGGTAGCTTCAGCTGTTTCAAATTCAGTAACTCCAAAAGCACCTGTCGCCACTGGCTTCCTGTTTAATGGCCCATCTAGTGGTAGTGTTAACAGTGCTTCTGAAAATTTCATTATTACTCCAAACAATTCTTATACAGGAACAATTACAATCACTCCAACAGGTACTGGAAGCGCAGGACTCGCAGCAAAGGTTCTTACATTCTCAAATTCTTCCACGGCTCAAACTTTCACTATTACACCAACTGTTTCCGGAAGTATAACCTTAACCCCAACAAACAATGGAGCACTTACCAATCCGGCTATTTTAACTTACACTGCGAATGCAGTTGTGCCAGCTGCTCCGGCTTCAGTTGTTGCTACTGCCGGAAATGCAAGCGCAACAGTTTCTTTTGCGGCTCCAACGAACAATGGAGGATCGGCTATCACCGGTTATACTGTTATATCGATTCCTGAAGGTGGAATTGACAGTAATGCCGGCTCTACTTCACTTATTCACACTATTACCGGATTAACGAATGGTACCTCGTATACATTTACGGTTAAGGCTACCAATTCTGCAGGAACTTCTGAGGCGTCAGCTGCTTCAAATTCGGTTATTCCATTTGCACCGATTGATAATGATGCTCCTGTTATTTCTGCCTTCTCAATTCCGACCACTTCGAATTCATTAACCGTCTCCGTTTCAGCTTTTACTGCGACTGATAACATTGGAGTTACAGGTTACATCTTAACTGAGACATCTTCTGTTCCATTATCAAGTGCTTCCGGTTGGACTTCTCTGGCACCTTCCGTATATACCTTCTCATCTGCAGGTTCAAACACTCTTTATGCATGGGCTAAAGACAACATTGGAAATGTATCGGTTTCACGAAATCAAATAATAACAATCACTCTGGATGTTCCAGTTACTGAATATACTCAAACACTTGAACTCAAAAAAGGATATAATATGATTTCAACTTATTTAACTCCTTCCGATCCCGTTGTTAGCACAGTGACCCAACCGATTGTTACCGATGAAAATCTGATTAAAATTCAGGATGAATCCGGAAACTCTTATGAAAACTGGGGGAGTTTTGGCGGCTGGATCAATAATCTGGGATCAATTCAAAAAACTGAAGGTTACAAAATTAAGGTTGCTGATAATTGCACGCTGCAGGTATCAGGTCTTCAAATATCACTTCCTTTGGATATTCCATTAAATTCAGGTTGGAATATAATCTCATATCCCCGGACTGACGCATTGGACGCTATGATGATTGTACAATCCCTGATTGACCAAAACAAATTGATCAAAGTTCAGGACGAAGCAGGTAATTCTATCGAAGACTGGGGCATCTACGGCGGCTGGAAAAATGGTATTGGCAATTTTATTCCAGGAAAAGCCTATCGTATTAAAATGAGTTCCAGTGCAGTTCTTACCATTCAGGAAAATTATCCTAAATCGGCAAATCTTCCGGTATATGCAGAAAAGACAGGATATTTTTCCAGTCAGGCTGAAGGTAACGGCGTTGATCATATGAATATTAACTTAGTCGGATTAAAGGAAGCAGGACTATCTGCTGGTGATGAACTGGCTGCTTTTGATGGAACTATTTGTGTTGGAACACTTAAAATTACTAACTCAGACCTAAATGCCGGTTCTGCAAGTTTGGTTGCTTCTTCTTCTACCAGCAGTCAGCTAACGGATGGCTTCAAAGATGGCGCTTTAGTTCAGCTTTATGTATGGAAACAGATGAGTGGATTAGAAACCAAAGTTGAAGCTGCGGCCATTAAAGGATCACTCACGTATGTAAAAAATGCCAGTATACTTGTTAAAATAAAATCTTTGACCACATCAGTTACTAACCAGAATTTAAGTGTGATACAGACCGAAGTTTATCCTAATCCAAGCCAGGGAAAATTTACTGTTCGTTTCTCTGAACTTCCTAAGGTAGGAAGCAGGATTGAGGTACTTGACCTTTCAGGAAGAAAAGTTGCTTCACATCTGATTACGGGAATTTCTGAAGAGTTAAATCTTTACGGACAAGCAGCAGGTTTATATCTGGTCAAATCGATTGTTGGTTCAAGAGAACAAATACAAAAGTTGGTTCTTCAATAAATAGTTTAGTTCGATTCGAGTAAGTTACTCCCCGGGATTAGTTCCCCGGGGAGTATTTTTTTGATTATGGTTTGAATATGAGATTGTCAAATTGTCTCCATTTCAGTATAATACATCGTAATGAAGCTCATTAGTTCATTATTGCAAAGACAGTGAAGCAAACTCAAAAACTAGGGATTGCTTCGCTTATTTCATCCGCTCGCAATGACGTCATTTTGTCAAGTCATTCCAATCGGGATTAAATTGATTAATTCAAGTTTCTTTTGATGCGATCCCGCATTGAGTTATTCTTCCCTGTTTATTGCTTTTTCAATACTTATAAACTCTTCATAATATGCCATTTATTTGACATTGTGCTTGTATGTAAATGAAGTTTTGTATATTCTTGTACGATGCTCATACAATCGGTTGACCAGATTATTTGTTACTCCTGTATAAAGAACAGTGTAGTTTTTGTTGGTTAAGATGTAAATGTATCCTCCTCGTTCCATAAAGTTTATTCGTTTGAGTTTGCTTCGATGAAACGTCATTGCGAATGTAGTGAAGCAATCCATTATTCGAAGGGAAAGCCATGTCTTCTTCGCGGTCATAATGATGGGTTGCTGATGTGCGAGCAGATTGCCACGGCTTCGTTCCTCAGCCTAGCAATGACGGGGTTTGGGTATGCGAACAGATTGCTTCGTCGTACCTCCTCGCAGTGACGATCTAAAAAGCGTCATTGCGAACGGTGTGAGGCCCGCCTGCCCAAAAGGTAAGCAAATATGGCGGGCAGGCAATCCATTGTTGCAATTTGTTAAATATTCATTGCAACTATATTGAAGTGTATTTGAATTACCTAAACGTTCATTGCGTTAAGTTAGATGTATATCGCGAATAGTTAATTGTATAACCAATCTAAATAAATGTGTGTTTCACCTGAATAGTCGTCATTTACAGTTCAGTAAATGTGTGTTCGACCTGAAATAATGTCATATTGAAGTTAATTATAGTGTATTAAATTGTATTAAACTCTTCTTATTTAATTTATGGAAGTATTATGAAAAAATTATTGTAATAATTTGGAAATTATGTTCAGATTTTGTAATTTTTACTTGACATTAATTAATACAAACTCTTATTCTTCCCAAATGAACAAAACACAAATTAACAAACTTCGTATGTTTGAGTCTGTGCAATTGGTGCTTAGCAATCATTCACAGATATTTAGTCAACTAATTGATCTTGTTGCATGCCAACAACGTTTGAACGACGGTATTCAGCAAATTGCACAATACCGCCAGGTGCAGGAAACCGACAATTCGGGTCTTACTGAAACTAAAATTGATCTACGCGCCAATTTAATTACCAAAGTTTTACAGCTATCTGCAGCTTTAAAGGCGTATGCCATCTCCATCAATAACAAGGAGTTGAAAACGAAGGCTGATTATTCCAAATCCAATCTGACGCAGGCTGCCGATCAGGTGTTATACGACATTGGTATTCTGCTTGTCAATCTGGCCACTTCTTTATTGCCTGAATTGAATAAATATTTTATTACTCCTGAAAAGCTGTCTGAAGTGAGTTCCTTGCTTGTTGATTTCCATGCAGCTATTCCTCAGAAACGGGTAGCCAATTCGGTATCGAAAGTTTCGACCTTGAATATTGGTGAACTTTTTAACTCGGTTACGAAAATGCTGAAGGAGGAAATGGATGTATTGATGTTATTGTTTGCTGAAAATGAACCCGATTTTTACAATGCATACAAAAATGCACGATTGATTTTAGATTATAATGGCCGTGGTAAAATACAGCCTGAAAAGGCATCATTGGATTGATTTATTCAGAAAGCATTTGCTAATCATTGATTGCACGATTGAACCTGCAAGGGACTAAAAAACCTTGCAGGTTTTGTTTTTCAGGTTACATTGTGGGTGTTTATTCTTCCTTGCACGAAACTTGTATTTCAAGAAGCTTACCCAATGAAACTTATAATCTTTTTATGGCTTCAATTAATAGTATACAATCTGGTAGCTGGGGAAGTTTTCTTTTTACGATTCATTCGAGTCTTTCATTTGAGTGAGGTTAAATTGCGGTGCAACGGATTAAGAATGGAAATACCAATGATTTCATGTTTGTCAGGCTCTATTGGGATCATTGTTCCTTTGCCAATATAAACTCCCTCAACATTTTAAGATTTCCAAAAGAGATGCTCCCTTTAAGGGAATTTTTGGGTAAAAGAATAATTGATATGACATTATTTCATTCCTACTACTTAGTCATACAATTTCTACTCCTAAGGTCGCGCTACAAATGACAGATTTGCAAAAATATTCCTTTGGGAAAAAATTTGGGAAGGATCAAAATTCGAAATGAAACATTTTGTCCCGTATGGGTAATGTCATTAAGTTAAGATTTTTATAGTTTAATATTCTTCGCAAAACTTTGTGTTTTTGTATCTTAGTGACTATTTTTTCATGCCACAAAGGCTCCAATCCACCAAGTAGACACCAAGAATTTCGTTAACTTAACAGCATTGCCCGGATGGGACAAACCCCCAACTTTTTATCATTTTTTCTATCCATATCAAATCCCTAACGGGATTCTCGCTGACCTATTCACATTGTGCCCAAAAAATTGGGTAGAGCCTCGCAATGACGCTGCGATGATCGCGAGTGAAGCATGGCGAGCTTCCGGATTACGGTCATTCTCGCATTATATCACATTTTTTGGGGTAAACTCCTGCAATAACGGTGAAAGTTTTTTTACAAATACTGTTCGATTAGTTCCTTTGTTTCCTGAATGTGTCCTTTAGAAGATGCTCCGAAAAGTACAGACTCTATTCGGGGAAACTTACCCAAATATTCAATCGCTTCTTTTGGTCGTAAAGCACCTGCAGCCAAAACCTGCATAGCTATGGGGCGAAATTGCTTTTCATTGAGGTATTTTTCGTAAATTTCAATACCTCCACTCATGCGAAATCCTATTTTGTTGATTGAAGAGCAAATAATCGGATTTTCAATGCCAATTGAATTCAGAGCATCAAGCAGAGCTGGCATATTCATGGTAATATATCCTGGTTCAGCATGGTATTTTTTTCGAATATACTGATCATATTCTTTAAGAACCTCGTACATTTTCAATCCTAAAATCATATCTACCAACACATTCTGAATGAAAATAACAGGGGTCTTAATTCCTTTGAACATTTTCATTTCTGCATCAATTAACAATTCCATCATGCTAATAAAATCTTTACTCAGAAAAGCAAATCCACCCTTAGCAAAGGTTCCAAAAATATTCCCTGGAACGTATTGTTTGATCGTTCCCATAATTCCTAATTCAGTCACTGCATTGGCATATTTATGCGCATAGGGCATACAAGGATAGATATTGAAATCTTTATATCGGGATGGATTGGATCGCATATGATCGCATAAATTTCCAATCCGGTCGTGGGTGGTACACATAAATGTGTTAATGCCCAAATCAATAGCCTGATCAATTACTTTGATAATAGCAGTGTCTTCTTTAAAACGTATGGACTGTGCTCGTGCTTTTTCATCTGAGGCATGATTAACTGCAAAAAACTGGTTGTCGCCAAATAATACTTTGTCCATAAGTTATTGTTTTTTATAGTCTGCAATAATCATTTCAATCACTTTGTCGGTATAAAGTCCCTGCTCGAACGAGTTATAACTGGTTTGTTTTTTGCTTTTTATACACTCAATAAAATGATCGATTTGCGCACTGTACTCTTCTCCGCGTAAGTAGAAATTTACCGGAATGGCGAAGTCAGTAATGTATTTAATGGTCCAGCCTTTCTCAAGTCCCTCTTTTGGAGCGGCTTCCTTTAAAAAGATTTTTATTTCAGTTGCATCGCAAATAATTTTTCCATTCTTTCCCAGAACTGTGATGGAGGTTGACATTTTCCGGTACGTCTCATCGCTCCAGTTCACGGACAACAATCCGCTTAGTCCATTTTCAAGAGTGAGCGTTCCATATACCGCATCTTCAACCCCCTTGGAATAAATGCTTTTCAATTGCGAACCACTAACTTTAACCGGACGACCAATGATCTCCTGTATCAGGTTGAGAACATGGGAGGCATAGTCAAACAAACATCCACCACCTTCTTCAGGGACAGATCGCCAGGTGCCGCCCTTCTCTTTGGTTACTACCGGTCCATACGCTTCTCCTGAAAAGTGAACCAACTCTCCAAGCACTCCAGTTTGAATCAAACGCTTTAATTCCCTGAAGGTTCCAATAAAGTGGTTGTGATAACCAACCTGATTAACCAGCCACTTTGAGTTGGCAATGCTTACCAATTCTTCACCTTCATGCGTGTTTAGACTAAATGGCTTTTCGCAAAATACATGCAATCCCTTTTCGAGCGCATATTTTACCATCGGGTAATGGAATCGCGTTGGGGTAGCGATCAGTACAAAATCGAGTGCTTCATTAGCGATTAGATACTTGTAGTCGTTGTAGGTTTTTACAGCGCTGAATTTTTTGAACGCGTCAAGCACCAGCGATGAGGTGTCGCAAATTGCTTTCAATTCAACATCGGGATGGGCTCCAACAATGGCAGCATGCGAAAGCCCCATCTTTCCCAGACCGATAATGGCTCCTTTAATCATTTTCTATCGTTTTAATATATAGCTCAAAAGTTGCAACTGCAATAGAATCCCAATTATACGTTTCATTAATTTTTTGATCAAAATTTCTGATCCGTGGATTTTCCAATTTTTTTAAAATCTGATCAGACAATGCTTTCGAATTTCCAACCTCAAAATAATCTTCCGGATCTAGTCCAATTTCAAGATTCGGAGGAATATTGGAAGACAATACATCTAAATTATAACTCATTGCCTCAAGAAGTGCTATTGGTAAACCTTCCTCAAAAGATGACATAATATACAACTGTGCATGAGAAAATATCTGCTGCAACTTTTCTCCTTTGATAAATCCTGTAAGAACTATTTTATTATCAATTGCTTTTTGTTTTAGGCTTGAACTATACGTTGTTGGATAGTCCGTATCGCCCACAATGACCAGCTTATAGTCTTTTAATTTAGTTCTGATGTACGCATCAATCAGATAATCAAAACCTTTTTCCTCCAGAAAACGACCAACTGCAATGATGTATTTTTTCTTTTCAAGATTTAGCGCTTCTATATAATCTGAAGTAGTTGCAATAATTGGCTTTTTAACTCCGTTCCTGACAATCTTGTAATTTGTAATCTTATATTTCTTTACCATCATGTCTTTGATGGTATTCGAGATAAAAATAAATGAATCGGAATATCTTAAACATACTCTTTCAGTGAAATTTAAAAATAAACTGGAAGCTTTATTCCACTTTTTTTGAGTGTAACTTAAATTGTGGTAAGTAAATACAATTTTTATCCTGAATAACTTAAGAATCGGAATAAATACTCCCGGCCCGGTATTGTGATAATGAGCAATATCTGGCTTTAAGAAGATAGAATATATAGTAGAAAAAAAAGCATGAAGAAATGTTTCAAGATATTTATTTTTTGGCACCCACAGATCAACAAATTTGATATTTTGATGAATGGATATTTTTTCTTTGATGTATGGAGTTCTTCTGAATACAATGATTTCACAATCGAATTTTTCAACAATTTTTGTATATAATTCTTCACAATGAGTTTCAATGCCTCCTTGAATCTTTGGGAAGCCTCTTGTGCCAATTACGCATACCTTCATCCTTCTTTTTCTAATAATTTATTTATGAGCTTCAGATAATTTTGCTCAAACTTTTTACTTGAGAAATTTTCTCTCAGGTGAAAATAACTATTTTTTCCAAAAATATTTCTATTTTCTTCGTCATTCGCCAATTCCACAATATATTTTCCAATAAGTTCATAATTTCCTGTTTCTGTAAGATATCCGTTAAAACCATTTTTGACTAATTCATTATTGTCTCCGACATTTGTTGCTATAATTGGTAATGAAAAACTCATTCCTTCCATGATTGAGTTAGAGAGACCCTCCACCAACGAAGTTGAAAGATAAATGTGCGATTTCGCTATATATTCATTTACATTTTGTGGATTGATTACAAGGGTTACAACATCATTAAGGTCTAATTCTTCAATCCATCCTCTTATTTTGTTTTCATTCTTTCCATATCCTAGTATGAAATAGTGAATCTTAATATTAGAAAGAGATACAGCATATTTGATGGCTTTAAGTGATGTCAAATAATCCTTTTGATCAACAAAGCGTGCAACAGTAACAATTTGTATTGGCAAGTTTTTCCTTGTTTCATAAATCTCATCCTCAAATTCGAAACAATTGTGTATCACAATCATTTTTTTTGAATCATAACCATTTCTGACACAATTATTCATTCCCTGGTAACTGTTTGAAATAGATAGAGTAAGATTGTTGTTGTGCAGATATTTCTGAACCAGGTTCTTAATGGTAGAATGGCTGGAACTTCTAATTCCACCAATCCGAATTTTCACTTTTAAAATTGATCCAATAATAGAGTTTATTAAATTACCAATAAAAAGATAAGAAATAATAGCCGAAACCTTTTCCTTTTTGCATAACCGATAAAACTGATAAAGTTTATTCAAATGATTTCCATTTAGCAAAATCAATTCAATGTTATTTGCTTTTATTTCGTTTAAGAACTTATCTTCTAATTCGTGGGTGTAATATATACAAAAGTAAACTTTGAAATGTGCATTTAAGGTTTTCGCAAGTATTAACCCCTGCTTTTCAGCACCACCACTGATAAGCCAGTTATTGATAATGACAATTTTATTCATGTAAGCAATTAGTGTAGTTAATCACAAAAATACAATTTGTATTTTTTCTTATAGTATTCTTTTTTTAATCTCCTTGTAAGATTTTTTGTATTATCTCCAATGGAAGTTGCTTTTTCAATGTATTGATCAATAGTTTTGATTACTCTTGCAGGAACTCCAACTGCAACACTATTCGATGGAATATCCTTGGATACTAAAGCACAAGCACCTATAACTACATTATCGCCAATAGTGACCCCCGGTAGAATTACAGCACCAAATCCAATATATACATTATTACCAATCCGAATTGGCTTAATAATATCAATATCAGGATTTTGTTCACGAAAACACCAAACTCCACCATCGTGATTTTCAAAATGAACAGATGTTGCACTTACATGGTCTCCAATAAATATTAAATAGGGTTCTGTACTGTATTTTACATTTATCATGCGACAATTTTCTCCAATAGTTACACCAATCCAACGGGCATAACTTATTGGAAATAGTTTACCAAAAGTAATTTCGATGATTTTTTTTAAAATCATAGTAAGTGTTACAGAAATTGTTTTCATGTTTTAATCATAAGAGAAAGGTCATCTCAATCCTTGTTAGCTCAATTTAAGATGATAGTTTACAATGTTTCATCCGATATTTCTCTGGGTATATATCCTTTTACATCGTAAACAACGCTATTATCTTTTATTCTTAAGGAATCGATAGGAATGTTATTGAATTCATTATGGGCTACAGCAAGGATCACTGCGCTGTATTTTTGCTCAGGCAATTTATTTTCAATTTTCAGGCCATATTCATGCATTACCTCCTCTGGCTTGGCCCAGGGATCGAAAATAGTAACATTAGTTTCATATTCCTTGAGAGCGGCCACCACATCCACAACTTTTGTATTGCGGACATCCGGACAATTTTCTTTGAATGTAAAGCCCAAAACCAAAACATCTGCGTTCTTAACAGGAACACCTTTTTTTATCATACATTTAACTACTCTCGAAGCAACATATTCTCCCATTCCATCGTTCATGCGACGTCCAGCCAGGATAATTTCGGGATGATAACCCAATTCCTGTGCTTTCTGTGCCAAATAGTAGGGATCGACCCCAATACAATGACCACCAACCAAGCCGGGTTGAAATTTCAGAAAATTCCACTTGGTAGCTGCTGCCTCCAAGACATCCTGGGTACTTATGTCCATTCGATTGAAAATCTTTGCCAACTCGTTTACAAAGGCAATATTTATATCACGTTGGGAATTCTCAATCACTTTTGCCGCTTCCGCGACTTTAATGCTTGGCGCCAAATGAGTGCCGGCAACAATTACCGACCGATAAATTTCATCGACGATCAAACCGATTTCAGGAGTTGATCCGGAAGTTACTTTCTTAATTTTTTCAACGGTATGTTCCTTGTCGCCAGGATTAATGCGTTCAGGAGAATAGCCTGCAAAGAAATCAATATTAAACCTCAATCCTGAAATTTTTTCAAGTACTGGAATACATACCTCTTCGGTTGCACCAGGATATACCGTTGATTCATAGACCACTATGTGTCCATTTTTTAAAACTTTTCCAATTGTTTCACTTGCTTTTATTAAAGGTGTAAGGTCCGGCCGATTATTTTTGTCAACCGGTGTTGGAACTGTTACGATAAAAAAGTTGCAATCCGCAATGTCCTGAATTTTTTCTGAGCAATACAATCCATACACTGATTTCAATTTTTCGACATCGCTTACCAGGGCGGATCGCAAAACATCAGATGAAACTTCAAGAGTAGAATCATTACCGGTCATCAATTCGTTCACCCGGGTTTGATTAATGTCAAAACCAACCACGGGATATTTAGTTGCGAAAAGACGTGCTAATGGCAAACCAACGTAACCTAATCCAATTACTGCTATTTTTATTGATTGTATTTTTTGCATAGTTTGTGACGATGTGTATGTTTTTTACTATTGTTTCAGTTTTTTTTTACTAAGTTATAAGTACAAATAATTGCTGCACTTTCATTCGACTAATATCTTGAATAATTATAAAATACGAAATTAAACTGTCTTTTTTTTTAACTTATTATTTAATTGAGTCTTGTTATATACCACTTAACAGTTTCCTTTAGACCATCAGTTATGCTGTAAAGTGGTTGATACCCCAGAAATGTTTTTGCTTTTTCAATGGAAGAGAACGAGTGAGCTATATCACCTGCACTGGGAGTTCCATGGATTATTTTACTTTTTTTTATTTCATTGTCAAAATCAGACAAATATATTTCTAAATATTGAACCAGTTGATTCAAAGTAGTTTGGTCTCCGTACGCACATTATAAACCGTATTTATTGCCTTGCTATTATCAGTAAGCATTGCTAACTGATTTATTTGGATTACTTTATCAATGTATGTAAAATCACGGGAATTTTCACCATCTCCATCAATTACCGGTGATTCATGAGTAAATAGTTTTTTATAAACAATGGAATTACCGCTGCATAAGCTCCATTAGTATCCTGCCTTCGGCCAAAAACGTTAAAATATCGTAATCCTATTGTTTCAAGGCCATATATTTTGGAAAAAATATCAGCATACAATTTATTGACGTATTTGGTGATAGCATAGGGCGATAATGGTTTGCCAATTGAATCTTCAAGCTTCGGCAATGATATAGAGTCGCCATAGGTAGAAGAACTGGCCTGATAGATAAACCGCCTTACATTAACATCACGAGAAGCTACAAGCATATTAAGAAAGCCTCCAACATTAACAGCATTCGTTGTTATTGGGTCATTATATGGAGCGGGGTACAGAACCAAAAGCTGCGTGATGTAATACAAAGTCAATACCTTCAACCGCTTTTTTGCAATCTTCTAAAATGCAGATATCACCTTCAATTAGTTGGAAATTTGCATTCTGCATCAAAGGTTCAATGTTATTTTGATGTCCTGTCGAAAAATTATCCAGACAAATAACTTTATTGCCCTGTTCCAATAATCTTTCGCAAAGATTAGACCCAATAAACCCTGCACCTCCAGTTATAAGTATTTTTGAGTTATGAATGGGGTTTTTCATGAGAAAAATGCAATACTTAAAGTACTTAATAATTAAATCTCCTTGATAATCCGATTCAAACTAGTGTTGTATGAAAGCATTTGCTTTGCCTTGATATAGCCATTTTTTCTAATTTGTTCGGACTCATCCGGATGTTGGATAATCCACTTAATTTTTGAGGAAATGTCCTCAATATTACCACATTTAGCCATAACCAACTCTACCATTGGTTTGAAATAAATAGGGATATCACCAAAATCAGTCGTTAGGATTTGTTTTCCAGATGCAAAATACTCTCCCAGTTTCGTAGGAAAACCTGCTTGTGTCTGAATAATATTCGGTCTGGTTAAAGTTAGAATTTTGCATTCAGAAAGGTGCTTTCTAACCTGATCATTGCCTACAAGTCCTGTAAATGTGACCAAATCGGATATAGATAGTGATTCACACAATTTCTGAAGTTCAGGAATTATGCTTTTCCCGAAGGTGCTGTCGCCAATTATTAAAAGCGAAACTGGAATGTTTTCATTTTTTAATTTGCTGATGGCATATAATAAATCAGCCAATCCATCCTTAAGCGAAGGAGTGCCGCTGTATCCTAAAGTATATCTTGCTTCACCTTTGTCGATATGCCAATACTCAAAATCCGTTAGGTTGGGTTGTACAATAATCTTTTGTTTATCGACACCCTGCTTGAGATAAAGGTTTTTCAAATAGTGACTGAATACAATCAAACGATTGGATGCTTTATTGAAATAATTGAAATTAATCAGAAATCCGTACCATTTTAATTTCCGCATTAACGAACTGTTGAATGCCGATTTGTCATAGTATTCCGATACAAAGCTTATAATCTGTATGCCCAACAGCTTGGCGCCAAAAAATATAGGTATACTAAACTGTAATTCATTGTTATATAGTAATATGGTAGTTGTTTTTCTATTGGGTGCAAGTTTAATGAGGTAGATAATTAATCTGAACCATGCAATTACATCGTTTCCTATCTTTTTAAGATTTTCGACAGGTCTTTTAGGAGAGCTTAAATAGATATATGGTATTCCGTCGTTAGAGATATTTTGTCTGATTTCGTTGTTGGAGTAATTGCCAAAGGCATAACCTTTAAGTAACCAAACTTTAACGTTCCGATTATTTTCCTTGAGTCCTTTGCAAAACAAATTAAGGTAATTGGCCGGTGCCCCACCTTCAGGAAAATTAGTAATTGTTATAACAATAAATTCCCTATCTATTTTATCCCGTGCCATAAGTTACTTAGTCCGGTGTTTCCCATGATTAATTTCAGTACCCTCCAGGAGGTATTGGTGATCGTATAATCTATAGCAATTTTTGTGTATTTACCGTTTTGTTTATGCTCTTCTATGGTTAGTCGGATTGAGTCGAGTACAGTTTGTGGATCAAAACCTGAAAGAATGATTGTACCTGCATCCTGCGCTTCGGGTCGCTCCATTGACTGACGAAGGGAGATGGCGGGAAAAGAAAGTATGGAAGATTCTTCACTGATGGTACCACTATCCGATACCGTGCATAAAGCATTCATCTGAAGGTGAATGTAATCAAAAAATCCAAAGGGTTTGAGGAACTGTATCCTGCTATCCAATTCAAGGTTTTCGAGAATCTCTATTCGTTTACGCGTTCTCGGATGTGTCGATACGATCACCGGAAGATTATATTCTGATGCAAGGGAGTTTAGAATAGTTATAATCTTTCTTAAATTTTCTGGATTATCTACGTTCTCCTCGCGATGGGAACTGATGATAAAATATTTGCCTTTTTCTATCTGTAAATATTCTAAAATGCTTGATGATTCAATCCCTGAATGGTAGGCATTCAACACCTCTTTCATCGGCGAACCGGTTAAATAAATTCGACGGTGTGGAAGACCTTCACTGATCAAATGCCGGCGGGCGTGTTCGGTATAAACCAGATTGAAATCAGCGATATGGTCAATAATTCGCCGGTTAATTTCTTCAGGCACATTAAAATCATAGCTTCGGTTTCCTGCTTCCATGTGGAAGATTGGGATTCGCAAGCGCTTAGCCATGTAGGCAGCCAGGCATGAGTTGGTATCACCCAGAACAACGACGGCATCTGGTTTCTCCAATTTCATCACCTCTTCCGACTTTTTAATAATGTCGCCGACCGCAGTTCCCAATGTGCTGGTGTCAACATTCAAAAAATGGTCAGGTTTGCGTAAGCCCAGTTCATTAAAGAAAACTTCGTTTAATTCATAATCGTAGTTCTGACCTGTATGAACCAGGATGTGATTCACATACTCGTCTAATAGTAAAATTGTGCGTGAAAGTCTGATTATTTCGGGTCGTGTACCCACGATGGTCATGACTTTTATTTGTGCTTTTGGAATCATATTGCGAGTTAAATCGTTTTAAGTTATAAGAATGAAATAATGTCGCATATACACTATTTGTCAAAATCTTGTCTCACCCCCTGCCCGCCATTGTCTTGTCAGGCTGGCATCGCATCTTAGATGCTCTGCCCCTTCTATGTTGTAATCCAAATTTTTCATTAATTATTTTTCTGCATTTCAATTAGTTATAATCTATGCCCACTAAACCTTTGGGCAATACGGAGCCTGAAGGGTTTCCCCTGTTCGTTTAATTATGCTGGGCAAAAGCCCAGCATAATTTTTCTAAACCTTCGGTGTAAAACTTCACCTTCGGGTTCCCCTCTTTTGTATCAAATCCGGTCTATAAAAACAACCTTCTATCAACGGACATAACTTTGTTAGCCGCATTTCTGTGTTCAATTTATTATAGATAAG